>Ga0307500_10000055_pt1 | contig 34171 bp, 38 predicted proteins | sample 14_S_MG_FD_201362 | JGI IMG/M metagenome (GOLD analysis project Ga0307500, IMG submission 201362) | Soil microbial communities from Populus trichocarpa stands in riparian zone in the Pacific Northwest, United States - 14_S | ecosystem: Environmental > Terrestrial > Soil > Riparian zone > Trees... | reverse complement strand
ACGCCGTTCGACTTCACCAAGAACTGGAAGTTCACGATCCTCAACAACGAGAACGTCTGGGCCAAGGCGATGAACCGCGTGGTGAGCGAGAAGGTGCCGGTCGACAAGGCCGTCGACGAACTGATCACCCGCATCAAGCAGATCGCGGGTTGACGTGATCTCCCCCTCTCCCCGCTCTTCGCGGGGAGAGGGTTGGGGTGAGGGGCTGCCTCCGCGGGTATCGCTCGCGGTGGGTCCTGTACCCCCTCACCCGGAGTGCACCGGACGATGCTTCGCATCGCCGAGGCAATCCGACCTCTCCCCGCAAGCGGGGCGAGGTTTAAGAAAGTCGCAGACGTAGAGTTCACACTATGGCGATCACCCTCTCGGCCGATCAGGAAGTCCCTGCCCCGCCGCTCTCGTCCCGGCTTACAACGCCGCAGGTCTGGGGCATCGTGCTGCTGGCGCCCTATGCCCTCGTATTCCTCGCCTTCGTGGTCTATCCCGTCGGCTACGGGCTGTGGCTGGCGCGGCATCCGGCGAGCTATGTCGCGCTCTGGCACGACCCGATCTTCGCGCGCGCCGCCGTCAATACGCTGATCTTCCTCGTGATCGGCATCAACGTGAAAATGGCGATCGCGCTGTTTCTGTCCGGCTTCTTCGCCCAGCAGCGCACCTGGATCAAATGGCTGTCGGTGCTGTTCATCCTGCCGTGGGCGGTGCCGTCGATCCCGACCATTCTTTCCGTGCGGTTCATGTTCAATCCGGAATGGGGCGTGGTCAACCAGCTGATCTTCAAGTTCACCGGCGAGGACGGCCCGAACTGGCTCAACGACCCGACGGTGGCGCTCACCATGGCGATCGGCGTGCACATCTGGAAGTCGCTGCCGTTCTGGACGCTGATCCTGATGACCGGGCGGCTCGCGATCCCGCTCGACCTCTATGAGGCGGCCGAGGTCGACGGCGCGAGCTGGTCGCAGAAATTCCGCTTCATTACCTGGCCGTCGATGCAGGTGCTCTACGTCACCTGCACGCTGCTCTCGATGATCTGGACGCTCGGCGATTTCAACAGCGTCTACCTGCTCACCGGCGGCGGGCCCGCGGACCTTACCCATGTGCTCGCTACATTGGGCATCCGCTATCTCCGGCTCGACCAGCTCAGCCTCGCGATGGCCTCCATCGTTTGTGCGATGCCGTTCGTGCTGCCGCTGATCTATTTCATGATGAAACGGTTGTCGCGATGAAGCTGCCAACACTGCGCGAAATCGGCACCGAAACCAAGCTGCTCCTGATCGGCATTCCCGTGTTCATCTGGACCATGGTGCCGATCTACCACATGTTCCTGTTCGCGATCTCGCCGAAGGAGGACGCGTTCTCGGGCAAGCTGTGGCCGGCGCATCCGACGTTGAACAATTTCTACATCGTGTTTCACCAGCAGCACTACTTCCTGCGCGATTTCTGGATCCAGTTCCTGAATTCGGTTGTCATCGCGCTGTCGGCGGGCGCGCTGACCTTGATGATCGCGACCGCCGCGGCCTTCTCGATCTCGCGGCTGCGCGTGCCCGGCGGGCGCTGGGTGATGAATCTCGCGCTGCTCACCTATTTCATCCCGGCGGCGTTCCTCGCCGTGCCGATGTACCGCACCATGGGCACTTACGGCCTCCTCAACAATCACTGGTCGCTGATTCTGGCGATGGTGACGATCGCCTCGCCTTACGCGATCTGGGTGCTGAAGCAGGCCTCCGACAAGCTGCCGGTCGAACTCGACGAAGCCGCCACCATGGACGGCGCAACCACGCTGCAATTGTTCCGCCTGGTCTATTTGCCGTTGATGATGCCGTCGCTGGTCGCGATCGGCACCTACGCCATCCTGCTGGCCTGGAACGAATATCTCTACGCCTTCCTGCTCTTGTCCAAGGACACCGAGATCACGCTCCCCGTCGCGCTCGGCAACTTCCTGGCCGCCGACGACTCGCCGTGGGAATTGCTGATGACCACCGGCTTCATCTACGCGCTGCCGCCGGCCGCGATCTATTACGCGTTCAAGCGCTACATGGTGGGCGGACTGACCGCAGGCGCCGTGAAGTCTTAGAGCACCGCTGGCTCATCCGTCATTGCGAGCGCAGCGAAGCAATCCATCCATCCGTTATGCCGAGACGTGGATTGCTTCGCTCCGCTCGCAATGACTGAGGGCTACAGCGGCGCCGCGCTCTTGGCCTCCGAGCTCGACAGTTTCGAGGCCAGCGACGCGATTACGATGACCACCGCGATCAGCGCGATCACCATGGTGCAGATCGCATTGATCTCCGGCTTCACCCCGAGCCGAACCTCGGAATAGATCCGGATCGGCAGCGTCGCCGAGCCCGGCCCGGTGGTGAAGCTTGCGATCACGACGTCGTCGAGCGAGAGGGTGAAGGCCAGCATCCAGCCGGCGGCAATCGCCGGAACGATCAGCGGCAAGGTCACGCGAAGAAAGGCCTGCACCGGATCGCAGCCGAGATCCATCGCGGCCTCCTCGAGGCTGCGGTCGAGCGCGGCGAGGCGCGATTGCACCACCACGGTGACGAAACACATGGTCAGCGTGGTGTGGGCGATCGTCACCGTCCAGAAGCCGCGCTCGGCGTTCAGCGCCACGAACAGCAGCAGCAGCGAAAGCCCCGAGATTACCTCCGGCATCACCAGCGGCGCATAAAGCATGCCGGACAACAGCGAACGCCCCCTGAAGCGCTCGCCGCGCACCAGCCCAACCGCCGCCAGCGTACCGAGCAGCGTCGCGATCGTGGCGGAAACCGCGGCAACGCGAAGGCTCATCCATGCCGCATCCAGCATGGCGCGGTCGTTGAAGAACTCGTAGTACCAGCGCAGCGACCAGCCGCCCCAGACCGTGACCAGCCGCGAGGCATTGAACGAATAGATGACGAGGATCACGATCGGCAGATACAGAAACGCCATCCCCAGCGCCAGCGCGGTGACGTTGAATGGCGAGATGGCGTTGACCTTGCGCGCCATCAGTTCGCCCCTCCGAGCTGACGGCGCTGCAGGCGGTCGTAGAGCAGCAGCGGCGGCACCAGCAGCACCAGCAATGCGACCGCCGCGGCGGCGGCGACCGGCCAGTCCTTGTTGGTGAAGAATTCCAGCCACAGCGTCTGGCCGATCATCATCGAACCGGAGCCGGCGAGCAGATCGGGGATGACGAACTCGCCGACGATCGGGATGAAGCACAACAGCGCGCCGGCGCCGACGCCGGCCAAGGACAGCGGAAACGTCACCAGCCAGAATGCCCCAAGCGGCGACGCGCCGAGGTCGCTTGCGGCTTCCAGCAGCGAGGGATCCATTTTGGCCAGCGTCGCATAGAGCGGCAGGATCATGAACGGCAGATAGGAATAAACGATGCCGATATACATCGCGGTGTCAGTCGAGAGCCACACCACCGGCGCCGACACCAGATGCAGCGCAAGCAGAATCTTGTTGAGCAGGCCATCATGCTGCAAAATATTGATCCAGGCATAGATGCGGATCAGGAACGAGGTCCAGAACGGCACGATGATCAGCATCATCGCAATCGCCTGCCAGCGTTGCGGCAGCCGCGCCATGCCATAGGCGATGGGATAGCCGATCAACAGCAGGATCAATGTCGAGGTCACCGCGACGACGAGGCTGCGCAGATAAGAGCTGATGTAGAGATTGTCCGAGACCAGCAGCCTGAAATTGTCCAGCGAGAGCTGCGCAAACGCCGCCTTGATTGCCGCCCACCCTTCGGTGAAATCGAACACGGGCAGGTAAGGCGGCTGCGCGATCGCGGTCTGCGACAGGCTGATCTTGAGCACGAAGCCGAACGGCACCAGGAAAAACAGCACCATCCAGACATAGGGCGCGATGGCGGCATAGCGCGCCGGCCGCGCAAAGATGCGGCGCGCGCTCATCGTTCCAGCACCATGCAGTCGTCGGGCGTGAACCAGGCCACCACGCGCTGGCCCGCGCCATAGATATCCCGGTCGAGCCGCGCGATGTTGGCGACCGAAGCGCGCACCACGGCGCCGGAATCCAGCTTGACCTTGTAGACGGTCGAGCCGCCGAGATAACCGACATCGGTGACGACGCCTTCGAGCCGGTTGATCGCCTGCGCATGATCCGCGTCCGGCGCCGGGCCGCGGCGCGACAGTCTTATCTTTTCGGGGCGGATCGCGACCGTCACGGCGGCTTTGGCAACGCTTTGGCGCGGCGCCGCGACCACGATGGCGTCGCTATCCCTGGTCGTAACCATCAGGCGACGATGTTGCTGCATGATGATGTCGCCCTCGAACAGATTGATGTCGCCGACGAAGCCGGCGACCCAGCGCGTGGCGGGCGCCTCGTAGAGGTCGCGCGGCGTCGCCACCTGTTCGAGCCGGCCGGCATCCATCACGCCGATCCGGTTGGCCATCGTCATCGCCTCTTCCTGATCGTGGGTGACGATGATGAAAGTCATGCCGAGCCGGCGCTGCAGCTCCATCAATTCCTGCTGCGTGCTCTCGCGCAGCTTCTTGTCGAGCGCAGCCAGCGGCTCGTCGAGCAGCAGGACTTTTGGCCGCCGCGCCAGCGAGCGCGCCAGCGCCACCCGCTGCCGCTGGCCGCCGGAAAGCTGATCGGGCTTGCGCTTCTCCATGCCTTCGAGCTTGACCAGCGCGACCATCTCGGCGACGCGGGTGGCGATGTCCGCGCGTGTCATCCCCGCGCGCTTCAGCCCGAACGCGATATTGTCCCCCACGTTGAGATGCGGAAACAGCGCGTAGTTCTGGAACATCATGTTGACCGGCCGCTCGTGCGGCAGCACCGGCGCGATGTCGCGGCCGCCCAGCAGGATGCGGCCCTCGTCCGGCGTCTCGAAGCCGGCCAGCATGCGCAGCAGCGTGGTCTTGCCGCAGCCGCTCGGGCCCAGCAGCGCAAAGAACTCGCCCGCAGCGATGTCGAGCGAAAGCCGGTCCACCGCGCGGAAATTGCCGAATGTCTTCGACACTCCCTCGATCCGGAGCAACGGCGTGTGATCGGCCGCCGCCGCGCCAATATCCAGCCTGCCGATTTCAGGCGATTGCTCGTTCATGTGATCTGCCAGCCCATCTTGACCGCACGCTAGCGGCGGATCGGCGTCCGCTCAACCGTCGTTGACGTGAGGCCACAATATTGTGGATGCCGTAAACGACTGAAGCTGGCCGCGCGTCAGATCCGGCGCTCGACCGCAAACACCTCGATGGCCGCCGCGCGGCCCCGCAAGCGCACTTCTCCAAGCGGCTCGACCGCAAAAGCCGACTTCAGCTTCATGTGGCGCAGCAGGTCGGAAGATACCAATAAATTGCGGCCTACCTCCTTGCAGTGCTCCTGCAACCGCGCTGTCACGTTCACGGTGTCGCCGAAATAGGCGAGCTGGCGGTGTGAGCTGCCGCATTCGCTGATGACCACGGGACCGGCATGCAGGCCGGCGCGGAATCCCGGCACCATGCCGAACTCCTGCCGGTAGCTATCGGCTTTGCCCGCAATCGTGTTGGCAATCGCGAAGAAGCAGTCCACGCAGCGTCCGCCCGACATCTTGTCATCGAGCGGCCACGTCACGATGACCTCATCGCCGACATAGGCGTGAACCTCGCCACCATGCGCGACGATCGCGGCATCGATGTCGAAAAAGAAGCGAGTGAGAAGATTTTGCACGCGGAGCTCGCCCATCGACTCCGCAAGCGAGGTGGAGCCGGCGAGATCGAGAAACATCAGCACGCGCTCTTCCCGGACCGGCGTTCGATATCGGCCAAGCGCTACATTGAAAAGCACCCGGCTGCCAACCAGACGGGTCAGCTCAAAAACCACTCCCACAAGCAAAGTCCCGAAAAACGCGGGCGCAACGATCCTGGGAAATGTGTCGGCCAACCAGTGGGTCTCGATCCCATGCCAATAAAGCAGCGGCTCCAGGCTTAGAACGGCCAGTGCAACGACGACGGCCATGGCCGCGGAACGCACCGCCAGATCCATCAGCAGCGGCCATCGGCTGATCCATTTGCTTCGCCGCGAAGCGAAATAGAGATGGGTCGCCCAGCCCGAGAGTGCGACGCCCATACCGTGGAAGCCGCTTCGCAGATAGTTCGCCGCGGTTGCTTCCAGCGGACTGTCCACGAGGTAGCGCAGGATCATCCCAAACAGCATGCCGAACACGGCGATGACCACAGTCGGGATGGCCGAGCGATACATATGCGATCCGTTCCTCACATTGCCGCCACCATGAACGCTGCCAGCGCCTCGCGGTCCGCCGGTGACATGGTCAGGCCGAGCTTGGTGCGCCGCCACAGAATATCGTCCGGAAAGCGCGCCCATTCCTTTTGCATGAGATAGCGCACTTCGGCGCCGGTCAATTCCGGGCCGAAGGCCGGGCCGAGGTCGCCGCGCACTCTGGCTTCGCGAAGGATTGCCTTGACGTTCGACCCGTAGGCGGCGACCAGGCGCCTCGCCTGGTCCTCGCCGAGAAACCGCCAGCGTTCGCGGGCTTCGTCGACCTCGTTCTCGAAACGGTCCCAGGCAAAATCGCCGCCCGGCAGCGGCGCCTTCGCGGTCCAGCGCGCCGACATCGGATAGAACGGCGTCAGCCGGGAGACCGCCCGCTCCGCACGCAGCCGCGAGGTGGTGACGTCGCCGCCGAACACCGTGATCAGCGGCGCCTTGCCGCGTCCGTAGTCGAGCGTCATCGCGCCGTCGCGCCGCGAAAGCCCGCCTCGGGGCTTCATCACCATGTTGGCGCCGGAAAGCGTACGCACCACGTCGACGGTCTCGATCCGCTCGCGAAAATAACGGTTCGCCGCATCGCAGAGATAGGCGACATCGCCTGCCGCCATCGTCACGATGGCGGGATCGCCCTTGAAGGCACGGCCGGCGGTACCGATCAGGGTAAAATCGCGTTGATAGGGACTTGCGAAAATCAGCCGCCCGTCGCTGTTCTGGAACAGATAGACGTTGTCGCTGTCGAACAGACGACGCACGACGATCTGGTCGATCTGCACCGCGGCCAGCTTCGGCGACGGCACGCGCAACACCGTCTCGGCGACGGACGGCGTCCAGGCACCGGTGGCGTTGGCGACCGCCCTGGCCGTGACGATCTGGCGAAAGCCGCGATCTTTCGTCACCAGCCGCCATTCCCTGCCGCGTTCGGCCCGGGTGCAGCGTGCGCCGGTGCGAATCACCGCCCCGCGCGCCGCGGCGTCCACGGCGGTGAGAACCACCAGCCGGGAATCGTCCACGACGCAGTCGGAATACTCAAAGGCGGTGCCGAACGGCCGCTTCAGCGCGTTGCCGACGGGATGATGGGTAACGTCGACGGTCACTGAGGCCGGCAGGCCGCTGCGCGAGGCCAGCCGGTCGTAGAGCAAGAGCCATGAGCGCAACTGCCAGGGCGGACGTTCGTCCGAATGGGCGGGGATGGCAAAGCGCATCGGGCGCACCAGATGCGGCGCGATCCTGAGCCAGACGTCGCGCTCGGCCAGCGCCGAACGGACGCGAAGAAAGTGCCGGCGCTCCAGATCAGCCAGATCGCCATGGATCAGCCGCGGCGAGGCCGAGGAAGCGCCCGCGCCGAGGTCGCCCTGCTCCAGCAGGATGACGCGCAGGCCGCGTCCCGCGGCGTCACGCGCGATGCTGACGCCGTTCAATCCGCCGCCAATGATCGCGAGATCGTAGTCCGCCATACGCAAGATGACTGTAGGGAAGCTGACTTCACTACACTAGGGCATGATGGCCAAAAGAGGATGTCGCTCCTGTAAATGAATCGAGTCGGGGCAAGAACCGGCCAGCCGCCGTCGCAGCTCTAGCCGGTTGCGCCGATCGATGCGAAGAAGCGCTCCGGCCCTTCCAGTTCCACCAGCTTCTTGTTTTCGATCAGCCAGAACCGGTTTCCCACCGCTCGCACGAAGTTGCGGTCGTGAGACACCAGCAGGCAGCTGGCCTGATGCTCCAGCAACTCATCCTCCAGCGCCTCCTGCCCCTCGATATCCAGGTGATTGGTGGGCTCGTCGAGCAGATAGAAGTTTGGCTGGGTAAGCCGCAGCAACAGCATGCCGAGACGCGCCTTCTGTCCGCCGGAAAGCCGGCCGATCGGTCGGCTTTGCATCGCAACCGACAGGCCTGCGCCGGCGAGCAATGCGCGGGCCCGCTGATCGCCGACCTCGAAACGGCTGACGATCGTGTGCATCGGCGTATCGGCATCGGAAAGATCGGCAAGATTTTGTTCGCAATAGCCGAGCGCAAGCGACTGCGCCACCTTGATGCCGGCCTGCGTGGCTTCCGGGCTTTCGATGGCCTGGCGCAGCATCGCCACGAACCGGGTCTTGCCTGCCCCGTTCGGTCCCAGCAGCACGATCCGGTCTTCCTTGCAGATGAACTGCTTGCCGGTCTTGAACAGCAACCTGCCGTCGGGGGTGGCGACGGCGGCATCTTCAAGCGCAATCAGGACCTTGGCATGCGTTCCGCGGTTGGCGAGCTTGATGGTCCCCGCGGAGCGCTCCAGATGGGCGGGCTTTGCCGCATCTTCCAGCTTCGCAGCCCGCTGCTTCAACTGCTTGGTCTTCTGCAACAGAAGATCACTACCGGAATTGACGCCGATATTGTTGAGCTTTGCAGCGTGCTGACGAAGCTGCTCGGCCGCCTTCAGGTCACGCCGGTAGCGCCGTTCATCCGATGCGTCCGCCTCGCTGAGCGCGGCGCGCGCCTGCGTATAGGACAGCGAAAATATCGGAGACCGCTCGGGCCGCAAAAATACCGTGCGGTTCGTGGTGGCGTCGAGAAAAGCGCGGTCATGGCTCGCTATCACGACCGGCATTTCCCTTGGCAACGCGTTCAGCCATGCTTCGAGCTGGCAAATCCTGGCGAGGTCCAGATGGTTGGTCGGCTCGTCGAGCAACAGCACGTCGGCCTCGGCCACCACGACGCGCGCAAGCATGGCAAACCGCTGCCAGCCGCCGCTCAACTGCTTCAGCGGCCGCTGCCACAGCGCCTCGGGCACCTCAAGCGATTCCAGGGCAACATCCACCTGCCAGCCTTCACTTGCCCGTCGTTCAACGGGAAGCATGTCCAGCACCGCCGCATGGAACGGCGTGTCCGCAAGCGCGGACGGTACCTCCTGCGCGACATACCCGATGGTCAGCCCGCGCGATCTGGTGATCTCGCCTTCGCTCGGCTCCGCCATACCTGCAACGCACCGCAGTAAGGTGGACTTGCCGCGTCCGTTGGCTGCGACGAGCCCGATGCGGTCGCCGGCATTGACGGAAAGGTCCAGCCGGGAAAACAGCGGAGCGTTCAGCGTCACGCCGAGATTACGAATATTGATAAGGGTCATGGTCGTTCCCTGGTCTTGCCGGCCAACGCGACGTCCGGGGCATGCAGCCATCATCGGATGTTGGTGTGGGGGCGCGGCGAGCTACACAAAGGCGGGCACGAACGGTCAGACGTTCGATGCCGCATTGCGACGGGGGCAGACCAGGAAGAGATGTGCGAAAAGTCTCTGGTCAGCCCTGCAAACGCATTTGCAGGGCGTTGACGGGGCCATGCTGGCGATAGTGCCGGAAAAATGTCGTCACCGCGCAGCCCTCCCTGTCTCGATCAGATACCGGACGAAAAATAGCCGGGCCCTCAAGGGAAGGCAAGCGTGGCGTGATTTCGCGAAATCACGCGCTCAGCTTGCGCGCGGTTTCGCCGTCGCTGGCGGTGCTGCGGCCGACCAGCGCGGCGTATTGCCCGATCGGCTGGGGCTTGCCGAGGAAATAGCCCTGCACCGCGTCGCAGCCCTCGTCCGAGAGGAAGCTGAGTTGCTCCTGGGTCTCGACGCCTTCGGCAACGATCGACATTTCGAGGCCGTGGCCGAGGTCGATGACGGCGCGCACGATCGCCGCCGATTGCGGGTTGCGCCCGAGATTCATCACAAAGGCGCGGTCGATCTTGATCTTGTCGAACGGGAACGCCTGCAGATAGCTCAGCGAGGAATAGCCGGAACCGAAATCGTCCATCGAGATCCGCACGCCGAGCGACTTCAGCCGCCGCAACAAGGCAAGACCGCGGTCGAAGTCCTCGATCAGCACGCCTTCGGTGATTTCGAGTTCGAGCCGGTCGGGCGCCAGCCCGGTCTCGAGCAGGATCGAATGCACCAGGCTGACCACGTCGCCGTGCATGAACTGCGCCGGCGACAGGTTGACGGCGATCTGCATCGGCACCGGCCAGGAGGCGGCCTCGCGGCAGGCTTCGCGCAGGATCCAGACGCCCATCTCGACGATCAGGCCGCTCTCTTCCGCAAGCGGGATGAACTCACCCGGCGACACGAAGCCGCGCGCCGGATGCATCCAGCGCGCCAGCGCCTCGAACCCGATGACCTTGCTGGCGGCAACCGTCGCCCCCGCGGCGGCCTGTGGCTGGTAATGCAGCGACAGCTCGCCGTTCCGGATCGCCATCGAGAGGTCCTGGTGGAGCACGCGACGGTCGCGGATCTGCTGGTCCATCTCGGGCGCGAAAATACTGATCGAGCCGCGCGACTTCTGCTTGGCGCGGAACAGCGCCGCGCCGGAATTGGCGAGCAGCGAAGCCGCGTCCGAGCCGTGATGCGGAAATACCGAAATGCCGGTCGTGACACCGGTGCGCACCGACTTTCCGTCGATCACGAATTCGTCCGACAGCGTCTGCGCGAGTTTTTCGGCGAGCGCCCTGCCCGCCTCCGGCTGCTTGCCGTCGATGATCAGGCCGAACTCGTCGCCGGACAGCCGGGCCACCACGCCGCCGCGGGCGCAGGACTGGATGCGTCCCGCAACCTCGATCAGGAGCTTGTCGCCCATCGCATGGCCGAACACGTCGTTGATTTCCTTCAGGCCGTCGAGGTCGACGCACAGCACGGCGAACTCCTCGTCGGTGCCGGCACAGGCCTCGATCATCTGCGCCAGCGCCTGCAGGAAGGAGGCGCGGTTCGGCAGATCGGTCAGGCCGTCATGATAGGCCATGTGCGCCATCCGCGATTCGGTCTGGCGGCGGTCGGTGACGTCCTCGTGGGTCTTGATCAGGTATTGCGGCTCGCCGGCCTCGTCGAGCACCGTCATGCGGCGGGTCAGGAACAGCCGCAGCCCGTCCTTGGTGGAGATCGGGTGTTCCTCGGTGAGCAGGCCGCGCTTCTTGATCGCGGCCTCGTCGCGCGCGATGATCAGCTTGGCTTCGCGCGGATTGAAGATATCGGCGGCGGTCAGACCGGTGGCATCCTCGCGGCGGCGATTGAGAATGGTCTCGGCGCTGCGATTGGCGAGCAAATAGCGACCGTCGCTGACGCGCTCCACGATCAGCGAAACCGGGATGTTGTCGACCACGAGTTCGAGGAATTTCTTGGTGCTTTCCAGCTCGCGCGACAGCGACCGCCGGTCGGTGACGTCGTCGAACAGGTTGATCAGGAACTCCGGCTCGTTGTTCTCGTTGCGTGCGACCACGCGGTTGGAGGAGATCACACGTTTCTCGTCGCCCCGCTCGACCAGGTATTCGCTGCGGTGATCGCCTTCCGGCGCCGTCAGCGCCGCTGCATCCGCAATCTCGATGCTCTTGGCGGTTTCCGGCCGGAACATCTCCTCGGCGCGCTTGCCGACGATGTGGTCGCGGGAGAAGCGCGAGAAGCGCTCGAACGCGCGGTTGACGAAAATATAGCGGCCGTCCTCGATGCTCTTGGCGGCGACGCAGACCGGAACGTTGTCGAGTACCGATTCCAGGAACTGGGTGGTCGATGCCAGTTTGCGCGACAGCTGGCGCTGCTCCGTGCAATCCTCATGCGTGCCGATCGTCCCGCCATTGGGCAGGCGGAAGAGCTTCGAAACCACCGAACGCCCGTCCGGCAGCTCGGTGACGACGCCTTCCGGGCGGCGGGCAAGCTTGCTGAACTCGTCGACGGTAAGACTGAGCAGGCCCCGCGAGCGGCGCAGTTCGAGCAGTTCGCGGCCGGTCATCGAGCTCGGAATCTCGGCGCTGCTGAGCCTGTACATTTCGAGAAAGCGGTCGTTGTAGAAGACCACGCGGTTTTGCGCGTTGGTTATCATCACGCCCTGGTTGAGCGTGTTGAGCGCCGAGCCGATGAATGCGCTGCGCCGCAATTGCGCGCTCTTGGCCCCACGCAGCGCCGTCAGTATCCAGATCCCGATCGCTACCAGGAAGGAAACCGCGGCGATTCCTCCGAGCAGGAGCTCCCATGCGAAATTGGGATCGAGTTCGCCGATATAGCTTGCCGGGGCAAAGCCCTCGGAAGGCGCGGCCGCCCACGCAAATCGGCACGGCCCAGCAATGGCGAGCAGACAGACGAGGGCCTGCACCGGAATCGAATTCTTCCGTTTTGCCTGCCGGTTCCTGTCAGCCATTACCCACCCGAGGTTTGCGGGCGGAGTGTCTGGCTTGACGGGTTTGGATCGGGTAAATGACTACCCCCGCAATTCTAAAATACGACCCAAATTACGGCAATTGGCCTGACATGATTAATGCTCTACTAACGGGATTGCGTTCCCGGCGTATTTCGAGACAAACCAACGGGTTGTTTGGCTGTTCCGGCGGACGAAACGACGATTGCCGAGCGTGGCAGGCGCCGATTTTCACGCCAGATTTGCAGGTCCGAAACTGACATGGACAAGGTCGACTGCGTCGTCGTCGGAGCGGGGGTGATCGGGCTTGCGATCGCACGGCGGCTGGCCCGGGCGGGCCGCGAAGTCATTGTGATCGAGGCCGCCGAGGGCATCGGCACCATCACCTCTTCCCGCAACAGCGAGGTGATCCACGCCGGTATCTATTACCGCGCCGGCAGCCTGATGGCGCAGATGTGCGTCAGCGGCAAGCGCGCGCTCTACCAGTACTGCCGCGACCACGGCATTCCCCATCGCAATTGCGGCAAGCTGATCGTTGCGACGACGCCAAGCGAAACCGAAAAGCTGCAGTCGATCCGGGCGCATGCCGAAGCCAATGGCGTCGACGACATGCAGGTGCTGACGGGCGGAGCGGCGCGCGCGCTGGAGCCGGCGCTGAATTGCGATGCGGCGCTGTTGTCGCCGTCGACCGGCATCATCGACAGCCACGCCTACATGCTGGCGCTGCGGGGCGATGCGGAAGAAGCCGGCGCGGCCTACGCATTCCATACGCCGCTGTTACGCGCCCGGACCGGAGCCGGCCGGATCGAAATCGAAGCCGGCGGCGACGCGCCGATGACGCTTGCCTGCAACCTGCTCGTCAACGCCGCGGGCCTAGGCGCGCCTGCATTGGCGCGCAGCATCGAAGGCATGCCGATCGGGCTGATCCCCTGCGCCTATCTGGCCAAGGGTAATTATTTCAGCTGCAGCGCGCGGGCGCCGTTTTCTCGCCTGATCTATCCGGTGCCGGAGCCCGGCGGACTGGGCGTGCACCTGACGCTCGACATGGCGGGCCAGGCCCGTTTCGGCCCCGACGTCGAATGGGTCGAGAGCATCGACTATGCGGTGGATCCTGCCCGTGCCGAGCGCTTCTATCCCGCGATCCGGCGCTACTGGCCGACGCTGCCGGACGGCGCGCTGATGCCGAGCTATTCCGGAATTCGGCCGAAGATCGTGCCGCCGGCTGTCGCCACGCAGGATTTTCTGATTCAGGGCCCAGCCGATCACGGCGTCGCCGGACTGATCAATCTGTTCGGTATCGAATCGCCGGGACTGACGTCATCGCTCGCGATCGCCGATCACGTCGGCACCCTCGGGGGACTCTGACAAAGACTGCGCTGCGACAAAAATAATTACGGCCAGGATGAGCGCATCGGCGCCCATCCGGCCGTGTCCGGGATTTTTGATATTTGCTGGACTGGTTAGTGGAGAGTTTTAGTGGAGAGTTTCAGCTACGGTATGCTTCAACCGTTCGATCTCATCCTTGACCATCAACTTGCGGCGCTTCAACTCGACAATTTGCAGGTCGTCGGTGGAAAGGTGCACGAGGGCTTCGTGCAATTCATTCTCGAGGCTCTTGTGTTTACGTTCAAGTTCAACAAGATGCGCCTGTAGTGCCATACGAAATCTCCTCGGTGGTTGAACCTCAGATTCGATCCGGACAAGCGAGTGTACACCAGCTGCCGAATCTGTCGATGGTTATCCAGAATCACGCCTGTCATATTTTCGGATTTATCTGTAACCAAAAGTGAGTACGGGAACCCGCTCAGCTTGCGGACCGGCCTCGCAGGGACGATATTTAGTGCCGGCTTGGAGCATGATCCGGAAAAGCGGGCACCGGCTTTCCCTCGCGACAAACGCGGAAACGCGTTTGCGCGGAGATCATGCTCAAATCAAACAGCTGGAGCGGGATGACTATTCGAAGAAAAGTCATCCCGCTCCAGGGATAATCGGTTCACAACCTCATCATGCTTTCAGCTAACGTACACCATGACCGACGATGATGAGCGCGAGCTGGAAAACGAGCTCGCCCGGCTGCAACAGGAGCATCGCGATCTCGATGCGGCGATCGACGCGTTGCATCAGTCGCCGGCGCCGGATTTGTTGCGGCTGCAGCGGTTGAAGAAACGCAAGCTACAGTTGCGCGACCGCATCGCCTTTATCGAAGACCAGATCACGCCTGATATCATCGCCTGATCGCTGCGCTGCATTGCTCGGGCAATTGGGCTCGCCGCACAGTCCGCCTTCCAGCAGATCGTTTTCCCCGACATCCACACACCGCCCTGCCCCCGCGAAGATCTTGTCGGGGCGACTGATCGAAAAAACAGGTCTTCGGAAGGCGGATGCCGCTTGACTCCAATGGAACAAAAAGAGAACATGACTTCCTGCCGCCAGCCTCGGGAGTCCCGCCATGTCCGTCACATCGTCCCTGTCCGACAACAGCCGCTACGAGCAGGCCTGCGATCAGGCCATCGCGATGTGTGACGGCAATCTGCGCTCGACCATCAAGGCGCTGATCATGGCCAACGAGTATCTGGAAACCGAACTGGAGGAATTGCAGGCGGCCATCGCCGCCGGCTGTGTGCCGGCGAGAACCTCCCAAGCGGAGAGCGACGCTGCCTGATCCATCAAACCCGGAGCGAACCAATGGCCGATGTTACTTATTACGTCGCAATGCCATTCCTGCAGGACGATGACGGCTCGCCGATGGCGGGGGCCGCGGAAGAATGCCAGAGCCCGACGACCGCGTTACGGCGCGCCGAGACGATGTCGCGAATGGCCGGCAGCATCGGCGCCGTCGCCTTCAGCCGCAGCGGCGATCCCATGATCGGCGAATTCGGCGACGCGAAACTGCTGCGCAAGTTCGGCAATGTGCCGGATGATCTGAGCGGGTTGTAGCGATCGTCGGGATTCGTAGGGTGGGCGGAGCGCAAGCGTGCCCACCATTTTCTTCAACGCTTGTCTAATGGTGGGCACGGCGCAAGCGCGCCTTTGCCCACCCTACAGATCTCCAATTTTTCACGACGACGTTTCGTGCCGCCGCAGCGCCTTGCGCACGTACATGGCGCTATCGGCCGCTTCCAGCGCGCGGCCCGCTTCGGAGTGAGTATCGAGAATAGTGATGCCCGCGGAAGCGCCCGCGGTAATGGTGCGGCCATCGAACACGAAAGTCAGTCGATCGATCGCTTCCTCCAGCGTGGCCGCCTTGGCGTGAGCGTCTGTCTCGCTGAGATTCCACAACAGCAGCGCGAACTCGTCGCCGCCGAGCCGGCCGACCACGTCGGAAGCGCGCACCTGTGCCAGCAGCGTCGTGACGATGGCCTTGAGCACCTGGTCCCCTGCGGCGTGTCCGAAGGCGTCGTTGATCGGCTTTAGGCGATCGACGTCGAGCACGACGAGCGCGCCGCCGGCGCGATAGCGTTTGATGTAGGCGATCGCGCGATTGAGCTCGCGCTCGAAGCCGCGCCGGTTCGGAATGCCCAGCAGGAAGTCGGTATCGGCGGAGGCCTGAAGTTCCTCGATCTGCGCCTGGGTCCGGGCCAGTTGCGCCTTCAGCCGGCGAATCGTCGCCTTGCTGCCGTTGGACACCGCCGGCCGCCGGGATCCCGGTGCGGATGACCGCCGCGGAGCGGTTTTTCGCCCGGAAGCCGCGCTTTTGGGGCGTTTTCCGGCCCTGGAAGCGGTCGCCCTGGTTTTCTTCTTCATGGCCTTCCCTGTGCAGGCTCGCTTATCAAGGCTTGCCGGGATTCACCAAGACAGGATAGTCCATTCCTGATCCCTTGCCACGCCTTGGATGAGCCCCGGGCCGACCCTATAATCCGGCCTATGTTTTTGGATTCCCGAACAGAATTGACGAGATGACCGCACCCATCGCCATCATCATGGGCAGCCAGTCCGACTGGGAGACCATGCGCCACGCCGCCGAGACGCTGGTGGCGCTCGGGATCGATTGCGAAAAGCGCATCGTCTCGGCCCACCGGACCCCGGACCGGCTGTTCGCCTTTGCCAAGGGCGCCAAGGCCGCTGGCTTCAAGGTCATCATCGCCGGCGCCGGCGGGGCTGCCCATCTGCCGGGCATGGCGGCGGCGTTGACGGAACTCCCGGTGTTTGGCGTTCCCGTCGAATCCAAGGCGCTGTCGGGACTCGATTCGCTGTACTCGATCGTGCAGATGCCGGCCGGCGTTCCCGTCGGCACGCTGGCGATCGGAAAGGCCGGCGCCATCAACGCCGCGCTGCTCGCCGCAAGCGTGCTCGCGCTGAACGACGCGGCGCTGGCAAAGCGATTGGCCGCCTGGCGCAAGCAGCAGACGGACGCGGTCAAGGAGCGCCCGGAGGAGTCTCCGTGACCGCTTCAGGCAGGGTGAAGCTGAAGCCGGGCGACACCATCGGAATTCTCGGCGGCGGACAATTGGGCCGGATGCTCGCCATGGCGGCGGCGCGCCTCGGTCTCAGATGCCAGGTGTTTTCGCCGGACCCGGACTCGCCTGCCTTCGACGTGGTGCTGAATGCGACCTGCGCCGAATATGCCGACGTCGAGGCGCTCGAGCTGTTCGCCAACGATGTCGACGTCATCACCTATGAATTCGAGAACGTGCCGGCCGCCACCGCCATGGTGCTGGCCGCGCGGCGTCCCGTACTGCCGGCGCAGAGGATCCTGGAGACCACGCAGGACCGGCTGATCGAAAAGGACTTCGTCAAGCGGCTCGGCATCGGCACCGCCGACTATGCCGACGTGTCGTCGGTGGAAACCCTGCAGGCGGCAATCGCGCGCATCGGCCTTCCAGCCGTGATCAAGACCCGCCGCTTCGGCTATGACGGCAAGGGCCAGGCGATCATCCGCGAGAGCGACGATCCCGCGCAAGTCTGGGAAGACCTCGGCACCAAATCCGCGATCCTCGAAGCCTTCGTTCCTTTCGAGCGCGAGATCTCCGTGATCGCCGCGCGTTCGGCCGCCGGCGAGGTCGAATGCTACGACGTCACCGAAAACGAACACCGCGATCACATCCTGAAATTTTCGCGCGTGCCGGCCGCGATATCGGAGGCGCTCGCCGCCGACGCGCGCGCCGTCGCCGAGAAGATCGCCAACGCCCTGGACTATGTCGGCGTGCTCGCGGTCGAACTGTTCGTCGTTGCCGGAAACGGCGGACCGCATGTGCTGGTCAACGAGATTGCGCCGCGGGTGCATAATTCCGGGCACTGGACACTGGACGGCGCCTCGATCTCGCAGTTCGAGCAGCACATCAGGGCGATCGCCGGCTGGCCGCTCGGCAAGCCGGTCCGTCACGGCGAGGTCACCATGACCAACCTGATTGGCGACGACATTCTCGACTACGAGCAATGGCTGACGGTCCCCGGCGCCACCGTTCACCTCTACGGCAAGGGCGCACCGCGGCCGGGCCGCAAGATGGGTCATGTCACCGAAGTGGCTCCGGCGAGCAAGAAATAGCGGTCTCGCCGGTACCCTCGGCGCGTTTGCAGGTCAGGCCCTCCTCAGGCCTTCCACGACGCCGGCTGGCTCCTCGCTGAGCCAGCGATAAATCGTGCCCCCGAGCGCACCGCCGATCAGCGGCGCCACCCAGAACAGCCAGAGCTGCGCCAGCGCCCAGCCGCCGACGAACAACGCCGGCCCGGTGCTGCGCGCCGGATTCACCGACGTGTTGGTGACGGGAATGCTGACGAGATGGATCATCACCAGCGCCAATCCGATGGCGAGCGGCGCAAAGCCCGCAGGCGCCTTGCCGTGGGTCGCGCCCATGATGATGAACAGGAACATCATGGTCATCACCACTTCGGTGATGAAACCGGCCATCATGCTGTATTGACCGGGCGAATGCGCGCCATAGCCGTTGGAGGCAAAGCCCTTGCTGACGTCGAAGCCGGGCGCGCCGCTCGCGATCACATAGAGCAGCGCCGCGGCGACGATCGCGCCGATCACCTGCGCGATAACATAAGGCAGGATCTGGCCAGTCGGAAAGCGACCGCCCGCGGCGAGGCCGACCGTGACGGCGGGATTGAGATGGCAGCCGGAGATGTGGCCGATCGCATAGGCCATGGTCACGACGCTCAGGCCGAATGCCAGGGACACGCCGACCAGGCCGATACCGACCTGCGGAAAACCGGCGGCGATGACCGCGCTGCCGCATCCCGCAAAAGTGAGCCAAAACGTACCGATCGCTTCGGCGACATACTTTTTGGTGTTCATACCCGCCTCCCTCATGTTTGCGTTCTTGTTTTTCGCGACTGTACGCTAAGGGAGAGCCCGTGAGAGCCTCGTTATCTGAGGAACCGGGATCGTACCGGCCGGATCCGCTGATTTTGGCAGCTTTCCTGGGCCGGAAACCGCCTTCTCAGGTAGACACCAGCGGTTTTGTCTGCTACATGCCCGCGCTCAGGGTTAAGGGCCAGGCCTTTCGCCGGCCCTTTACTTTACCAGAATTCCGATCCGATCAATTGAAAGAGGATGCCGCGTGCAGGTTCTCGTCCGCGATAACAATGTCGATCAAGCCCTCAAGGCGCTGAAGAAGAAGATGCAGCGCGAGGGAATTTTCCGCGAGATGAAGCTCCGCGGACACTACGAAAAGCCGTCTGAGAAGAAGGCCCGTGAAAAGGCCGAAGCCGTGCGCCGCGCGCGCAAGCTGGCTCGCAAGAAGCTGCAGCGCGAAGGCCTGCTGCCGATGAAGCCCAAGCCGGTGTTCGGCGCGGGTCCCGGTGGCGACCGTGGTGGCGCTGGCGGCCGTGGAGGCCCGGGCGCAGGCCCGCGCGGACCGCGCTGAGCGCATCCACAGATTTGAATTGAAAACGCGGGCCTCAAGCCCGCGTTTTTGTTTTCGCCATCGCAGCAGTATCGGATAATTGTCGCCGCTACGCGCTGGCGTCCTCGATCATCCACGTCGCCTCCAGCTATAGCGGCTATTTTGGCCGATGCATTTTGCCGCTCATCGGGTTACCTAAGCGGTATTGGACAAGCGAAGAGAATTCCGCTGCATGGCCGTTACGGATTGCAACGCCCTTCCCTGCGCTTCGCGCTTCACGGCCGTACCGATCGCGCTACTGGCGATCGTTCTCACCTTTCCTCTCGGCGGCTGTTCGTTCGACCTGGGATCATGGGGATCGGACAAGGCGAAGCCGCAGGCCGTCGAGCAGAAACCGACCGGCACGATCAGCGCACCAAACGCCGGCGACGCCCAAGCCTACGCGGCGCGCGGCCAGACGCTCGCCAAATCCGGCAAGACCGAAGAGGCACTGGCCGAATTCGACCGCGCGCTCACACTCGATCCTTACAACGTGCAGGCCCTGTACGGCCGCGGGCTGATCTATCAAGCCGACAAGCAGCATGAGCAGGCGATCGCGGATTTCTCCGCAGCCAACGGCCTGACGCCGCAACGGATCGAGCCGCTGCTGGCACGTGCAACCAGCTACCTTGCCGTCGACAAGACCAAGGAAGCCGCTTCCGATCTCGACGAGGCGGTGCAGGCCGACCCCAACAGCGCACAAGCCTGGTCGGCGCGCGGCGTGACCTATGAACGCCTGGGCGACAAGGCCAAGGCGTTTACCTCCTACAGCCGCGCGCTCGCGCTCCGCCCCAGGGACGAAGCCGCGCGAAGCGGCCTCGCGCGCACCGGCGGCTAGCGCTTTTATATTGACGCGTTTTCTTTACGCGAACCGGAAACCACTTCGCTCGAAAACGCTACGGATTGAATTATTTCGGCAGCACCGCGTGGAAGATCGACTTCGCCGTCGACAGCGCGTCCTCGGCGGCCGCCGTGGCGCGTTCGCGCACGGAAGGCTCGGCCATTTCGGCACGCAGATCGAGCGGGCGCGAGAGCGGAATCTCGGCGGGCGGGGTCGGGCGGTTCGGGTTGCTGGCCTCGGCATAAGGCGGCCGGGCCGGCGACGGAGCCTGACCATGGGGTTCGCCGGCCGGTGAGCCCGAGATCATGATCGGCGGCGGCAGCGGACGAAGCGCGGGCGCATTCACGGCGGCAGGCGCATTGGCGACCACCGGCGGGTTCGCGACCACGGGTGCATTCGTCACCGCAGGCGCACTCGGGACCACGGGTGCATTCACTACCTTGGGCGCCTCGTGAGCGCGGGCCGTTTCGGGCGTGCGCGGAGACGTTTCGCCGTTGGCGCGCAGGCGCTCGATCGCGGCGCGCGCCAGATCATTGGCATCGCGGGGCTCGCGCCGTTCATCCGGCGCAACCGCAGCCTCGACCGGGGCGGCCGGGGCAGTGGCGACAACCGGAGCCGCCGGAGAATTGCGGGGCTCCACAGGCGACGGCAAAATGACCCGGATCTTTTCCTTTTCGCGCGGCGCTGCTGCCTGACGGCGCTGGTCGGCGTCGGCCGGGCTTTCGGCCGATTTCACATCGGATTTGAGGTCAGAGGATTTGGAATCAGAGGATTTGGTATCCGCAGACTTGATATCGGGTTTGGCGTCAGCCTTCGCTTCGGTCTTCTCTTGCGCCTTTTCGACCACAGCCGGCCGTTCGGCAGCGTTCTTCTCCATGATGGCTTTTTCGGAGATTCCCTTGGCCTTGACGCCGGCAGCCGGAAGATTGCTGACGCTGGCCGTGGTTTCGGCCGGCTTGGCACCGGATTTGGCTTCAGCCTTGCCTTCCCCCTTGGGACTGGCAGTCGACGCCGCAGCGGCAGGGGCGTCCGTAGCGGGCCTGCTCACGATGTAGTGGTTGACGATGTACGCCCCGATGACCGTCGCGGCCACCGAGGGGAAGATGTCCACCGCAAACTTCTTCAGGTAATTCAGCATTCCGGCCACTCCCCGCGGCCTCCCAATTGCAGGAACTTTGAGGCACATTGAGGGATCAACTGCGACGGATCGGTGGCAATTCAGCAGTTCCCGTGCAGGCCGGGCGCGTCCGGCTCGGCTCGGTTAAAAATTCCCTAACTAATCCATGGCCATAGGGCGAGCTCCGAAAGCGGTCAGGGACCCGCGGCCAGGGTAGTCAGGGCTTCAGTTCGACCTCCAGAAACACGATCTCGGCTGCCGTCTCGTTCAGCACGTCGTGCTCGACGCCGGCTTTCCGGAAATAGGATTTGCCGACCCCGAGCTGCGCCTTGGTGCGCTCGCCGTTCGGCGCGACGATGGTCATCTCGCCCGCGGTCACCGGCACGATCACGTAATCCATCCCGTGGGTGTGATGGCCGGTCGCACTGCCCGGCGCCAACCGCCATTCGGTGACGCGGACTTCGGGGGTATCGACCTGAACATCGGATTTGGCGGCGAGCATATCGGATTCACTCCAGAGGGACTTACGGTACGAATACCATGAACAGGAACACGGCGAACACCAGCATGTGCACCAGCCCGAACAGGATGTTGGTGCGGCCGGTGCCGAAGGTGAGCATGCTGATGACGAAGGTCAGGATCAAGAGCACCATCTCCGGCGCGTTGAGCCCAAGCACCAACTGCTTGTCGAGCGTGTAGGCAACCACCGCGACCGCCGGCACCGTCAGCCCGATCGTGGCGAGCGAAGAGCCAAGCGCGAGATTGATGCTTTTCTGCAGATCGTTTTTGCGGGCCGCGCCGACCGCGGCGACGCTCTCCGGCAGCAGGATCAACAGCGCCACGATCACGCCGGCGAAGGCCGGCGGCGCTCCGATCATGGCGGTGACGGTATCGACGGTGGCCGAAAATTTCTTGGCCAGCAGCACCACCGCCAGCAGGGCGACAAGCAAAAGCGCGATGCTGAGCGCCAGCATCCGGTTGGACAGCCTGGATTCGCCGGCCGCATCGCCTTCGGCCTGGTTGATGAAATAATCCCGGTGCCGGATGGTCTGGGTATAGAGAAACACGCCGTAGAGAACGAGGGTGACGACGCTGACGAAGCCGAGCTGGGCCGCCGAATAGATCGGCCCCTGTGTCGTCAGCGTATAGTTCGGCATGATCAGCGTGATGGTCGCCAACACGAATAGCACGCTGAGATAAAGGTTGGCGCCCGAAACCTGAAAATCCTGCTCGCGGTAGCGCAACCCGCCGATGAAGATGCAGAGGCCGGCGAGGCCGTTGCACACGATCATCACCACCGCAAACACGGTGTCGCGCGCCAGCGCCGGCTGCGGCTTGTCGCCGAGCATAATGGTGGCGATCAGCGCGACCTCGATGATGGTGACCGCAAGCGTCAGCAGCAGCGTGCCGTAGGGCTCGCCAATTCGCTCGGCGATCACCTCGGCATGATGGACGGCTGCGAACACGGTGCCGAACAGGATCGCCAGCAGCACCACCGCGAAGACGAACCCGCCGGCCGACGGCGTAAAGTTGAGCCCGAGGCCGGTGGCCACGGCAAACAGCAGCATCGCCAGCGCCGGGAACATCCAGGCCGATCGCGGCATCGGTCCGTGTGCGCTCATGCGGTCAAGTCCCAACAGGTTCGTGGACGCAGGATGCGTCCATCAAAAGCAGCCATCACCCCTTCGCAAGGTTGATGAAATTTCGCGCGATTTCAATGCCGCCGAAATTATCCAGATCGTTATGACCGCCCCGGGCAAGGCGGACAAACCGTTTCGGCTCGTTCGCCAGCGCAAACAGCCGTTCGCCAAACACAACGGGTATCGTGGCGTCGAGCGCGCCATGCATGACGAGCAGCGGAACCTTGACCCTGGCAATCTGCCCATCGGAACGGAATTGATCCCGCATCAACAGACGCACTGGCGCGAACCAGAACGCCGACGCGGCGACATCGGCGATCGACGTATAGGGGGCTTCCAGGATCAACCTCCCGATCCGCTGCTCCGCTGCAAGCGCCACCGCAACGCCGGTGCCGAGCGAAAAGCCCCAGACGATGATGTTGTCTGCGCGATAGCGTGCGACCGCGAAGGCATAGGCAGCAGCTGCGTCCTGCAACAATCCGTGCTCGCTCGGTTGCCCGGTTGAACCCGCATAGCCGCGATAGGACAATGCGATGACCCCGGTGCCGTCGGCGATGATGCTGCGAAAGCGGCCGAAGAAGCCGGCAAGATAATCGCCGTTGCCGTGGAAGTAGAGCACGACCGGACGGCCCGGCCTGGGCGGCACATGCCAGACGATGACCTTCTCACCGTCTGCCGTCGTCAGGATATGCTCTTCGGCTTCTGGAAAGCCCGCTGCTGGCGGCGTTGTGCGCGCACTCGTCGGCGCCGGAAACAGGACCGCGCGCTGCGCGAAGAACAGGGCGAGCAGGCCACCGACATAACCGACTGAGACGACGATCAGCAGCCATTTCAGTACAGTCATGAATTTCCCGCGAACGCTTTACATCCCCTTGACGATGCTCTCGGTGACCTTCTTGGCGTCGCCGAGCAGCATCATGGTGTTGTCGCGGTAGAACAGCGGGTTGTCGATGCCGGCATAGCCCGAGGCCAGCGAGCGCTTGATGAACATCACGGTGCCGGCCTTCCAGACCTGCAGCACCGGCATGCCGTAGATCGGCGAGGTCTTGTCTTCTTCCGCGGCCGGGTTGGTGACGTCGTTGGCGCCGATCACGAAGGCGATATCGGCCTGCGCGAATTCGGAGTTGATGTCCTCGAGCTCGAACACCTCGTCATAGGGCACGTTGGCTTCGGCCAGCAGCACGTTCATGTGGCCGGGCATGCGCCCCGCGACCGGGTGAATCGCGTACTTCACCTCGACGCCTTCCTTCTTCAGCAGGTCGCCCATCTCGCGCAGCGCATGCTGGGCCTGCGCCACCGCCATGCCGTAGCCGGGGACGATGATCACCTTCTGGGCGTTCTTCATGATGAAAGCGGCATCGTCTGCCGAACCGAGCTTCACCGGGCGCGCTTCACCGCCGGCGCCGGCGCCCGCTGCGGCTGTTTCACCGCCGAAGCCGCCGAGGATGACCGAGATGAAGGAACGATTCATCGCGTGGCACATGATATAGGACAGGATCGCGCCCGACGAGCCGACCAGCGCGCCGGTGATGATCAGCGCGGAGTTGCCGAGTGTGAAGCCGATGCCGGCCGCGGCCCAGCCGGAATAGGAGTTCAGCATCGAGATCACGACCGGCATGTCGGCGCCGCCGATCGGGATGATCATGAGCACGCCGAGCACCAGCGCGATGATGGTGATCAGCCAGAAATCGAGCGCGCTGCCGGCCAGGACCAGGCGGACGATGAAGAACACCAGCGCGACGGCGAGCGCGATGTTGATGATGTGGCGGAACGGCAGGATGATCGGCGCGCCGCTCATCCGTGCCGACAGCTTCAGGAACGCGATCACCGAGCCCGTGAAGGTCAGTGCGCCGATCGCAACGCCGAGCGACATTTCAACGAGACTGGCGGCGTGAATGGCGCCGGGTTTGCCGATATCGAAGGCTTCGGGCGCGTAGAAGGCGCCGGCGGCGACCAGCACCGCGGCCATGCCGACCAGCGAGTGGAAGGCGGCGACCAGTTCCGGCATCGAGGTCATCGGCACGCGCCGCGCAATCACCGCGCCGACGCCGCCGCCGATGGCGATGCCGAGAATGACCAGCACCCAGGCGACGCCGTCCGCCGGCGGATGGCTCGCCAGCGTGGTCGCGACCGCGATCGCCATGCCGACCATACCGAACAGATTGCCCTGGCGGGAGGACGCCGGACTAGACAGGCCGCGCAGCGACAGGATGAACAGCACACCTGCCACGAGATAAAGAACTGCTGCCAGATTGGCGTTCATCTCAGGTCCCCATTTGCCTTCGTCACCACGAGGTGCACGCCGTTCACTTCACCTTCTTCTTGTACATCGCCAGCATGCGCTGGGTGACAAGGAAGCCGCCGAAAATGTTCACACAGGCGAAGATCAGCGCGATGAAGCCGAAGCCGCGCGCCCAGCCGCTGCCGCTCGAGATCATCGGGACGCCGACCGCGAGCAGCGCGCCGACCACAATCACCGAGGAGATCGCATTGGTCACCGACATCAGCGGCGTATGCAGCGCCGGCGTCACCGACCACACCACGAAATAGCCGACGAAGACGGCGAGAACGAAAATCGAGAGCCGGAATACAAAGGGATCGACGGCTTGGGCGACATGCTCCATGACTTCTCTCCTTAGGCTTTCGGCTGGAAGTTCGGGTGGATGACGGCGCCGTCCCTGGTCAGCGCGGTGGCTTTCACCAGTTCGTCATCCCAGTTGACCGCGAGCGCCTTGTTCGGCTTGTCGACCATCGTCTCGATGAAGTTGAACAAATTGCGCGCATAAAGGCTGGAGGCCGACTGGGCGACGCGGCCGGCGACATTGGTGTAGCCGACGATCTTGATGCCATCGACATCGACGACCTGGCCCGCCTTGGCGCCCTCGACATTGCCGCCGCGTTCGACGGCGAGGTCGACCAGCACCGAACCCGGTTTCATCGACTTCACCATGTCGGCGCTGACGAGCTTTGGCGCCGGCCGGCCCGGGATCAGGGCCGTGGTGATGACGATGTCCTGCTTCTTGACGTGCTCGGCGGTGAGCGCGGCCTGCTTGGCCTGGTACTCTTTCGACATTTCCTTGGCGTAGCCGCCGGCGGTCTGGGCGTTCTTGAATTCCTCGTCCTCGACCGCGAGGAATTTTGCGCCGAGCGACTCGACCTGCTCCTTGGTGGCCGGGCGCACGTCGGTGGCGGTGACCACGGCGCCAAGCCGGCGCGCAGTTGCGATCGCCTGCAGGCCGGCGACGCCGACGCCCATCACGAACACTTTTGCCGCCGGAACGGTGCCGGCGGCGGTCATCATCATCGGGAATGCGCGGCCAAAGGATTCAGCCGCCTCGATCACCGCGCGATAGCCGGCGAGGTTCGCCTGGCTCGACAACACGTCCATGACTTGTGCGCGCGTAATGCGCGGCATCAATTCCATCGCAAACGCCGCAACGCCTGCATCCGCGATGGTCTTCAGCGCCGCTTCATTGCCGTAGGGATCCATGATCGCGATGACGAGCGCGCCGCGCTTGTATTGCGAGAGTTCGGAGGCCTCCGGCCGCTTCACCTTGATGATGATGTCAGCGTCCTTCAACGCGTCCGCGCTGACGGTGGCGCCGACGGCGGTGAATTCGGAATCCGGCAGGCCCGACTTGATGCCCGCACCCGGCTCGATCGCCACGTCGGCGCCAAGCGCCTTGAATTTCTTCACGGTATCCGGGGAAGCAGCGACCCGCGGCTCGGACGGATCGATTTCCTTGGCAACGGCAATCTTCATGAGGCCTCCCCGCCGCGCGGCAGGCGCGCGCAAGCAAACTAGCGTCTTTTTCGCTTAGTTGGATACCGGTTTCGCAACCGGCATGCGTGCAAATTGTGGCCACCGCCGTCGTGGGCGGTGCAAGCAGCGACGCGTCAGGTCAGGAAGTAGCCCATCAGGGCGACGATGATCACCACGCCGATGGTGCCGTATTTGACCAGCATAATGAACCCTTCATAGGTCTGCTCATGGGCCACATAGTCGTTGCCGTCAGCGGTCGTGTAGGCCACTTCGTTATGCTCTGCCATCGGTATCCCCAGTCAAAGTGCGCGCTTCTCGCGTGCAATTACCGTAAAGCGTTTGGGAGGGCAACGGCCCCCTGCCAATCGGGTCATTCGGAAGGCCAATTATCCCGGATCCAGCGCGTCAGGCTTTCTTCGCTGACCTCGCCTGCGGCGAGGGAGAGGATGATGGCCGTGGCATGTTCAGGCTTGGGGTTAAAGAAAACGCCGTTCTTCAACAAGAACACCCTCATCGCCAAGAAGGCGATGCGCTTGTTGCCATCGACGAAGGCGTGATTCTTGGCAAGCCCGAACGCGTATGCCGAAGCGAGTTCGGCAAGCTCGGCCTGTTCATACCGCCACTTGTTGATTGGACGCTCCAGCGCCGATCGTAACATGCCCTCGTCGCGCAAACCGGGCGCGCCACCGAAACGGCGGAGCTGGCGGCCATGGATCGCGATGGCTTGCTCATAGGTGATCCAACGCGGCTCTTCGGACTCGCTCATTTGGCGATTCCGTCACTTTGCGAGCGTTGCCAGCGTGTCGCGATAAGTGTCCATGGTCTCTTCTGCCAATTCCATGGTCCGCTCAAAGTCGGGGTCATAAGGAAGGGCTTGAAAGCCTCCGCCGGGGAGTTCCGTAATGTGGAGTTGCTGACCACGCTTGAGATCGAGCCGCTGCATCAATTCGCGCGGGATCAGAAGACCATCGGAATTACCGATTTTCTTGATTTCGATTTTCATGGTGGGATTTCCCATGCGCTTGTGAACGTTATACGGCTGTATAACACAAAATCCGATATCCGTTCAACAGATGTTTTACGCCGGGTGTGTCGGCTCTGCTGGGTGGAGCGGCCCCGAAAGCCAATCTAACCGACCACGAAATCAAACCGTCCGGCCAGCCATCCCTCGTTCTTGGCGGTGCGCACCAGCAGCTCCTTGCGAAACAGGCCGTCGGAGCGGTTTTTTGGCTCGCCGGGGAAATAGAGCTGGGTGGTCAGGACCCGGCCGTCGCGCGGCTGCACCTTTACGTGGATGTGGCGGGTGCGGCCGGGATAAAGGCCGGGCACGACGCTGCGCAACCGATAGCGCCCCTCCGCATCGGTGAACTGGTGGCCGCGCAGGCGGAAGCCGGAATTGTCGTAGCGGCCCTTGTCGTCGGCCTGCCAGAAGTCAAGCAAGGCGCCGGCGAGCGGCTTGCAGGCGCGGGTGAGCACGAAGCCAACCAGTTCGATGGGCTGCCCCGCCATCTCAGGTTCAAGCAGTTCGACGCGCTCCGGTGACGATGGCTTGAAGTACGGCCCTTCGGTTTGCGGCAAGGTTACTTCGTCGCCGTCATGGCACGCGGGCGTCGCGGCAAGCGGGGCCTGAGCCACGCTGCCATCGGTCATGAGCAGCGAACCAGCCGCGAAGACTCCCGCGCCAAGGATGACGCGCCGCGTCGGGGTGTCGATCATGGGGCATTCCCCTCCTGTCGTCACCGTCACGATGGAGGGCGACGGCGGCGGAAATTGTGTCCGCCCCCATCACAAATCCGTTTCGCGGCCGCGGCCGCCCCGTCAGCCCATCGTCTCCAACTCGTCAATCATGCCGGCAATGACCGACAGTCCGCCGTCCCAGAATTTGGGATCCCTGGCGTCGAGCCCGAACGGCATCAGCAGTTCGGAATAATGCTTGGTGCCGCCGGCCGCGAGCATCGTGAGATAGCGCTCGGCGAAACCCTCCGAGGCGTTCTCGTAAACCGCATACAGCGAGTTCACGAGGCAATCGCCGAACGCGTAGGCGTAGACGTAGAACGGCGAATGGATGAAGTGCGGGATGTACATCCAGAAATTCTCGTAGCCCGGGCGGATGTCGATCGCCGGCCCGAGGCTTTCGCCTTGCACGCTGAGCCAGATCTGGCCGATGCGCTCGGCGGTCAGTTCGCCGTTCTTGCGCTCGGTATGAATGGCGCGCTCGAACGTATAGAACGCGATCTGCCGCACCACGGTGTTGATCATGTCCTCGACCTTGCCGGCGAGCAGCGCCTGGCGCTGCCTGGCGTTCCTGGTCTGCGACAGCAGCCGCTTGAAGGTCAGCATTTCGCCGAACACGCTGGCGGTCTCTGCCAGCGTCAGCGGCGTCGGCGCCATCAGCGCACCGTTCTTGGCCGCCAGCACCTGATGCACGCCATGGCCGAGCTCATGCGCCAGCGTCATCACGTCGCGCGGCTTGCCCTGGTAGTTCATCAGCACATAGGGATGCGCCGACGGCGTGGTCGGATGCGAGAACGCGCCTGGCGCCTTGCCCGGCCGCACCGGTGCATCGATCCAGCGATCGGTGAAGAAGCGTTCCGCGATCGCGGCCATCTCAACCGAGAAGCCGCGATAGGCCGTCAAAACCATCTTCTGCGCCTCGGGCCACGCGATGGTGCCCGTAGCCGCGAACGGCAGCGGGGCGTTACGGTCCCAATGCGCGAGCTTCTTCTTTTTGAACCAGCCGGCTTTCAGATTGTAATAGCGATGCGAGAGCCGCGGATAGGCCGCGCGAACCGAAGCGACCAAGGCGTCGACCACCTCGCGCTCGACGCGGTTGTTGAGGTGGCGCGAATCCGCGACATCCCGGAAGCCGCGCCAGCGATCGGAAATCTCCTTGTCCTTGGCGAGCGTGTTGGTGATGAGCGCAAAGGTCCGCTCATTGTCCTTGAAGGTCTTGGCCAGCGCTTGGCCAGCGGCCTTGCGCTTGTCCGGCGCGCGGTCCTGCAGCAGGTTGAGCGTCGGCTCGATCGCCAGCTCCTTAGCCCCGACCCTGAAGCGCAGGCCGGAGATGGTCTGGTCGAACAGCCGATTCCAGGCGGCATAGCCGCTCTGGGATTTTTCGTGAAACAACTGCTCGACGCGATCCTCGAGCTGATACGGCTTGTCCTTGCGCAGATCCTCGATCCACGGCCGGTAATGGGCAAGCTCCGGCGTCTGCATCGCGTGCTCGATCACGGCGTCGTCGATGCGGTTGAGCTCCAATCCAAAGAATAGCAGATGCACCGAGGCGGCCGTCAGCCGCTCCGAAACATCGCCGTAGAACTTGGAGATATCAGGATCGACACTGTCGCCGGCATGGATGAGGCCGGCATAGGAGCCGAGCCGTCCGGCGAGATCGTCGATCGCCTCGTAGCGCCTGACGGCCTCGGCGAGCCAGCTTCCGCCGTCGTCGCCGGTAATGCGTTCCGCCAGCCTGCCCTTGTAGTCCGTCTCGAACTTGGCGCAGTCCGCATCCATCTTTTGCAGATCGCGCGTGACTTCTTCTGCGCCGATACCGGAATAAAGGTCGGCCAGATTCCATTCCGGCAGTTTGCCGGTTTTGGACTTGGTGGCCGCCTTGCTTGCGGCGGGTTTGCGGGACGGCTTGGCGGCCCGGGATGTCGCAGATTTTGCGCTCATGACACTTTCAAAATTGGGAGGTGATCAGGAAATGGCGGAAGATCAGGCAAAGGCTGCAAGCTGCGGTACAAACTGGACAAGCAGCTCTTCGCCCTCGACGAGCAGCGGCTCGACCTTTTCATGGATCGCACTGCGGATAGCACACCACAACGTGATTGCGCGCACCATGAGCCACGACGTCGACGGAACCGCGGCCTTGGCATGCAGCGCCACGAGTTCGAGGTTCCGATGCTCGAACAGCAGCCGGCCCGATCCGTCCTCGAGGATGTAACGCCCGCCGATCCGCGATACGCACACCTCGCATGCCTGTTCCGGCAGCGGACCCAGCAGATAGAACTGGGCGTCGCCCCTCTCCGTCATACCGGTTTCCCATTCGCGTCCCGTCCCAGGCGCAACCGCTGCGCCGAGACCCGCGACGAGGGTGCTGAGTTCCTTTTCGCTCCAGTCGCCGTTGTCTTGTTTGCGTTCGAACGCAACCACGCTCATTTGCTTTCCGCTCCGAACAGCAGCCGGTGCATTTCCGGCTCATAGTACATCAACAAATGCCTAGCGAAGGCGGCCGGTTCAAGGCCCAACTCGCGGGCCCATGCGCCCATGATTTCGGTTGGAACACGGCTGAACCCGTTCTCTACCTGCGAAATGAAGGTGTAATATTTCAGGCCGAGGCGTGCAGCGAGATCGGCCTGCGACAATTCGGCATCCGCCCTCCGCAGCTTCAGCCAATCCCCGGCCAGTTTGCGCAATTGTTTGGCATCCGGCGCGGCCTTGGCCGGCGGCCGTTCAGTGAAAACATCTTGATGTTTTCCTCGTTTCATGATTACTAAACTAGCCAAATTGAATTGCCGGATAGGTGATGTTTCCTACCACAATTCCAGCTCGCGAATAAGAATCCGATGGCCTTCCTGGACCGCAGTCAGATTGTCCGAACCCCCGACCGGGCTCCCCCGGCGCCCGGGAAGGAGTTGATGATCGGCATCCTCCTGGCGGCGCTGCTGGCGACCCTCGCCATCCGGAACCTGATGCCGGCGGATGCGCTGGCGCCTGCGATCGTCACGCTGATGTTCGTGATTGGCGCGGCGGCGGCGGGAGCAGCGTGGCTTTGCCGGGCCCGCCGTTTCCGCATCATGTGGCTCGACCTCGCCGGAAGCCTGACGTTCATCGGCGTCGTCATCTCGGTTCTGATCGAGCCGGACCAGATGGTCAGGCTCTTCACCCTCTCGGATCAACCTGAGTAACCGGAACGCATTTTTCCGCAGTCTGACTGCGTCGTTTTTTCTGCACGTCCAAGCCCGGGCCCCTCTGGCAGTTCAAGCGAACTGCGATGTCGGATTGGACCTTCAACGGAGTGGCCCGCATGTTTGAACTAATCTCCTCGCAACACCTGACAGCGCTTTTCCAGGTCATCATGATCGACCTGGTGCTCGCCGGCGACAATGCGATCGTCATCGGGCTTGCCGCCGCCGGGCTACCCGAGGGGCAGCGCAAGAAGGCGATCCTGATCGGCATATTGGCCGCGACCGCCCTGCGCATCGGCTTCGCGTCCGTCACGGTTCAGCTGCTGCAGATCATTGGGCTGCTGCTCGCCGGCGGCGTTCTCCTGCTTTGGGTATGCTGGAAGATGTGGCGCGAGTTGCGCACGTCCCATCACCAACCGACATTTCAGAGTCTGTCGTCCGCAAGCACGATGGATGCGACCGCCACAGCAGGCCGCCAAAAGACGCTTGCTCAGGCCGTCTGGCAGATCACGCTCGCTGACGTCTCGATGTCGCTCGACAACGTGCTCGCCGTCGCGGGCGCGGCGCGCGAGCATCCGATGATTCTGATCTTCGGCCTGGCACTTTCCATCGCGCTGATGGGACTCGCCGCCAACTTCATCGCGCGCCTCCTGGAGAAACACCGCTGGATCGCCTATGTCGGCCTCGCGATCATCCTCTATGTGGCCTTCGACATGTGCTACCGCGGCGCGCTGGAGGTGTGGCCCCACCTCTTCGCTTAGTTCCCCGCGTCCCCCGCTACGGCTGGTTTCCCGCCCCAAGGATGCCATTTCCAACCATTAAGCGGGCGTTAATCGGCATCGGCCAAATTGCCCCGATTCGAGACACTGCAGTAGCGTACGGGGAAAACCATGGCCGCCACCATTTTGATTGCCGATGACGACGCCGTGCAGCGCCGTTTGGTTGAAAACATGGTGCAGAAGTGCGGCTATGAGCCGCTCGTCGTCGATAGCGGCGACGCCGCCGTGGCTTTGCTGACCGCGCCTGATGCGCCGGCGATCGACGCGGTGGTGCTAGACCTCGTGATGCCCGGCCTCGACGGGCTTGGCGTGCTCGCAAAAATGCGTGATGCAGGCGTGAACATCCCCGTCATCGTGCAGACCGCCCACGGCGGCATCGACAACGTAGTCTCGGCGATGCGCGCCGGCGCGCAGGATTTCGTGGTCAAGCCGGTCGGCTTCGAACGGTTGCAGGTGTCGCTGCGCAACGCGCTCAACACTTCCGCGCTCAAGGGCGAATTGCAGCGCATCCGCCACAGCCGCGAAGGCCGGCTGACTTTTGCCGATATCATCACCCGCAGCGAAACCATGGCGGCCGTCCTGCGCACCGCGCAGAAGGCGGCAGCTTCCAGCATTCCGGTGCTGGTCGAGGGCGAGTCCGGCGTCGGCAAGGAATTGTTCGCGCGCGCCATCCACGGCTCCAGCGAGCGCAAGTCCAAGCCGTTCGTCGCGGTCAATTGCGGGGCGATCCCCGACAATCTCGTGGAATCGATCCTGTTCGGTCACGAGAAGGGCGCCTTCACCGGCGCCACCGAACGCCACATGGGCAAGTTCGTCGAAGCCTCCGGCGGCACGCTGTTTCTCGACGAGGTCGGCGAGTTGCCGCTGGCGGCGCAAGTAAAACTGCTGCGCGCGCTGCAGGAAGGCACCGTCGAGGCGGTCGGTGGCCGCAAGCCGGTGAAGGTCGACGTCCGCATCATTTCCGCGACCAACCGCAAGCTGCTCGACCTCGTGAAAGGCGGCGCATTCCGCGAGGACCTGTTCTACCGGCTGCACGTGCTGCCGCTGACGATCCCGCCGTTGCGGATGCGGCGCGAAGACGTCCCGCATCTGCTGCGGCATTTCCTGGCGCGCTTTGCCGCCGAGGAAAATCGCGCCATCACCGGCATCAGCGGCGAGGCTGTGGCTCATCTCGCGCAACTCGACTGGCCCGGCAACATCCGCCAGCTCGAGAACACGGTGTATCGCGCCGTTGTCATGAGCGAGAGCGACCTGCTCGGCCTGGCGGATTTCCCGCAAGTCCTCAGTCACGCCGTAACGGACAGCCAGCTGGCGCACAGCGAACCGCTGATCGTCGCGCCCTCGACCGCGCCCGCCATGGTTTCGGGTAGCGATATACCGATTGCCCCGCTCGCTACGGCCGGCAGCCTTTCGATGCTGAACGCCACCGGCGAGGTGCGGCCGCTCGATGACATGGAAAACGAGATCATCCGTTTTGCGATCTCGCATTATCGCGGCCAGATGTCGGAAGTCGCCCGCCGGCTCAAGATCGGCCGCTCCACGCTCTACCGCAAGCTCGATGAGGCTGCCGCCAACGACCCGGCCGAGGGCGACGCGAACTGAGCGGACGGCCGGGCGGGCGATTATGGCGTCCGCGTGGCAAAGATCGTGGCAAACCAACGACATCGCTGTTCGGAAGCTTTCGAACCGTGGCTTGGCGGTGACAGACAAAAGGCGGGCGGCGTGGCAAAAACGCAAGACCCGGATGTACCCGGGTAGTTGAGGTCAGTTTGTCGTGAGTTGTCCCGCATGGCGCTGGCTGCATGAGAGGGGCATATGTATCGTCTGCGTTTGAACCGTGGCGTGCAGGCGTACGACTGAGAACCGATCGAGCCGGCGCTTCCCGCGCAAGCCGTGACGAACGATACCTAACGACTGTTCCATGCCGGGGCAGTTCGCCCA
>Ga0307500_10000054_pt1 | contig 34310 bp, 26 predicted proteins | sample 14_S_MG_FD_201362 | JGI IMG/M metagenome (GOLD analysis project Ga0307500, IMG submission 201362) | Soil microbial communities from Populus trichocarpa stands in riparian zone in the Pacific Northwest, United States - 14_S | ecosystem: Environmental > Terrestrial > Soil > Riparian zone > Trees... | reverse complement strand
AGCCTGCTTGCTCGGCTGTAGGCCGGGGGTCCAGCCCCAACTGGAGATCCGGTCCAGGATGGCCGGATCCTTGGCCACGACCGTGATCGGGACATCCCGGCTGGCGCCCGCGCCGACCACGATAGGCGCGGCCTGGTGGTCGCCCAGGAACACGATGACCAGGTTCTTGTCACCGTATTTCTGAATGTACGAGATGAGCGCGGTGAGCGAGTACTCGATGGACTGCCGGTACGCGACGCGGACCTTCGCCGGGTTCGGCCAGACGTCGCTCACCGCGCCGCCCTGCTGGTTCGCCGGGTCTTCGAAGATCCCGCCGTCGCCGACGTCGTTCCAGTCGACCATCTTCGGGATCGGCGTCCACGGATTGTGGCTGGAGGTGAGGGTGACCTCGCCGAACAGCGGGGCATGACCGGGCTCGCGCTCGGTCCGCTGGAAAGTCGACAGGGTGTACTGGTCGGGCATCGGTGAATAGCTGAAACGCGGGCCGCGGTAGCCGAGATCCCGGTTCGCGTAGCCCTTGTCGTAATGGTAGAAGTTCACTTCCGGCCAGGCCCTGACGATGGCCGGTTCCAGGCTGACCGTCCGCCAGCCGGCGTTGTTGAAGGCGCTCGGGATGGTGCGGCGTTCGCCCGAGGTCAGCGTCCGGTAGCGCTTCTGGTTGTTGACCCAGAGGCCGGAGAAGAGCGTCGAGTGGGCCAGCCAACTGCCGCCGCCGGCGGTGGACGAGGTGAGCCAGCCGCTGCGGGAGGCAAAGCCGGCCGCGTTCAGCTTGCTGGTCCCGGCGGCGAGTATCGCGTCCACCTGGGTGGCGAACTGCGGGTCCTCGACCGCGCTGCGGCCGTAGCTCTCGATGAAGCTGAACAGGACATCCTTGCCACGCAGCCCGGTCAGTAGCTGGCTGGCCGGGGTGTCCCCGAACGGGTCGACCGAGGCCTGGGCGGCGAACTCCCGCGCGTCGTGCAGGCCCTCGCGGACCTGGGCCGAGCGGTGGTAGATGAGGGCGGCGTCGCTGCGGGCGGCGATCGGCAGCCCCGGGACGAGCTGGGCGCCGAGCGCGGTGCACATCACCCAGGCGACCGCGGCCACCGCGCCACCGCGGATCGAGTTGCGCCGGTGCCGGGACACGGTGTCGGCCAGCCGCAGCGCCGAGCGGGTCATGAAGAACAGCACCGCGACGACCAGCAACACGGCGCCGATCACCGCGCCGACCGCGCCGAGCTGGCCGGTCGAATCCCGGACCACCCCCGCCGCACTGCCCAGCAGCGGCCAGTCGAGCACCAGGTCGAACTGCCGGTCCAGGGTCGCGTAGAAGCCGATGTCCACGATCTTCAGCACGGTCAGCGCGCCCAGGCCCGCGCCACCGATCCCGGCCGCTATCCGCCGCAGCTTGCGGGGCAGCAGGAGCACGGCGACGACCCCCAGCAGCGCCTCCGCCGGGATCCGCAGGAACACCCGCGGCGTGAGGTGGCCGTAGTCGTCCGGCAGGAGCAGAGCGCCGAGCACGAGCACGGCGGCCAGCGTGGTCCGGACCCGGGCCATGATCAGCCGCCGCCGGCTGGGCCGTTCGGCAGCCGGGACGGCGTCCGGGACGGCCGCGGTGTCCAGGCCAGCAGCAGCGTCGCCGCCGGCCTCACCCTCGCCGCCGGTCTCAGCCTCGCCGCCGGTCTCAGCCTCGCCGCCGGTCTCAGCCTCGCCGCCGGTCTCAGCGTCCGGAGCAGCCACGGTGTCCGGGGCGGCAACGGTGTCCGAGGCTGTCACGACGTCCGAGGCAGCCACGACGTCCGAGGCTGTCACGGCGTCCGGGGCCGCCACGGTGTCCGGGGCGGCAGCGGTGTCCGGGACGACCACGACATCCTGGGCAGCCACGGTGTCCGGGGCGGCAGCGGCACTGGCGGGGACGGCCTCGGCGGGCGCCGGCTCGGATCCGTCATCGATGTCGTCGCGACGGTCACCCGCGACCGCAGCGGACGTGACGTCGCCGTCGGCGGTATCGGCACCGGTGGGGTCGACCCCAGCAGGTGCGGTGTCGCCGGCCGGGTTGCCCTCGGCGGTCGGCCGATCCTGGGTCGACGTCCGGCCCGAGCGCGTGAAGATAGACAACCCGACGGCCTTTCTGCGGGAAGTGGGGTGGATCAGCTGACGAACGGAAGGTCTGCCGTACGGGCGGCGCGGCTGGCCTTCGCCGCCAGATAGGCGGCATTGGCCGGGCCGAGGAACACACCGGTCGGCACCCGTTCCACCACCGGTACGCCGAGCCGGTTGAGCTGGTCGGCCTTGTCCGGGTTGTTACTCAGCAGAGCCACCCGCTCGACGCCCAGCGCGGTCAGCATCTGGGCGGCGGCAGTGTAGTCGCGCTCGTCCTCGCCGTGCCCGAGGGCGAGGTTCGCCTCGTAGGTGTCCAGGCCGGCGTCCTGCAGCGCGTACGCGTCGAGCTTGGCGTACAGACCGATGCCGCGGCCCTCCTGCCGCAGGTACAGCAGGAAGCCACCGGTCGCGGCGATGCGCTTGACCGCCTCGTGCAGTTGCGGGCCGCAGTCGCAACGCTGGCTGCCGAACACGTCTCCGGTCAGGCACTCGCTGTGCGGGCGGACCAGCGGTGCGGGACCACCGGCAGCGTGCCGGTCGAGCGCTCCGGTCCAGTCGCCGAGGCCGAGCGCGACGTGTTCCTGGCCGTCTACCAGCCCGTGGAAGGTGAACACGTTCGCGGTGGTGGTGTACCCATCTGGTAATCGCAGCGGCACCGTCACCTGGGTGCGGACCGTCGCGGTCGGCAGCTCAGCCAACGATGGCACCTTCCGGCGAGACGGCGGCCGGCACCCGCAGCCGCCGCGCGACCAGGACGGCCGCACCGGGCAGGCTCGCGACGAGCACCAGCGCCCCGTACACCACCGCGGTGGTGACGCCCTGCGCGGCGGTCAGCCCGGCGGCCCCGAACGCCCAGGCGGCCACGCCCTCGCGCGGCCCGAACCCACCCACGTTCGCCGGCACGCCCATCGCCAGCAGCGCCAGCAGGGTCAGCGGGATCAGGCTGGACAGGGCCGCGACCGAGCCGACGACCCGGGCCGCGACCAGGAACGTCGCCAGATGGCCGGCCACCGCCACGGCGGAGGCGAGCAGGATGCGGTGCCAGTTGCCGCGGGCGAGCAGCCCGTACCGGATGTCGGCCTTCGCGGTGCGCAGCGGCTGCGCCCAGCGCGCCCGGGCCCAGCGGGACAGCCCGGCGCCCGGCAGCGCCCGGGTCAGCACCGCCACCCCCAGCCCAACGGCCACCACGACGATAATCACCGCAGGCATATACCGCTGTACCGGCGAGGGAAACACCGACAGCACGATCATCGCCATGATCAGCTGGACGAACTGGCCGGCGGTCCGCTCCCAGACCACCGCGCGGATGCCGCGACGGACATCGCCGGCGTCCCGACCGTGGCTGACCGCGCGGTGCACGTCGCCGAGCACGCCACCGGGCAGCGTCGAATTCAGGAATACCGATCGGTAGTAGTCGGCCACGGCGGTCGACAGCGGCAGCCGCAGCCCGAGGCCACCGGCGACCAGGCTCCACCGCCAGGCACTGCACACCGTGGTCAGCGCGCCGATGCCGACCGCCGCCACGACCGCCCAGCCGTTGATCAGGCGCAGCCCGTCGACGAACGGGCCGGTGCCGACCCGCCACAGCAGGATGGTCAGGATGCCCAGCCCGGCGACCGGCCGTAGCCAGGCCTTGACCGCCCTGGCCACAGCCCCGCGCACGGCCGGCTCGACCGGCGCCGGCCCGGACCCGACCGGAGCCGGGATCGAGGCCGGAGCCTGGACCGGAGCCGGGGCCTGGACCGAGGCGGGAGCCTGGGTCGGGCGGGCGGGTGCCGGGCGGGGTTGAACCCGGCGCGGCGGTGCCGCGGGGGCAGCCGACTCGGCCGTCTTCATCACCCGCGGTGCCAGTGTCGATGCGCTGTGCAACGAGCCCTCCCTAGAAGTACTACTGCGGGAGAGACACGGCCCAGCCGGCTGACCGGTTCATTCACACCCCGCGAGCAGGTCCTTGTGCCCGACGAGCACGCCGAGCCGGCCCGCCGCGGCCTCCGCCAGCCGCCGGTCGGCGTACGCCGCCGCCGGGCCGGCCAACTCCGGCCGCTGCTCGCAGGCCGCGCCCAGCCAGCCGCGCAGCCACTCGGCGGTCAGCCCGGCCGCATCCGCACCCAGCCGCCACGGGCTGGGCCGGACCAGCGTGCCGACGCCGCGCCGGCCGAACGCCTCGATGGCCGCCTCGACCGCGTCCGGCCCGAGCAGGCGGCGGTCGCCGGTGGTCCGGCGCTGGTGGGCGTTGAACGCCGCGGCGACCTCCGCGTCGAGCGGGTCGGCCGGGGAGAGCCGCACCTGGCCGATCACCGAGAGCGTCAGGAACGTGGGGCGCCCGGCGCACGCTGCGACGACGCGCTCGATCTCGGCCGCGGTGAACATGTCCAGCAGCGCGGACGCGGTGATCAGATCAGCCTCGGCGAGCTCGTCCGGCGGCAGCCGGGTGATGTCGCGGCGCCGGGTCTCGACGGTGACCGGAGCGCCGTCCGCAGCGCTGGTGACCATGTTCGCCGCGGCCCGGTCCAGCAGGTCGGCGTCCCGGTCGTACATGATCCAGTGCTGCGGGCCGGGCAACCGCGGGGCCAGCCAGCGGCCCATCGACCCGGTGCCGCTGCCCAGGTCGTGGATGATCAACCGCGGCCGGCCGGCCAGCTGCCGGCGGACCCGCTCGACCAGGTCCGGCGCGCGGGCGGCCGCGTCGGCGGGCTCCCGCAGCGCGAGCCACTCCGCGAAGTCCACCGGATCCCCCAGCCGTTCGTCACTCACTGTGTCTCCCGTTCGCTGCGCTCCGCGCCAAACGCGACGTCTTCCCTCGGCACCGCGCAACGACTTCGTCGGCGCGTTGCCTCAGTCCAGACGCCGCTGCGCTCCGCTCCGCTCACTGGGTCTCCCGTTCGCTGCGCGGCGGGGCGGCGGGCTGGTTCGCGGCTGCCGCGGCCAGGACGTTCGACACGCGTTCGGCGGTGCTGGCCCAGCCGGCCAGGGCTGGCCGGCGGGCGCGGGCGGCGGCCCGGAGCCGGTGCCGCAGGGCCGGGTCGGTCAGCCAGTGCCGGAGCGCTCCGGCCAGCGCGGGCGGATCGTCCGGCGGCACCAGCAGGCCGGGCCGGCTGCCGTCCGGAGCGCGGCCCAGCGCCTCGGGCAGCCCGCCCACCTCCGTGGCCAGCACCGGGATCCCGCGGGCCAGCGCCTCGACCACCACCATGCCGTACGTCTCCCCGCGCGATGCCAGCACGAGCAGGTCGGCCGCGGCGTACGCGGCGTCGAGGTCGGCCCCGACCCGCGGGCCGGCGAAGTGGATCCGGTCGGGGGCCTGCTCGCGGAGCCGGGCGACGAAGCCGGGGTCCCGGGTCAGCGAGCCGACGTACGTGCACCGCCAGGGCAGGTCGGTGATCGTCGCCAGTGCCCCGGTGAGCAGGTCGTGCCCCTTGTGCGGGCTGACCGCCGCGACGCAGAGCAGTTCCGAGCCGGCGTCCGACCCGGTCGCCAGGTCGGCCGGCCGCACCCCGGGGGTCGCGGCGTGCACCCGGTCGGCCGGCAACCGGTACAGCTCGAGCAGCCGGGTCCGGGTCCAGTCGCTCGTCGTGATCACCGCGCTGGCGCCGGCCAGGGCGGCCCGCTCGGACTCGTCGCCGAGCGGCATGTGCACGAGCACGACCAACCGCAGCCGGTGCGCCGCCGGCAGCAGGACGTCCGGCACCGCCGAGCCGACCAGCCCGTCGACCAGCACGACCGCACCGTCCGGCAGCGCCGCGAGCACCCGGGCGAGGGTGGCCCGCTCGGCCGGCAGCGGGGTCGGCCAGCCGCCGGGGACGGCGTGCTCCCGCACCGACCAGCCCAGCCCGGCCAGCCCGCGCAGCACCTGCCGGTCGTACGCATTGCCCCCGCTCGGCGCCGCCGGATCGTCGATCTCGTTCGGCAGTACGACGTGCACCGCTGGGTCCGGCACCTACCGGGTCCGCTCGTAGCTGGCCCAGGCGATGTGCGACTCGTGCAGGGTGACGGTGATGCCGGTCAGGCCGCGGGCGCCGTCGCCGAGGGCACCGGCGTCGATGCGGTCGGCGAGGCGGTCGGCGATCACCCGCGCGAGCAGTTCGGTGGACGTGTTGACGCCGGCGAAGGCGGGCTCGTCGTCCAGGTTGCGGTAGCTGAGCTCACCGACCACGGCGTTCAACTGCTGGGCGGCGGCGCCGATGTCGACGACGATGCCGTCGGCGTCCAGGTCGGGGCGCCGGAAGGTGGCGTCGACCACGAAGGTCGCGCCGTGCAGGCGCTGGGCGGGGCCGAAGACCTCGCCGCGGAAGCTGTGGGCGATCATCATGTGATCACGGACAGTCACGCTGAACACTCGTTCTCACTCCCTGTAGGTGATGAGGTGGCACAACGCCGGAAGGGTGCCCGCGGCCAGCCGGCCGAGCACGTCCGGTAGCTCCTCGAACCGGGACTCGCCGGTGATCAACGCGTCGAACCCGGGGTCGTGCAGCAGGTCGAGGGCCAGCGCGAGGCGGTCGGCGAAGGTCCGGCTGGCCCGCCGGGCCGGCGCGACCATGCCCACCTGGCTGGCCCGGATCGTCAGCCGGGCGGAGTGGAACGAGCCGCCCAGCGCCAGGCTGACCTCGCGGTCCCCGTACCAGGACAGTTCGATCACCGTGCCCTCGGGCCCGAGCAGCTCCAGCGACCGGCGCAGCCCGGCGGCCGTCGCGCTGGCGTGCACCACGAGGTCCCGGCCGCCGGCCGCGTCCGCCGGCGGCACGAACTCGACGCCCAGCGCGGCGGCGGCCGCGGCCCGGCCCGGGTCGGTGTCGACCAGCTGGACCCGGACGCCGGGGAACCGGGCCAGCAGCGCCGCGACGCAGCAGCCGACCATCCCGGCGCCGACCACCGTGACCCGGTCGCCGACCAGCGGCGCGGCGTCCCAGAGCGCGTTCACCGCGGTCTCCACCGTTCCGGCCAGGACAGCCCTGGCTGCCGGCACCCCGGCCGGCACCGGAATGACGGCAGCGGCGGGAACCGTGTAGCAGGTCTGGTGCGGGTAGAGGCAGAAGACGGTCCGGTCCAGCAGTTCGGGTGGGCCCGCCTCGACCACGCCGACGTTGAGGTAGCCGTACTTGACCGGCCCGGGAAAGTCGCCCTGCTGGAACGGCGCGCGCATGGCGGCGTACTGGCTGGCCGGCACGCCGCCGGTGAAGACCAGCGTCTCGGTGCCCCGGCTGATCCCGGAATAGCGGGTCCGGACCCGGACCTCGCCGTCGCCCGGAGCCGCCACGGTGGCCGGCCGGATCTCGCCCACACCGGGCTCACGCAGCCAGAACGCACTGGCCTCGGCCGTCATCGACGTCCCCCCTCTGAACCGAACCGGCGCCCGGCCCGTGTTACCCGACCACGGACCCCCATAGTCCACGGAGGCACGGTGCGCACGGTTGGAAGTGGCCCGATGATCGGGCTGGCAGGCCAGATTGTCCTGCTCACGGCCCTAGCGCGGGTCGTCGGGCTCGGTGCCGCGGGCTGGCTGGCCGGCATCGCGTACGGCCTGGCCCTGTGCGCGGCGGTCACCTGGGGCCTGCACCGATCGGGCAAGACCAGGCTCGGGCCGGCCAACCGGGTCACGCTCACCCGGGCGACGCTCGCCGGCGGTGTGACGGCACTCACGGTCGACTCGTTCTGGCGGCCGGTGCCGGTGGCCGTCCTGGTCGCCCTCGGCGCCGTGGCCCTGCTGCTGGACGGGGTGGACGGCAAGGTCGCCCGGCGCACCAACACCGTCTCCGCGTTCGGCGCCCGCTTCGACATGGAGGTGGACGCCTTCCTCATCCTGGTGCTCAGCGGTTACGCCACGCGCGCGCTGGGTGGGTGGGTGCTCGCGATCGGTGCGATGCGGTATGCGTACGTCGCCGCCGCCTGGGTACTGCCCTGGATGCGCGGGTCGTTGCCGGCGCGCTTCTGGCGGAAGGTGGTCGCGGCTACGCAGGGAGTCACGCTGGTGGTCGCGGCGGCGGGCGTGCTGCCCGGGCCGCTGTCGATCGGGGTGGTGGCGGTGGCGCTGGCCCTGCTGGTCGAGTCGTTCGGCCGGGACGTGGGCTGGCTCTGGTACCACCGCCCGGTCGCGGCGGTGCGCACGGTCGTCAACCACCGCCCGGCGGTGGCGGCGCACACGGTCGTCCGGAACCGCCCAAACGGCGGCGGGCGCCGCTCGCCGGCGACCCGGACCGCGGCGCTTCCCGGCCGCCGGTACGACCCTGGTCAGGGGCTGTTCGTGGAGTTTGGCGCCGGAGTATGAGGAGAGACGGGGACGTGAGTCTGAGCCAGTTCGAGGCGGTTCTGTTCGACGCCGGTGACACGCTGATCCGGCTGGCCGGCAGCGGCGAGAAGCTGCTGCACAAGGCCGCGGCCACGCTCGGCGCCGACGAGCTCGACCCGGAGGAGGTCGGCCAGGTCTGGCGGCGGGTGCTGGACCGCAGCAGCACCGCCGAGGAGCTGGCCAAGGGCCGCGACCTGTCCAGCACCACGCACCACGAGGTGTGGACCGCGCTGTACCGGGCGGCCGGCTCCGAGCGGCTGGTGCCCGGGCTGAGCGACGAGCTGTACGCGCTCACCGTCAGCGCCGACTCCTGGGAAGCCTTCCCGGACACGCTGCCGGTGCTGCGCGCGGTCCGCGACCAGGGCCTGCGGATCGGCGTGCTCAGCGACACCGGCTTCGATCTGCGCCCGGCACTGGACCAGCTGGGCATCTCGCCGTTCCTGGACGCCGTCGTGATGTCCTGCGAGACCGGCGTCTGCAAGCCCGCGGTCAAGTCGTTCCTCACCGCCTGCGACGAGCTCCAGGTGAACCCGGAGCGCACCCTCATGGTCGGCGACAACCCGCTCACCGACTCCGGCGCGGTCACCGCCGGGATGTGCGTCTTCCTGCTCCCCCGGCCGGCGAAGACCGGCCCGCGCGGCCTCGACCACGTCCTGTCCCTGATCTAGCCCGGCCGAGCCGCCCGCCGACCGGGCCTCCACCCGGCCGGGCCGCCGCCCGGCCGTGCCCTCTGCCCGGCCGGGCCAGCTACCGCATGGTCGTCGACTGCCGCTGCCTGGCCCAGCCGGGCGGCGCCGGTCGGTACTGTCTGGCGCGTGTTCGATGCAGCCGTTGTCGCCGGGATCGCGGCGTTCCTCCAGGGCGAGAGCCCGCCCGACGATGCGGACGTGTACACCACGCTGACCCGGCAGGGGGTCGAGCCCTGGCTGGCCGAGCGGCTGCTGGTCTTCCTGCCGGTGGCCTTCGGCCGGGTGCTGCTGGGCGCGGTCACCGCCTCGGCCGACTTCGTCGACGGCGAGGTGACCCGCCCGCTGGCCGGCGATCCGGTCTTCCAGGCGGCGACGGCCCGGGCCGCGACCGCCAACCGGGACGAGGTGCGCCGGATCGGCCTGCGCAGCTCCGAAGTGACCGCGGTCAACGAGGCGCTGAACGCGGGCTCGGCGGCGGCCGACCTGGAACTGCTGCCGCTCACCTTGCCGCAGCCGCTGCCGCCGATGGGCACCGGCGACGGCGGTGTGCCGTCGGTCCGGGAGGCGTTCGCCGGCCTGCTGCGGGAGCACGGCTTCGCCGTCGACGGCTCCCGGGTCGGCGCGCTCGAGTTCGACGCGCAGGTCTTCCCGCACCCGCCGGGGCGCCAGCTCATGGTGCAGGTCGACTTCGTCGTGCGGCACCCGGCGCTGGCCAAGGATCGGGTCGTGGAGAGCTTCGCCGGCGTCGGTGAAACCTGGCAGGACGCGCTCGGGCAGACCGTCCGGAAGTTCGGCCGGGGCAGCCTGCACCCGATCCTGGCCGTCCTGCTGGACCGGTCGGCCGGCGCCGACCAGGTGGAATGGGACCGGCTCAGCCACCCGGGGGGCGCGTTCGACGTCTGCCTCGGCCCGCTGCTCGGCCTCTACTCGGCCGCCCCGCCGGCGCCGATCGGCCCGCTGCTGGACGCGCTGCTGGCCGCGCTGGGTGGCGTGCCGCTGTCCCGCGCGGTGCACAGCCTGCGCGTGTTCACGATGCACCAGGACCGGACGCCGATGACCGCCGAGGTCCTGCTCGACAACCAGCCCTGGGCGGCCGGTCAGGCGATCGTCGCCGCGGCCAGGTACGAGGGGCCACCCGGCCTCGTCGGCTCCCGCCTCTTCGCGCTGCTCGCGCCGGCCGCCTGACCCCGGCCACCGGCCGGTCGCTCAACTCTGGTTCTCCTCAACTCGGCCGGCGGCCGGCCGAAGAGCCGACGGGGGTGAGCCATCCCCCGGGGCATGGACGCCCGGTTCGACCTAAACGCGAAGGATCGCCAGAGAGGGCCGGGCATGTCCGGTAGGCAGGCGCGGCCGGACCGGCGACGGCCCGCGGCGCCCGCCGACCTCATCCCGCTGCAATACCAGGCACAGATGCTGCTGGACGAGCACCGGATGGCCGCGTTCCGGGCGGCGATCACCGAGGTGGTCCGCGCCGGGATGCACGTGCTGGACCTCGGCGCCGGCACCGGGGTGCTGTCCTACTTCGCCGCGCAGCAAGGCGCGTACGTCACCGCGGTGGAGCAGGATCCGGGCGTGTTCCGGGTGGCCCGGGCGGCGCTGGCCGACGCGGTGGGCGACCGGGTCCGGGTGGTGCACGCGGACGCCCACAACTACCTCCCGGATGAGCCGGTCGACGTGGTGATCTGCGAGATGCTGCATGTCGGGCAGCTGCGCGAGCGGCAGATCGACGTGGTCGCCGGCTTCCAGCGACGCTACCTGGAGCGGTTCGGCCCCCCGGCGCCCCGGTTCATGCCGGCGGCGTGCGTCCAGGCCGTCCAGCCGGTGCAGCAGGACTTCACGTTCCACGGCTACCCGGTGCCGGTGCCGATCTTCCAGCACGCGTTCTCGATCCAGCCGCGGACCATCGAGCTCGCCGCCCCGCAGGTGTTCCAGCAGTTCTTCTACGCCGACCCGCTGCCGGCGACCTGCGCGGCCGACCTGGCCGTCACGATGGACCGCGGCGGGCAGCTGAACGCGATCCGGATCGTCACCAAGAACCTGCTCGCGGTCCGGCTGCGCCCGCCGGCCAGCGTGGACTGGCTGATGGGCTACCTGATCGTGCCGCTGCGCCGGCCGCTGTGCGTGGACGCGCACAGCCGCGTCCGGATCCGCTTCGAATACCACCCCGGCGACGAGATCGACGCCCTCATGGGCAACGCCCAGGCCACCGCCCTGCCCCCGGCCGGGCCGGCCGGGGGCCACCCGCCGGTGCGCACCACGGCATAGCCCGACCGCGCGGGGCGGTGCGGGGCAGGCGGATGCCCGGCAGGTCGATCCGATCGGGCAGACCGCCGCCGAGCCGGCGCGGCGGGTACCCGGCGGCGCGCGGAGGCCCACTGGCCTGGTGTCAGTCACAGCGCCGGCGATGCCGGCCAGGACAGCGGCGGGCCAGCCGCCGCCAGCCAGGGAGAAGCAGATGAGCTCAACCGACAACACGCCGGGCGCCGCGGCACCGGACCCGACCGGGGCGGTCCGGACGGCGCTCGCCGAGGTACTGCGCAGCACCGACATCGAGATCGTCGCCGACGTGTCCGACCGGATGCCGACCGGCGAGACCGTCCGGCTGGTGACCGCGGCGATCCGCGGCAAGCGGAACCGGACCGCCGCGCTGGCCGTCGACGCCGCCGCCGCGGTGCACCGCCGGGACGAACTGGAGGCCCGCGCCGGCCGGCCGCTCTTCATCCCGGACGTGCACCCGCCGACCGGCCCGGTCGTCGTCCGCCGCGACCCGGTGCGGATCAACCCGATCTCCAACAACTGGACGCTGCCCAAGTGCGCGACCGAGCACGAGACGGTCGTCGTCACGATCCCCAAGTCCGGCGCGAACCCGAAGGCGGACGTCTACCTGCTGGCCGACACGACCGGCAGCATGGCACCGGTGATCGACGCGGTGAAGGCCGGCAGCACCACGATCATCGGCAGCTTCCCCGGCGTGGACGTGGCCTGGGGGGTGGGCAACTACCGCGACTTCCCGGTGCCCGGCAGCAGCTCGTACGCCTTCGCGCACCAGCTCTCGCCCAGCGCGTCGACCGTCCCCGCGGCACTCGCCGCGGTGGCCGCCTGGACGACCAACGGCGAGGGCGGCGACGGCCCGGAGGGCCAGCTCTACGCGCTGCACCGGATCGCGACCGACCCGGCCACCGGGTGGCGCCCGGGCAGCAAGCGGATCATCGTCTGGTTCGGCGACGCCCCCGGCCACGACCCGGTCTGCGCCTCACTCACCGGCCTGCCGGCGGATCTCACCCAGGCCAGCGTCACCACCGACCTGGCCGGCCACACCGTGATCGCGGTCAGCACCACCACCGGGTTCCCGGCCGGCCTGGACGACAACCCGGCCGGCATCGACTACCCGTGCGCCACCGGCGGCACCCCGGGCCAGGCGACCGAGATCACGGCGGTCACCGGCGGCTCGCACACCACCGGTGTGGACGCCGGCGCGATCGTGGACACCCTGGCGAAGCTGATCGCCGCGGCGGTCGGCGAGACCGGTTCGGTCACGCTCGCCCCCACCGGCCAGATCACCGAGTTCGTCACCGGGATCACCCCGGCCGGCGGCTACGGCCCGCTGCCCGGCAACGTCCAGCACGTGCTGCCGTTCGAGGTGGTGTGGACCGGCGACCGCGACTGCGGCGACAAGGACCAGGTGTTCACCGGCGCCCTCGACGTCGTGGCCGACGGCGTCGTGGTGGCCAGCAAGCCGGTCACCGTGACCGTGCCGGCCTGCCGCTGGCACCACTCGGTGGAGATGGTCTGCGGCGTCGAGGGTCCGGACCCGGCCGACCCCGCCGACGACTGCCGCACCGTCGTGGACGGCCGGTACGCCACCGCCGTCACGATCTACAACCCGACCAGCTGCCCGATCCGGATCGAGAAGCGGTTCGCCACGCTCGTGCGGCAGGGCCGGGTGATCGGCCGCGAACCGGACCGGCAGCCGGCCCGGCGCTTCGCCGAGATCGTCCTGCTGCCCGGTGAGGCGACCATGGACGACTGCTGCAGCCTGCGCGAGGTCGCCGGCCCCACCGGCGGACCGCTGGTGCTCGGCGTCCTGGACATCGTCGCCGACGGCAGGCTGGAGGTGACCGCGATCCACACCGCGACCAGCGTGGCCAGGAGCGCGACCACCGGCGCGGCCATCCACACCCGGGCCATCACCCCACGCCGGGCCTGACCGGCCGGGACCGGCCCGCGCCGGCGCCGACGGGGGCGCCGGCGCGCAGCCGTCCGCACCGGTATCCAGGGCCGGGGTCGGGCCCACCTATCTTCTGCCGGTCGGCCACCGCGACCGCCCTTGAGAAACGGAGCAGACGTGCACGTCTACCTGCAGGTGCCGGGAACCACGCCGAGCGGCGGCAGCTCGACGCCGGCGGTCCTACCGATCCCGCCGGACGACCTCCGCCGGCACAGCGCCAGGGTGCTCGAACCGACCCGGGCCGAGGCGCTGCCGGACGACCCGCCGCTCGGTCCGACCGTCTACCGGCACCACGTCCTGCTCATCCCCACCGCCGTCGCCAGCAACCCCGGGGTGATCGCGTCGATCAACGCGGCGCTGAACCCGGCGGGCCTGCTGGTGGTGCCGGCGATACTCTCCGCGGCGTCGGTCGGCCGGCTGATCCTCCGGGCCGCGAGCCGGGGTGCGCTGCCCACCGTGATCGACGCCTGGCGGGCCCTGCAGATCCTGCGCGCGGCCGCCCGCGCCGGCCAGCTCCCGGCCGACCTGGTGGCCCAGATCTCGCTGGAACACCTGCTGCTGGGAGTCCCGGTCGACCCGGACAACGGCGCCTGGCACGGCAGCCCGGTGGGCGGCGGGGTGGCCAGCTCGTACGGCCCGCCGGATCTCGCGTTCCGCCGGCCGATCGAGCTCCTGCTGGCGCCGCCGGCCCGGCGACCCGACCTGCGCCGGCGACCGGTGATCGCGATTCTGGACAGTGGTATCGGGCCGAACCCGTGGCTCGGCATACCGGCGTCCGGCCCGCTGCCCGCGGGCTCCCGGGTCCGGGTCGACGGCGGCCTGCAGCAACTGGTCCGGCTGCTGGGCCAGCAGGAGAAGGCCGTGAGCCCGAACAGTCGGGTGCTGCTGGACGAGTGGGACCAACCGGCGTCGAGTCAGCCGCTGATCGGCGAACTGGACAGCCACTCCGGGCACGGCACGTTCGCCGCGGGCATCGTGGCGCAGATCGCGCCGGACGCCGACACGCTGATCGTCCGGGTCATGCACAGCGATGGAATCCTCTACGAGGCCGACGTCCTGTGCGTGCTGGACCGGCTGATCGACCAGATCACCGCCGCGCAGCAGGCCGGCGCGGCCGCGGCCATCGTCGACATCCTCTGCCTGCCGTTCGGCTTCTTCGCCGAGTCGCCGCGGGCGGCGACCCCGCTGCTGGACCGGCTGCGCAGGCTGCTCAGGCTGGGTGTGCTGGTCGTCGCCGCGGCCGGGAACGAGGCCACCAGCGAGCGGTTCTATCCGGCCGCCGGGTCGATCGAACTGCCGCTGGATCCGAGCCCGCCGGCACTGCCGCTGCTGGCCGTCGGAGCACTCAACCCGAACGGTTCCATCGCCCTGTACTCCAACGAGGCGGCCTGGGTCACCTGCTGGGCGAGCGGCAGCGTCATCGCCAGCACCTACCCGGTCGCGCAAGGCAGCAGAAATGCCGGCAACGGCCTCGAGCGGACCGGCGCCCCGCGTCCGCTGGACCGGCGGCAAGCACTCGACGACGACGATTTCAGCACCGGCTTCGCCGTCTGGAGCGGCACGTCGTTCGCCACCCCGGTCGCCGCCGCGGCGATCGCCACCGCCCTGCTCGGATTGGTCGAGCAGCCCTCACTCGATTTGCTCCAACCGGCGCAAATGACTAGCCGGGCGCTGGCGGCGATGGCTAACGTCAGGGCCAACTCGTCATGACCGGGACGATTCATGGCGGGCGAGACAGCTGGTTTGCCGAGCACGACGGAGAACGCTCGTGGGCAACGTGCTCGACGCCATCCGGTCCGGGGAGCGGGACGCCCTCGACAAGCTGGTGGCTGACGCCACGCCTCTGCTCTGGCAGGTTGCGCGCAGCCAGGGCCTGGATCAGGACAGCGCGGCTGATGCCGTCCAGCTGACCTGGATGGCGTTCCTCCGGAGTCTGGACACCATCCAGACTCCGGAGGCGGTCATCGGCTGGCTGATCACCGTCACGAAAAGGGAGGCCTGGCATATGCGAACCCGGATGCGGCGGCGGGCCGAGGTGCCCGACGTGCTGTCACTGCTGGCCGAGCAGCCGAGCACGGAGCCACTGCCCGAGGACATCGTGCTGGACGAGGAGCGGGGGCGGGTGCTCTGGGCGGCGGTCCGCCAGCTGTCCGCCCGCTGCCAGGAACTGATCCGGGTGATCGCCTTCGCGCACCGGCCCGACTACAACGCGATCAGCGAGGCGCTGGGGATGCCCCGCGGCAGCATCGGCCCGACCCGGGGGCGGTGCCTCGCCGAGCTGCGCCGGCTGCTGGCCGGTGACCCGGGCTGGAGCAGGCCGTGACGCCGGCCGACCCGCAACCGTCCGACCCCATCGACGAGACCGACCTGGCCATCCTGGACGGGGTCCGGACCCTCTATTCGGCCGTCGACCCGGTGCCGGCCGACCTGCTCACCTGCATCGGGTTCGCGCTGAGCCTGGAGAACATGGACGCGGACAGCTTCCGGCCGGACCGGGCCGAGGACCTCGTCGCCACCCGCGGGGCGGACGACGGCAGCCGCACCATCACGTTCCACAACGACCACCTGACAGTTCTGGTCAGCGTCGCCCGGCAGCCGGATTCCACTTTCACCATCGACGGCTGGCTCACCCCGCCCGGCACCCACAGCGTGCAGGTCCGGACCACCGACGGACCGACCCGGACGGTCGCCGACGAGCAGGGTCGGTTCGTGTTCACCGACATCCCGGCCGGCGTCGTCCAGTTCGTCGTCCGCCCGGTCGGTGCGGGCGGCCCGATCGTCACCCCCGCCGTGGTGTTGTGACCGCTGCGCCCGAGGCCGGTGTGCGGCGCGCCGCCGAGCGGCGGCCACCTGTCCGGGCGGAGCACGCGCTGGACCTCGCCCGGCAACTGCACCGGCAAGGGGTCGGCGCGACCTCTGGCGGACGTCCCGTGCTCGGCGCCCGGCAGCTGCGGCGGGCGCTGCGGGTGCTCGAGAACGCCGCCGTGGCCGGGGCCGAGAGCGCCCGGTTACATGGCCGGATCCTGATCAGCCTGGCCCTGGCCGAGGCCGAGCAGGGCCGCACCGACCTCGGCTTCACGCTCCTGGACGAGGCCGCCACGCTGCTGCCGGCCGGCGAGCACGGGGTGCTGCTGCAGCAGGCCGGGCTGATGCTGCTGCGGCTGGGCCGGGTCGAGAACGCGCTGCCGCTGCTGGATGCCGCGATCCCGCTGCTGGAGCGGTCCGGCGAGATGGCGGTGCTGGTGCCGACGCTGCTGAACCGGGCGCTCGTGCACATCGACAGCGGCCGGGTCACGCCGGCCCGCGACGACCTGCGCCGGTGCGCCCGGCTGGCCCGGCGGCACGACCTGCCCCTGATCGCGGTCAAGGCCGGCCACAACGGCGGGCTGTGCGACCTGCTCACCGGTGACATCCCGGCGGCGCTGGCCGCGTTCGCGGCAGCCGGGCGCGGCTACGCGCAGCTGAGCCCGGGCTTCCTGCCGATCCTGGCGGTCAACCGGGCAAAAGCGCTGCTGGCCGCCGGCCTCGGCCACGACGCGGCCAGGGACCTGGACGAGGCGCTCGACCAGTTCCGCGCGCAGCGACTGACCCAGGACTACGCCGAGGCCGCGCTGGCCCGGGCCGAGGCGGCGCTGACGACCGGCGATCTGGTCGGCGCGCTGGCCTGGTCGCGGCGGGCCGAGACCAAATTCCGGGCCCGGGGCAACGAGTCCTGGGCGCAGCTCGCCGGCCTGCTCCGGTTGCGGGTCGAACTCGCGCTGGGCAACATCCGCCGGCTGCCGACCCGCGCACTCGCGCTGGCCGCGTCGCTGCGGCAGCACGGGCTGGGGCACGACGCCGCCGCGGCCACGCTGCTGGCCGTCCGTGGGCTGATCCGGCTGGGTCGGATCGGGCCGGCCGGCGAGGTAGCCGCCGAGGTGAGCCGGTTGGGCGCCGGTGCCCCGCTGGATCTGCGGCTGCTCTGGCGGATGACCCGGGCCGAGCTCGCGCTGGCCCGTGGCGACACCTCGGGTGCGCTCAGCCAGCTCCGGGCCGGCCTCGCGCTGCTGCACGGTCGGCGCAGCCGGCTGGGCAGCCTGGAACTGCAGGTCGGCGTCGCGGCGCTCGGCGTCGAGCTGGCCCGGACCGGGCTGGACGCGGCCGGCACCACCCGGCTGGTCTTCACCTGGTCCGAGCGGTCCCGGGCGCAGGCGTTCCGGACCACACCGGTGCGCCCGTCGGCGGACCCGCAGACCGCGGACGACATCGCCGAGCTGCGCGGCCTCCGCCGGCTGGCCCGGGAGGCGGAGCTGGCTGGCCGGCGCGACCAGCGGGCCCTGGTCCGGTGCGCGGCACTGGAACGGGCCATCCTCGACCGGGACCGCCGGGTGCCCGGCACCGGACACAGCAGCGCGCTGCCCACGCTCACCGAGCTGACCGCGGAACTGGCCCGCGACCGGCGGGTCCTGGTGACGATGTTCGAGCGCCAGGGTCAACTGCGCGGGCTGGTTGTCCGGGACGGCCGGGCGCACCCGGTACCGCTCGGCGACGCGGCCGTCGCGCGGGAGGCGCAGCGGCGGCTGCTCGCCGACCTCGACGTCCTCGCCGGCCGCGACCACCCCGCGCCGCTGGCCGCCGTCGTCCGGGCCTCGATCCGGCACCACGTGGACGTCCTCACCGCCGAACTGGTCGCGCCGCTGCGCCCGCTGATCGGCACCGCCGAGCTGGTGCTGGTACCCGGCGCGGCACTGTCCGCGGTGCCATGGGGGCTACTGCCCGACCTGCGCGGCCGGCCGGTGACCGTCGCCCCGTCCGCGTCCGCCTGGTACGCCGCCGCCCGCGCTGACCGGGGCGGTGCCGATGGGGACGGCGCGCCGGACGGCCCGCCGGTGCTGGTGGCCGGGCCGGACCTGCGGCACGCCGAGGCGGAGATCGAGGCGATCGCCGCGATCCACCCGGGCAGCCGGACGTTCCGGCCCGCCGACGCCACCGTGGCCGATGTGCTGGCGGCGCTCCGCACCGCGCCGCTGGCCCACCTCGCCACCCACGGCCACCACCAGCGCGACAACGTCCTGTTCTCCCGGCTCGACCTCGCCGACGGACCGCTGATGGCCTACGACGTCTACGGGCTGGCCAGGCCGCCGCGGCAGGTCGTGCTGTCCGCCTGCGACGTCGGCCGCGCCGCGGTCCACCCGGGCGAGGAGATCCTCGGCTTCACCACCGCGCTGCTGCTGGCCGGAACCCGCAACGTCGTCGCCAGCGTGGTCCGCGTCCCGGACGACGTCGCGATCCAGGTGATGACCTCCTACCACCGGCACCTCGCCACCGGCCTGCCGCCGGCCCGCGCGCTCGCCGCCGCCACCCAGACCGCCCCGGCCGCCGCCTTCGTCTGCTTCGGCGCCGGCTGACCCGGCCCGGCCGGGCCGGGCCCGGCAGACCGCTAGCTCAGGGCCAGCGTGGCGGTGACCAGTTCGTCGCGGACGTCGCTGGCCAGGCCGTTGATGTTGCACAGGACGATGGTGTTGGCCTGCTGCGCCGGGAAGTGGTGGATCAGCACCTCGTAGCCGGGGTCGCCGCCGCCGTGGCCGTAGCGATGCGTGCCGCCGGTGCCGTACAGGAAGGTGCCGTAGCCCATGGCCAGGCCGTCCCGGATCTCGGCGCGCGGGGTGAGCATGGCGTCCCGGCCGTCCGGGCCGGCCATCGTGCCGGCGGCGAAGGCCCGCAGGAACCGGTCGAGGTCGATGGCGTTGGACAGGGCGCCGCCGTCCGGGCCGCCGCGGGCCGGGATCGCGTAGATGTTGGACCGCCAGAGCCCGCCCGGCTCGCGCGGCGGCAGGTAGCCGACGGCGATGTCCGGGCGCACCTCGTCCAGGGCGAAGAAGCCGCTGGCGGCCATCCCGGCCGGCTCGAACACGGCGCGGGTGACGGCGTCCTGGTAGGGCCGGCCGCTCAACTCCTCGATCAGCAGGCCGAGCACGATGTAGCCGGCGTTGGAGTACTGGAACCGCTGGCCAGGCCCGCGGTAGGGCGGCAGGTCACCGAACAGCGGCAGGAAGTCGGCCGGGCGCAGCATCCGGTACGCCGGCAGCTCGGTCCAGAGCTCGGCGAAGTCACCGCTGGCGTGCTCGTCCTCTTCCTCGAAGTAGTCGGCGATGCCGGCGGTGTGGGCGAGCAGGTGGTGCACCGTCACCTCCGGCAGCAGCGTGGCCGGGCGGCGCGCCGCCGGCAGCACGTCCACCACCGGGGTGTCGAAGCCGACCCTGCCGCGACCGACCAGGTCGACCACGGTCAGCGCGGTGAACATCTTGGTCAGCGACGCCAGCCCGAACCGGGTCGCGATCCGGTTCGGCACCCCGTCCGCGCGGTTGGCCAGGCCGTAGCAGCCCTCGAACTCGACCGTGCCGGCACGGGTGATCAGCGCGACGCCGGAGAAGTCACGCTCCGCCGTCCACTCCCGCAACCGCGCGTCCAACCTGCCCAGCGCATCCCCGGTTTCCCCCATGCCAGCAGGGTGCCAGCCGGCGCTCGGCGGCAGCCAGCGGATTACCCCGGCCGTCCCCGCCGGCCAGCCGAAAGGGCACGGCGGGCGGGTGCGGCCCGGAAACCTCGATCGGGGCACTCAACCTCGCCCCGGGTCGCGGCGTCTACCTGCCGATGACCGGGCTGCCGGCGGTGAGGGAGTGGACTATGAGGTACCAGTCGTGGGCGGCCCGGGGCGCCCTGGTCGGGCTGATCGGCGTGGCGGCGGTGCTGCTCCCCGGCCCGGCGGACGCCGCGCCGGCGGACGCCGCGCCGGCCGAGCCGGCGGCGACCAGCACCGCCCCGGCGACAACCACCCCACCAACCACCACCCCGCCGGCGACCACTCCGGCGAGCACGACTCCGCCCGCGGACCCGGGCACCGTGACCGTCACCGAGAGCTGCAGCCCCGGCGTGAACGACACGTTCACCGTGCACAACACCACGACCGGCCCGGTCGCGGTGACGGTGCGGAACTTCACCTCGACGTTCGCGCACTTCACCGTCCCGGCCGGCGGCACCCACGACGTGCTGGTGCCGTACGCCGGGGCGCCGTACCAGCTGGTCTTCACCCGGGACGACACCGGCGCCGAACTCTTCCGCAGCCGCAGCTTCCTCTGCCCGACCCGGGTCGACCGCAGCTACTCGGTGCGCGCCGGTAAGACCGTGCAGACCGACCCGCTCTGCTTCCCGCCGCTGGTGTCGATCACCCGCCGGCCGGCGCACGGCTCGCTGCGGCTGGTCGAACTGGCCGACGGCGAGGCGGCCCGCTACACGCCGGCCGCCGGGTTCGTCGGCACCGACTCGTTCGACTACGAGTGCGGCGCCAGCACCAACACCCTCGGCACGGTCACCCTGCACGTGCTGGCGGCTCCCCAGACCAGCGCGGCCCCGCCGGTGACAACCGTCCCGCCGGCGGGGACCGCGCTGCCCAACACCGGCGCGACCCGGCTGCCGGTGCTGCTCGGCACCGGCCTGTCGCTGCTGCTGGCCGGCGCGCTGGCGGTCCGGCTGGGCCGCCGCCGGCGGCCACGGCACAGCTGACCGCGAACCCCCGTGTCAGGTCGACGTGGTGATCGGGTCGAGGGCGGGTTCGTGCGGGCCGAGGAAGTGTGGGTCGGGGCGGGTCAGCAACGTCCAGGCGGCCTTGACGCCGGCGAGGAGCTCGCGGGCCTGCAGGCGGACGGTGAGGCCCGGCAGGTCGCGCATCGAGTCGTCGCCGAGGCCGTAGCTGGTGATGCCGGCGCGGCGGCAGAGTGCGACCGCTCGCGGCAGGTGGAACCGCTGGGTGATGACCACCGCCGCGGTGACGCCGAAGACGCGGCGCGCCCGGGTGCAGGACGCCCAGGTATCGAAGCCGGCGTAGTCGCCGACGGCGCGGTCGGCCGGCACACCGCGGGCCCGCAGGTAGCGCAGCATCGCGGTCACCTCGTCGTACCGGCGGCTGCCGTTGTCACCGGACGCGAGCACCGCCCGGACCGTGCCGCGCCGGTAGAGCGTGACCGCCAGGTCGAGCCGGCGGGCCAGCAGCAGCGACGGGGTGCCGTCCGGCGCCACCCGGGCGCCGAGCACCAGCGCCACCGGAGCGGCCGGTACCTGATCCGGCCGGTCGTACCGGGCACTGCGGGTCGACCAGTACAGGTAGGCCTGGGTGCCGAGCACCAGGCCCAGCACCGCCAGGGACGCCGCCGCACTCCAGTGCACCGCCCGGACCACCGTCCGCCGGGACAGCGCTGCCGGCCACCGCCGCTCCATCCGACTCCTCCCGCCCGATCGGCCCACCACCCTCATGACGAGCCGGGCCCGGCCGCTGTTGCCGGCCCGGGGCGAGCATCCCCTGCGCCTGCCCAGCCGGCCGGACCGGGGTCGGATCCGGGCCACCGCCGGCCCAGGCCCGAAACGGCGAGCAGCCGGATCCGCGTAGTCTGACCGGATCGGCTGAGGCAAGGTTGGGGCGCAGGCGAATGCGGCGGCTGTTCGAAGTGCTGTCGCAGCCGGCTGCGGTCCGCCGGATCAGCCTCGCGGTCGCGCTGGGTCTCGCCGGCGCCGTCGTGGTCGGCCTGTGGCGCACCGGGCCGGCGGCCGGGGCCTGGTGGGAGTCGATCGTCGCCATCACCATCCTCGGCGGTTTCGGCACGGTGTGGCTCGGCCGGGTGCTGACCGCCGTCGGCCGCCTGCTCCGGCCCGGGGACGGGCTGCGGTACCGGGCCGGCGCGCTGCTGCTCGCCGGCCCGGTGGTGGGCTGGCTGGTCTGGCAGATCGGACCGGGCCGGCCGCACGGGAACGGCGGCGGCGCGGCGGCCGTGCTGGCGGCGGCGATCGTGCTCACCGGCGGCGGCTGGGCCTGTCTGCTGGCCCACCGTCGGTTCCGGGCCGCCCGCCGGTGGCCGCTGCGGCACCTGCCCGACCTGCTGCTCGCCGGCACCGCCGGCGGCGCCGCCACGGTCCTGTTCAGCCGCGACCCGCTGGCCGCGCGTTCGCTGGCCGGGCTACTGCTGCCGATCGGCGCCTGGGCGGCGGTACGGACCTGGCGGGCGATGGCCGGCGCCCGCCGGCTCCCGGTGCGGGCCGGCGCCGACGTCGTGCTCTCCCTGCTGCTCGGTGTCAGCCTGCTGCTGTTCCTGGTCTGGCTGGCCAACCTGCTCGACCTGCCGCGCTGGGAGGTCGTCGCGGTCCGCGACGCACTGGCCCGGGTCGGGTCGGTGGCCGACCTGCCCTGGTGGGTCTGGACGTCCGGCTACCTGCTGCTGGCCGCCGCCAGCGTCGCGTTCGCGCTGCGGCCGGGGTGGCTGGCCGCCGTCCCGACCCGGCTGCGCCGCGTTCCGGTGCTGCCGGCAGTGAGCCTCGGCCGCCGCCTGCTCAGTGGTGTCCACATTGGACTGATGGTGGTGGTGCTGATCGGCTTGACCGCGCCGGCCGCGATCGCCGCGACGCTGCACGGCCAACTGCGGGCGAAGTACACGGTGGCGTTGCAGCGCCAACTCGAAGCCGACGGCGCCCGGGCCGCGTACGAGGAGATCCGCCGGGAGTTCACCGCGGCCGGCAGCACCATCCGGCCACCGCTGGTCAACATCGTCCGCAAGATCCACGAGACCAGCCCACCCAGCGGCGACGAGGCCACCGGCGTGGAGCGCGACCTGGCCGCACGGGTCGGCCGGATCCAGGCGACGACGCTGCGGATCGACACCGCCGACGTCCTCTCGTCCCCGGCCGGCGGCGCGACCGCGCACTTCGACCCGCCCGTCGGCGACCCCAGCGACCTGCGCGAACGGGTCGACCGCCTGGACACCCAGCAGCGGGCCACCGACACCGCGACCAGGCAGGCCGAAGTGGCCGCCGAACTCGCCGCGACCGCGGTCGCGAGCACCATCCCGCTGGTCAGCCTTGGCCGGCACGAGGTCGTCCAGATCGTCCAGGAGTACCTGCAGGGTCTGGTCGAGGGCAGCCGGCTGAAGAACGTCTTCTACCGCTGGACGAACCGGCTGGCCGGCGCCACCGAGCCGCCGCCGGTGGCCGACGCGGTCGTTCCGGAGCCGGGCCGGCTGCGGCTGGCCGCCCTCACCGACCTGCTCGGCCGGTTGCGCACGGTGCGGCTGGCCACGCCGCTGGCCCCGGACTCGGTCTTCGACCGGGCGGCGGCCGAGGAGCCTGCCGCCGGAGCCGTCGACCTGGCCAACCAGGCCCGCTACCTGGACAGCGGCGGCACCGGCCCGTGCGACGGCTGCCGGCGCCCGCTCCGCCCCGGCGAGGAACCGCACTTCGGCCCGGAAGACCCCGGCCGCCCGGAACGCCCACCCCGGCCCCCGGAGATCCACATCCGCTGAGGCGTCGCATGTGGACGGTGTCCGGCCGCATCCCGGCCGCTGGCCCCTGGGCCTACTGCCGGACCGGCGGTGCTGGCTCAGCGGCTGGCTCGGTGGCTTCAGGAGTGGCGAAGCCGCGGGTGTGCAGGGCGACCAGGGTGGCGTAGGGGCCTGGTTCGGCGAGGAGTTGTTGGTGGGTGCCGAACTGGCGGACCTGGCCGGAGTCGAGGACGACGATCAGGTCGGCGGTGCGGACGGTGGAGAAGCGGTGCGAGACCAGGATGGTGATGCTGGTGGGGTCGGCGGCCGCGGCGGCGTAGCGCTCGAACAGGGCCTGCTCGGCGGCCGGGTCGAGGCTGGCGGTGGGTTCGTCCAGGATGGTGAGCAGCGGGTGTTCGCGCATCATCGCGCGGGCGACGGCGAGCTGTTGCCACTGGCCGGCGGAGAGGTCCTGGCCGTCGGTGTAGCTGCGGCCGAGCTGGGTGGCCGCGCCGGCTGGCAGGCTGTCCACGAGCGCGGTCGCGCCGGCCCGGGCGATCGCCCGGGTGACCGCGCCCGCATCGTCCATAGTGGACAGATCGCCGATGCCGACGCCGTCCCGTAGCGGCAGCTCGTACCGGTAGAAGTCCTGGAAGGCGGCGGTGATCCGGGCCCGCCAGGCGTCCAGCGGAAAGTCGCGGATGTCCCGGCCGCCGAGGCGGATGTGGCCGCTGGTCGGCTCGTACAGCCGGCAGAGCAGTTTGACCACTGTGGACTTGCCGGCGCCGTTCGCACCGACCAGCGCTACGGTGGCGCCGGCCGGGATGCGCAGCGACACCTCCCGCAGCACCGGCTGCTCCCGGCCCGGGTAGCCGAACGTGACCCGGTCGAAGACCAGTTCGCCCGGTTCCGGAGCCGGCCCGGCGACCGACCCGGACGGGCCGGCCTCGCCGATCAGCCAGCGGTAGTGGCTGCCGGCCCAACTGGCGCGGCGCAGCCACTGGACGGCGCGGGCGGCGGTAGCGACCGTGCTGTCCACATGGGTGGCCAGCGTGACCAGCAGCACGACGTCGCCGGCCGTGGCCGTGCCGTGGACGGCCCGGTGCAGTACCAGCGCCACCGCGCCGAGAATGCCGGCGCAGAAGACCGTCCAGCCGGCGAACTCCAGCGCGGCGACGCGTATCGCGGTGGACTGGTCGCGGTCGTTCACCACCTGCTGCAGGCGATCGTGCCGGCGGGTCAGCTCGTCCGCCAGGTTGTAGACGCGCAGTTCCTTGGCCGGGCCGGCGGTGCTGCCGAGGGTGAACAGCCAGCCACGCAGCCGGCTCGGCGCGGCGATCTCCTCGTCGCAGCGGCGCTGCAGCCGCTGCCCGGCGCCGGCCGCCAGCACCGTGGGCAGCGCGAACAGCGGGAGCAGCAGCAGTCGCAGGTCGATACCGGCGAGCAGGACGACCATCGACACCAGCCGGGCGCCGGTGCGGAGGTTCTCCAGCAGGCTGCTGATCGCGGACGCGAGCACGTCCCGGTTGCGGTGCAGGATCTCCAGCCGGTCCTGGAAGGCCGGATCCTCGTGCCGGTCCAGGCCGGGGATGCCGGTGCACAGTTCGATCAGGTGCCGGTCCAGCGCCTGCCCGGCCTGCTGCTGCAGGGCCAGCCGGACACTGGTGGCCGCGGTGCCCAGCAGCGAGACGGCGACGACGGCGCCGGCCAACGCCGCCGCCGCCGCGAACGCCTGCCCCCGATCGCCGCGGACCACCGCGTCGACTGTCCACTTCAGAGTCAGCGCCGGAGCGCCGATCGCCGCGCCGGCCAGCGGAGCCAGCAGCAGCACGGTGACCGCGCGCCGCCGATCGGCCCGCAGCGCCAGCCGCAGCAGCGCGGACCACAACCGCAGCCATTCGAGTCTCATGTGGACGCCGCGAGCCGGTCGGCCTGCAGCCGGAACATCCGGGCGTACCAGTCACCGGCTCGGATCAGCTCGTCGTGGCTGCCGTCCTCGACGATGCGGCCGCCGGCGAGCACCACGATCCGGTCGGCCAGCCGGACGGTGTTGAACCGGTGCGAGATCAGCACGGTGGTCAGCCCGCGGGTGAGCTCCAGGTACCGCGCGTAGAGCTCGGCCTCGGCCGCCGCGTCCAGCTGCGCGGTCGGCTCGTCCAGGACGAGCACCCGGGCGCCTAACCGCACCGCGTAGAGCGCCCGGGCCAGCGCCAGCTTCTGCCACTGGCCGCCGGACAGCTCGGTGTCGCCGAACCGGCGGGACAGCACGGTGTCCCAGCCCCGCGGCAGCGTCGCGATCAGGTCCGCGGCACCGGCCGCGGATGCGGCGGCGGCCAGCGCCGCCTCGTCCACCGGGGTGCCGGACCGTCCACATGCGACGTTGTCGCGGGCGGTCAGCTCCAGCCGGATGAAGTCCTGGCAGACGATGGCGAGCTGGCGGCGCCAGCCGGCCGCGTCCAGCTCGCGCAGATCGACGCCGTCGACCGTGATCCGGCCCGCGTCCGGCTCGTACAGCCGGGCCAGCAGCTTGATGAGGGTGGTCTTGCCGGCTCCGTTCGCGCCGACGATGGCCAGCGACTGGCCGGCCGGGATGCGCAGGTTCAGCCGGTCCGCCGGTCGGTCCGGGCGGCCGGGGTAGCCGAAGCTGACGTCCTCGAACCGGATGCCGACCCGCGGCCCGTCCGGGTCACGACCGGTGCGCGGCGGCGCCGGCTCGGACAGTGCCAGCGCCTGCTGGATGGCCGGCGCCGCACCGGCGAGCGTCCACTGTGGATCCCCGCTCCACCCGAAGCCGGACATCGCGATCGCGGCCGGGATCGCGATGGTCAACCCGGTGATCGACACCCGACCGGCCAGCGTGGCGTCCACCAGGACGGTCAGCACCGCCGCGTAGCTGCCGACCAGCAGCGCGGTCCGCCAGGCCAGCGGCAGCCGGCTGTCCCGGCGGCGGAGCAGTTCACCCATGCCGGCCAGCCAGCAGGCGGTGAACCGGTCGGCCAGCCAGCCGCCGAGGCCGAAGACCCGGACCTCCTTGGCGGCGCCGAGGTCCAGGCCGAGCGTGCGGAAGTAGGTCGCCTGGCGCAGCGCCGCGGTCTCCGCCTGTACCGCCCGCACCTGCTCGCGGAGTTGCCCGGCGACGCGCCGGCCGAGCAGTACCCAGCCGAGAATCAGCGGCAGCGGCGCCCACCAGAGCACGCTGGCCAGCGTCACCGCCGTGGCCAGCGCCTGCAGCCGGATCGCCGCCACCTGGGTCAGCGCGGCTACCGCGGCGGCCGGCGGGAAGCTGCCGGCGCCGAGCCCCTGGGCCAAACTGAACTGATCGGCCCGCGCCGGATCCTCCAGGTGACCGATGCCGACCGGGTGGAGGCTGGCCGCCAGCACCGCGCCGGTGATGTGCTCGGCCACCAGCCGGCTCAGCCGGGCGGTGAGCGCCGCACCGGCGAACTGGGCCAGCTGATCGGCCAGCCAAACGGCAGCCAGCAGCGCGAACGCGAGCCAGGCCCGGCCGGGCGCGCCCGGATCGGTGCGCAGTGCGACCACCGCACCGAGCAGGTGCCCGACCGCGACCACCGCCGCGACCGGGGCGAGCGCCTGCACCAGCACGACCGCCGCGAGTGCCACCACTTTCCGGCGGGACACGGCGAGCAGCATCCGCAGTACCGCGGTCATCGCAGCCCCAGCACCGGCAGCCAGTCGCGCCGGCCACCGTCCACAGTGGTCAGCACAGCCAGCACGCCGGCCGCGCCGTTCAGCATGGTCAAGTCGGTACGGCCGAGCTCGGCGATGCGGTCCGGGTCAATCCGGCCGCGCAGGTGGGTACGCAGCCCGCCCGCTGGCTGGTGCCCGGCGTGCCGGGCGAACGCGTCGGCGACGGCGAGAACACCGGCCGCGCCGTGACAGACGCCGAGCCGGTCGCCCAGCTCGCCGTAGAGGTAGCGGTCGTCGTCCCAGGCCGCGCAGAGGCTGGCCATCGCCGCGGCCGCGAAGCCGGTCAGCTCGGCATCGCCCAACAGCTGGCCGGCATCCCAGAGCGCCCAGGCAACGCCCGGCGCGCCGTAGCACCAGGCCTGCCGGTGGACCGGACGGGACGGGTCGGCCCCGGCGCTGCTCGGCGGCCAGCTCGCTACGCCGGTACTGTCCACATAGGACATCGCACGGAGCCGGTGCGCGGCCCGGCGCAACCCGGGCGGTTCGGGTCCGAACAGCCGGGCGGCAGCGGTCATTGCGGCCACGACGCCGGCGAGGCCGTGGGCCAGGCCGTGGTCGAGGTGGCCGAGTTGGGCGGCCTGACCGTCACCGGCATGCCGTCGCACCCGCAACCGGTCCAGGTCGCCGGTCAGGCCGGCGAGGTGCTCGGCCAGCGGGCGGATCTCGGCCGGCGCGGGCGCCGGCAGGCTGGCCAGCGCGAGCAGCACCCCCGCCGGCCCGGTCATCAGGTCATAGTCGGCCCAGCCGACCGCATCGCCGCGCCACGGGCTCGCGCCGGCCCAGCCGGCCAACGCCGCCCGCCGGCGGGTGGCCAACCCGGCCAGCCTTGGCTCGGCCTCGGCCGCGTACGCCAGCCCGACGGCGTGCCCGGCCAACCCACCGCCGAACAGCCCACCGCCGGCGGCCCCGGCGCGCAGCCCGCCGAGCCACTCGGCCAGCAACGCCTGCCGCACCGGCAGTTCCGTCCTGACCAACCCGAGCAGCACACCGACTCCGGCGTCGCCGGTCTGCCGCAGCCCCGGACCGATGGCGACCTCCGCCACGACGCCGGCCAGATCGGCATCCGGCAGGCCCAACTGCCGGCCACCGCTGCTTGCGCCGAAGTTGTGCCCAGTACTGTCTCCGGTCGATGTGCCCCCGTCGGTCGCGCCGGCGCGGATCACGGTCGGCGCTTCCGGCCGGCCGCGGCGGTACGGGTGGGGCCGGCGGCAGCCGTTCGGCACCTCGGGACCGGCATGAGTGCTCCCTGGTGGAGCCGGCGCGCCGGCTGGGTGTGGGCCCCGCCGACGCGCCGGCGGGTCGGTCCGGTCAGCGGGGGACGCAGGTGAAGCGGCCGGTGCAGATCTCGGACGGCCAGGGGTCCGTGATGTCGCTGAGCGGGACCTCGCGCTCGGTCTGCGCCTCCAGCTCGGCGATCAGTGCTTCGATGGAGTCGACCGGGACGCTGGGGGTCAGGTCGGTGGTCGGCGGCATGGTGCTCCTCCTCGAGTGACTGGGCCGTCCGTTCGAGCGGCCCGGTTCGGTGCCAACTCCGTCCACAGTGGACGAGGTGGGTGCTCCTCCCTTCGCCGGTGGATCAGCGGGCCGGCACGAGCGGCGCGGCCCGGCTCTGATAGGCGGCGGCCGCGCGGGCGGCCATCGCGGTGGGCGAGGCACCGAGCGGCAGCCGGAACAGCAGTTCGGCCTGGCTACGGCCCGATCCGGCGGCCTGGTCGGACACCGGGAACTGCGGCGGGGACGGCAGCATCTCGGCAAGGTAAAGCGCTTCCACCCGGTGCCGCAGCAGCCGGTCGAGCACCGCGACTGCCTGCAGGCTGAGCAGGTCGCAGGCGGTCGGCTCGTCGTGCACCGAGGTCGCGGCGGTGATCCACCGCGGTAGTTCGAGCCGGCGGCGCAGCCGGTCGAGCGCCCGCACCTTCGCGGCCAGCGGGGCCGCGGCCGGCCAGAGATCGCCCGGCCGGACCCGCCACTGCGCACACGTCAGCACCAGCGCGCCAGCCCCGACAGTGATCCGCGGGACGAAGTCACGCCCCGGCCACGCCGGCAGCGAGTACCGCAGCGAGCGCCAGCGGGACCGAGGTGGGGCCGGCCCGGCGCCGAGCAGCCGCCGAGCCAACGCGTCCCAGGGCGGCGGTAGCTGGCGGGTGGCGTGGTAGACGGGCCAGATCGGCTCGCCGCCGGCCACCACCACCGGCGCGCCGGCCGCCTGCCGGACGGTGATATCGGCAAGCGGGATGAATCGCGGCGCCGGCCCGGGCGGAGTCGGGCAGTAGCGGAGCAGATCCGGGTCACCGGTCCAGTAGCTGGTGTGCAGCGGCCGGCGCACCGCGTTCGCGGCCCGGTCCGACAGCGCCGGCGCGAGCAGCTCGACGAACCGACCGCGAGCTGCCTCCTCCACCGCACGCAGGAATTCCCGGTACCAGCCGGCCCGGGCGGCACCGGCATCGAACAGCGCCGCCAGCCCGTGCCCAAACCGGGCGTCCAGCAGCCCGGTCGGCTCGATCCGGTCCAGCACCGCCCGCGGCCCAGCCGCGCCCGGCCACAATGGACGGATCAGGCAGTCGGCCGGCCAGTCCAGCTCGACCGGAGCGCCCAGCACGCTGGCGTCGACGTCGACCGGGCCGGCATCCAGCCGGTCGGCCAGCCAGCCGAGCAGCCGGCCGGGTGGCGACTCCGGGTCCTCGACCGGCGGCCAGTCATGGTGATGCCCCGGGTCCACTTCGGTCCGGAGTGGACGGTCGCTGGCGTGCTCGGCGGCGACATCCGCGGCCACCAGCTCCAGCAGCGGGCGCGGCTCCGCCTCCGGTAGCGGACGCGGCTCCGTCTCCAGCAGCGGACGCGGCTCCGCCGGGCCGGGATCCGGAAGGTCAGGACCCGCGGCGGGTCGCGGCCGCTCGCTGTCCAGCACGGCCAGCACCCGTAGCGCCAGGCCGACCAACTCCGCCAGCTCGGCGCATGTGGCCCGGGACAGCCCGCCGGCCGCCCGCCGGTAGACATCGACGTAGCCACCCGGCTCGACCGCCAGCCCGGCCGACGGGTCGGCCAACGACCCGGCCGGCGGCTCGACCGCCAGCTCAGCCAGCGGCCCGACCGACCGGTCAGCCAGCGGCGCAGCCAACGGCCCGGCCGGCGGGTTGGTCAGTGGCTCAGCCAACGGCCCGGCGGACGGGTCGACCAACGGCCCGGCCGACAACTCAGCCAACGACCGGGCCGACGGGTTGGCCAACGGCTCAGCCAACGGCCCAGCCGGCGAGTCGGCCGACGACTCAGCCAGCGGCCCGGTCGCCGGCTCGGCCGGCGGGTCGGCCGGCCAGGGGCGCCAGCCGTGCACCGTCCAGCCGGGTCGGGCGGCAGCGGCCAGCACGCCCAGCCCGACAAGGTGCCGGACGAACCCGTCGAACACCTCCCGGCGCGGCAGCGCCGGCCCGTCCACTTCGGACCATAGCTGGTCCGTGGTCAACGGCCGGTCGCGCAGCGCGCGGACGATCGCCGCCAGCACCGGCGTGGTCCGGACGGTCAGCTCGATCAGCCGGGACGGTTCCTCCGGCCGGACCACCCAGAACCGGCTCTGACCGGCGCCGGACCGGTGCAGCGGCGCGACCGTCAACACCGAGTCCGCGGCCAGGCCGGCCAGCGCCGCCTCGTGCAGGTTCCCGGCCTGCTCGATCGCGTACTCCGGCAGCAGCGGCGGCAGCGGCCCGGCCGGGACGGCCGGGTCGATCGGGAGCAGCGCCAGGTGGCCGAGCCAGCCGCGTGGGGTGGCCCGGGTACTGCCCCGGGTCACCAGCCGCCACAGGTAGTCGGCCCGCTGCCGCAACCGCTTCCCGGTCCACGGCTCACCCGCGGCCAGCCGCGCGGCGATATCGGCCAGCGCTAGCGGATTCGCCGCCCGGACCGCCCGCCGGGCCGTCGCCGACTCGCCGACCACCTGCCAGGCGGCACCGAGCCACCCGGTCTGCGCCGCCTCGACCGCGGCGTCGAACCGCTCCACCGCCGCGGCGAGCGCGTGCTGCCGCTCAGCCAGCCCGCGCAACGCCTGACCCAGTGGGCCCTCACCGCCCGCTGCCCCGGCCAACCCGGCCGCAACCAGGCCGACCGGCTCAGACCCGGCCAACCCCACCCCGACCGGCCCGGGCGGCTCGGCCCGGCCCGGCTCGGCCGCCCCGGGCCCGACCGGACCGATCAGCTCAGCCCCGACCGGACCGGAGCGGACGGACTCCCCAGGCCCGACCCGGCCAGATCGCCCGGCTCCGACCGGGCCGGACTGCCCAGGCCCGCCCCAGCCGGACTGCCCGGCCCCGACCCAGCCGGATTGCCCGGCCCCGACCGGACCGGGTCGGACCGAGTCGGCAAGGTCGGCGACCGCGGCCAGGTCGGCGACGGGGGCATCGCCGGCCGTGTGCAGGGCCCGCCGGACCGCGAGTGCCCGCCCACGATCCACAGTGGATAGTTCCGGCCCGGGCACCAGCTCGGCGCCGATCCGGGCCGCCAGCGCCGTCGCGTCGGCCCGCAGCCGTTCGGCGCCGGCGTCCAGCGCCCCGGCCAACTCGAATAGCTCAGGCGCCGCCGCGACTGTCCACCCAGACCCGGGCAGGCCGCAGACCCGGAGCAGCGCCACCTCGGTCACCGGGCCCACCCACCCGACCCAGCGCCCCCGGCCGGCCCGACACCCCTGGGTGTCGAGCCACCGCTGGCCGACTCGACACCCCGAGCCGACAGGGCGGCCCGGTCGGCCAGCGCTTCGGCGAGCAGGCCCTGGCGCAGCGGTGGGAGGCCGCCGCGGTTCCAGTGGAACACGATCGCGAATGCGGCGGCTTCGCGCGGCCCGACGTACGCCTCGGGGGTGGCGAAGTAGCCGGCCCGCCACTCCGCTGCAACCGCTTTCACCTCGACCGGAAAGCCCGCGGGCGCAGAGTCTGCGACCGCAGAGCCCGCGACCGCAGAGCCCGTGGCCGGATAGCCCGCGACCGGATCGTCAGCGCCGGCCCAGGCGGCCCGGACCCCCTCGGCCGCCGCCGCATACGCCGCGGTGCCCGTCACCGGCGCCGGCAGCGTCCGGTAAGCCTGGCGGCGCAGCCGGTCCCAAACGTCCAGGTCCTCCCAACCGACGATCTCCAGCCCGTCCAGCAGTGCCCGGATCAGCCGCAGCGAGAATGCCCAGGCCGGCAGGCCGCCGGAGCGCGCAGCGTGGTCGAGCCAGGCCAGCGAGTCCACAGTGAACAGTCGGTGCACGTATCGCATCGACACCGGTCCGCCGAACAGGTGCTCTTCCGGCTCGTACCCGCTCGGCACGACCTCGGCCAGCAGACCATCCGAACGCCAACTGTCCACATGCGAGCGGAGCGCAGCGGCGAGATCCGGCGGGCCGGCGAGCCGCACCCGCAGCCCAGGCGGCTTGCGCATGAAGAAGAAGTTGGTCGCTCCGGCAGCCAGCAGGCCGCGGGCGGCGGTGCCGAGTTCCGCGCACAGTTCGGCGAACCGCCCGTCCGCCGGGCGCAGCCCGACCGCCGTCCACTCGCGACCGTCCGGGGCCCGGCGCAGCGCGGCCAGCCCGGCGGCGAGGAAGCGGTCCCGCTGGGCGGCGATCGGGGCGGCCGGATCGCCGAGGGTGCGGGCGCACTCGGCCAGGAACTCGGCCAGGGTCAGCCGCTGGCCGGCGACGTCGATCGCACCGTCACCCCGGGGCCCGGCCAAGCCCGGGTCCGGGTCGTCCACCAGCACCGTCATGCCTCACCTGCCTGCCACCCACACCGAGCCGGCCACCCGGCACCGCAATGATCTGATTGCCCCCACCTCCGGGGGAAGAGGTACGTCCCATCGTCTTCGTCCTAATCGTCGGAACGTACAACGAAGGCGGGCAGCGCGTCGCCACTCCGGGTGAAATATTGTCGACTCAACGCGACTGTCCGTTACGATCCGCTGTGTCGGTTTCGCCGCGGCTGCGTGCCGTGCTGATCATCGGGTTGGCCACCACCACCCTGGTCGGGTGCACCCGCGGCGGCGCGGCCCGGACCGGCAGCCCGCCGACCACGACGGCGAGCCCGGCGGCGTCCGACCCCACGCCGACCTCGGCCCGACCGCCCGGCCCGAAGCCGACCCCGACCCCGACCGCGGCCACCCTGCCCGAGCGCTACGACCCGGCCCGCAACGCCACCGCCGACATCGCCGCGGCACGCGCCCTGGCCCGCGCCGATCACCGCGAGATCCTGCTCGACTTCGGCGCCGACTGGTGCCCGGACTGCGTCGTGCTGCACCAGTTGTTCCGGTCACCGGCCGTCCAGCCCGTGCTGCGCCAGCACTACCACCTGGTCGCGATCTACGTCGGCGAGTTCGATCACAACCTCGAGGTAGCCGGCCGGTACGTCGACCTGAACAGCAGCGGCATTCCCGCGCTGGCCGTGCTCACCGCGGCCGGCCAGGTCAGGGTCACCACCAACGACGGCTCGTTCGCCAACGCCCGCGGCATGACCGCCGCCCAGGTCCGCGACTTCCTGACCCGCTGGGCCCGCTGACAGCGCGCCGTCCGGGCTCCGTAGGGTCGCCGCATGGACGGGCGGAAGGTGCTGGTGACCGGGGCGTCGCGCGGGATCGGGCGGGCCGTCGCGGTGGCGTTCGCGGCCCAGGGTGACCGGGTCGCCGTGCACCACCGGGCGTCCCCCGCGGCGGCCCAGGCCACGGTCGCCGCGCTGGCCGGCGGCGGGCACGTCACCGTGCGGGCCGACCTGGCCGACCCGGCGGCGGTGCGCGCGATGGTAGATGCGGCGGCCGAGGCGCTCGGCGGCCTGGACGTGCTGGTCAACAACGCCGGCGTGTATGTCGGGCACCCCATCCTGGAGAGCACGTACGAGCAGTGGCAGCAGGCGTGGCGGCGGGTGCTGGACGTGAACCTGGTCGGCGCGGCCAACACGACCTGGTGCGCGGTACGGCACATGCGGGCCGGCGGGCGGATCGTGAACGTGTCGTCCCGGGGCGCGTTCCGCGGCGAGCCGGACCACCCCGCGTACGGTGCCAGCAAGGCCGGGCTCAACTCGATGGGCCAG
>Ga0307500_10000053_pt1 | contig 34483 bp, 30 predicted proteins | sample 14_S_MG_FD_201362 | JGI IMG/M metagenome (GOLD analysis project Ga0307500, IMG submission 201362) | Soil microbial communities from Populus trichocarpa stands in riparian zone in the Pacific Northwest, United States - 14_S | ecosystem: Environmental > Terrestrial > Soil > Riparian zone > Trees... | reverse complement strand
ATCCAGGACTTCGCGACCCTGGTTTCACCGTCGCCGCTCACCTGCAGATAAAGGCCAGCACCATCGGCGTACATACCGGGCTTCTGACCTTCATGACCTTGAGCGCGGTGAGCCAACTTACAAATGAGCCATGTCCGCCCAACCTAGTTTGCCAACATCTCTACCCACGCCGATGACGCACTTAAGGCCTGCGCGCCTTTCCGGACCGCGCCGTCGCGCCGAGTCACCGCAGCTCCCACCAAAAATATCGAAAACAACCCCATGCAAAGTAGCCGGCGGCCGCCGCAACCGGCGGTTTGGACCGAAAGCTTGACACGTCGGGCAAATCAGCGGCACAATTTCATCATCCCGGAATTTGCTAAACCACTGCGTGCGCAATATTGATGCGATCATGTTCCGCGCGGCTGGACCGTTGAGGACACGCCGCCGCCGCTTGCGCTGACGTGCGGAAACCGCGAAAATCCTGGCTGTTTCAGAATTTATCAGGGGATTCAGCACAGATGCGGTTCGATGACGTCATCCTAGGTCGCCGGAGTATCCGCGGCTACAAACCCGATCCAGTACCCAAGGCGCTGATTGCGGAAATCATTGGGTTGGCGATGCGCGCCCCGTCGTCGATGAACACCCAGCCCTGGAATTTCTACGTCATTTCAGGCGAGCCGCTGGATCGGATCCGCGCCGGCAACACCGAGCGGATGGTGGCGGGCATCCCGCAGTCGCGCGAGTTTCGCACGGGTCAGGCCTTTGCAGGCAAGCACCGCGACCGGCAGGTCGGTGTCGCCAAGCAATTATTCTCCGCGATGGGGATCGAGCGCGACAACAAGGACAAGCGCCAGGACTGGGTGCTGCGCGGCTTCCGCCAATTCGACGCGCCCGTCTGCGTGATCATCACCTATGACCGCGTGCTCGATGGCAGCGACGACACGCCGTTCGATTGCGGCGCCGTGGCGACCGCCCTGGTCAACGCCGCCTGGTCTCGCGGGCTCGGCGCCGTGATCAACAGCCAGGGCATCATGCAATCCCCCGTGGTGCGCGAGCACGCGGGGATCGCCGACGATCAGGTCATCATGAAAAGCATCGCGCTGGGCTGGCCGGATGAAACTTTTCCGGCGAATGCGGTGGTGTCGGAGCGGAAGTCGGTCGAGGAGGCGACGGTGTTCGTCGGGTTTGAGAAGTAGCGGCGCGCGGGCGCAAGGGCGGGAGGTACAGCAGTGATCCGCGCCATGCTCCGACGTGCGCTCGTGCTGGCGGCAGCGTTTGCCGCAGGGCTGACGCCGGCCATGGGCCAGGGCGAAAACAGCAAACCGTTGAGCAAGCCGTTGCCGGCCAAGGCAACACAGGAACTGCCCGCCGAGCTGCTCGCGCTGCTCGAACAGAAGAAGATGCCGAAAAATTCACCGATCGTCGTGCGCCTTTTCAAGGAAGAAGCGGAGCTCGAAGTCTGGAAACAGGACACGGCAGGCCGTTTCCAGATCCTCAAGACCTATCCGATCTGCCGGTGGTCGGGCGATCTCGGGCCGAAGTTTTACGAGGGCGACCGGCAGGCTCCGGAAGGGTTTTATGCCATCACACCCGAACTGATGAATCCCAACTCCAATTTCCATCTTTCAATCAACTTCGGCTTCCCCAACAGCTTCGACAAGGCGAACAAGCGCAACGGCAGCTTCCTCATGATCCACGGCGACTGCTGGTCGAGCGGCTGCTATGCCATGACCGACGAACAGATCAGCGAAATCTATTCGCTGGCGCGCGACTCACTCAGCGGCCGGCCATCGTTCCAGATCCAGGCCTATCCGTTCCGCCTGACGCCGGCGAACCTGGCGCGGCATCGAAATAGTCCGAACCTGCCCTTCTGGAAAATGCTCAAGGTCGGCAACGATCATTTCGAGACGACGCAACGCGAACCCAAGGTGGATGTGTGCAACCGCCGCTATGTATTCGATGCGCAACCTCCCCCGAACTCGCCGCAGCCTCTCGTGTTCAGCGCAAACGAAAAATGTCCGCCCTTCGTCGTCAACCCGGACATCGCGCGGCGGGCGCAGGAAAAACAGCGCGCCGACGAACGCGCCACCGCGCAATTGGTGGAAGACAATGTGCCGGCTGCTCCGATCTACAGCGGACTTGACGGCGGAATGAACAAGGCTTTCCTCGCAAAATTTCCGGGCCGGGTGACGCTCGCGAAAGTGATGCCGTATGCGTCTTACCTGCCGCAACTGCCGCCGATCCCCTGGATCGACCATGATGGCTCGGTGACGAGTAAATGGTTCGGTGTCCCGTTTTCCGGACTGGCTGTTTGTGATGTGGCTCGTGTCGGCTTTCCGTCGGGCCGGTGCTGAGCACTTGTCCGACGCCGGCAATGAGCCGTCACTGCAGACAGCGCCGTGTGCGCAATGGATGCTATCAGGATGACCACGCCTCCTCGCTAGCAACGTAACCTGCGATGGTCGTGATAGGGTTTTTGCGCGTCCTTCCCGCTATCGTCAAGATAACAGACGAGCATTGTCTAACCTCTCGAACGATCCCAAACCTCCTGGGCCTTATCTTTTTGATCTTCCGCATATTTGTCGTAGAATTCTGCCGCCTCTGCTGTAAATCCGCCCTTCTTCTCGCAGTCGGCATTCAGCCTTACGATCTCCGCCTTCAATCTCTGGAACGCCGCAAGCTCTTTATCCGTCAGCCACTCACCGCTTTTTGGAAGATAATCGTCAATCAAGGCTCCGAGAGTTTCCCCATCAAGGCGCTCAAAGAACCTGATCTCGTCCGTACGCTTTGACCATGGCGTGATAAGATCGGAGTGCTTGTGCGAGGCGTCATGAGCCTCCTGACTTTGAGTAGCGTGTATCTTATCCCTCAAATCGCCGGCCTTTATCGTTGCGAATTTCCTAGTGGTCTGAGTGAATATGTAGAAAAAGTCTGCCTTTATCAGGCGCACCCATGGGCCAACGATTACCGCGCGCTCCGCTGGCGTGATTTTCAGGTCTTCTAGCTGTCCGTCGATACCGTCAAGTACAGCTTGCTTCTCCTTGGCACTTGGCGTTCCAAGCCGGTTACCCCATGCAATCGTCAGGTAACTCGACCTCGCGGAGATTTGCGCCAGTCGCTTCAGATTTGCCAAAGTCGCAACGGCTTCAGTTACGGTCTGGCGAAGCCTCGCTTCAACCCCAAGTGTCTTGATGATCTCGACTTGCGGCAAAAAGACAATCAGCGCCCCGACTAAGAACAGCGTTCCGAGCGTGAGTGCTGACCCCTTTTGGTTGTTGAACGCCTGGTAGACTGCCCCGAGAAGAGCAAACATCGCCATAGCCGCAACGAAATAGGAAAATATGTCTCTGATCTTATCCATTGGACCCGCCAATAAAAAAGCCGAGACTCAGTCCCGGCTAACAAACCACAGGTAGCAGGATCCGACAGAACAATCCAGCTGCACAACAAGCCGGGAAGCTGCTACTGGCAAGGCTTTCAACTCGGGGGTACCTATGGCTCATAATCTTCCGACCTTCCAAACTCGTGCCGGCTTGGAGCAGTTACTTGCCGACGGCGCCGCTGAAGGCACGACTTTAGAGTTCAAGGATTCCCGGTCGCTTCAGCGAGACGAGGGAAGAATTAAAGACCTTTGCATCAATGTATCGGCGCTGGCGAATTCCGCAGGAGGACAAATCATCTACGGCATCAACGAGAACAAGAAAACAAACGGGCCGATCGAAGTGGACCTTGGTGTGACGGACCCCTCAATTACGCGCGACTGGATTAGCCAGATATTGAATGCGCGCATAAAGCCCAGACTGCCTGAATATTCTATTGAGCCCATCCCGCTCGATGGAACGCAACTGGGTTACGTGATCTCTGTGCCTCAATCATTAGTCGGACCACACCAGGCGCCGGACCACAGATATTATCAAAGGCTTGGCCTCGAAGTACGCGCGATGGAGGATTTCCAGATCAAGGACATCATGCGCCGGGCGACAACCCCGGACCTATATTTGTCTTTATCATTCCTAGAAGGAAATCGAGAGACGCTGCGGTTTCCTGAAAGAGAATCGAGACCTTTCAACTTGATCGCCAATATCGAAAACAGGTCGCCACAACCTGCATTCCACGTTGTAGTGGAGATTGGGATTGATACTCATTTCAAGATCGTCGGATTCGGAGGCTTCACTCGATTTGAATCTAAGGAGCAAGTCGGGAACACGCCTCTAAATTGGATTCGCTGGGAGATGTCCGCTCCACCCGGCCAACCCGTGTTTAAAGAACATCCGCGCTCCCTAAACAATCAATCGATCATGCTCACAATGAGCGCAGATGATATCAGCAATCAAGAAATACATGACCTCACCGTACGAGTGTTGGCCCCCGGCTGCTCTAGGCAAGAAAACTGGTCAATTCTTGCCAGAGGCCCAATTCTGAATTTACACCCTCCCCATAGCCCTCATAGCTCCCAACGTAAGAGTAGCTGAACTAACGGCCCCCACCTCGCCATACGGCACGACCTCATCGAACCGGTTATCCAGCGGTCTCGACACTCTGTACTGGATCTAGATCGCATTTGGCAGCGTCAATTCGTGCGCGTATTGGGCGAGGTTTGCCGGCCTGGGATATCGTTCAGTGAGAAATTTTAGAACGCGAATTCCAAGCTTGAACGACCATTCCACGATAGCGGTCGTGAAGGCCTCATATTCCCGTCGTGGCGTGTCCTTTGGCTTGTCATCAAGCTGAATATGTACACGATTCCGATATTCTCTGAATTTGTGTAGCTCATCATAGATATCGGGGCCCATGCCATCCAAGAGTTTGTGCTTCTTCATGACGTCAATGATAGCGGCGAACCGCCCGACGTCCTTCTCAGCGATTGCTTTTCGCTCATCCTCAGGAATGTTTGGAAGGCCCTCTACCGCATGATTTCGCGCGCGATAGAAGATTTGGTCGAGTGAGGATTCAACGATTGAGCCCATCTGGACCAACATAAGCTTGTTGAAAAGCGCGCCGTTGTTGTTGGCATGCATGCGGCAGAGCGCTTCTGCATTTTTTACAATGTTGTCGCCGACAAGAAACTCTCCGATAAACTTGCATGTTACAGATTCCGTCTTCTTGACCGGCTGCAAGGTGATTTTCTCCATCGAATCTCTCCAGGCGTGCGATACGTGTGCAAATTGGTATAACGCAACTTCTGGGATGTTAGCAGGGCGCTGATAAGGGCGCGCGACAGTCCATGCGAACGTCCCCAATCTCGTGCAGTCGGGAGAGAAACTGGCCTAAGCAGAGTGCCAGGGTCGGGCGGGAGTCGCGATCGAACTAATCTCTGATGAATAGTCTCTGCGAAACGTGAGTTTTTCCTGCCGCACAGCCTTCCATGAAACGTTAGAATGGTCGTCACGTGCAGTCGAAATCCGCCTAGTGACCAACATCACAGTCTAATTCCTTCAAGTAGGGCACTATCCCCGCATTGAAGCCGCCCATGTCGGCGGCCATTATCGGGGGAATAAAATGACCGCTTTCCTGAATCGGGTTGTTCGCAAGACCGCGCTGGTGCTGACAGCTGCCGCCTGCTTTTCCGCACTTGCCACGAACGCCAGCTTTGCCTTCAGTTCGGAAGCCCAGCAGCAGTGCACCGGCGATGCTTTCCGCCTTTGCGGCTCCGAAATTCCCAACGTCGCCAAGATCACCGCATGCATGATCAAGCAGCGCGCCAGTCTCTCGAGCGGCTGCCGAAGCGTGATGGACCGGGAATTGGCCGCAAAGACCAAGGTCGCCGCGCAGTAGTCGCGCGACACCGTTTCGTTGCGGCGTCGCCCTTGACCGCTGGCGGAGAGAGTGGGATTCGAACCCACGGTACGGTTTCCCGCACACACGCTTTCCAAGCGTGCGCCTTAAGCCACTCGGCCATCTCTCCGGAGGCCTTCTCTTGAAGGGGCAGGAGTGATTTTGCAAGGGAGGCCGGGCACGGCGGGCAATATTTCCCCAATTCATTGAATTTATTCGATAATTATGGTCATCCCGGTGCCGGATAATTGGCGCGCGGTCAGCCCTTGAACCGGAATCCGGCCACGATCGACGACGATAAGTGGCAACCCTATCGGTCGAGGACGGCATGATGATCACGCGGACGCTTCAATTCTCCATCCTGGTCTCGGCACTCGCTCTAGGGGCCGCTGGTCCGATATCGGCGCAGTCCTGCACCCGCCAGGGCGTGGACGTGACCTGCGACGACGGCAGGCGCGGGGTTTTTGCCGGCGAATCGCTGATCTGGGCCGACGGCACGCGCTCGAACCTGGTCTCCCCGCATCCGAGCGTCATCATCGGCAACAAGTCGTCGGTCGTGATCGGTCCCGGCGTGTTCGCCGGCAACGGCAAGGGCGGCTACGTGCCGATGGAAAATCCGAGCGCGCCGAGCAAGGCGCGCTGCCCGGTGTTGGATGGCGTGTCGTATTGCTATTAGGCTGGTGGACGGGCGCTATCGCTGACGGCGCGCCGTCGTTTCAATCCTCATGGTGAGGAGCCGCGCAGCGGCGTCTCGAACCATGAGGCCACAGCCGGGCATTCATCCTTCGAGACGCCGCTTACGCGGCTCCTCAGGATGAGGTCGGAAGTTCTGCTTTAGTCGCAAAAGTTCTGGTTTGCGGACTAGTGATATCGAACCCCGCCGGTGGGGGTGGAGTGGAGCGGCCATATCACGGGCTCGGCGATCCCGGGGGCCAACTCGTTCCTGTCGAGCTGACATTCGCGCAAGGCTTCGGTGAAGTTGGCGAACCATGTCTGGATCGTTTGGCCGCGCAGCTTTGCCATCATCGCTTCCCAGCGCATCCGGCGTTCGGTCAGCGGCATCGACAGCGCGGTGGCAATGGTGCGCGCCATGCCGTCGATATCGTGCGGATTGACGATCAGTGCGGTATCGAGCTCGTTGGCCGCGCCGGCGAATTTCGACAACACCAGCACGCCGGGGTCAACCGGGTTTTGCGCGGCGACATATTCCTTGGCAACGAGATTCATGCCGTCCTGCAACGGCGTCACCACGCCGACCTGCGCGGCGCGATAGAGGCCCGCGAGCACGGCCTGGCCGTAGCCCTTGTTGAGATAGCGGATCGGCGTCCAGTCGGCCTCGCCATGCTGGCCATTGACATCGCTGACGAGTCTCGCGACCTCGCTCTGCAGATTGCCGTAGGCCTCAATCGCGCCGCGCGAGGGGGTCGCGATCTGCAGCAGCGACACCGCGCGCTTGAGCTGCGGATGCAGCGTCCACATCCGGTCGAACGCCTTGATACGGTTGATCAGGCCCTTGGAATAATCCAGGCGGTCGACGCCGATCGCGAGCTTCTCGCCGTTGAGGCTGCGCCGAAGCCGCGAGACGTCCGGATGGGTCGAGGCCTTTGCCGCCAGCTGGGCGAATTGCTTCGGATCGATTCCGATCGGAAACACCGCGGCGCGGGTGCGGCCATGGCGCGAAATGACGACGCCGTCATGCACGGAGAGTCCGAGATCGGACTGCGCGTATGACAGGAAATTCTCGCAATCTTCCTCGGTCTGGAAGCCGATCAGATCATAGGCCAGCATCGCCTCGATCAACTCGCGATGATGCGGCACGCCCGATATCACCGCGCGCGACGGCCACGGCGTATGCAGGAAGAAGCCGATCGGCTCGGTGACGCCGAGATCGCGCAACTCCGCGCCGAGCGCGAGAAAATGATAGTCCTGAACCCAGAACGCGGAGTCGGTTTTTCGGAACCGCAGCAGCGCGCGCGCCATAAAGGCGTTCACTTCGCGATAGCTGAGGTAATCCTCCTGCGTGGCGCGGATCAGATCGGCGCGCGAGTGCAGCGCCGGCCACAAGGCAGAATTGGCGAAGCCTTCGTAATAGCCGCCATAATGCGCGGCGGGCAGATCCAGCATCGCCAGCGCACCGGTACCCAGTGCTTCGATTTCGGCAAATGGTTCCTTCAAGTTCCCATCGCGGACCCGCCCCGAGGAACCAACCCAGATAGCACCCGACTTTTCGACGATCGGCAACAACGCCGCAGCGAGCCCCCCCGTCATGGGTTCGTTGGGTTTTCCGCGCGAAACTCGGTTAGAAACGACGACGAGGTTCAAAGGTCCCCTCCCGTTGATACGTCCGGGTTAACAACCATTCATCATTATGGTTCCTGATCACCCTTTCAACGAATTGAAACCAAATTCGGGCTGCGGCGTGGAGGAACTCACCCGAATTCACGAAAAATAAATTTTGTCGTGAACCTCGGCATCAAGCGCGAAAATCTGTGTTCGAAAGCCGTCGAGACGAACAACATTATGGCAGGGGTGCGTCCCTTTCATCATCAAGCAGGTGCGCGAGGAACTCACGCACGTCGCTCGGCGCATCGAAATGTCCGGCCACACCCTGGGCGCGGCGTCCAACGGAGAAGGCAAGGCCATCGAGATCCGGCATGATCGCAAAAACGGTCTCGTCGGTGACGTCGTCGCCGATGAAGAACGGGCGGCGGCCCTTGAAAGGTTCGCGCTTCATCAACTCGTGCACGCCGCTCGCCTTGCTGAATCCGGAATGCTTGATCTCGCAGACGCATTTGCCGGGCAGCACCTCGATCGGCGCGTTGGGAAGATCGGCCCTGATCAGCGACACCGCGGCATAGATCGCCTTCTCGGCGTGCGGCGCGAGGCGATAATGCAGCGCCAGCGAATAGCCCTTGTCTTCCAGCAATATTCCGGGGCTCAGCTTTGCGATCGCGGCCAGCCGACGCTTCAATTCCTTGTCCAGTGGCGGCGCATGGGCGTCCACCGAGTCACTGTCCGGATCGATCCGCATCTCGGCGCCGTGGCCGCCGACGGCCGGGAATTGATCGGGCGCGAAAATCAAATCGATATCGTTGAGCGAGCGGCCGCTGACCAGCGCCAGCGCTCCGTTGGTTCGCACCATCAGGCGGTTCAAGGTCTTCGCCAGGCCCGGCGGCACCCAGACTTCGCGCGGCGTCGGCATCAGGTCGAGCAGCGTGCCGTCGATGTCGAGCAGGATAGCGGTCTCGCTCAGATGCGGAATCAGCGAGCGCGGCACCGGAACGGTTTCCGGCGCGTCGTCGTCTTCACGCACGATATCTTCTTCCGCCATGTTTTCTTCCAGTGGCATTTCCAGCAGATCCTCATTCATCTTATCCTACTCCACAAATGCGAGCGGCCGTGCGACAGATTCGAGCGATTTGCGCTCGGCCGCGATGGCATACCGCCACGCGACGGCGGCGGCGATGATCATCAATGCCGACCCGAACAGGTAACCGGCGAAGACACTGTTGCGGGATCCGGTATCGACCAGGGCGCCGAACAGCGCCGGTCCAGCCACGCCGCCAATGCCTGTTCCGATCGCGTAGAACAGCGCAATGGCAAGCGCGCGCACCTCCAGCGGAAACGTCTCGCTGACGGTGAGATAGGCAGCACTCGCCGCCGGCGAGGCAAAGAAGAATATCACCATCCAGGCAATGGTCTGGGTCTGGGCGGTCAAAACGCCGATCGAGAACAGATAGCCCGACAGCGCGAGCAGTATGCCCGAGACGCCATAGGTCACCGTGATCATCATGCGCCGGCCCAGCGTGTCGAACAGCCGGCCGAGCAGCAGGGGTCCCAGGAAGTTGCCTGCCGCGAACGGCAGGATGTACCAGCCGACATGGTTGGACGGGATGCCGAAGAAATCGGTCAGTATCAGCGCGAAGGTGAAGAAGATGGCGTTATAGAAGAACGCCTGCGCAACCATCAACACTAATCCCACCATCGAACGCTGCCGATAGGTCGTGAGCAACGTATGCGCCACTTCTCCCAGCGGCGTATGGCTGCGCATCTTCAGCCTGATCTTCGGGAACACCTCATCGGCCGGATGATCCGGATGTCGCGTTGACGCTTTCTCGATATCGTCGACGATCGCGTGCGCCTCCTCGGGGCGGCCATGAATCATCAGCCAGCGCGGACTTTCCGGGATCCACATCCGCATCACCAGCACGATCAGCCCGAGAGCGGCGCCGATGAAATAGGCCAGCCGCCAGCCGAGATCGGGAGCAAGTACACCCGGTTCGAGCAGCACGATGGCGGCGACCGCGCCGATTGCAGCCCCGATCCAGAAGCTGCCGTTGATCACCAGATCGGTCCAGCCGCGATAGCGCGCCGGCACCAGTTCCTGGATCGTCGAATTGATCGCGGTATATTCGCCGCCGATGCCGGCGCCGGTCAGGAAGCGGAACAGTGCGTAGCTCGTTACGCTCCACGACAGCGCGGTCGCCGCGGTCGCCGTGAGATACAGCGCGAGCGTGATGAAGAACAGCTTCTTCCGCCCGATCCGGTCGGTCAGCCAGCCGAAACCGAGCGCGCCGAGTACCGCGCCCGCAAGATAGGCGCTGTTGGCGAGGCCGACATCGAAATTCGAAAATTGCAGCGTCGGGCTTTCCTTCAGCGCGCCCGACAAGGCGCCTGCCAGTGTGACTTCCAGCCCGTCCAGGATCCAGGTGATCCCGAGCGCGGCCACGACGCGGGTGTGAAAGCCACCCCAGCGCAGGCTATCGAGCCGCGCAGGAATGCTGGTCTCGATAACCCTGTCATCATCCTGATTGGCCGTTGCGGAAATGGACGCACGCTCATCCACCGCCGCACCATGCCGTATTGCTGTTGAACGCATCGAATTGGACCAATGAAAAACACCCCGGAACGCCCCAGCCCCAGGGTTTTCACGTCAAATTGCGGCAAACATGATGCCCGACGCCATGATAACGCCCTGGTCGGGTGGGGGTTCCGGGGCTTTTGGGCCGGCGAAATTGCATAGCTGTTGGCGCTCTCCGCAGCACGCGGTCCCCACCCCTGCGCGGAGCTTTGATCTATCTCAACATATGCACGCACGATCGGCTTGCCTTGACGACTGCATAGCGTAGCGCGATGCATCAATCTTTGCTGCTGTTGCTGGTCCGGAGGACCCGCGGATGACCCTCGATCCCATCCACCAGTTCAACATCAACAACATCTTCACGATTGGCCACATCGGCCGCCACACGATCGCCTTCACCAACTCCTCGATTTACATGTTGCTCACGGTAGCGGTGATCTGCCTGCTGGCACTTCGAGGCATGAAGGGCCGGCAATTGGTCCCCGGCCGTTTCCAGTCGGCCGCAGAACTGAGCTATGTGTTCGTGGCAACCATGATCCGCTCCACCGCCGGCGAGGACGGAATGAAGTTTTTCGCGCTGGTGTACTGCATCTTCATGTTCATCTTGGTCGCGAACCTGATCAGCATCATTCCCTACACCTTCACGGTAACAAGCCATATCATCGTTACGGCCTCGTTCGCGCTGCTCGTGTTCTTCACGGTGCTGATCTATGGCCTCTACAAAAACGGCTTGAAGTTCTTCAAGATCTTCGTTCCCAGCGGCGTGCCGATGTACATCCTGCCGCTGGTCGTCGCAATCGAGATCATTTCCTTCCTGTCGCGGCCGCTGTCGCACAGCGTCCGTCTGTTTGCCAACATGCTGGCCGGTCACATCACGCTGAAGGTGTTTGCGGGCTTCGTCGCCATGCTCGGCACTTCGCTCGGCGCGGTTGGCTGGATCGGCGGCATGGTGCCGCTGGCATTGACCGTGGCACTGACCGCCCTCGAGCTGCTGGTGGCGTTTCTGCAGGCTTACGTGTTTGCGATCCTGACCTGCATCTATCTCAACGATGCGCTTCACGCGGGACATTGAGGGATACGCGAAGGTGGAGCTGAAGCACCAGTTCGGCAGGGAATGAGAAATCTCCGGCCGTCATGCCCGCGAAGGCGGGCATCCAGTACGCCGCAGCTTATCGATTTATCACTACCGTCTCTGGAACACTGGATCATCCGCCCCAGTGCGCAATTGCGCACAAGGCGGATGATGACACCTTCTTTGTTGCGCGAGATGTCAGCGTCCTTTTCGCGCGATCAGATCACCGGATCACGCCGCGCGTATATTCGCCATGAAGCGATCGAGCTCCTCGCGGAGCCGCGTGCTTTCGCTCGACAGGCTGCGCGCCGAATTCAGTACTTCCTCGGAAGCCGAGCCGGTTTCGGTCGCGCCGCGGTTGACATGCATGACGTTGGTGGCGGCCTCGTGCGTGCCTTGCGCGACGTTCTGGACGCTGCGCGCGATCTCCTGGGTCGCCGAGCTTTGCTGCTCGACGGCGCTGGCGATCGTCGAGGCGATCTCGGAGATTTTGCCGATGGTGCCGCCGATCTCCTTGATGGCGGCGACGGATTCCTGGGTCGCGCCCTGCATGCCCGAGATGTGATTGGAAATCTCGTCGGTTGCCTTCGCGGTCTGGCTGGCGAGCGATTTGACCTCGGACGCCACGACCGCAAAGCCGCGGCCGGCATCGCCCGCACGCGCCGCCTCGATGGTCGCGTTCAGCGCCAGCAAATTGGTCTGCTCGGCAATCGCCGTGATCAGCTTGACGACATCGCCGATTTCCTGCGCGGCGCGCGACAGTTTTCCGATCCGGCCATCGGTCTGTTCGGCCTGACGCACGGCGGCTTCCGCGATCTGGCTGCTTTCCTTGACGTGCCGCCCGATCTCGTCGACGGACGCCGACAATTCCTCGGTCGCGGATGCCACCGACTGCATGTTGGTGGAGGCCTCTTCCGAGGCGCCGGCAACCTGGCTCGACAGGCTCTGGGTGGTCTCCGCGGTTCGTGTCAGCGTGCCCGCCGCGGCTTCGAGTTGCACGGCCGAAGATGAAACATTGGCGACGATGGCGCCGACCGCGGCCTCGAAATCGTCGGCAAAACGTATCAGCTCAGTGCGGCGCGCGGCGCTCGCCGCCTTGTTGTGCGCTTCCTGGGTGGCGGCGTCGCGCTCGGCCCGCGTGACGGCCTGCACCTTGAACTCCTCGACGGCGCTCGCCATCTCGCCGACTTCGTCCTTGCGGCCGAGGCCAGGCAGCACCACTTCGAAATTGCCGGCGGCAAGTTCGCGCATCGCGCTGCACATCCTCGTCATGGGCCGGGAAATGCCCTTGCCGAGGAAAAAGGCCCAGACGCAGCCGAGCAGAAAGCCGCCCGCCGCCAGCATCACAATCAGCCGTTCGGTTTCGGCGATGGCGGCGTCCGAATCGGCGTCGAGCCGCTTCTGATCCGCCAGCAGATCCGACTTCATCGCCGCCGAGGCCTTGTTGATCTCGGCAGCCGTCTCCGTCATTTCCTGGCTCAGTCCTTCGATCTCCTTGGCATTGCCGACCAGCATGGCGAGCGACCGGCGGTATTCCTCCAGCATGCCGGAAACTTCCTTGATGCCGTCCAGGACCTTTGCGTTGGTTGTCGAGATCGCCTTCAGCGCGTTCTCGACAAATTTCAGGCGCGCCAACGCGCTGGTGGCGACTGACTGGTCGGAATTGACCACGAAAGTATTGGCAAGTGCTGTGGCCGCCTGGAACTGCTCGGTCACCTTCTTGGCGCCGAGCGTGATCAGGGGCATCTCTTCGTCTTCGGCATTGCTCGGGAGATCGTCGAGCTTGTAGCGCAGCGAGTTTCCGGTGCGCGCAAGCTGGTTCTGCGCGATGCGCGCGCTCTCGTCCTTGACCTTGAGCATGTCGGCGAAAATCTTGGTGAAGGTGCGGAACTCGCGCTCCAGCTTTGCGACCTGCTCGAGCCGCGCCCGGTCGGTAGTGCCCTTCATCGAGGTCAGGATGGCATCCTTCAGGCGAGCTTCGGCCTCCAGCGCGGCCTTGCCGTCCTCTTCCTTGCCGGTCACCACGAAATAGCGCGCCAGTGCGCGGTAGGAGATCAGTTCGCGATCGATGTCGCGCGCCACATCGGCCTCCTGCACGCTGCGCCGGTAGGCCTCGACCACGTCGGAAACCCGCTCGAAGCCGAGATAGGCAAAACCCATGCTGGCAGCCGAGATCGCCAGCACCACGGTAAAGCCGAGCATGATCTTGGAGCGAAATCGCAGGGTCGGAAGTCTGAACGACACGCCGCTACGCTTCTGGAATCGCACGTTACCCCCCGTTTTCGTTCTGAAAATCAGGCATCGAGGCCCCAACCCCAACGCGCTGCGCAAACTTAAGGCAGAATGGATAAAGGTGCGTAAATACGGGCAAAAGCGGCAAGGAGGCGGGAGGTGACGCCTCTTACCCTCCCCTGGAGGGGTCCGAGACGAGCAAAGCTCGCTCGTGGGTCGACGCGAAGCGGCGGGCTGGGGTGAAGGTCTCTCTACATCCAACAGCGTCCGAGTGGAGAGATCACCCCGCCCCTCTCACATTTCGTTGCGCTCATGCGAGCCGACCCTCCCCCTCCAGGGGAGGGTAAGAGATCGACCTCGCAAGTTTCCGCACGCACTCCTCACTGTCGTCATCACAAAGACCGGGCCGACCAAAATCCTAGTTGCAAGTTCCTGCGCCGCTGTTTCTAATTGGAATAATTATAAAACATCGGGGAGGTACCACGTGTGTCTACAGTCAAACTGACCGTGAACGGCAAAGCCGTGTCGGCCGAAGTCGAGGACCGGACGCTTCTGGTCCATCTCCTGCGCGAAAATCTCAACCTGACCGGCACCCATGTCGGCTGCGACACCAGCCAGTGCGGCGCCTGCGTCGTCCATATCGACGGCCGGGCGGTCAAATCCTGCACCGTGCTGGCCGGCCAGGCGGCGGGCTCGAACGTCACCACCATCGAAGGCATCGCCAAGGGCGACGAACTGCACCCGATGCAGGCGGCGTTCCGCGACAATCACGGCCTGCAGTGCGGCTACTGCACTCCGGGCATGATCATGTCGGCGATCGATATTGTGCACCGCCATAGCGGCCAGCTCGACGAAGAGACCGTCCGGCAGGAACTCGAAGGCAACATCTGCCGCTGCACCGGTTACCACAACATCGTCAAATCGGTGCTCGACGCGGCCGGGCGCATGAAGGTCTCGCAGGCGGCGGAATAGCCGCAGGCTGCAGTTTACCGAATACAAGACCGCGTTTCGATGGAAACGGCGGAAACAATAACTCCGGTCGGGAGGACAGGACATGGGCGTTGAAGGCATTGGCGCAAGCGTTGTGCGCAAGGAAGACCGCCGTTTCATTACCGGCAAAGGCCGCTACGTCGACGATATCAAGCTGATGGGCATGACCCACGCCCATTTCATCCGCAGCCCGCACGCGCATGCCAAGATTAAGAGTGTGGATACGGCAGAGGCGATGAAGATGCCGGGCGTGGTCGGCGTCCTGACCGGCCAGCAGATCGTCGACGACAAGATCGGCAACCTCATTTGCGGCTGGGCCATCACCTCCAAGGACGGCACGGGCATGAAGATGGGCGCATGGCCGGCCATGGCGCCGGAAACCGTGCGCTTTGTCGGCCAGGCGGTCGCGGTGGTGGTCGCCGAGACCAAGAACCAGGCCAAGGACGCGGCCGAGGCCGTGGTCGTCAATTACGAGGAACTGCCCGCCGCAGCCGACATTCGCGCCGCGATCAAGCCGGGTGCGCCGCAATTGCACCCGGAAGCGCCGGGCAACGTGATCTACGACTGGACCATCGGCGAGGAAGCCGCGACCGACGCGGCCTTCAAATCCGCGGCCAATGTCGTGTCGCTCGACATCACCAACAACCGCCTGGTGCCGAACGCGATGGAGCCGCGCGCGGCGATCGCCGAATATAACGAGCCCGAAGAGCACTTTACGCTCTACACGACCTCGCAGAACCCGCATGTCGCCCGCCTCGTGCTGTCGGCGTTCTACAACATCGCCCAGGAGCACAAACTGCGCGTGGTGGCGCCCGACGTCGGCGGCGGTTTCGGCTCAAAAATCTTCATTTACCCCGAGGAGATGGTGGCGCTGTGGGCCTCCAAGAAGGTCGGCCGTCCGGTGAAGTGGACCGGCGACCGCACCGAGGCGTTCCTGACCGACGCGCACGGCCGCGACCACCTTACCAAGGCGGAGATGGCGTTCGACAAGGACAACAAGGTCACCGGGTTGCGGGTCAAGACCTACGCCAATCTCGGCGCCTATATGTCGCTGTTCTCATCTTCAGTGCCGACCTATCTCTACGCGACGCTGCTGTCGGGCCAGTACAACATCCCCAACATCTTCGCCGAAGTGATCAGCGTCTACACCAACACGGTGCCGGTCGACGCCTATCGCGGCGCGGGCCGCCCCGAAGCCAGCTTCGTGGTGGAGCGGCTGATGGAGACGGCGGCGCGGCAGTTGAAGGTCGATCCGGCCGAACTGCGCCGCAAGAATTTCATCACGCAGTTCCCGCATCAGACGCCCGTCATCATGGCCTATGACATCGGCGATTTCGGCGCCTCCCTCGATTCCGCAATGAAGGCGATCGACTATGCCGGCTTCCCGGCGCGCAAGGCGAAAGCCAAGTCCGAGGGCAAGCTGCGCGGCATCGGCGTGTCCTGCTACATCGAGGCCTGCGGTATTGCGCCGTCGAAGGCGGTCGGCAGTCTGGGCGCCGGCGTGGGCCTGTGGGAATCGGCGGAAGTGCGCGTCAATCCGGTCGGCACCATCGAAGTGCTGACCGGATCGCACAGCCACGGCCAGGGGCATGAGACGACCTTCTGCCAGCTCATCGCCGAGCGCCTCGGCATTCCGATCAGCCAGGTGCAGATCGTCCATGGCGACACGGATAAAGTGCAGTTCGGCATGGGCACCTACGGATCGCGCTCGGCGGCCGTCGGCCTCACCGCCATCCTGAAGGCGATGGAAAAGGTCGAGGCCAAGGCCAAGAAGATCGCGGCCCATCAGCTCGAGGCGTCCGAAAACGACATCGTCATCGAGAACGGCGAGTTCAAGGTCACCGGCACCGACAAGTCGATCGCGCTGCCGATGGTCGCGCTCGCCGCCTACACCGCGCATAACCTGCCTGACGGCATGGAGCCCGGCCTCAAGGAGGGCGCGTTCTACGATCCGACCAACTTCACCTTCCCGGCCGGCGCCTATATCTGCGAAATGGAAGTAGATAGCGCCACCGGCAAATCGACCTTCGTCAACTTCGTGGCGGCGGACGATTTCGGACGGCTGATCAATCCGATGATCGTCGAAGGCCAGGTCCATGGCGGTCTCGCCCAGGGTATCGGGCAGGCGCTGCTGGAAGGCGCGGTGTACGATAGCTCGGGTCAGCTTCTGACGGCATCGTTCATGGACTACGCCATGCCGCGATCCGACGACCTGCCTTCGTTCAAGCTGTCGCACACCACGACGCTGTGTCCGGGCAATCCGCTCGGCGTCAAGGGTTGCGGCGAAGCAGGCGCAATCGGCGCATCGGCCGCCGTCATCAACGCCATCACCGATGCGATCGGCAACAACCAGCTCGAAATGCCCGCGACGCCCGATCGCGTCTGGCATGCGATCCACCGCTAACTCTCGTCATTCCGGGGCGACGCGAAGCGTCGAACTATGATGTGCAATTGCACATCTGAGAATCTGAATAACGGCTACCTCCTCGAGATTCCGGGTCTGCGCGCAACGCGCGCATCCCGGAATGACGGAGAGGACCAAATGAAAAATTTCAGGGAGAAATTCCATGTACCAGACCACTTACCATCGTCCCTCTTCCGTCGACGAAGCTGCGGCAGCCTTCGCCAAGGGCACGGAAGCGAAGTACCTCGCCGGCGGCCACACGCTGATCCCGGTGATGAAACAGCGACTGGCCGCGCCGTCCGACGTGATCGATCTCGGCAAAATCAAGGAGCTGATCGGCATCGAAGTGTCGGGCGACACGCTGACCATCAAGGCGGCCACGACCTATTTCGACATCATGCAAAGCGCCGACGTGAAAAAGTCGATTCCGGCAATCTCCTACCTGACCTCGGTGCTCGGCGATCCCGCCGTGCGCTATCGCGGCACGATCGGCGGCTCGATCGCCAACAACGACCCGGCCGCGGATTTTCCCGCCGCCCTGGTTTCGCTCGGCGCCACCGTGAAGACCAACAAGCGTTCGATTTCGGCGGATGACTTCTTCAAGGGCCTGTTCACCACGGCGCTCGAGGATGGCGAGATCATTACCGCGGTGTCGTTCCCGATCCCGGCAAAGGCAGGCTATGCCAAGTTTCGCCACCCCGCCTCGCGTTTCGCGCTGACCGGCGTGTTCGTGACCAAGACCAAGGCAGGTGACGTCAGGGTCGCGGCGACCGGCGCCTCGCAAGACGGCGTGATGCGGGTGTCGGCGATCGAGGCGGCGCTGAAAGCCAACTGGTCGGCTACGGCGATCGACAGCGTCAAGGTTTCCGCCAGCGGCCTGATGAGCGACATCCACGGAACTTCGGACTATCGCGCCAATCTGGTGAAGGTGATGGCGCAGCGCGCGGTGACGGCCGCGGGCTGAGCATGATGACGTTTGGCTAGCCTAGCCGCGGGCGGACCTCACCTCTCCCGCTTGCGGGGGAGGTCGGATCGCATCACAGATGCGATCCGGGTGGGGGCTCTCTCCACACGAACAGTGCGACTCGCGGAAGCACCCCCACCCCAGCCCTCCCCCGCAAGCGGGAGAGGGAGCGCACCGTCTTCGTGGTCGCAATCAAATCTATCTTCATCGTGCTTTAGCAGCGCCTGAACACAACTTTCATGCGAGCGGCGCGCAGCAATGCGCGCCGCTTTCGCATTTTGGTCCGATTCTCGGCAAAAGAACTTGCCATGGTCTCGCTTCGGCGGGACAATTTAGCTAATCAACTAATTAAGACGTTTCCCTGGGAGATAAAACAAGTGCTCGATAAACCAGCCGCCCAATCCGCTACCCGCGCCTCCGGCCCACTCGCGGGTTTCCGCATCGTCGAATTCGCCGGCATCGGTCCGGGTCCGTTCGCCTGCATGCTGCTCGCCGACATGGGCGCCGAGGTTATTACGCTCGACCGCGTCGGCGCCGGCAAGAACCTCAAGGCGGTGGCGGTGCGCGGCCGCAAGGTGATCGAACTCGATCTGAAGGACAAGGCCGCCATCGCCCAGGTGCTCGACCTGCTCGCCGGTGCGGACGCGCTGATCGAAGGTTTCCGCCCCGGGGTGATGGAGCGTCTTGGCCTCGGCCCTGACGTCGCGCTCGCGCGCAACCCGAAGCTGGTCTATGGCCGCATGACGGGCTGGGGCCAGGAAGGCCCGCTGGCGAACGCCGCCGGCCACGACATCAACTACATCTCGATCACAGGCGCACTTGCCGCGATCGGCACCAAGGAAAAGCCGGTGCCGCCGCTCAACCTGGTCGGCGATTTCGGCGGCGGGGCGCTCTACCTCGTGGTCGGCGTGCTTGCCGCGATGCTGGAAGCATCCAAATCGGGCAAGGGCCAGGTGGTGGACACCGCGATGTGCGACGGCGCGGCCTCGCTGATGTCGATGTTCTTCGACATGCGCGCAAGCGGGCGCTGGACCGAAGGCCGCGACCAGAATTTTCTCGACGGCGGCGCGCATTTCTACGGCGTCTACGAATGCTCCTGCGGCAACTTCATTTCGATCGGCTCGATCGAACCGCAATTCTACGCGCTGCTGCGCAAACATGCGGACCTGACCGACGCCGATTTCGACGCGCAGATGGACCGCAAGGCGTGGCCGGCGCTGAAGGAAAAGCTGACGAAAGTCTTCAAGAGCAAGAGCCGCGCGGACTGGTGCAAGATCATGGAAGGCACCGACATCTGCTTCGCCCCGATCCTGACCATGGCGGAAGCGCCTGATCATCCGCACATGGCGGCGCGAAAAGTGTTCGTCGAGCGCCACGGCGTAACGCAGCCGGCACCCGCGCCGCGGTTTTCGCGGACGCCGTCGGCGATCCGGGAGCCGGAGGTGGCCAAGATCGCGGACGTGACGGCGGCGTGGAAACGCTAGTGTGACCTCCCTCGTCATTGCGAGGAGCGAAGCGACGAAGCAATCCATTCTTTCTTTATGCAGCGCGATGGATTGCTTCGCTTCGCTCGCAATGACGGATCAGGCAGCGTTCCCCACCTTCAACACGCCGCGGCGGATCTGATCTTCCTCGATCGATTCGAACAGCGCCTTGAAGTTGCCCTCGCCGAATCCATCGTCGCCCTTGCGCTGGATGAATTCGAAGAAGATCGGCCCGATCGCGTTCGCGGAAAAAATCTGCAGCAGCACTTTTGTCTGGCCGCCGTCGACGACGCCCTCGCCGTCAATGAGAATGCCGTCGCGCCGCAGGCGGGCGACGTCCTCGCCATGCTGCGGCAGGCGCGCGTCGATCTTCTCGAAATAGGTCTCCGGTGGCGACGGCATGAACGGCAAACCTGCATTGCGCAGGCTCTCGACGGTGCGGTAGATGTCGCGCGCGCCGCAGGCGATGTGCTGGATGCCCTCGCCGCGATAGATGTTGAGATATTCCTCGATCTGCCCGGAGTCGCCGGCGTCCTCGTTGATCGGAATCCGGATCTTGCCGTCCGGGCTGGTCAATGCGCGGGAGAACAGGCCGGAGGCGCGGCCTTCGATATCGAAGAAACGAATCTGCCGAAAGTTGAACAGCTTTTCGTAGAAGCCGGTCCACACATCCATCCGGCCGCGATGGACGTTGTGGGTGAGGTGATCGATGTAATAGAGCCCGGCGCCCGCGGGCTGCGGGTCTTTTGCACCCAGCCATTCGAACTCGGTGTCGTAGGCCGATCCCTTGGCGCCGTAGCGATCGACGAAATAGAGCAGGCTGCCGCCGATGCCTTTGATGGCGGGAACGTCGAGCGTCTTCTGTGCGGAAGAAACCTCGGCGGGCTCGGCGCCCAGCGAGAGCGCGCGCGCATGGGCCTGCTTCGCATCGACGACACGAAACGCCATCGACGGCGCGCAAGGCCCGTGCGCCGCGACAAAGCCATGGCCGTGGGTGCCCGGCTCCTCGTTGACGAGATAATTGATGTCGCCCTGGCGATACACCGTGATCTTTTTGGTCCTGTGCCGCGCGACCGCCGCATAACCCATTAGCCTGAACAGCGCATGCAGTTCTTCCGGCTTCGGGTGGGCATACTCGACGAACTCAAAGCCGTCGGTGCCCATCGGGTTGTCAGCGCTGACGGTGGCGGCTGGCGCGTCGTGCGGAAACGGACCCATGGCGAAATCTCCAGAATTGATCTGAATCAATATCGATCGAAACAGCCGCAAAGTGTGTGCAAATGAGCTCGCGTTCAGCTAGAGTGGTGCACGATCTGTGCACGAACGTAGCCATTCACGCATGATATCCGTAGACGCCTTCGATCTCAAAATGCTGGCCGCCCTGCAGGACGACGGCCGGCTGACCAACCAGCAGCTCGCCGATCTCGTCGGCCTGTCGGCCTCGCAGTGCTCGCGGCGGCGGATGCGGCTGGAGGAAGAGAAGGTGATCGCGGGCTACCACGCCGACCTCGCCGGCGAGGCGCTCGGCTTTAACCTGATCGCCTTCATCCACATCACGCTGGCAACGCATTCGCCGGACAATGCCAAGAAATTCCGCGCGCTGGTCAACCGCGTCGACGACATCCAGGAAGCGTACTCGCTCACCGGCGACGCCGATTACGTACTGAAGGTGGTGCTGCGCGACCTCAAGGACCTCTCCGGCCTCGTCAACGACGTGCTGATGCCGCACCAGAGCGTGGCGCATGTGCGCTCGTCGATCGTGCTGGACCGGCTGAAGGAGAGCGCGAGGTTGCCGCTGAAAATGCGCTGAGTCATCCGGGCAACATGGTTCGAGACGCGCGGCAGTGCCGCGCTCCTCACCATGAGGTCTCAGACCTCATCCTGAGGAGCCGCGAAGCGGCGTCTCGAAGGATGAAAGCCCCGCTGCAGCATGGCCCAATTCGAGGGAAATTTGTCATTCGCGTTTTGCTGCCGATCTGCGATTATCGACCGATACATCCCACGAGATAACCATGGCGCTGCAACTCCGGCCGAACTGCGAATATTGTGACAAGGACCTGCCGCCGAATGCGATGGATGCGCGGATCTGTTCCTATGAATGCACGTTCTGCGCGGACTGCGTCGACAACAAGCTGCACAATGTCTGTCCAAACTGCGGCGGCGGCTTTGCGCCGCGGCCGATCCGGCCTGCGACCGAGCGGCGGCCGGGCGTGTGCGTGACGAAGCAACTGCCGTCGGACAAGCGGGTGCATTTGAAGTACAGCGTGGAAGATGTCGCGGCGCATTGCGCGCGGCTGAAGGATATCGCACCGCAGGAGCGATGACCTATCAACGTCATTGCGAGGAGCGATAGCGACGAAGCAATCCAGACTTCTCTTGCGGCACCATGGATTGCTTCGCTTCGCTCGCAATGACGGGGAGAGAGCCTCATTCCGCCGCCAAAATAGTCCCCTCGACCTCGCCAAACCCGACGCGGTAGCCGTCGCCCTGGCACCAGCCGCGCATCACCAGCGAATCGCCATCTTCGAGGAACGTCCGTTTCACGCCGCCGGCCAGTTCGACCGGCTCGGTGCCGTTCCAGCTGATCTCCAGCAGGCTGCCGCGCTGGTCCCTTTCCGGGCCCGAGATGGTGCCGGACCCCAGGAGATCGCCGACATTCATGGCGCAGCCCGACGACGCATGATGCACGAGCTGCTGCACCGACGACCAGTACATGTATTTGAAATTGGTGCGGCTGATATTTGCGGCTTCATTCATCTGCGCCGCGCGCAAGCCGACCTCGAGCTGCATGTCGTAATTGTTGGGCTGCGCCTGCTGCAAATAGGGTAACGGCGTTGGGTCCTGTGCAGGGCCATGCAAACGAAACGGCTCCAGCGCCTCACGCGTCACCACCCACGGACTGATCGACGTGCCGAACGCCTTGGCCTGGAATGGGCCGAGCGGCACATACTCCCACTGCTGGATGTCGCGCGCGCTCCAGTCGTTGAGAATCACAAAGCCAAAGATCATTTCTTCGGCCTGCTTCTCCGTCAGCATTTCGCCCATCGCGGACGACTGGCCCACCACCACGCCCATTTCGAGTTCGAAATCGAGCCGCTTGCAGGGGCCGAAACTCGGCACGTCGGCGGTCGGTGGCTTCAGTTGCCCGCGCGGCCGCCGCACCGGCGTGCCGCTGACCACGACAGTGGACGCGCGGCCATTGTAGCCGATCGGCATATGCAGCCAGTTCGGCTGCAGGGCGTTGTCCTTGCCGCGGAACATCACGCCGACATTGGTGGCGTGCTCCTTCGACGAATAGAAATCGGTGTAGCCGGCGACAGCGAACGGCATGCGCAGCCTGACATCCGCCATCGGCACCAGCGCGCGCTTGCGCAGTTTTTCGTTGTCACGCAGTTCCGGGTAGTCGTGCCGCAGCAGTTCGCTGATTCGTGCGCGCGTGCTGGACCAGACTTTTGGTCCCAGCGCCATGAACGGGTTGAGCTGTGCTGCGGCGAAGACGCCCGGCTCGACGACGTCGAAACGGCAATCCTGCGCGAGCTGCCAGAGATCGAGCACGTAGTCGCCGATCGCGACGCCGACGCGCGGGGCGAGCCCGTCCTTGGCGGAGAAGATGCCGTAAGGGAGGTTCTGGATCGGGAAGTCGGAGGTTGGCGCGACATCGATGAAGGAGCGGAGTTTGGGGTCGTTGGGATGGGGCATAATATCTCTCCGATTACACATCGTCATGGCCGGGCTTGACCCGGCCATCCACGACTTCTCTTTGCAGCTTTAAGACGTGGATGCCCGGGACAAGCCCGGGCATGACGGAGTGTTTGGATCGCGCGCGGCACGTCTCACGGCTTGGTCGGGTCGAACCGCTTCTCAAGTCCCTTCCAGCAATCGGCGTAATCATCCTGCAACGTCGCCGATTTCGCGGCGTGCGCGGTGACCCGCTGCGGGTACCGCGTTTCGAACATGAAGGCCATGGTGCCGGTCAGCTTCACCGGCTTCAATTCGCTGTTGCTGGCGTGGTCGAAGGCTTCGCGGTCGGGGCCGTGCGGCAGCATCATGTTGTGCAGCGAGATGCCGCCCGGCGTAAAACCCTGCGGCTTGGCGTCGTAGACGCCGTAGATCAGGCCCATGAACTCGCTCATGATGTTCATGTGATACCAGGGCGGGCGGAAGGTGTTTTCGGCCACCATCCAGCGCTCCGGGAAAATCACGAAGTCGATGTTGGCAGTGCCGGCGGTCTCCGACGGCGCGGTCAAGACCGTGAAGATCGAGGGATCGGGATGATCGAAGCCGATGGCGCCGATCGGCGAGAAAGTGCGCAGGTCGTATTTGTAGGGCGCGTAATTGCCGTGCCACGCCACCACGTCGATCGGGGAATGCGGCAGCGTCGTCTTGAACAGCGCGCCGCCCCATTTCACGTAGAGTTCGGTCGGCGTATCCTTGTCCTCATAGGCAGCCACCGGCGTGAGGAAGTCGCGCGAATTGGCGAGGCAGTTGGCGCCGATCGGCCCGCGCTCCGGCAGCGTGAACGCGCCGCCGTAATTCTCGCAGAGATAGCCGCGCGCGGGACCTGATGGAATCTCGGCGCGGAATTTCACGCCACGCGGAATCACGGCGATCTCGCCGGGCTCGATGTCGATGCGGCCGAATTCGGTGACGAGGCGCAGATTGCCCTGCTGCGCCACGAACATCATCTCGCCGTCGGCATTGTAGAAGTGCTGATCGACCATCGATTTGGTGATGAGATAGACATGCGCGGCCATGCCGGCCTGGGTGTTGGCGTCGCCTGCGGTGGTCATGGTCTGCACGCCCTGCAGGAAGGTCATGTCTTCCTTCGGGATCGGCGCGGGGTCCCAGCGCAGCTGTGCGATCGGCAGTTCGTATTCATGGCACGGCGCAGTGCGCCACAATCCGGCATCGGCTTTGGCAAAGCGCCCGGAATGCTTCACCGACGGGCGGATGCGATAGAGCCACGAACGCTCATTGCTGCCGCGCGGCGCGGTGAAGGGCGAGCCGGAAAGCTGCTCGGCATAGAGCCCGTAGGCGCAGCGCTGCGGCGAGTTGCGCCCCATCGGCAGCGCGCCGGGCAACGTCTCGGTCTCAAAACTGTTGCCGAAGCCGGACATGTAGCCCGGCGTCAATTGCGCGGAGCTGCGAACGATCGCGTCAGGCGAGGTGTTGATATTCATGGTCATCCTCCTCCTTGCAGGGCGGCCCACATTTCCTGGTCGCGCTTGTCGGTCCAGATTACGGGATCGTCGATCCCCGACGCCTCGTCGAACGCGCGCGAGACGTTGAACGGCAGGCAGTGCTCGTAGATAGCGAAGCTGGAGAATTTCGGGTCCATCACCTCGCGCGTCGCGGCCATCGATTCCTTCAGATTGCGGCCTCTCGCGACCGATGTTTCCGCCGCGCCATAGAGCGAGGTGACGAAATCGCGCGTCATCGCGATCGCGTCGCGCCCGGTGGAAAGCCCCTTCAGCGCATCGCCGCGACCCGGCGCGATCGCCTTGGGATTGAAGGCGCGGATTTCATTCAGCGTGGCCGGCCATTCGCGCAGATGCGCGTCGCCGCAATAGCAGGCCGAGTGGTATTCGATCAGGTCCCCCGAGAACATCACCTCGGCATCCGGCACCCAGGCGACGATGTCGCCCGAGGTGTGCCCGGCGCCGAGCTGCATCAGCCGCACCTCGCGCTTGCCGAGATAGATCGACATCTCGCCTTCGAAGGTCAGCGTCGGCCAGGTCAGGCCCGGAATGCTCTCGGCATCCTGGAACAGGCGCGGAAAACGGCCATATTCGGAATCCCAATCCTGCTGGCCGCGCTCCTCGATCAGCCGATGGGTTTCGGCCGAGGCCACGATGCCTTGCGCCTTATAGGCGGAGGCGCCGAGCACGCGCACGGCGTGGTAGTGCGACAGCACGACATATTTGATCGGCTTGTCGGTGACCGTGCGAACGCGCTCGATCACTTTATTCGCCATCGCCGGTGTCGACTGCGCGTCGAACACCAGGCAACCGTCATCACCGACGATAATGGCGGAGTTCGGATCGCCTTCTGCAGTGAAGGCGTAGAGATCGGTGCCGATCTCGGAGAAGGTGATCTTCTTCTCCGCCATATCGGTCGTGGATGCGAAACCTTTGGCCATCAATTCGATTCCTGACTTCGTTCGAGACGTGAATTATTGCTGCTGTTGTTGTTGCTGGCTCGCATCGAGCATCCGCCGCTTGGCGAGCGCGATCGCTTCGTGCAACACGGCGATATCCCCGATGTGATTGGCAAGCACGAGAACCAGCGCGGCGTCGAGGTCGGCGCTCTGTTCGTCGCTCAAGCCCCGATGCGCCTCGACGATGGCGCGGAACGCGTCGTCGGGCTTGGCAAAATTCGAAGCGGTCGACAGCGCCATGATGAAACCTCAGTTGTGGCCGGCGGCACGCGCCAGCGCGGCGTCGAGCCCCTTGCGGGTCGGATGCCGGAATCGCGCCGCGACGTAGCCGTCGGGTCGCAACAGATAAGCGGTGCCGGGCTCGGCGTCGTAACGCGTGGCGGCGAGGCCCACAGAATCGACAAGGCCATCCTTGCCGCCGATCCGGATCGCACCCAATCCTTCGGGCAGTTCCGGCGCGGCGCCGTTGCCAAATTCCAGCAGCGTGAACCGCGCCCCGGCTCCGATGAACGCATCGGTGAGGAACATCGGTTCACCGCGCGCGCCTGCAACCGGCGCGTCCGGCATCGAGGTGCCGGGACACGGGCCGCTACGCCAGGAATCGCCGTCGGCGGTCGAGAGCGGCGTCGCATAATTCGACGGCGTTGAGAGCCGCCCTCCATTCACCATGCGTTTGCCGAATTCGGTTTCCTTGGCGAGCGACAGCACCGCCTTGCGCAGCCGCGCCTCCTGGTGCGAGTTGGGCGCCATGAAATCGGTCGAGCGGGTGGATTCGCGGATGTTCTCGTCAGCGGCGGCGCTTCGCTCGATATGGTAGCTCTCGAGCAACGCCTCGGGCGACGTCCCGCGTAGCACGCAATCGAGCTTCCACGCCAAATTTTCGGCATCCTCCAGCCCGGAATTGGCGCCGCGGGCGCCGAACGGCGAAACCTGATGCGCGGCGTCGCCGGCAAAGATGACGCGGCCATGGATGAACTTGTTCATCCGCCGGCACTGGAATTTGTACAGCGATATCCATTCGAAATCGAACTTGTCATGCCCGAGCATGCGGGCGATGCGCGGCCGCACATTCTCCGGCAGCTTTTCGACGGTCGGATCGGCAAAGCGGTTGAGCTGCAGGTCGATGCGCCAGATGTCGTCCGGCTGCTTGTGCAGGAGCGCGGAGCGTCCGGCATGGAACGGCGGATCGAACCAGAACCAGCGCTCGGTCGGAAACGCCGCCGTCATCTTGACGTCGGCGATCAGGAATTGATCCTCGAACACCTGGCCGGCGAATTCCGCGCCCACCATTTGCCGCAGCGAGGATCGGGCTCCGTCGCAGGCAACGACATATTGCGCAGCCAGCCGATACGGGCCATCCGGAGTCTGGATTGTCAAAGCCACGTGGTCGTTGCGGGGCTCGAGCCCCGTCACCTTGTTGCGCCAGCGCAGGTCGATGGCGGGAAGCTCGCCGACGCGATCGACCAGATAGGCCTCCGCGTAGAATTGCTGCAGGTTGATGAAGGCCGGCCGCTTGTGGCCCTCCTCCGGCAGCAGGTTGAACTGGTAGAGCTGCTGCTCGCCGTGAAAGATCTTGCCGACGCTCCACACCACGCCCTTATCGACCATGCGCTGGCCGATGCCGAGCCGGTCCCAGAATTCGAGCGAGCGCTTTGAGAAGCAGATCGCCCGCGAGCCCTCGCCGATGCGGTCGGCATCGTCGAGCAGCACGACAGATTGGCCGCGCTGCGCCAGATCGATCGCCAGCGACAGCCCCACGGGACCGGCACCGACCACGACGACCGCGTGTTCGGCAATGTTCGCGTCCGCCCGATCCTGATCGGGGTGGCGGCGGTAGCCGAACTGGGTTTTAGTCAGCGCCATAGGGCTTCACCTTGGGGCTCAACCTTGTGACTGGCCAAGGGCCGGCGACCCTGCTAAATTAGTCGCATCTGCAACTATCTTAAACCCCGAGCCGGGCCCGGCGTCAACTCAAATTGGAGCGATTTTGCCAAAGGCGCCTTCAAGCGAAGTGATTGTCGACGCGCGCGATGAGACCGCGGCGAAGCGAAGCGCCCGGCTGGATCTCTTCAAGTTCGTTCCGTTTCAGCTCAATCGGCTGGCGGCGGAAGTCAGTTCCGCGCTCTCGGTCGAGTATGCGGCGCGTTACGGGCTCGACATTCCGGAATGGCGCGTACTGGCGACGCTCGGCTTCCGCCACCATGCCTGCAGCGCGCAATACATCGCGCACTGTACCCGCACCCACAAATCGACCATCAGCCGCGCGGTCACGTCGCTGATGAAGCAGCAGATCATCGAGCGCGTCGAGAACGAGGACGACCGCCGCGAATTTCGTCTGCGCCTGACGCGCAAGGGCACAGCGCTCTACGAGGAACTGATCCCGCGCCTGTTGCGCAAGGAGCAGGAAATCCTGTCATGCCTCTCGGCGCAGGAGCGGCGCGATTTCACGCGGCTCTTGGGCAAGATCGAGCAGAGCCTCGATCTGGTGCAGACAAGCGAAGAAGCCGACGCGAAGGAAGCGTACTGACCGCCGCTCTCTCCACGTCATTGCGAGGAGCGAAGCGACGAAGCAATCCACCTATCGTTATGCCGTGCGATGGATTGCTTCGCTGCGCTCGCAATGACGGCCGGGACAGTTCGACTACTTCACCGCCGTAACCACGATCTCCACGATGTGCGGCGGTTCGAGATCGACACCCAAACAGGCGCGCATCGGTGGGTTCTTGGTATCGACCCACTCGTCCCAGGCGCGGTTCATCTCGCCCTTCTGCTTGATGTCGGCGACATAGACGATCGCCGAGAGAATCTTGCTCTTGTCTGAGCCACACAAAGCGAGGCTTTCGTCGATACGGGCGAGCGCCTTTGCGCTCTGCTCATACATCGACGGGCTCACCGGATCGGGCGCGACCGCCACCGTGAAAACCAGATCGTCGTGCGCGACGGCGCGGCTGCGGGTGGGCGTCAGCCCGGGAAAGCGCGTGATCATCAGGAATCTCCGGTTAGCGGCTATCGATATGCTTCGCGATCACGGGAAAATAATTATCCCCCGAGCCGGCATCGATCGCTTCCTGCAACACGGTGCCGATCAACTCCGCGCCGCGGATTTTCAATCCGGCATCGGCCGCAAGTTCCAGCGCGTAGGACAGATCCTTCAACGCATATTCGGTCGAGAACGCACGCTCCGGAAAATTACCCGGCACGATCGCCTTCATGCCGTGATTGCGCAGCGCAAAACTGTCGGCCGAGCCCTTTGAAAGCGTATCGAGCAGCAGTTTTGGATCGACGCCATTATGCCTGGCGACCGCAACGGCCTCGGCGAGCGCGTTGACGGTTTCGAACAGCACCATGTTGTTGAGAATCTTCGTCACCTGACCGGCGCCGACCTCGCCGCAATGGGTGACGTCGGTCGCAAAGCAGCGGATCAGCGGCTCGATATCAGCATAGAGCGCAGGCGTCGTTCCAACCATGACGCTGAGCGTGCCGTCCTGCGCTGCTTGACGCGTGCGCGCGATCGGTGCGTCGGCCCACGCCGCGCCCTTGGCCTGCAACTGCCCGGCAAAATCGCGCGTCTGGCTGACCGAGGACGTGCCGAGATCGACGACGACCTGCCCGCTCCGGATGTTCTTTAGAATGCCGTCGCCTTCGAACACCGCGCGCACATGTTTGGCGCTCGGCAGGCACAGGAACAGCAGGTCGCTTTGCGTGATGACATCGGCAACGGAGCCCGCAATCTCGGCGCCCTCTTCCCGCAGCCGCGCCAACGGCTCCGGCGACAGGTCAAAGGCAAGGACGCGCCTGCCGCTCTTCTTCACGAGATTGCGGCAGATCGGTTCTCCCATCACGCCGAGGCCGATGAAGCCGATCGTCTTGTACGCTGACATTACTATTGCCCGCTATTTCACGAACGAGCGTGACGGCGCCAGATGCAGGGCGAACGCATCGACCTTGTCGCTGGCACGCGGGTAGATTTCGCTCACGATCGGATCATGGCCGGGAATGAAGCGATCGGGATGGCCGGCCAGCCGTTCGACGATTTCCCAGCCCTGCGCCATATCGCCGACATTGTAGACGATCGGAAACGGGCTGCGCTTCTGCAGGTTGGCGTAGTAGTGCGCCGCATCCGACGCCAGCACCACCGGCCCGCGCGCGGTTTCCACGCGCACCACCTGCAAGCCATCGGAATGGCCGCCGACGCGATGCACCGTCACGCCCGGCGCGATTTCGCCGTCGCCGGAATGGAAGGTGACGCGCTCGCCATAGACATGGCGCACCATCGTGGTGACGTGCTCGACCGAAAACGGATGCCGCAGCATGCCGTTGCACATGCAGCGCCCGGTCGCGTAGCTCATCTCGCGTTCCTGCAGATGAAACCGCGCGTTGGGGAAGCGATCGAGGTTGCCGGCGTGGTCATAGTGCAAATGGGTGACGACGACGTCCTTGATGGTGTCGGCGGAAACGCCAAATTTCTCCAGCGCATCGACGGGATTGAGCGTGAGCTTGCGGGAACGCGCCTTCGCCTCTTCGGCGTTGAAGCCGGTATCGACCAGGATGTCGCGTCCACCGCCGCGGACCAGCCAGACAAAATAATCGAGGTCCAGCGCCGTGGTCTCATGCGGATCGGGGACCAGGAAATTCATGCTGGGGGTGCGCGGCGACATCGTCGCATAGCGCAGCGCGTAGATTTCGTAGGCATTTCCCATCGGTGTCACTTTTTTCTTGGATGTCTGGATTTGGCCGATCCCGGCAACAAGCCATTGTCATCCGCAAAGGTCAAACGCGGCGCGCGAATGACAGCCGCGCGACAGTGCGGAACATTATGTGAGAGGGATCACGTTTGCGCCCGCGGAGGTGGTGGAGAGGCCTTTACATGTCGCATCGATAGATGCCGGGAGGCTGCGCCGTACTGGATAACCCGCTTTTGCGGGTTGGTGAGGTCAGGACGCGAAGCCGGGTACATGCGCGAAAGCATTATCGGCTGACCGGGCACCGTTTGCTCCAACCAATGCAAGCTGTGGTTCTGCCACCACAGATGATTTTATTCCCTTCATCCGCCCAGGCCCAGTCGCGGTTAATTGTCGCAATTAGTGACGACATCGCAAGCGGTTGACGGACTGCGGGCGCGGTTTGATAATGCCGGAAGCGTAGAGTAAGGTCGCCGCAGCGCGAGCTGGTATCGGCGCTATTTTGGCTGGACTGCTGTGATCTGGACTGCCGTCATTATGAAAATCCGCCTCGCATTGTTCCTTACATTGTTTTTTTCAGTTGCGTCGGTAGCCCCGTCGTTCGCAGCCGGTGAGCGCTATGCGCTGGTGATCGGCAACGCGAAATATCCAGACGCCGAGGCGCCACTGAAGGAGCCGATCAACGATGCCCGCGACATCGCCGAAGAGCTCAAGCGCGACGGTTTCAATGTCGATATCGGCGAGAACCTGACCGGCGAGCAGATGCGTCGCGCTTTCGACCGCCTGTATGGCAAGATCAAGCCGGGGTCTGTCGCACTGATCTTCTTCTCCGGCTTTGGCGTGCAGTCGAGCCGCCAGAGCTACATGATCCCCGTCGACGCCCAGATCTGGACCGAGCCGGACGTCCGCCGCGACGGTTTCAGCCTCGAAACCGTGCTGGGGGAGATCAACAGCCGCGGCGCCGGCGTCAAGATCGCGCTGATCGACGCCTCCAGGCGCAATCCGTTCGAGCGCCGGTTCCGCAGCTTTTCAGCCGGCCTTGCGCCGGTGATCGCGCCGAACGGCACGCTGGTGATGTATTCGGCCGCGCTTTCCTCCGTCGTTTCAGACAATGGCAGCGACCGCAGCCTGTTCGTGAAAGAGCTGCTGAAGGAAATCCGCACCCCCGATTTGATGGCGGAGGAGACGCTGAATCGGACCCGTGTCGGCGTGACCCGCGCCTCGCGCCAGGAACAGGTGCCGTGGATTTCGTCGTCGCTGGCCGAGGATTTCTCCTTCATCCCCAGCGGCTCAGGCCCGCGGCCGGCGAGCCAGCCTTCGACTCCTGTGGCCACGGCGCCTGCAGCGCCACCCGCTCCAGCTCCCGCGCCGCCACCGCCATCCCCGCCGGTGGCAGCACCGGCACCTCCGCCTCCGCCGCCCGCGGCGCAAAAACCGGTTGAAGCCGCGCTTCCGCCGCCGTCGCCGCCGGCCAAGCCGGCTGAAAGCCCAAGCCCGACGTTTGCCGACGACCCGACCATCAAGAGCCTGAACGACAAGCTCAAGGACAATCCGGACGACGCGGCCGCGCTATACCGGCGCGGGCAGGTCTTTGCGAGCAAAGGCGCCTACGAACTCGCCATCAAGGACTTCAACAATTCGCTGCGGCTGAACCCGAAGGATGTGGAAGCCTTCAACAACCGTTGCTGGGCACGCACGGTGATCGGCGACCTGCAGGCGGCCCTGAAGGATTGCAACGAGGCGCTGCGGCTGCGGCCGAATTTCGTCGATGCGCTCGACAGCCGCGGCCTTGTCAACCTGAAGAGCGGCCAGAACAAGAATGCAATTGCTGATTTTGACGCCGCCCTCAAGATCAACCCGAGATTGACGTCGTCGCTTTACGGCCGCGGCCTTGCCAAGAAACGCAACGGCTCGATTCCGGAAGGCGACCTGGATATTAACAACGCGAAGGCGATGGACCCCAATATCGTCAAGGAATTTGCCGATTACGGGGTGCAGTGACGATTTTTTTGGATGAAGGCTGGCGGCGCCTCGAACCGAGATGGCCGGCACCCAGACTAAAGCATAGCAGCCGGCCGCAACCGGGGTCCGGCAGCCCAATTGGATGACATTGAACCGCGCGGGAAGCCCGCAAGAGGGACAGGCAATGGCAATTATCTCAGCAAAAACCTTTGGCGTGATGGTCTCGGTTGCAACGCTCGGCGCCGCAATTACCCTCAGTGCGGGAACCGTCCTGGCCCAGGACAAGAGCGTCACCGAGGATCAGATCCTCCGCGCGCTGGCGCCGGAAAAGAAGCCGCTGACCCGCGGCCTTTCGACCGGTCCGCAGACCGTCGTCGACCCGGCAGTAAGCGCCGCCGAAGGCAAATTCGTCCAGAAGATCCGTGGCCGCTCCACGCGCTCGCTTTCGAGCGCCGAGCGCGAAGAGATCGCGGCCATCGTCAAGGATAAGCCGAAGATCGATCTGGAGATCAACTTCGACTACAACTCCGCCGATATCAGCGCGAAGTCGCTACCGTCGGTTCAGGCGCTTGGACGCGCGCTCACCAACAATGATCTCAAAGGCTCGACCTTCGTGGTCGCGGGCCATACCGATGCGGCCGGCGGCGATGCCTATAACCAGGACCTGTCCGAGCGCCGCGCCGACGCGATCAAGCGTTATCTCGTCGACAAGTATGGCATCAACGGCACCGATCTCGTCGCCGTCGGATACGGCAAGAGCAAGCTCAAGGATCCGAGCCAGCCGATGGCGGAAGTGAACCGCCGCGTCCAGGTCGTAAACATGGAAAACAAGGCCACGGCGTCGAACACAGCCAAATAAGACCTTGCAAATAAGGCGTGCAAGTAAGGGCGTGGCGCCGACCAATAGTTTCCGGCTACAATACGTCCCGCAGCACCCGTGCGGGACGTATTCGTTTTGGGCTCCATTGCAGGTCTTCGGCCGGCAAATTGCGCCCTGTTTGATTTGACTTCCAGTCTGGATTGATCCGGCGATGAAATTCTCCGAATACCTCAAACCTGCGCTCGGCGTAGTCTTCGTTGCCGCTCTCGCTGTCGGCTATTACTGGTTCGAGCACCGTCCGCGCCCCGAAGAGAAGGAGACGCCGGGCCAGGCGCTGGTGATCGTGACCAAATCCACCAACGCCTGCTTCTCCGACATGGTCCGCGTCACCGGTTTCATCGTGCCGCGCCGCGAGGCCCAGGTCGGTGTTGATCAGGAAGGCTCCCGCGTCACCGACCTGTTCGTCAAGGAAGGCGACACGGTCACCGAAAATCAGGATTTGGCGCGCCTCACCGCGCCGCCGCAAATACCGGGCGCCCCCGCCGGCAGGCCCGGGCCCGTCTCGCTGCGCGCCCCCGCCGCCGGCCTCGTCACCGAGGTCAGGACCGCGGTCGGCGCCCCCGCCTCGCCGCAGGCAGGCCCAATGTTCCGCATATCCGTGAACAATGAAATCGAGCTCGAGGCCGAAGTGCCGAGCGTCCATCTGCTCAAGCTCAATTCGGGTGCGACCGTGCGCATCAGCCGTGACGACGCCCCCGACGTCGTCGGCAAGGTCCGGCAGATCTTGCCGACGATCGACCGCGCCACCCAGCTCGGCAAGGTCCGGATTTCGCTGAACAACAATCCATCGCTCAAGGTCGGCATGTTTGCCCGCGCCAATATCGACGCCAAGCGTTCCTGCGGCGTCGCCGTGCCGCGCACCGCCATCGACCGCCTGACGCTGCAGGTCGTGAAAGGCAGCATCATCGAGACGCGAAGGGTGCGCGTCGGCTTGACCTCCGATACCTCCACCGAAATTCTTGAAGGCCTCGACGTCGGCGAAACCGTCGTGGCCGATGCTGGCACGTCCTTGCATGACGGCGACCAGGTCAAGACCAT
>Ga0307500_10000052_pt1 | contig 34867 bp, 29 predicted proteins | sample 14_S_MG_FD_201362 | JGI IMG/M metagenome (GOLD analysis project Ga0307500, IMG submission 201362) | Soil microbial communities from Populus trichocarpa stands in riparian zone in the Pacific Northwest, United States - 14_S | ecosystem: Environmental > Terrestrial > Soil > Riparian zone > Trees... | reverse complement strand
CGTGAGGCGCCCTGCCTCATCCAAAGATCATGCCGGCCTTTTAGGTCATGATAGAGCCGCACCATCCCCCTGTGTTTGATGTTGACTGATTTCTGCGCCTGACCGCACAGCACATAAAAGTTCCGGATATCTTGTGTTCCCGAACCATTGGAAGCACATCTTTGAGGACTCCCCGCTATTCGGTGTGACACCGCATGTCCTACGTCATAGCTTCGCCAGCATCGCCAATGATCTCGGTTTTACTGAGGTGACCATCGCAACTCTGGTCGGTCATGCCAAAGGTTCGGAGACGAGCAAGTACATCCATACGCTTGACACAGCGCTGATCATGGCCGCGGACACAATCTCGGGTTACATCCAAGGGCTCCTTGATGGCATTGAATTCAAGCAAATCGCCTACGCGCTCGACCGAGATTCACGTAAAGCCGCACTGGCCCGCTTCCTAAAGAGAGCCTCGGTCGGCGGCTCAGAAGAGACCGAAGGTCAGTTCAGCTTGGCCGCCTAGGCGATCCCCCAGGGCGATCATTCGACCTCGCCGGCGCGAGGGCAAGTTGGACCCCCAGCTTTATCGCTCGACTAGCTCTTGCATTTATTGATCTAGTTACCCTAGGATTGAGTTCCGTTTGGGGGAATGGACATGTTTGTAAGAGCTTTTTTGTATTTTTAGGCTTGTTCGTTTTTCTGCAGCATCGGTTCGGTGCATACTCAAGGCCCAGTTTCGGTAGCGATCGGTTCGATTATAGGCTCATTTTCGGTCAACCTCCTGGGGCGTTCGACCTACTCAGTTCCGATCAAAATGCCACCTGGCGCAGCGGGCTTCGCGGTTCCTTGGCCAGCGCGAACCTGAGGTGGCCTTCATCGAGGTCTGACGCGTCCGGTCACGCCGCGGCCGAAATCCAAATCAGCCGAGCGATACGACAATCAACGGAAGGGACGTATGGCATTCTTCAGGGGAGAGATATCGTCGGAACGCACTCGTTTCGCGGACGGTCCGCCGGCGCCGATCAAACGAATCCTCGCGGGTCGCGTGGTCACGATGGACGCGAAGAACTCGGTCCTGCCGTCTGGATATGTGTGCATCGATGGCAATACGATCGCTGCGGTGGTCGAGGACATAGCCAAGGCCCCTGCGGAGTTCGCGAGACTCACACCTGTCCAGACACAAGGAACGATCTACCCCGGTCTGATCGAACTGCATAACCATCTGCCCTACAATTTTCTCCCGCTTTGGAACGTGCCGCAGCGGTACCGAAACCGGAATGTCTGGCGGAATGACTTCGTGCACTATTTGCCTGAGATCAGTTGGCCTTCAACGATCCTTGGGAAAAATCCGGATGTCGAATACCAGAAGGCGATCGTCCGCTACGTCGAGTGCAGATCGCTATTCGGAGGTGTGACGACCGCGCAGGGCATGTCGGGCAACGGCGACTACTACAAAGGGCTCACCCGAAACGTCGAGCAGCCGCTAGAAACAGGATGGCCAAAGAGCTCAGGTCAGACGCTCGACTACCGCCCCGAAGACGTGGCCGCAAAACTCTTGCCTGCACTGCAGCAACCGAGGCCGTTCTTCTATCACTTGAGCGAAGGCACGGACGAGGACGCAAGGCAACGCTTTCTCGATCTGGACTGCGGTGAGAAAGGTTGGGCGATAAACGAAAATCTCATCGCGATCCACTGTACTGCGTTGCGTAGCGAGCATCTACAGCGGATGACCGACGCGGCAGGTATGGTGTGGTCGCCTCTAAGCAACATGCTCCTCTATGGGCAAACCGCGGACGTCGAAGCTGCGAAGAAGCTTGGCGTGAGGATATCGCTTGGCTCGGACTGGGGCCCGAGCGGAAGCAAGAACCTATTGGGAGAACTCAAGTTCGCACGCATCGTCAGCGACCATCTGGGTGGCCTGTACACGAACGAAGAACTCGTTCGGATGGTCACCACGGTGCCGGCGAAGATGCTGCGTTGGGATGCTTACGTCGGCTCGATCGAAGCCGGAAAACGGGCCGACCTTTTGGTGCTGGCGGACAATGTGCAGCACCCTTACTCGCAACTGATCGACGCATCCGAAAATCAAGTAATCTGCGTGATGGTTGACGGTCGTCCACGCCTCGGGCGCCAGGGTTTGTTGGACTTCGCCCCCGAGCAGCAGGAGACGGTCCGCATCGGAGGCTGGCGGTACATTCTCGACTTGGCGGAGGATGCTGGACAGACGCTGGGCGGCATGTCGCTCGCCACGGCATCGGCGAAACTCGCGTATGGACTATGGCACTTACCCGAACTCGCGCGCGACTTCCCGAAGCAGACGTCCTTCATGATAGAACGCGCGCCCGACCGCGGCTTCGTCGAACAATCGAACTGGGGGTTGGAGCTTGAGTTCGAACCGGAGCTTCGAACCTTGGCGGCTGTCATGGAGAAGTCCGTGGAGATCGATCCAACGCTGATGAAAAGGTCAGTGCTGCCGCCGCTGACCGAGACCGACGATCCGGATTTCCGCGCACGCATCCGGGCGAATATAAATCTGCCGGCGCAATTCAGGGAATGCGTGTGATGGTAATCGTCACCGAGAGGCCTGACGCCATGACGGCGTCGAATGGAATTCCACCGTCCCCGCCGGACCGAGCAAGCATGGTCCGCCGGAGTAGACATAGTGGTCCCAAGCTTGCGAGCGGCTCGGCGTCGCAGTCCCCACTTTTGATTGTAAAGTCGTAGCAGCTCGCTCAATTATCTGTCATGGTTGTACCATTGTCGCCGAAGCTGATTACGACAGGGGGGATGAATGAGAACAGCGTTCTTTTCTCTGGCAGTGGTATTTTTGTCTCAATCGATCGCGTTTGCAGATACCTGTCCGCGCTTCCAATCCAGTACGATGAAGCTAAACGGCGTTGCCCCCGCTCAGTGGAGGGAAAACTACCCCAGCGTTTTCCCGGACCCAAGGGACAAGCAACCTTGGGAAGCGATAAGTTTCCGCAGCACACCCGTGGACTACATGCAGAAGGTTCTGGACAGTGCTAGGCCGCATTTCAAGAATGTCGACGGAAGACTCACTGGCACCGGTTCTGAACCTTGGTGGATCTCCAAATGGCTCGACTACGGGACCTCCGGACGTGAGCCCCTTATGGGTCTGACAAAGGAGCGAGGACCCAAGGCCGGGGATCTATCGGGGACGAGCACTGAGGGTGCTCAGGTCTGGGCCGTGGGTTTCTACAATACTCCTGGCGCGGCGATTCTTGGTGAGGTCTTTGCCGATCCCTGTGCTCCGTCCCTTCCCGTGAACTTGAAGTTTCCGGCCGACACTGTTTCAATCAAATTCCTTTTTACGGATGCCTCGGTCGGCGAAGTCTCGTACCTCAAGGACGCCCCAGTCTACTATGCATATATTGATCGGGCTGGTTCAAGCAGCGCATCTTTGCCGGTCAGCGACCGCACCCGCCAATCGTTGCGGCTCCTTCAGGTAGATATTGCAGTCAAGGACAGCCGATCCATCGATACCGGCTGGGTCTTCGGAACGTTTGTCTGGCAAGGCCCACCGAAGGGCGATCAGCTATTCGACAATCTCGTTCCTGTATCTCTCCAATGGGGGAACGATCCCGGCATCTATGACGAGAATTCGATCAAGCAGAGTTGGGTCAACGATAATTTGAAAGGCATTCTCTTCGGTTGGGCCAAGCGGCCGAGTATGGGCTTTATGGGTCGAGCAAACGGCCCTGCCGACAACGTCCGCTCGTCGTGCCTTTCGTGCCATTCGGCAGCGCGGAGCCCGCGCGCAACGATCGGCCTACTCGACAGCGGCTTCAATATGGACCGGCTCGACAACGCCATGGCAGTGAAGCAGCATGTCGATATTTGGTTTCAAAATATAAAATCCGGCCACCTCTTCCAACCGACAGAGCCAGTGGCAGCTAACCTCGACTATTCGTTACAATTGGAGGCCGCAGCTTTTCGTGTCTGCGCCGCCTGTGAGGCCGGCGATCTGACTGGCGACACGCCGCCGATCTGTCGCAGCACCGGTTTCTATAACCGACCCGTGTGTAGTTCCGCCGACACGGCGCTGCCACGTAAACGTCTTCTCCAAACAATGGCGCCGCCGCGCCAGTAGCTGGCAATGGCTTACCAGTGCCGCACAGGAGCCTGAAAGGAGAAATCAATGTACCAACGACGCGCGATGAACCCGTTGAGCAGAACTCTTAGACCGCTTCCCCATGGTACGATCGAAACACTCTGGACTATCTTCGTAGCCGTTGGCGAGCATTGGTCCCTCGACGACCAGCCCTCTGTCTATCGTCTTCGCTTTGAAACCTTCCTGGAAAACAGGATCGACCTGAGCCCTGTCTATAAGGGATATTACCTCGACGGGGCTGCCTATTTCGAAGAGCTCATTGCAGATCTTGGTCGGGCGCCGGCTCTCGATCGTCTCTTTACGCAAAAGCCGCGAGTTCTCCAAGCCGGGATCCCGGCCACTCGTCTTGAAGCCGCTCAGCGATTTGTAGTCAACGAATTCATCTCTCTCCGGCTAGCGCTTGGGGGCTTCAAGTCCTTTGGAGCGATCAACTACCGCGGCTATTTCGGAGGTGCCAACATCGATGGGGAGCCGACCCCTTACCGGGTGCGATGATCGATGAAAGCCAGTACCGTCATCGTCGGCTCGGGTGTGGCGGCAACAGCCGTCGCCCAAACGCTGCTGGAAAAGAATCCGCAGGCATCTGTGTTGATTCTCGAAGCTGGCATTCGGGTCAAAACCAAAGACTATGGCCTGTGGGAACAGTACATGCTGACCCGCCAGACACCCTACGAACAATACACAGACCTGCCATACCCGCAGCGCGATTTTACGGGGGAGAATACGAGCGCAGGCGGCACGGACATGCCTCTGAACGGCGCGCGGGTGTTCGCCTATGGTGGATCGACGTTGCACTGGGGGGGATGGTCATTTCGACTGAAGCCTGAAGACTTCCATCTCAAGTCCAACACGGGCCACGGCATCGACTGGCCGTTCGACTACGACGCACTCGAACCGTACTATTGCCGGGCCGAACATCACTTGGCCGTATCGGGTGACTCACGCGAGCCGCTACTCAAACGCAGCCAGCCATACCCGTTTCGTGAATTTCCCTTCACCCTCATGGATCGCCCCATCGCCGATGGCATGGACAAGCTCGGCGTCGGATATGGGCACTTGCCGATAGCAAGGCGCGGCGTGTCGGGCGTGCCGTCTAGGCATGCCCCGTGCCAGACGACAGGCACGTGCAAATACTGTCCATTCGGCGCGCGCTACGCCGCCTGCAATTACCTTGACGACCTCATGGAGTGGAACGATTGGCCGGGCTTGTCGGTACGCCTTGGCGCGATTGTCGATCGCCTTATCGTGGATGGGAAGCGCAAGGTAAAAGGGGTGACGTTCTGGGATCGAGAAACGGGCGCGTTGCAGGACGTCGAAGCCGATCGAGTCATCGTCGCCGCAGGAGCTATCGAGTCGGCCAAACTGCTGCTGCGCTCTATTTCGGATGAATGGCCCACAGGTATCGGAAACGACCGAGATCTGGTCGGTCGCTATCTTGTTACGCACCCATATTTCACTTTCGAGGGGCTCTTGCCTGCCAATCCGCTTCGGCTTCAAGCCGAGATGGATTTCCCGACGCTTGTTTCTCGACACTTCGACAGCGAGGCTGAGCAGAAGACTGGGAAGTTTGTCCTTGTTTCACCTCCGGACGCCGTCGGTTACCGTCTCGCGGATAGTCTTCAGAAAGGACAGTCGCGAGCCCAAATTGACGCTGCGCTCTTGGGCGCAAACGGGATCCAAATTCATGGAATGATCGAGGTGTTCGGGCGCCATGAGAATCGTGTGACAGCCGCCAAGGATTCCAGCGGAAAGGTCAGCTACAACAGGGTCGGGCTGCCTATGACGCAGGTCGAATACACCAAGGACCCTGACTTCGATAAGCGAATGCTCGAGGTTCAGGCGGAGGTCGGCAAAATTCTCGCGGCGATGGGCGCGCCCTCAACTGGCAAGAAGTCCCTTTCCTGGCGAGCCGATCACGCTGGTTCTGTCTGCCGGATGAGTTCGACAGAAGAAGAGGGCGTGGTCGATCCTGACCTCAGGGTCCACGGCGTCGACAATCTTTACATCATCTCAAATGCTGTCTTTCCCAATCTCGGGGCGATCAATCCAACGCTGACGCTGACTGCCTTGGCAGTAAGACTTGCCGACCATTTGAACGCGAGAGGCGGCGTCTCATGAACGATGTTGAGATTGAGGACAAGCGTCGAGCATTGCTCGCCAGACTCCAGCTCGCGCTTGAGTTGGAATGGACGACATTACCCCCGTATCTCGTGGCGCTACTTAGCATCAAGCGAGATGCGAATCGTGAAGCTGCGGACCTCATTCGCGGTGTTGCGATGGAAGAGATGCTTCACTTCGCACTCGTGGCGAATGTCATGAACGCGGTCGGCGGCCGACCCCGCGTCAGCAAGTCGAACTGTCCCGCATATCCTCTGACCATGACGTTCGAGGGTCGCCCCTTCGCTGATCGAACATTTCCGATCAGTCTGGCGCGCTTTTCCGAGGCGTCGATCGCAACCTTCATGAAAATCGAACAGCCGCAATCCCCTGTGATAAAGACGGCGTGGCTGCGTGAAGTGATCGAGGTTCCCGCGCCGACCATCGGAGAATTCTACGGTGCGACGGTGAAGCTGCTGGAAGAACTCAATGCAGCGAGCCCAGGCAAGCTCTTCGCCGGCGATCGCAAAGACCAGCTTGAGGGCGACTACTTTTGGGGTGGCGGCGGCGCAATCACGATTGTCACCGATCTAAAAAGCGCAAAGACCGCCCTTGAAACGGTAGTCGAGCAAGGCGAGGGCGCCTGGCCCTGGACACGGGAGAGGCTCGCCAGCACCGTCGGAGAGCCGCTCAAGATGGGTCATTACTACCGATTCAGCGAGATTTTCTTCGAGCGTCACTTTTCGACGACCGATGACCCCGGCAAGCCGCCCAAGGGCGCCGAAATGCCGGTCGACTACGCGGCCGTCTACCCCATTAAACAAAATGCCCGGGCAACAGACTATCCGGCAGGTTCCAAGGCAGCGGAATTGAACGACGCCTTCAATACTCGCTACACGATGATGCTCCGGCAACTTGGCGAAGCGATCAATGGCACGCCCAACGCACTCTACACTGCTATAATGAACGGTATGCACGGCATGACGTCGATTGCGCGCGAGTTAATGCAGACTCCAATGCCCGGTTCTACCAATGGCGAAACCGCCTGCCCGACATTCGAATGGGTGGACTAGCACGAATCCACATTCAGCCCATGCAAACACGATGGCGGCGAGGTAGCTGAAGGCGAGGAAGTAATCGGCACATAGGTCGTAGCGTGTGGCGAGGCGTCGGAAGTGCCTGAGCTTTTCGATACATCGCTCGACGCGGTTGCGCAGCTTGTGGGCGCTCTTGTGGTAGAGGATCGGCAGCTTTCTTGACCGGGTGGAGGGGATCACGACCTCGGCGCCCCATTGGGCGGCCGTCAGCGGGAGCGCAGAGGATAGCCGAGCCCATCGAAAGACCATGTGCGTCTTGGTGGTGAGCGTACCTCGGGAACGCCCAGCGCCTGCGTTTCGACCCACTTTTCCGGCCCACGCCTACTGGTGCACAGGAAAGGCGCGTTCGACAGCGATGTAGTAGAAGTCCAACTTGCCACGACGCGGATAAATAGGCGCCGGCGGCGCGACGAGGTCGTGTGGCGCAAGCTGGAAAGAGCGAAGGACGAGCCTCGCGGCATCAATATTGGGCCAAGTGCGTGCGTTTAATGTAGCATTGGTCGGATCGCCTCGACAGGCTATGCGACTGTACGCCCGCCGTCTCGCTGCGGAGATCGCTGGCCTAGTTCGCTCTCGTTTCGACCCTTGGCAGCGAAGCGTGATACTCATCCACACTGTCGAGGTCGATCAGGGGCTTGCCGCCCATCTTGGACGCCCTGATCCTCTCGTGGGCGATCAGTTCATAAGCCTTGGTCTTTCCAAATTTGCCATAGCGGCAACCGTCCTTGCCAGGAGGTCGAGCATCTTACATTCGAACGCGTTAGCCGGCGGGCTCGCCCTGATCCTCACCGTCTGATTGGGTAACCTTTTCAAGCAAAGGTATCAACAGGGTGGCGCTCGCGCCCAGGATGCGCCCTTCGGATTGTTTCCAATCAGTTGGGACGCCCACCAGTTTTGTAGTCGCACACAGTTGCACCGTGTTAAGATCCATCAAGGGCATACCGAAGATAGCCCCTCCGCTCTTCCCAAACGGATCACGTACCAAGACATGGCCAGATTCGTCCCGGGCTCCTTCCTTCTTGTCGAAAATGACCGAGACGAATCCGTCAGCCTCCTCGCGAGCTTTATTCGAATAAACTTCCATAGGCGTATCTAGGGTCAACTTGTCAATTCGCTTTGACGCGCTGTGCGGGTAGCCAACCACGCTGGCGTAGAATCTGCCGTCTGGTCCGGCAGCCGACCCAATATGCTTTTCATCGAGGAAAGGGATATGGGACAACGCTTCGATATCCACGGCGTCGAGGGCTATTGCCGCAAGGTCGTGGAGCTCGGAGATTTCGAAGTTTCCACCAAAAATGCGCGCACGACCATCCGCGCCAAAGAAGAACAGCGGACGATCCTTATTGTGGCTAAGCACGTGAAACGCCGTCGCTAGGCACTTTCGGCCGCGATAGGTCAACGCGACCGCGCTTCCCTCAAGATAGGGGCGGCCGTCCCTGTCACGAATGATTGGGATAACACATCGTCTGACTCGTTCATTCTCGGCATCCACGGCGGCGCGCGAAGCAGCGTTGATCGGCATCTTGAGGGTGAACGTAGCCCGGTTGCCACGCTGTCTCAAAAGTCGTGCGGACATGAAAGGGCTCCGGGTTGTCGCGGCGGCAAAAAGTGATCCTTCCCACCAGAGAGGCGTCGGGCTTACGGTGGCTGCTGCCCAATCCACTACCGCCAACCTTGGCTTCGTCTCCAGGCCCAGTTGGTAGCCGCGCAAACTGGTACTCTCAGCCGGCTAGCGCTGCAGCCTCCGGCGTTCCTAGATCAACCCCCCTCAAAGCCCTTCGCTGGCAATCACGGCTTTGCTGCGGGTGCCTTATCCGCCGAGTTAATTACGTTCGCTTGTGCCGCTTTTTCGGCCGACAGCTTCTGCTTCATCGTTTGCTGCCACTTCTCCATGTCTGGCGTGACGGCTTTGTACACAGCATAGAATTTCGTGATCGCCCGCCAGATGGCCACCGGTGCTTCAATGTCGTCTATCGTGGCTGTGTCGCATTTCTTGCCGTTATAGGTTCCATGCTTGAGCCAGTTGATGAAATCGTTTGGTTTCTGCGAGCCCTCGGCCTCGGGGAGGGTGGCCGCGAAGTCCTTCACCTTTTGGCGAAATGCGGGCTCGTCCGGTTCGACAAGCATTCCTTCGGCCGCCGCCGCGAGGGTTATGGCGCATTCCTGCTCCCCTGCTGCATGGAGGTTCATGGCGGCATGGATCTGTCTCGCCGAAGCCAGCTTTGTGTTTGTTTCAGTTGCCATCGTTGCGCCCCCCCGCGATCATAGAGTGGTCCTTAAAGCCTTTCGCTCAGAACGGGAAACTTTTTAGAATCCCAGCTGTTGCGCTGATCTCGCATTCAGATTTTCGCGGTTGCGAGATCAGGTCCGTTCTTGGCGTTTGCTGCTCTGACGCCCGCGGCCGTCGACGCCTGTACGCAATTCGGGCGAAGCGTTGGGGCTTAAGTCAGGAAAACTCTAAGAAATGACAAACGGCACTAGTCAGTGGGCCTAATCGTCTTTCGACATCACATGGTCGCAGTAATCGCATAGCTGTGAGTTGTTTACCGACATGTTTGAAACGCCGAGCGACGTGCCGCAACTAGCGCAGCTTCCGCTGATGGTGTAGTCACACCAGAAGCACTTCACGGTATCGCCGGTCTCAACATAAGTGGAGAGTTAGAACATTCCGGACAGTCATGAATGACCGGCTCCGATCCGTCCTTCGCAGCTATATAGTCGTCGGCTCCAAACTGTGTTTCGACCAGCAGTTCAACTGTTTGTTCTGCCGAGAAGCTATCGCCACAGGCCTTGCATCGTCCCTTGATCTCGGCAGGATCACTATTGTTGGCGTCTTCTTGATAAAGGAGCGACGAGCCACACGTCGGGCAACGGATCTCCGACCGCTCGGTTATCTCATGCCACCACGCGATCGCGTTAAACGACCCATCGCATTCGCTCTTCAACTTCTCAAAGAACTTCTTTTCCGCGAGCATCACATCCCAGGCATCTCCGAGCTCTGTTTTCGGCGACCGATCGAGGATGGCGAAGAACCCTTCCACCAATGGAAAGCAAGAGGCGATCGCCTGCCGGATCGCGTCTTTGGGAGCTTCGGAGTGATAGTGCTCGAATTCATTGCGGAGCTTCTGCAAATCCTTGATCTCTCCGGCCGGCCAGGTCAGCCGGAAGGCCTTAAACCGCTCGCGCAATTCTGCGAAGTCAATCGTCTGAAATCCCTTCGGTTGGTGGACGAGATCGCCGTCGTCGTTCAGAACGGGTGCGAATTTCGAGGCGAGAACGTCCATCGGATCCGCATCAGGCGCAGCATTCAGAAGACACTGTTTCCCGAGCAACAGCACACCCGCGTAAAAATTCCGCAGCGCGCTGACCGGCCGACGCTCGTCGTTGGACTGAAAGTCCTCGATTCCCATCTGGATAGAGTGAACTGCGTTCTCAAATATGTCCGTCATGCCATCTCAGCCGTTAGCTCGGCCTCCAGTTAAGGTTGGCCGCCGTAGGCCTGCTATTGACTCGTCGTACAGGGGCGGCAATCGCTTGCGCCTAGCCGACGGATGAAGTCGCATCGAGGCTCACTCACGTTGTGGAACGAGAATCAGGTGCAGTACTGGCCACCAATTCGAAGTCATCAGGATGAGCTCCGAATGTAGCTTCGAACATCGCCTTTGCCCAGGCGACTAGGTCGTCATTTTCTCGACGGCCGGTTAGCCAGTGAAAGTCGTAGCGAAACGCTCCCTCTTCAAGAATCCACTGCCGTGTCAGATGGTAGAGTAGCGTCGAGCCGAAAAAGACATTCAGAGTCTCCTGTACGGCCGCTTGATCGCGACCAGGTACTTTCCTTGGAAAGATGCCATCATCGTCCGAGCGGTCCGAGAACAGGGAAAGATTCCGAATAAACAGTTCGCGATACTTGTCTGTGGCACCACTTCCCCCAGCATAGGCACCGGGCCAGCAAAAGAATTCGGGGTGCTCATATTTGTCACGACAGAACGATAGGAAATGCGCAACCATCACCCTAATTGGCTGATTCGTGCGCGAGAAGCGGAAGCTTCCCATTCGCGCATCAGCGCGGCAGCACCGACATCGTCATCGATTAGATTGACGATGGTCTCGAGTGCCGCCATCGGATGGTCATAGCCGCATCGAGAGGTTAGAGCTCCCGCTACATGGACATAGTCTTCGAGACTACGGGACTGTATCGCGCGTCCCAGTGCCGGGTTGTCTTTTACTGCCGCGCAGAGACGGGTGAAACGAGCGCCCGGGTCGATATCTATAATGATGTCGTTGCGTCCATTGAGTGGAAACGGAAATCCACGCGTCGGGTTCATCGCAAGATCGCAGATTAGTAGGAACAGTGAGACCAGCGAATCATCGATTCGTACTGGCCAGTCGAATCCAGTCAGCCGCCGGAACTCATCAAAAGCTGAAACATAAACACCTTCGAAGTAGCCCGAACCGCGATAGTACTCGCAGTCAGCCGGACCACCGACAGTTTGAAGAAATTGGAGCTGGTTGAAACGCGCTTGGCCTTCGAAGATGTCTAGTAGTCCCACTCGTGCTCGCCGGATTGGTGACCCGTGATAGAAACCCTCTTCACGCGCCTCTCGAAGCGTATCGAGCGGCTCCGTCCACTCTTCTGGATCCGGAAGCGAAGCCTGAGAGAACCCGCATGAGTCAATTAGGGCGTGAAGGGTGTTCGCGTAGGCGATGCCATAAGAATGGCCGACGCATTGAAAATAGGGATCTTGGAAAAGTTTAGCTGCGTTTAAGGGCGTTACGGTCAACACCTTGTAGAACTCGGTATCAATGGTGTTGTTGACCGCGCGGTTTGCCTCAATGAGTGCCTCGTTAGAGGCGGCCGTGCCTGCGCGGAGCTCATTCTCGGCCCAAGTCTTCACGGATTTCTTAGGTCCGATCAGCTTAACGACGTCGTGCAGATGTTCCATGTTGGCGGTGCACTGGGCTGGATAGCTGAGGCTTAGTATCAGGCCCGCGGTCGAACCGACATGCTGCCACCAATGTATCGTCTCGTGTAGGTAGGTCGAGTATGCCGAAAGCAATTCGTCGGGATCATACCCATCGGTCTCGCCGATCGTGATCGCGTCAACCAGCGCATGAATTCGCGGGCTAAGGCGCAAGACAAACTGGGTCGTGTGGTAAAGGCCCCGGGCATTCAGCACTGCATTGAATTCACTGGGGGCGACCAGCGTGTCGGCAACGGGCTCAGTTCGCGTGGCTCGAATATCATGCAACTGAAAAGAGTTGATCGTTCGTGCCATACCTATTCCCCATCTATTGTCCTCCAGCTGTCATCGACGCGCGTTTCATGCAACCTTGCGCGCGCCAGCGCAGTAACTTTCGCTGGGTATAATCGTCGGATCGAGGCGATCGAGCGTCGAACGACCCACCAGGCTCGATGACAGCGACCTTGCGTTGTTGATGGCGGACCTAAGCGTTACCGCCGAGGGCTTCGAACCCGACGAGCGCCTTTTGATGGCCGGGGCGTTGTTCTCACCGCTTTGCTGGTTTTAACGAAGCACAGTACCGATTCGGTCGCCCCTGTGGGCCGCTCGTACGTTTTTCTGCCAGGATTGATGTCGGACATCGAACGGAGATGAAAGTCCTCGCGACCCGAGAGGGAAAGGCCCTGCCGTGCGCCCATTTCCGTAAGAATTGCAGACAGGTCATTGTGGATTTCTTTGTAATAGGAGTCCTGCACGACGAATACGGCTCGGCCACCCGGCTTGAGCGCTTTCGTAACCCGGCTGAGTGACCGTGCGGTCTTGTTGAAGTAATCGAGATGGGTCTTGTAGTAGTAGCCGCCCGACGCTTTCGAAGGATGTTTCTTGAGGGCGGCGAGAAACGAAGAACAGGTCGGCCCCCAGCTTTTGTCGATCTCGATGGCTCCGTCGGGCACCTGAACCGAGCCGATCATCCGCCGACCGAGATCGCGCGGTTTCATCTTTAGGAGCGGCCCGAGCACCGCCAGCTCGACTCGAGTAGCGGCAGTGTAGTCGATGCGGGTGCAATAGGGCGGCGATGTCAGCACGAAATCGATGCTGTTCTCAGCAATGGCCATGGTCGTGGTATCGGAGAGTTGGATTGTGCTCGCGCCGGCCGTGAAGTCGGCGCCGTCGATCTCCTCCTCCAGTTGTTTGGCCGCAAGGGCTTCGGACATGCCGCGCACGTTCTTGGCGAACTGATGGGCAATCGCATAGGTAGTCGGATCGAGCCGATCGTCGTCGGCCTTGGGCAGTTTGATCCAGGTTGGATTGGATGACCGAAGAGATACGGCAAGCCGCCGGCATGCAGCAAATAATGCCACGTAGAGAGTGGCAGCCGTGCCCGATATGCGGTCAAGGTGAATGCCGTCCGGCGATTTGGTCATGCTGCCCAAAAGTGTGCGGCGAATGTTCTGCTCGATGCTGCGAACGACCCTCGCGGCGGATGGCATAAACCAGGCGAGGAGGGGATCTTCGTCGGTAAGGATCACAGGCGACTCTCGCAAATGCGAGAGGATTGTCGCTGCCAGCGGGCGCAAGTGATCGGCCTCGCTCGGTGGTAGGAGGCGGGCCCTGGCTACGATGATCATCACCGGGTTGAGGTCGATCCCGATGGATTTGAGACCCAACTGGCTAGCAGCGTAGGTTGTGGTCCCGCTACCGTTCCAAGGATCGAGGATCACGGCATCGTCTCGGAGCTCGGCGCTCTCTAAGATGTCGCGGACAAAGAGCTCCGGGAAGCCCGCATAATAAGGGAAGAAGCCCTCCCAACCTGTCTGCAGCCGCTTGTTACGCTTCGGCGAACCGATCTTCAGACCTACTCCCAATTTGCCTCGCGCTCCTGCAGCTGCCCTTGCGACTCAGGATAGCCCAAAACCCCGCTCGCGGCGAACGGTGATGTTAAGCCGCTTCAGCTCAGGAGCCAGTTCGGCAACCTGCAGCAGGGAAATCGGCACGCTGCCCGAGAGGCTGGGCAAGGCCCTCTCATAGATTGCGACGCAACGGGCGCCTGTCAGTCGCGAGTCGAACAGGATGCCGTCGACATCGGGCAGCTGGCCATGGAGCAGCTCGGAAAATTCCTGGCCGCGTCGGTGATCGCGAGCCCTATTCGCATCGGTATCGACGCCAAGCTCGTACGCGCCGGCCCCGGTCAGATCGACCAAAGCCAGCTCGCGGCTCGAAGAGATCGACGTCACGCAACGAGCCTCGATATCCGGACGGTAGAGGAAGCGCCGCTGTTTGCCCTCGAAGCGATCGCGTACCAATGCCTCGGCGAAGGCCGTGGAGAAATCTTCGCCCGCATAAAGGACCGTGAACCGGCGCGCAGGGCTCGAGAACCGACTAGAGCCATAGCCGGCCCCCGCCGGTTGGGCGCGGTGACGGCTGGGCAGTATCCGTGGCCAATCGCTGATCCGGGCGGTAATGATCCGCTCACGTATTTTTCGCTCAATCAGCTTCACGTATAGTCCAATGCACCTTCGGCGGCGCTCACCACCGCGTCAACATTGCCGGCCTGCAGCTCGTCTATTGGCGCCTTGCCGTCCGTAATACGATTCGGCGTGACCAGCCACTCCCAGGCTTCCTCGGGCGAGGAGAACATCGGAGTTACTCGTTCAAGACCACCAATCGGCCCGCGCCGATCGAATTGACGGAGCGGGTAGACGTAGTTGCGGAGGCCCTTCCTGAGCGCGATGACTTTGTTGGCCTTGCGCCAGTTGTCTAGCGTCCCTCGCGCCACTTTTAGTTGTGTGACAACTTCACCTGCACCGGCTAGCTCGCTCTCGGCCCAGTCTGTCGAGTCGTCATCGACCGTAATCTGATCCAGTCGTCGCGTTCCTTCCGCCGCAGGCAGAACACGTCCGATGCCCTTGCCGACCAGCACATGCTCGGTTGGGCCGCCCGTATGAGCTGCAGCCACCTGCTTGCTGCGCGGAGTTCTGCCCCCGGCTTCGGGCAGAGAAACCTTCAGATCCAGTGCCAGCCTGACGAGCGCCTTCATGTCGAGGCGCTGGACCTTGGCTTCGATCGCTTGTGTAAGCTCTATCCTTTGCTGGTTCTGTTTCATCGATTGCTCCCTTGCTATAGGCATAATATGCAATATAGGCAAATTATGCAATACCAATGTACGGAACCGGATAACGTTTCGGCGAGCATACCAAAGCATGGTATTGCATGGAAGAGCGTGGAAGACTATACTGGCATCATGTCTCACACCCTGTCCATCGCCGAGAAACTGACCCGCAACGCAGAAAAGCTGCAGCAGGCCTATGCCGGGCTGGCCAAAGCGCTTGGGGTAGGGGATGCCGTTGGTCGCGAGCGTGCTCAGGCAAAGATCGCCGAGTACAACGCCGAATACGAAAGCCTCGCTGAACAACTGCGCTTTGCCGAACTCGAGGCCCGCGAGATCGCTACGCCCCGAGGTCGTAAACCGGCCAAGCCGTTGCGGGAACTGGCTCTCGATGCCCTCGATGATCTGGGGGTACCCGCCCCGCCGGCCCTGATCGCAGATCTGACTGCGGCGCTGACCGGTATTCGCCCATCGCCGTCGCGGTTTGCCAGCCTGAGGAGGGACGAGGAAAATGCGGCACGGCGCAACGTCGCTGCCCGCCCGGCCTGGATCGTCCCGGCAATAAACGCCGCCGAGCTCACGGCTATTCCACGTCTCCTCTGCAGCTCGGCATGGAGTCTTGAGCGGCGCATCGTCGGGTCGCGCAGCATGCGCACCGATCATCTGCGCATCGCCGAGAGCCTGGCGCGCCGGCTGAAGCAGTTGCGAGAGGCTGGCGCCCCCGAATCGAAAAATATTGAACGTCTCCTTTTTCCGATCGCCCGCGCGATCCCGGGAGCGACCGAGACCGGCGTTCTCGTCGACACCGATAAGGTAACGGAGGCCGCCCGAGCCGAGCTCTCGGTCCTTGAAGAGGCGGACCGTGCCGAGCGCGGTGAGGCTTGCGCCCGGTTCGCAACATCTAGCCCGCACGTCCGCCTGTGGGGCCGGCCCGTGCTCATCGACACCGCTGCAGCTGCGAGGGCCATCAAGTGACCCCCGAAAACGCACGACTGCATCAGCTTCGTGGCGGACTTGCGCCAGTTGAGGTCGGTGCGCGCGGTATCGAAAGCCTAGCGCGCAATGCCGATTGCACCCGCCTTCGGGCGATCGTCATCACAGGGCTCACGCCGAGCAAGGTGATCGAGCACGTTCTGGGCGAGCTGCCCGATGCGATGTCACCCTTCGCCATGACCCTGACCCAGGCTTTCGAGAAGCGCCTTCTCTCGAACGCCGGCGGGTCGCTGTTGACGGTCTATCGCGAAAAGGGGCACCTCGATCCGCAGGACGCTAAGATCACGAACGTGGCCGATCTGGCGCCGCGCGACACCCAGGTGGATCGCATTCGCCGCGAGCGCGAAACCCGCCGGCTGATCGAGCTGAAATTGCGCGGTGACCCAGCAGCTCCGAATCTGATCTTGAAGCCGCGTCTGACCTTGACCATCGTGGGCGTCACCCACGCCATCGAACTCGACTATCTGGTCGCGAGCGACAGAGAACCCTTCTATCGTGTAGGAGTCATCAAGTCCTATGCCGACCGTGTCGGCAAGACCAACAGGGCCCACATCCGCACGGCTTGCCGGGAAGCGTCGGTGGGCACGCTGGCGTTGCAGCAACTGCTGACCTCGCTTGGGCAACCGGTCGAGCTTGCCGGCGACCGGATCGATATGGTCTTGAAAGCCCCGGGTTCATTCACGCCGCGGCTTTACGCCGCCCAGCGCGCCGAGTCCGAACTGGCCTCGCTGACCCGCGCCTTGGCGGCGGCGCCGAGCGACCTCGACCAGATCGAGCAGATGCTTCCTGCTGGAGCGTCTCTCGCCCAGCCCGAGGTCATCGAAGCGCTGCCCAACCACTATTGCTCGACTTGCAAGGAGCATTGCGCGCTCTGGCAACACTGCCGTGCTCAGGCGCAGGCACAGGGCAACGCGATCATCCTTGGCGATCAGGCTGCCGAGCAGCTGGCGGCAGCCGGTTCGCTCAACCGCGCCATGGACCTGTTGAACGGCAGCGGCCGTCCTCCTGACAACCGTGCTGAAGTGGTGCTGGCAGCCGAGCTGCGGGCCGCCTCAACTCTTCTCGATCGGATTGCCAATGGCTGATCTCCTCAACGTCGTCGCCCGCATGCGCGCGCTCGAACAAGGCCAGGCCGTCCGCATCGTCAGTCAGCGTCAGGTGCTTATCCAGCCCGGTGCGCAAATCCTGACCATGCTCTCGATGGCCGGAGAAGACACGTCCGTGCATGCCGTCGCGGTCGGTCGCCTTGGCGTCGCGCCGCGGATCAAGGTCGTTGCAGATCCCCGGCGCCGCGACGACCAGTACGAGCTGTTGCGTTGGCTACTCCCACATTTCGAGACCTACTACGCCCAGTGTCGCGCCGAGGGGACGTTCCCCCAAATCTGGGTCTCCTCGGACGGAGCGCTGGGCCATCTGGATACGCTCGCAGACCGCCTGCGCTTTACCGACGACCAGCAGGTGCAACGGCTCGGCGAACTTTGGACTTATGCGGGCGAGCGCTCGCCAATCGCCGGCCAGCAGGCCCTGATCAGCGCCACATCCGCGCTCACGGCTCATTTTGCGACCGGTCAGCAGGAAACCGAGGACGAGCATCTGGGTGCCCTGCTGACCTGGATAGAACCGCCGCCCGGCCGCGACATCTTCGCGGCGGTCGCGATGGCTGAGCAGCAGCCGATGGGCGCCAAAACCGATCCCCGATTCGACGCCGATGAACTGCAGCCGGCGGTGGCGTTGTTCAACAAGGCCCGCAAGGACAACGATGTCCGTGCTCAGGACTTTCATGCGGGCCTGATCCAGCAAATGATGGAAGGCGTTATCCGCCCGATCTACACGGCGACCCAAAAGGGCATGGCGATCCTGTCTGACCCCAGGTGGCAGCACAATGCCGCGCTCGTCTCTTTGGGGGAACAAGAAGCGTCAAACTTCGCCCGGTTCATGGAGGCGCGGGATGAGGGCCATCGGTTGCCATACCATGACTCCGCCAAGGCCGCCGCGTTCAAGATCGTGGCGCGCGAGCGTACCGTAGACAATGTCGAGGCCGCCTTTGTGCGCCATGACCATGCCGCCCGCGAGCGCGGCGCCGAAAGCGGCACCGTGCTGCGCGGCACGCTCGTCGACCGGCAGAAGGTACGACTGGCACCGCGGATATTCGAGACCAGGATGGTGCTCTCGACTGCCCAGGACAGCCTCCACTTGCGTGCCGGCGACGAACTCTGGCATCTCGATGATCCTAAGCTCTGCATCCGCGTCACCGAGGTCGAGCGCCGCGGTCCTATCAGCTGGGTAAGCGCGATCGTCGATAAGGGTAAGCGCGCTGCCCTGCAGCTCGACATCGGAAACGTCCTTGATCTGGGGCCGGAGAACCCGGATTGGGGGGCTACAGTCCGCGAATTTGCACAGATGCATACTCGACTTGCCTCTGCTCCTTGGACGCATGCCGAGGTTGTACCGCCAGCAATGCCCTCGATCCGGCCTAGGCCGAACGATCTGCTTGCTGCCGTAGAAAGGCTCGTGTGATGACCGATCCGCAGACACTTGCCGACGAGGCGCTTCGAGAGATTCTCGAGAGTCAGTGGCAAGGCGTGCCGGCCGTCGTCCTGCGTTCACCTCCGGGCGCCGGCAAGACCGGTGTCGCACAGCGGCTTGCGCTGCAGAGCGCGCGCCTGCTTCATCAGCGCTGCATGGTCGTTACTCAGACCAACGAACAGGCTTTCGATCTCGCCCGGCGCCTCGGACGCAACGCGGATGGCTTCCCGATCCACTTCTACGCGAGAAAGGACCTCGATCTACCGGCTGACGTTCGGACTAACGGCAATATTCGCGTCATCGAGGAATTTGGCCACATCCCTCAGCAACCTGGCATCACCATCGGCAACGCCGCCAAATGGAGCTGGATCGACACCGGCGAGGCAATGTTCGACCTTCAGGTTGTCGATGAAGCCTTCCAGCTTCCCGACTACCGCTTTCAGCTGATCGCCAACCTCGCGCCGCGTCTCGTAATGATCGGAGATCCCGGTCAGATCGACCCCTTCGTCCACTGTGAGATTGAACGGTGGCGGTGCAACCCGGCTGGTCCGCAAGTTTCGTCGCCTGCTGCCCTGGTCAAGCGGCATCCCGGCGTGATGCAGATGTCATTGCCGGTGTCGCGGCGACTGAACACGGACACGGTCCGTCTGGTGCAGCCCGCATTCTATCCAGAAATGCCGTTCGAGGCGATGAGCGAGGACCGTGAGCTCCGCTTCGACGTTGCCGGCATCGTGCCTTTCGACGCCGCGCTCGATGCGGTCACCGCAGGCGCCAAGATCGTCATGGTCGAACTGCCGCCGCAGCTGACGGGCGAGCGCGATGAGGAAATCGCCGATGAGCTTGTCGCCTCCATCCGCCGCCTGCTCATGCGCAAGGCGTGGGTGAGGGACGACGGTGTCGTCTCGCGAGTGTCGCCGGAAATGATCGGCGTGGTTTGCGCACATGTCAGCCAGGTGAACGCCGTGCGCGAACGCCTCGGGCGCGATCTTGCGGGCGTGTTTGTTGAAACCGCCAACCGTTATCAGGGGATCGAGCGTGCCTTCATGTTCGTTCATCATCCGCTCTCGGGGCGTGCCGATGCATCGGCATTCCACCACGACGCCGGCCGGCTATGCGTGATGCTCTCCCGCCACCGGGTTGCTTGCTGGATATTCGGTCGGCAGGGTATCGCGCAGCAATTGACCCGTTATGCACCGATTGGTGACCGCGCCCTCGGTATCGACGATGATCCCGAGTATCGAGGTTGGCGAGCTCATCTGACGGTGATGTCCTGGCTGGCCAATGCCGGTCGGCTCTATCCTGCCGTTCATGGCATGATTGCCTCTGCTCCTGGCCGTGCGGTCGGTTGACGTTGCATGAGGGGTGCGACGAACATTACGAATAGCTACATTTCGCCCACCGTATAATGCTCGTTGCGCACCACCAGGCGCCGATGCAGCCGCCAGGAGACGATTCAAAATACGAATTTGTGGAAGCGGTAGCCCATCCGCCACAGCTTGGAGGCAGCGTTGCCGAGCCTGCTATTGTCCGGCGTGACCAAGAGATAGGGACCGCCGTCGGTCACGTCGGAAATCTTGACGGGGCTCCACGCCCCTGTCGAATCTCGGTCGGCGGCGCGGATCACTATCGTCTACGCCGCGGGGGCTGAAGCTCAACCGCAAGCTTTTCGGCATCTGCACCCCCTACTTTGCTCCCTCGGACCGTAGAATGCGGCGCTCCAGATTGCGGCGCCGGCGCTTTTGTTCCGCGGACACGGCCGCAGCCTGCTTCAGATAAGCCGCCTTTTCCTTTCCCTTCAACTTCTTGGCGAATTCCAGCATCGTATAATAACAGCTGTGATGCGCGGCTGTATAAGTCGGCTCAATCTCTGCAGCCCGGCGGTATTTCTCAACTGCCGCCTTATAACTCTTGGCGGCGCCTGTTCTTCGGGCGAGATCGGCAAGCGCGTGGCCCCAGCTCAGATAGACGCTGTAGTGGTTTGGATTAGCCGCTCCCGCAGCCTGGAAATGCACCATCGACTTCTTAAACAGCACGAGGTCGTCCGTGATCCGCGCCAAAGCATGTAGTGCCTTGGCAAAATTATTGTGAACGACGTCGGGGGTCTGGGTGTGTCGGAGCGCCGCTTCGTAATGACCAAATGCTTCTCTCAGTATCCCATTGTCGCTGCGGGGGTATTCTGCGCGCGCTAGATCCGCCAACGCATTCGCCAAATTGTTGTGTGCGTCTGAAAATTGAGGATCTAGTGCCAGTGCAGCCCGATATTTCACGACGGCGCGGTTGAGCAGCGCTTCCGCTGCCCTAGTCATCACTTCCGGTGCGCCATCCCGGACTGCCATAGACAGGTCGAACAGGACATTGCCCCAGTTGTAGAGGGCATCAGCTTCCGTGATCCGAATTTTCGCTGCAATGGCGAAATGCTCAGCGGCTTTCCGATAAACGTCACGATCATCGTCGATTTTCGCCGCTGAGTGCACGCGATCGCCCAGAATCATTTGGGACCAGCCGTAAGTGTCCCGTTCCCGTTCGGTCAGCTTCTTCAGCTGCCGGCCCTTGAACAACGCGGCAACGCGCTCATGCTCGCCTGCGAGGAAATAGTATTCGGCAGATAGGGCCTGCTCGTGGCCGGCGATCAGCGCGTCGAGCTGGGGCCGTATGACGGCGGCGACGTCAAACCGGCTTTCGCGGAGCCCAGGCTCGTCGTCCAGATTGTTTCTCGGAGCTTTGTAGTCCTTCAGCATCTGAAACATAGATTTCAAATGCGAAAACGGCTGCGTTACGAAACGCGGGGGAAAGCATCCTAGCTTTTGAGCCAGCGTGACGAAGAAATCATCTGCATCCCAATCACCCAAGAAGTGCGTGCCGCGTCCGGGGGTGAGGAGCCGTTTGGAGACATGGGCCGGCGGCGTCTTTCTATAGCCTACCCAATAGAGCCCATACTCGAACGTCCTGACATCGGCTAGAAGATCAAAAACCGGATCGTTCTCGCCGCTATAACCGACCACAATCCAAATCCGGCCTTTGTGCGCATCCTCGAAAACAGGTTTCACATAGCGCCGATGTTTGTTCACTTCTTCACGCGTGTTGAGAAGCACAAAGCCATCACGCTGGCCATGGAGATGGAATATCGACTTTTCGCTCACCTGATCGGGATTGAAAAGATGCGATGCGGCGAAGTCATAAACCGCCGGGAACGAATTTATAAGTGAGCAGGCCCTGGAAACGAGAGGATCAAAATTGGTGGTAAGTACCCGATCGACAAAGTCGTGATCAATAAGTTGAGCGAGCGCAAGGTGGGCCCAATTGATTTTCGCATTGTCGATGTATCCGCCAATAAGGTCGCGCCGGACCCCCCGGTCGAGAGCGGCCATGCAGCCAGGATAGTCTTTCGGGGTCGCACGCGCGTAGGCGGCAGGATATGCGGTCCTAATATGCTCTACCACGGCACCTGCCGACGGAATCCCCGCGCTGATCGAACAGCCAGCACCGAGTAGCACGGTGCATTTTCGCGTTGTGCCTGGTTTCGGCCGCAGCGCCTCTACAATGTCTTCTAACGTGCGTAGAGGCGTTGGCGTCAAACTATTCTCATATTGGAATTTAGCAGGACCGCTAATTCCATACGTGCTTAGTGGACAATTTGCAATTCTCGGTTGGGAATTTCCAAACGATTGAAGGGACCGAACTTGGGTTAGCGCCGAGCAGCTGGCAATGCCGCCTTGGCCGCCGGGCGCCAGTCACATCCACCCATGACCGTTACTTCTTCATTTGGGCAACTCTCAAAGCAGTCGTCGAAAATCACGTCCAATTCTTGCGGCAAGCTCGTGATCGGAAAGCGGGCTAGGGCGTTCGGCCTGACCCGCGCGGGTTCGTTCTAGCCTTCGACTAGGATATTGTTGCTTTAGCTTTTCGGCGTGCCTCGTTGTGAAACTCATATCGGCATTTATCGCTACAGAAGCGAGACCCCGCCCGCTTCTTGTTGCGGGGGTCCCGTTCGCCCCCCTCAAGGAATGGCTTGCCGCATTTGTTGCAAGTGCGCGAAGTCGTTCCTTGCGCCACCATTTGCGCCGCGTGATAAATCAGTGCGGCTCGGGTAGAACTCGGCTGGATATGCAGCCTAACCGGACGATTAGAAAGAAGGAGATTGAGATGATCGCGAGGAGCAATCACTTGAGGAGGAAGATCGAATTCATGGAAGTTGCGCAGAGAAAAAATCAATTGAACCGTATTAGCTGCCGCAATCCAATCGTGTAGAGATTCGCAAGGAGTGACATTGGAATCGAACTGATCCCGGTCCGGGATGCCCTCTCCGACATGCAGCATTCCGATGCACCGGGCAATAGCGAGCACGTTTCTTTTGAGCGCGGATAGTTGATCGGGATCGAAGTTTATCGGCTCAGTCTGAATTTTATCGAGCTCCCGTAATTCTCTCCGCCTCGATGTAGCTGATTTAAGCCTCTTCCGAATATCGCTCCACCTATCCCCTTGGGCTCTGTGCAACTCGGAAACTTCCGTCTGCAGTAAGAGTCCCACCGCATGATCTAGAACCTTGCGACTAGGCCTTAGTGACTTCGCGGGGCCAGCCTGAAGAAGATATGGCGCATCTGGCGGTGCATCAAAATCAGACTGCAGAAATTCAGCTGCGCTGCTCCCATAAATATCGGCCGCGAATGCGGCCATGTTAGTCTTTGCCGGCAGTTCATCGAACCGCCTGATTTCGTATTTCCCCACCCAACACTGAAAATCAAATAGTGGCTCAGGCATTTGAGTCGTCGTTTACACGGATTTTTCGTTACACGGATATTATCCGTTTACACGGATAGTATTGATTATCCGTATCATAGAATCGTATTCAATTCAACGACGGTTGCAGCGACGAGGAGTTCATCATGCGTGACTACACATTCGAACAATCTCTACGAACGGGAAAAGACCGCTCTCGCAATTGGCTCGTCAAGGAATGCATCTCCGAGCATCCCAATGACGAGGCGGCGGCACACGAAAGCTTCAAGGCAGAGAGCGAGCGAGGACATCGGACCATCTCTGAACGCTTTGCCGGAAGAGAAAAAACGCCGTCCTTCATCGCGGAAAGGATGATGCGGCAAAAAGCCGGCACGTAATGTGGTTCAGGGAGTGAGCTCCAAGCCTGCACCACGTTTCGTTGTTCGGCTGGGCTGCTTTGCCGCATGCAACTTATGTGACCACTTCGATCAGAAGGGAATCGAGCGGGGCTTTAGGTCAACGACCTGCTTTATTGAGACGAGTATCCAGTCGAGCTGCTTCGGCTTCTTTCTGGCTCGCTGCACGAGCCTCGACGAGATCTTCGTGAGCGCGGACGTCGCCGAGGTCCGTTCGGATGTCGTAACGTAGCTCCAGGAATTCGCTACGAAAATGGTCCGCGCGGAGTCGGTCCAGTGCCTTGTTGATCCACACCAGGGCTCCGGCCGCGTCTCCCTGCGCGCGTAGTGCGCGGGCCATGAGCCGCTGGAGCCACTCGCTGGTCTCAATATCCTTCCGCTCCCGTAGGAGTGCCTCGCCTTCGGCCGGCCGGCCCATTTCGATCAGGAGTTCGGCGCGCCGCTGAAGGTGGAAAAGCTGTGGTCGGACCTCGCACTCATGGAGGGCGAGGGCCTTGGCATGGAAGCCAAGAGCGTCGGCACCCGGCAGGCGGGCTGCCTCAAAATAGATTTCAGCCCAAGAGAAGCGATCGCTGTCGGTCTCTAGGCCTTCTGGCGCAGGTTCGGACAACTGCTCGAAGATGCGTCCGAACATGGCCGGCTCCTCGGTCGAGAGGTAGCGGCCGAGCGCGGCGAACGCGCGAATGGCCTGCAGCACGCCGACATTCGCTGCCTCGACGATCGTTCGCTCGATTGCCTCTGCATGACGTCGGATAAGTCCTGCTCGCCAAGTGCCGGCGCCCCATGGTAATCGCTCGATTACACCCAGGAGAACCGAGTAAGTCACGTCATCCTCGCCGGGAGCGCGAGAGAGGATTTCATCCACCAGATCAATAGCCCGCCCCACTTTGGCGGAATTGACCCGGTAAATATCGATCAACTGCAGACGGGTTTCGTGCAAGGGCGAGGGCCCGCTCAGCACCTGCTCAAAGAGCTCGGCCGCAGCGGCGGGGTCGCCAAGTCTCTTGAGCGCCTTCCCCTTGTGATGCCGCACTTCGGCAGCCTGCCTGTCGGTGAGCCCGGGAAGTTCGGCAAGTGTGTCGAAGGCTGCCAAGCGGTCCCGTAGCCGGGCTTTGGCAATCTCGTCGCCTTCCAATTTGTCGTAAAGGAACAACTGCTCGATCGCTTCGATGATAGCCATCACCGCGAAAGGCGCCGGCGGGCGGCCTGCCAGGGCATTAGCATCAGCAAGTGGGTCGCCGACCAGCTCGGGCCGCAACTCGGCATGATCCATTGCTATGAGAAACGCGTAACGGATAGCGGCGGAGGGGGCTCCCGCAGCAATCAGCTTCTCGAGTTTCGAGAGGAGAATGCGACCGATGGTCCAAAGGCGCAGACCTGGCTCGTTCGCGGTGCTAAGCAGATAGGCGTCCAATGCAGCGTCGAGCTCTTCCCGGCGCTCCGCGGAACACCACTCGTTGCTCAGCGCTGCGAACACGACATCGTGGAGCCTAACGATGCCGCTTCGGTCGGCCGCCGTGAGTCCATGGCTGCGGAGCTTGCGAATGCCGAGCGGCTGGATGACATGCTCCAGAAAATCCTGCCCGCAAGTTGCCTGCTCCGCCCAGGCGAAGACAGAAAGTTCGCGCTGAAGGGCGGGGCGCAGGCGCCCCAGGAGTCGGTCGGCGAGCCGCTGGCCATGATGTTCCAGTTCGCCGACGAACTGACAGTCAAGAACGATCTCGTCCCACGTTGCCCCCTGCCGCACGGCAGCACCGATCAGAGCGAGGCTCAACGGGTGGCCGTTCACCGTAGACCAGATGACGTCGAACGCGCCAGCCGGGCTCCTTGCGCCGTCGTGAGCGAGCAGGATCTGCGCCTCCTCACGATCAAGCATCGGGAGCTCGTATGAGCCTGCTTGTGTCGACCGCTGCGTGAGGATGATCCGCGAGCGTGGGCCACAAAGTTCGGCAAGGTTCGCCGTTGAGAGACTAGGTTCGGCATCGTCGATTACTAATAGACAGGCTCGGGTACGCAGCAGGGCCGTGACGTTCCGGGCTTCGCCGCCTCGCATCAAAGGTAGCGCCTGGAGATCTTCGGGCCGGTCGACGTCCCCCGCGTCGAGCCAGATCACGAGGTCATACTGGCCTTCGTGTTCCGCGGCGTAGGCGGCGGCTGCTGCCGACTTACCGAGTCCAGCGATACCGCTGATGTTCACCACCGGACTTTCTGAGAATCGCCGCGAGATTTCGGCATCGACATCTCGACGGGCGATGCGGCTTCGATCTGGGGCGGGGGCCAAACGGCTCGCCGTCTCTTCGTCCCGGATCCTCAGCAGCTCTGGCAAATAAGGGGCAAGCCGGCGGACGACGGTATCGCTGAAGATGAGCTTTTCGATCAGCTGGGTCGCTATCTCCTCGGCGCCCCACAGGTGCAGGGTCTTGCCCTCCATCTCCGGCCATGTTCTGACCGCGCTTTCGAACTCCTGGGCGATTTGCGGTCGCTTTCGTTCGCCCGACAGCAGGAAGATGTCCCGCGCCGACGGTTTGCGCTTGAGCGCCTTCTCCAGGTCGCCTTCCGCCTTGGCCATCGGGCGATCGAAATAACCGCGCGCATCGGAGTACTCGGCGACAATCCGGCCGTCGTCGCTGACGGTGTCGACCACGCCGCCAACAGCATAGCCGACCAGATTGGTCCCCTGGTGGTTCATGGGCACCTCGAGCAAGGCGTCTAGAAAAAGCCCAGCGAATTTCTCGAAGTCGGTAGCGATGTAGCTGATCGCGCTGGCCAAACGGTCAATTTGCGCAACCTTGCGCTTTGGGTTCATCCTGAATTCTCGATTGGCGCCCCAGGTCCGGCGCATGATGCTTCAGAAACGGAAACGGCCGGGGTATTTCGGTTGGGATGTTGTAGCATACCGTCCGACATATCGATGCTATCGAACCCGCCGGGTCGGTAAACGTTATCCAGGTAGATAATAGGTGCAATTCTTCTCCGCCGAGAGCCTGCTATTTGCCCGCGAAGCGAAACATTCAGAATTGAACGGATGGAGAACAATCGGGCGCTTATGCCAGCCCGACAGCTTCCCGCAGATATTGAGGCAGGTCCAACCACGAAGCTTCACGCAGCACGGAAAAACGCCGGAGCCGAATGCTCTCAGGCGCGGTGCCCTTAGCCGCGCCGGGGCAGGGCCTCGGGCGTCTTCCTAGCTTGCGAAGGATCAAAGCTCGAGGCAGAGACAATGCGAAACGTGGCGGCGTCTACGAGAGCCTGGGCCTTCAAAGCGGTGGCCAGAACAAGCGGGCCTGTTCGTCCACCTTTCTGGCCGTCGACAACTCGTGCACACTCCGTTGAACGTGGGCAAACGATCCATCAGCACTGGGCGTTCCATCACGGCGGCCGATCTGAGCTGCAGTTTAATATCGGTCTGGAGGACCATACGGGCAAGCAGCAGCTGCGCCACGGTGTCGCGTTCTCCTTCGAGCTGAGCCAAGCGCTTCCCTCAATCGATGTGCTTGTGCCGAAGGCGCGGTCATTCAGCGAGTACCTTCAACTCTATCCCGATCTCTACGCCGATATGCGGATGTGGGATTACCGAGACGGTGTGCGCGGCAGCGAACATCCCCCGGGGCCCGTCGCGCCCGAGCTCGTCCGCCCCGGATGCTTCGTCTTTCTTGGCAAGCTGCAGCCTACTGATGCAATCGAATACAGTATGATCCTCGCAGATTTCGATCGCCTGCTCCCGCTTTATCGATTTGTTGAAAGCGGCGGCCGCGAACTGAGCGGAGCGCAACCTGTCAACAGCTTCGCATTTCAAGCGGGGTGCACTGAGAAAGCCTCTGCAACGAAGGCCTCGCTTGCCGAACGCGAACTCAACATCAATTTGCGTCACACCCTGCTTCAGGCATCGCTGTGCGATCGTCTGATCTCGCAATACGGTGCTGAAAATGTCGCCGACGAACACGCCAGTGGTCTTGGCACCAAAATCGACGTGGTACTGCGCCGCACGGCAAATGAATTCTGGTATTATTATGAAATCAAGACGGCGCTGTCCCCGCGGGCCTGCATCCGTGAAGCCCTGGGACAGATAATGGAGTATTCCTATTGGCCTCATGCCAGCGAAGCGTCGCGGCTGATCATCTGCGGAGAAACCGCGCTTGATGCAGATGGGGCCGCTTATCTCAAAACCCTGCAGCAACGTTTCGGGTTGCCGGTCACGTACGAGCAGCTCGATATCGATTAGGCGGCACTTTGTGATTGGACCTGAATGGCCGAATCGAGGTTATTTAAGCCTTCAACACGATGGTCTCGACGCGGCAAGGAGTGGTGCAATGCAACGGCTTTTTGCCGTTTTGTCGCTTCTGGGTGCTTTGCTGTCTGCTCAGATTCCCGAGCTCTTGCAACAGTATAGACAGCGGCTCGGCGGCGCGGGCGACGAGCTGACAGTTATTGTGCGCAACTTCGACGAAGATTCCCGTCGATCGGGTTATGACCGATCGAGCGCCCTTGGTGTCATGGCAAAGAACCCTGAGCAACTGGTGCGCGACCAGGCGCAGCGAATGTCAGAATATGTTCGGAGGCTGGACCGGCTGAACGAGCAGCAATCGGCTTTGGCGAACGGCGTCACGCCCGCGGCCATCCTGGCGGTAGCGGTCGACTACGACAAGCCAATCATGGCGCAAGCCTGAAGCGCTTATGCGCCCGCGCTTCCGACAACCCTCACAGGCATTGTATTCGCAATCATCGACTGGTGCTTGTCTTATGCTGCACTTTTGCTTCTCGGCGCGGTTGCCAAATCGCGAACCAGAGTTGCTACCTGATCCCGCGAAGAGAATTCAAGCTTCATGGGCAAGACGGACAACAAGCCGAGCAGTCAAACTCCGGTTGGTGTTTCTATAGCCTCACTCTTGTTTGCGGTCTTCACCGCGAGCGGCTGCTGGATGAAGCGCCATAGCGGCAACGCATCACTCTTGTAGACAGATGTCATCAGTGGTGCGAACCAGTTGGGTCGATGTTCCAGCTCGATTTGTACCGAATCAGATTTTCCATTGGCTTGCTGCATATATTGGCGAGAAAACATCCGGCTCAGCGTACCAATCATTTCGAATCGCTCCCTGCCCTCATTGAGCCGTTCTTCGGGCAGCCATGAAAACTCGATCGCCGACAGTTTTCCGTCGGTCACAATGGCCTTGGTTGCCTGCTCGGTCCATTCCCCAAGATTCATGAATATCCACGCGATCTCCTGCTCATCCGCACGCGTGAGTATCCGATGCTCACTGAGCATCGTGACCTCGCCCACAGTGAAAGGCGCCATTCCGTCGGGGCCGATAGTGTTTGGCGTGTCGGGATCCGCAGTTAGCCGAAGCGTGAGCGGCGGCGTCGTACCGATCGTCATGTCACCGAGCCTGCCTAGCTCATTGAAACGGACTGCATATTTCATGTCGAGCTTGAGGTAGCCATTTTCGTCCAGGAGGTCATGCGGCGAAACGAGCGTCCAGATGCCCCATCGAGCCCAATAGACAGCGACCTTAAGGGCCGCATGAGTTGCACGCGCGTACGTGTCAAGCGACGACAAATATGGTGGCGTCATGATCTGGCGTTCTTGCCGGACCGGATCTTCCGCGTAGACGTTCTTGACTTCGACCAGCCATTGCTCGCCGTCGTCCAGTACTATCCGGAAATCGGGTGCCCGGTATCTGCCGGCAGGATAGACGCGCCCGGTGTCTTCGACCTTCATCAGCTTGTAATGACCAAGTGCCACGACCATTGCTTCGAACATCGCCGCTGTTCGTTGGCCCTGAATCAGGGTGTCATCAATCAATGCCTTGTCGAGCTGAGCGCCGATCTCGGCCAGGAATTCCTGGGCAGTCTTAGGCGCCGTGACGGAAATCTTCCGTTCCCGACTGAAGCGGGCATAAAGATTGAGGAGATCGAATGGTTTGCTCATGTTGGTGTCGTCGTTTTCAATTTCCGTGTGGAAAATCGTGCCTACGATCGGCTAAATCGGGATACCGGGCCTGCTTCCAATTTAGCTGAGACGCCTAATCGGCCGCACCCATAAAATCATCTGAGCCGGCCCTCAAGGAACCAAGGCGAACCGAGTAGCCCGGCGCCAGCGTTGCGCAGATTTCCTCTGCCCGTGCTTGGTCGTTGGTCATTGCCGCAACATGCCATGGAGCGTTGCGCATCACGGCCCAGCCGCGCACCCATCCCGGGTTCGAAGGGTCAACGTGAGGGAGCTTGCGATGAAGCCACGAGATCGGAGCAAACCAAAAAGCATAGGATTGCGCGTCATGACTTCCCGGTTCATCACTTGAGCTTACGAGCCCTATCACTTCTCCATCCTGATTCAACACGGGTCCGCCGCTCATCCCGCCTGGCCAATGGCTGTCGACGGCGAATGTCGGCCAAGGTCGATGTTCGCGACCGCTCGGTAACACTGCGGTGACGCGTCCAATCGACCCATACATTCGCTCGGACAGAACCTCCGCGTCAATTGCACGGTCCTGTATCGAACCCAGTTCGGGAAATCCTATTGCCATCACTTCATCGCCGACCTTGGGCCATTTGCCGGTCAGGCGCAGGGGCAGAAAATCGCGCACGTCGTGCAAGCGCGGGTTGTCTGCCTTGAAGGACAGCATCATGCAGTCGAGCGCTATGCGGCTCGAATCCCGGCCGAGCAGCCGATCAAGGGCAACGTCGTCCGGCGACGTACGAAAAACCCTCGCTGATGCGATCATGACCATGCTGTCGGCCTCGATCGCACCGTATCCAAAAACGAGGCCGGGATTGAGCAGACCGACAACAGTCGCCCGCGGGCGCGAAGGCGCGAGCCATGCTTCGAGCACGTGCTGCGCGGTCAGATAACCTCCGAATGGATCGATCCGGAACGCTGTGCCCAAACCGGAGGCGTGGCCTGTCCTGTCGTCGATTGCCAATAGGGAGATGATCGGATGGCGACACCCATCGGGTCTTGAATCAAAAACTGACGTGGATTGTCTTCGGGTGAGGGGGTGACCGGAAAGGGCATCGTTCAGTTTAGCATGGCAAGGCGAGTCGGCTAAGGGTCTGTCATGCTCATACAGGCAACAAAAAAACTGGTGCTGTTTTTGAAACAGCGCCGGTTTTACTTCGTTTGCGTTTAGTGAGCGGCCGGGCCAGCCTTGATCGCCAAGGCGAAACCTTCGACAACCCGAACAAATTGATCAGGATCGCGCAGTACGCTCTTGAGTTGCTCGGTCCAGTCCGGATTGGCCTCGGTCCATTTGATTAGCGCCGGGACTTTCGCGCCGCGATGCTTGATCAGGAAGTTCGAGATCTTTGCCGGTACCGCGCTAGCGACGATGGCGGCGTTAGCGGGCTCGGCGCGGGCCAGGAGAATGAAGGCCCGTGAGAAGCTCGCGAGGTCGTCCTCTTCCGCCAGCTTGGTAAGGAGCTCCAATACCGGCCCGGACGGGGTCGAGTAGGCTGCCGAGCCCTGGGATGTAATCGCCTCGGCAATACGATGGAGTGTCTCTGGTTGCATGCTCTTAATTCCTTCATCGAGACCGGCGAGCGCCTTGGCTTTTTTCCTGCGATCGTCGGCGAGTTTTCTGATGTCGTCTGCGTCTTGTTTGGTGGGTACCCACACGCGCACCTCCTCCCAGCCTTCAGCCAAACGAACGTCGCGCTGGCGTTTTACCCGGCGGATTACTGTAGGATCGGCCATGAGGGTTCCCTGTACTGTCGTTACCGAAAACGATATTCCGTAACGACAGTACGGTCAAGCGCTTCAAAGCGAAAATGTTTGCATTGGGATCGTCACTCGGGTCTTCTTATTGAAGTTTATATAAATAACCTTTATTATGGTGCGCAGGCCAAACACCCTACGAAAGGTTTTCCTTGAACCGCGATAACCTCGTCCACGCCGTGCGGGAACAATTAAAACGGCTTCCTGCGCCGCACGACTCGCACTACGGCGTGGTTCCGCTCCCCCCGCCAGAAGAAGGCGTTGCGGTGGGGCCGGTCCTTGCCCGGCTCAGGGCGGCGGATGCAGCCCTTGTCCGGATCGAGACGCTCGCGGCCGAACTTAAGGATCCATATCTCATCAGCCGCATCCTGCCGCGGCGGGAAGCTGTTAGCAGCTCGGCGATCGAAGGCACTAACAGCACGCTCGACGAATTGTTGTCCGGTGAGGAAAGCGAAGATTCCCAACAGGGCGAAGCCGCGGTCCAGGTGCGTGACTATGCGCTCGCCCTCGATGACTACCTGCCCCGGGCGAAAAAAGAGAAACTGGAAATCTTCACAAGCAGCCTTGTGCAGGAGCTGCACCGCGCCGTCATGCGCGGCGATGCCGAGTACAAAGACTCGCCTGGCGATCTTCGCCAGATTGTCGTCTGGATCGGCGGCAGGGGCGATATCGCATACTCAACCTACAATCCTACGCCGCCTGCGGACATTGCCCCGTGTCTTGAAGACACGATGAAGTACATGCGCTGCGAGGGTATGCAGGCCATGTATCAAAGCTTCATCGTGCGACTGGCGATTGCACACGCTCATTTTGAGGCGGTCCACCCGTTCCGCGACGGCAATGGCCGCGTCGGCCGTCTGCTCCTGCCGTTGATGATGGCGGCGGAAGGCATGATGCCGATTTACCTCTCGCCCTATATCGAAGCTCACAAGACGGCGTATTACGAATCGCTAAAGGCGGCACAGCAGCGCCTCGAATGGTTTGAAGCGGTCGGGTTCATGGCGGACGCGATTGTCGGCACCACAGATGAGCTTCTGAAGACCCGCGACGCATTGTCGGCGCTTGGTAATTTATGGCGAGAGCGGCGGAAGTTTCGTCGGGGCTCGGCCAGTCTGCGCGCGCTCGATGTTTTGCCGCATTATCCAGTGCTGACCGTAAAGCGCCTTGCATCGCTTCTGGAAATTACTGTGCCTGCAGCCTCGCAGGCGGTCGAGCAACTGGTCGAGAATAAAATTCTGACCGAGCGTACCGGCTATGCGCGCAACCGTGTCTTCGCTGCGCCCGATGCGCTTTCGATCATCAACCGCCCCTTCGGCGAGGATCCCATCCTTCCCGGCGCGGGCACCCGATGATCGGCAAGCCCGCAGTACATGCGAAGCCGCAAAGGGCGGCATCGCCCTGCCGACGGTCATCCCGTCGGTTGAAATGCTTTAAGACCCTTGGCGATTTTCCGTAGCACTCGACCCCCCAACTGCTCGATGATCACGCCGGTGGAAAGGAGATTCGATAGATGGTCGAGACAGTTCCCCGAAGAACAATCAAGAGAGTGGTCGACCTTTCATCGATGCATAGCATCAGCAGTGATTCACTCATTGCGATGAACGGGGACGATTATCAGGTTCTCCGGCGCGCAGCCACGCGGGCGCGGCTCGACAGGAAAGCACGTTATGTCTGCGCGAAATGCGGGCATGCAGTCTATGCTCCGCGCGAAGCCCGGACCGGCCAGCCTTACTGGAAACACCACCCAGGTGCGCCGCAAAATTGTCCCTGGTGGACGGGCACGCCGGTCAGCGTCGATACGATCAGCGCACAGCAATTTGATGGCGCGCAAGAAAGTCCGCTGCACGCTAAAATCAAGCATATCGTCGGCGAGTTGCTTACAAACGATCGTCGTACAGTGGCAGGGAGTGTCGTTGTCGATGAGTATCTCATCCACGAGAATGGGCGGCGACGCCCGGACGTACGTGCGATCTATGATGGCACGCCGCTTGTCGTAGAAGTTCAACTTGCAACCACGCAGATCCCCATCATAGTGCAACGGGAAGACTTCTATGAGATGGCGTCAATTCGTCTGATGTGGCTAACTTGGAATTTTGAGCCACCCACGAACGGCCGACTACTTAGTTCATTTGAGGACATTTTCTATTCTCACGACAAAAACCTGTTCTCGATGGACGATGAAACGATCGCTCTCTCGAAAGAGAAGCAGGAAGTAGTCTTGCGCGCGTTCCGGATGAATGCAGACGCATGGCGCTCGAAATTAGTTACCCTTTCCGGCCTCAACTGGCTTGACGGAGGGCGCGCAAACGCGGTGCCGTCGCGGCCACCATGGCATCGCGACTTTCTCTCGCGCTGGCGCGGGTCGCTCGGAGAAAAAGGCACGAAATGGAAAGAGCGCGAGGTACTCTTTAGCGAGCTCGCCGCTAAAGTGGAGGTTCCGGGGGGTGACGTTAATGAGCTGCACGTCCTCGACGTGGATGCATTGATCAACTGCATGCTTTCGCTGGTCGACGGTCGGCCGGTCGGGTCGCGACAGCAGAATCTTGTCGAGGTGCTGAATTCCTTCCTCAATGTCGAGCGACGACAGCGTCATACGCGCCTCATCCGCACCTTCGCCCAACTAACTAACAGGGAAGCTCTCCTTGATGTCGAGAGTGTTCGAAAAAAAATCGTCCAAGCACGCGCAGTCGCGCAAGATGACCGCCAAAGCGTTTCCGGTAAGATTGCGCTTGCCTTGTTCCCGGACATATTCTCCTCCGCTAGACGCGGTGCGAGCACATCATCGTAGCGCTTGACGTACTCTATACTTTGATTAGGTGAGTTGGTTGAATGCCGAAGGTCCAGGCTGCCTGCGCGGTAGGGTTAGTCGGAGCAGTGGTGTACCGACGTAGGAGCTGTCGTGCATACCGAAGATATTGATGAGCTAAAAGCAAAGCACATATGCTACGCCTGCATTGGCGAGCAGTATCTAAGCGATGAAATTCGCGCGAAGGGGAAGCGGACCAAGTGCAGCTATTGCAATAAGGCACGTCGCGCCTTCGGCCTTGGCAAGGTCGCCGAGCGTGTGGCGACTGCGTTCGAGCAACACTACTATCGAACTTCAGATCAGCCGAACGACTACGAACATATGCTC
>Ga0307500_10000051_pt1 | contig 34918 bp, 31 predicted proteins | sample 14_S_MG_FD_201362 | JGI IMG/M metagenome (GOLD analysis project Ga0307500, IMG submission 201362) | Soil microbial communities from Populus trichocarpa stands in riparian zone in the Pacific Northwest, United States - 14_S | ecosystem: Environmental > Terrestrial > Soil > Riparian zone > Trees... | reverse complement strand
GGTCGCCGGCCGGCCCGGGACGCTGCCGGCCCGGCTCGGCCGGCTGGCCGCGCACGTCGGCGCCTGGCTCGCCGCCGCGGCGGTCGCGGTGGTGGCGACATACGCCCCGATGGGCTGGCCGGGCGCGCTGGACACGTTCCGCCGCGGCTACGCGAAGGAACGCCGGCACGGCCACAGCGGCCACCTGATCGTGGTGTCCGGTCGGCCGCGGCTGCACGGCCCGTGGTGGATCGACCTGGCCTGGCAGCGCGCGTCCTGGGGCACCGCGCTGTCAGTGGTAGCGGTGCTGGCCGTGCTGCTCGGGCTGCTGGCCCGGTCCGGGCTGACCGCCTACCTGGCCGCGGCCGGGTTGCTGCCGGTGGTCGCGCTGACCCCGCTGACCGGCCTCGCGCTGCCGCACTACCTGCTGCTCTGGCGGCCGGTGCTGATCGTCGCGGCGGTGGTCGGCGGCACCGCCGGCGTGCGCTGGCTGGCCGGCGCCGCCCGCCGAGGGACCCGCCCGCCTGATCCCGGCTGGCCCGGAGCCCGCCGAGCCACCGGGATTGGGGCCAGCGGGATTGGGGCTGGCGGGATTGGGCTCGGCGGGGTTGGGGTCAGCGGGATTGGGCTCGGCGGGGTTGGCGGCGGCGGGGCCGGGACGCGCCCGGTGGGAGCCCGCCGGGACGCCGTGCGCCGGGCCGTGGTGGTCGCTGTGGCGGCGGTGCTCGCGGTTCCGCCGGCGGCCGCGGCCGGCCGGTCGATCACCGCGCTGGCCACACTGCGGCCCACCGGGTACGCGGCGCTGCCCGGGCTGGTCCCGCCCGGCGGCACGGTCTGGCTGGTCGGCGACTACGGCGCGGGCCAGTTCCAGCTGCCCGGCCGGCGGTTCCCGAACCTGGCGTCCGGTCGCGCCGACCTGACCGCCCGGCCGGACGCGATCGTGCTGGACCGCGGCTTCACCCGGCGCGGCATCGGCGCCGGCCTGGACACCTTCGCCGACCGGTACGGCTACCACCTGGTGCGCTCCGGCGCCCTGGACATCTGGCTGCGCCCCCGGCCCTGACCCACCCGGCAACCCGGAACCGGCCGGAGGCACGCCAGCGGCGACGCCCGCTCCGGCACCGGTAGCGAGTCGGCGGGTTGTCAGCCGAGCGCGGCGGTGACGTCGATCTCGACCAGCTGGCCGGCGAAGCCGAGTTGGGACACGCCCAGCAGCGTGCTGGCGGTGCTGAGCGCGGGGGCGAACGGGGACGACCGCAGCGCGGTCCAGACGGTGGCGAGATCGTCCCGCTCGCCGGAGACCACGTAGATCACGGTCCGGACCACGTCCTCCGGGGTGGCGCCGACCGCGGCCAGCGCGCTGCCGATGTTCCGGACCACCTGCCCGACCTGCGCGATCAGGTCGCCGGCGCCGACCAGGCTGCCGTCGCCGGCCAGCGGCACCTGGCCGGCGAGGTAGACCTGCCGGCGCCGCTCGGTCGTGGTGACGTGCGCGTAGCCTGGGGTGGCGTGCATGCCGTCTGGGTTCAGCCGGTTGATCACGCCGGCCAGCATGCCAGCCGGCGCCGCCCGGCGCGCGCGAATTATCCGCCCGTCCGGCCAGTCGTTGACCCGCCCACCCGGGGTATGTATTTGTAGATAAATGCGCGGGAAAAGAGGACGCCTTGTCGAGATTGCGAATTCTGCTGGTTGTCGCCGCCGCCGCGGTAGTGCTGAGCGGCTGCGACGGCACGATCGGCCGGCCGGGGTCGGCCACCGCGACCGGGCCGGCCACCGTGCCGGCGGTCACCGGTAAACGGCTCGATGACGCCGAACGGACGCTGCGCGACGCCGGATTTTCCAAGCTGAAGCCGGTCGACGCCAGTTCGGCCGACCGGGCTGTCCTCGATCCGAACAACTGGATCGTCAAATCGCAGACCCCGGCCGCCGGAACGCGTACCGATCGCTCGACCGCGATCACGCTCAAGGTGACCAAGCCGACCGACCCGGCCAGCGGTGGCCCGGTGACCGAGGGAACCGTGCCGAGCGTGGTCTGTGAAGACCTGCAGTCCGCGCAGGACGCCTTGCAGTCCGCCGGCTTCTTCAACCTCGGCTCCGCCGACGGCACCGGCAAGGGCCGGGCGCAGATCGTCGACCGGAACTGGGTGGTGATCAAGCAGTCGGTCCGGGCCGGGCAGCGGCCGGACAAGGACACCCGGATAGTCCTGACCTCGGTCAAGTACGGCGAGCCCACCGGCGACTCCGGCTGCAAGAGCTAGCACCAAGCGGCCGCCCCGGCCCGCTTCGTCAGGTGCAGCCGCCTGGCCAGGTGCCAGCCGCCCCGTCGAGGCACGAGCAGCCCCGTTGGGCACCAGTCGCGTCAGGTGCCAGTCGCGTCAGGTGCCAGTCGCGTCAGGTGCCAGTCGCGTCAGGTGCCGGTCACGCCGTCGATCCGCTGGCGGAGCAGATCGGCGTGCCCGTTGTGCCGGTCGTACTCGCTGATCATGTGCAGGTACGCCCAGCGCAGCGTCATCTCCCCCCACCGCTCGCTGACGAAGGTGTGCTCCAGCGGCAGGCACGCGACGGCCCGGTCGGCGGCGTGCCACTCGGCGACCAGGCCGGCGATGTCCTGCTCGGCCCGGCCGGCCACGACGTCGGAGAAGGCGGCGTCCGGCCGGTCGTCCCGGCGGTACGGGCCGGCGACGTCCTCACCGCCGAACCGGCGCCGGAACCAGTTGCGCTCCACCTCGGTCACGTGCCGGACCAGGCCGAGCAGCGAGAGCGTGGACGGGTCGATCGAGCGCTGCACCAGCGCGGCGCCGGTCAGCCCGCAGCACTTGAGCAGCAGCGTGTTGCGCCCGTAGTTGAGGAAGCCCTGCAGCATCGCGCGCTCGTCGCCGGCGAATGGCTCGTTGACGCGGTCCACATCGGGGACGGTCCAAGTCATCGGCATATGGTGACCAGTGTGGGGTGAATTGGCCACCCGTTTGCCCTATTAGGCACCACCTGGTTGGCCGATACTCGTCACTGGAAGCTACGACGACGGGCCGACCGCACCAACGGCCCGGCCCCGGGGCGCAGGAATCCGCATCCAGGGTGCAGTTGAGTCACGCTGCGGCTTGCCTACGACCGTCCGTCACGCAGAGACTCTGCCGGTGACCAGCAGCAGCCGGGGTGGCGTGGTGGCAGCAGCCGACGGGCCGGGCGGGTGCACCGCGCCGGCGGATCCGGCCACGGCCGGCAGCGAGCCGGTCGGATCCGAGCCGGCGGCCGAACAGCCGGCCCGGGTGGACGGCCGGTCGCTGCGGGCCGAGCGGACCCGGCAGGCCGTGGTCGAGGCGCTGCACGCGCTGCTCGCCGAGGGGCACCTGAAGGTCAGCGGCCGGCAGATCGCCGAGCGGGCCGGGGTGTCACTGCGCGCGCTCTGGTCCAACTTCGGCGACCTGGAGGGCCTGTACGCGGCCAGCTACGCGCACCTGCTGGAGCTGCAGCGGGCCGCCTACCAGCCGGTGCCGGCGGACCTGCCGCTGTGCGAGCGGGTGGCGGCGTTCTGCCGGCAGCGCGTCCGGATGCTCGAGCTGATCGCGCCGTACGCCCGGGCGGCGCACCTGGCCCAGCCGTACTCGCCGCAGTTGCAGCGGAACCGGTCCGTCCAGATTGGACACGTCCGGGACGAGATCTCCGCGCTGTTCCGGTCCGAACTGGACGCGGCCGGCCCGGGCCGGGAGCGGCTGCGCAACGCGGTGCTGGTGGCGACCACCTTCAACGCCTGGCAGATGGCCCGGGACCAGCTCGGCCTGGACGCGGACGAGGCCGCCGGAGTGATGATCCAGACAGTCACCTCGCTGCTGGCGACCGCGCTGGCGGCCGGCGCAAGCTAGCTGGCTGTCCCGAGTGGACACTGCGTGGTCGGGTCGACGAGGACTGGGGTGCGGCGATGACTGAGGTGGCGACGGTGCGTGGCCCGGTGGACTCCACCGAGCTCGGCTCGACCCTGATGCACGAGCACATCTTCGTGCTCACCCCGGAAATCCAGCAGAACTATCCCGGGGAGTGGGACGAGGAGACCATGGTCGCCGAGGCCGTACGCCGGCTGACCGCGGTCAAGGAGGCCGGGGTGAGCACGATTGTGGACCCGACCGTGGTCGGGCTCGGCCGCTACCTCCCGCGCATCCAACGGATCAACGAGCAGGTCGACCTCAACATCGTGGTGGCCACCGGCGTCTACACGTACGGCGACGCCCCGTTCTACTTCCGGTTCCGCGGCCCGGCGGTGGCCGAGACGCTGCCCGAGCCGATGGTGGAGATGTTCGTCCGCGACATCGAGGAGGGCATCGCCGGCACCGGCGTGCGCGCCGCCTTCCTCAAGTGCGCGGTGGACGCCCCGGGGCTGACCACCGACGGCGAGCGGATCATGCGCGCGGTGGCCGCCGCGCACCGCCGCACCGGCGTACCGATCACCGTGCACACCCATCCCGGGACGAAGCGCGGGCTGGACGTCCAGCGGATCCTCGATGACGAGGGTGTCGACCCGCGCCGGGTGGTGCTCGCGCACAGCGGTGACTCCACCGACGCCGACCACCTCTCCGAGCTGGCCGAGGCCGGCTTCTACCTCGGTATGGACCGGTTCGGCATCGAGCTGGAGGTGCCGTTCGCCGACCGGGTCGGCATCGTGGTGGAGCTGTGCCGGCGCGGGTACGCCGACCGGCTGGTGCTCTCCCACGACGCCTCCTGCTACATCGACTGGGTCGACCCGGGGCTGATGGCCGCGCTACCGAACTGGCACTACCTGCACATCCACCGCGACGTGCTGCCGGCGCTGCGGGCCGCCAGGGTCACCACGGAGCAGATCCGGCAGATGCTGGTGGACAACCCGCGGCGCTACTTCGAGACCCGGGACGCCAGCTGACGATTGGGCCCGACCCGCTGCCGGCGTAACCCGGGCGGCTCGACCCGGGCAGTCCGGGGGTGCTGGTGTGGAGTCGGGAACGGTGTCAGGGTTGGCCGCCGCGGCCGGCGGGAAGGGACTGCGCATGCTGGATCAGGTCGAGGTGTTCGGCAGCTTCGCGGTCACCGACGTCCGCCGGGCCAAGGAGTTCTACGGCGGGACGCTCGGGCTGCGGGTCTCGGACGCCCGGCTGGGCCAGTTGCGCCTGCACGTCGGCGGCGGCCGCGGCTACCAGCTCTACCCGAAGCCCGACCACACGCCGGCCACGTTCACCGTGCTCAACTTCCTGGTGGCCGACATCGACGAGGCGGTCGACCGGCTGGTCGAGCGCGGCGTCCGGTTCGAGCGGTACGACTACCCGAAGACCGACGGGAAGGGCATCGACCGGGCCGAGCTGGTCGCCTGGTTCACCGACCCGGACGGCAACATTCTCTCGGTCGTGCAGGAACGGTGACCCCGGTCGTCACCCGTCGCCGGCCGCCTGGACCAGCTGGCGGATCAAGGCCCGGACCGACTTCACGTCGAACTTGACCGGCTCGTCGCGCAGTGGCAGCCCCTTGCCGGCGAAGGAGTCGAACACCACCCTGGTGCCGTCCTGCTGCCGAATGTCGATGCCGTACTCGGCGAAGTCGGTCACCCGGTCGACCGTGTGCCAGGGGATCAGGGCGCCCGTGGTCTTGGAGAAGAACGTCTCCCGGGCCCAGATCAGGTAGTCGGTGTTGAGCACCAGGATCGTGTGCCGGATGCCGTCGTTCCGGTGCCGGCAGCGGCACATGCCGATCATCTGGCCGGCGCCGGTGACCTTCTCCAGCAACAGCGTGGTCTGCTCGCCGTACAGCGTGCCGTCCAGCTTGGCGAACCGCTCGATCCCGGCCGACAGCACCGCGCGGTGCTCCGCCCGCGCCGCCGCGGTGGCCGCCTTCGCCGCCCGTCTCGCCCTCGGCGCCGCGCCCGCCGGCTCGGCCTGGACTGGCTCCGCAGGCACGGCCGGGATCGGTTCCACCGGCTCAGCTCGGCCAGGTCCCACCGGCTCAGCCTGGACTGGCTCTGCCGGCACGGCTGGGATCGGTCCCACCGGCTCAGCCTGGCCAGGTTCGATTGGCTCAGCCTGGCTGGGTTCAGCCGGCTCGGCCTGAGCGTCGAGCAGGGCGGTAGCGGCCTGGCTGACCTTGCGGGAGTCGTCGTCGGCCAGTTGGGCCAGGGTGTCGCGGACGACGGCGGCGACGGTGGCATTGCCGGTACGCAGCAACTGGCCGAGTTCCTCGATGGCGGCCAGCCGGAACCCCGGCAGCGGGCTGCCGATGGCCTCGCGCAGCCGGTTCGGCAACGTCCAGCCCGGGTTGCGGGCGACCAGGATGCGGCCGCGCACGTCCCAGGCCCACTTGCCGGGACGCTGGTCCGGCCGCTCCACCAGCATCCGGTCGTGCACGTAGTCGTAGAGCTCGTCCAGCGACACGTCGCCGTCGCCGTCCCGGTCGGCGGCGCCGCTGGCCAGGCCGTCCACCAGGATCCGGGTGAACACCGAGCCGGCGCCGGTGGCCGCCCCGCCAGCTACCCCGCCCGGAGCACTGCCGGGCTCCTCGAACGAATACTCCACCGCGTCCGAGGCGGTCAGCACCACGCTGCCGGACGCGGCGAAGCCGTCCCGGGTGTGCAGCGCGTCGTCGCCCTTGGCGCCATGGGCGAACGCGCCGCTGTAGCAGCAGTCCAGCACCAGCACGTTGCACCGGGACCGGGCCCGGTCCATGGCGTCCCGGACGAACGCGGCCGGTACCGCGGTGGCGTCCGGCAGCTGCGCCTCGGTGTCCGGGGTGGCCAGGAACAGCCGGCCGGCGTCGTCCTTCAGGCCGTGCCCGGAGAAGTAGAGCAGCAGCAGGTCGTCCCGGCGGCGGTCCTTGAAGAACCGGGCCACCGCCCGCTGCACCTCGTAGTGCGGCCGGTCCACCAGCGTCTGCACGGCGAAGCCGCCCACCGCCGGGTCGCCGAGCACCTCGGCCAGCGCCCGCGCGTCGTGGACGGGCGCGCCGAGCCGAGCCAGCGCCGGGTCGGCGTACTCGCTGCTGGCGATGACCAGGCCGTACCGGCCCCCGGGCGGCACGTCGACCCCCGGGCTAGGCGGGCTCGGCCGGGGTGGCGTGCCGGGCGATCCAGATGTCCATCAGCGCGCGCTGGTCGGCGGCGGTCACCCCGGTCACCTCGAGCACGTCACCGTCGATCTCGATCTTCACGCTGCGCGCCTGCGCGCCGGCGACCCAGCGGCTGACCGCCGCGACCACCGCCCGCACCCGCTGCGCCGACCGGACGAACTCGACCACCAGCTTGCCGGCCGCGATCACGTCCAGCGCCTTGGCACCGGCCGGCGGCACCCCGGCCCGGCCCAGGTCCACCCGTTCCACGTCGGTGGCCAGCAACTCGTCCCGCAGGGCCGCGGCCAGCTCCGCCAGCTCGGCCGCGTCGGCGTCCGGCAGCGCCTGCACCTCGACGCCCATCCGCGCCACCGTCTCGCCCACCCACCGACCCCCGTCCCGGGCCGCAACACCATTGCGGCATGCAGCGACAGGGTAGCGGCCAGACCGCCCGGGGCCGGCAGCAATGCCTCAGCTACCGGGCCTCAGGTGTACTCGGCAGCCCACAGCTCGCCGGGTAGCTGCTCGGCCCGGCCGTGGCCCAGACGGCTACCGGCGCGCAGCGCGCCGGTAGCCGCGGCCGCCCCCGTGACTCCAGCCGCGGCGAGCAACTGGCGGCGAGAGATCTTGACGGCAGACATGTCCGTGGGCCCTACTCGAACGTGAGCGACGATGTGCTGGCTAACCGATCCGGACGAGTTGCCATTGCTGGTTGTTGGCGCCGGTGTCGGTGGACTGGACGATGTTCGCGCCGTCGCTGGTGGCCGCGCCCTGTACGGCCAGGGCCTTGCCACTGTTGCGGTTGAGCAGCCGGACGAAGCCGCCGCCGGAGTCGGCCAGCCGCCACTGCTGGTTGGTCCCGTTCAGGTCACTCCACTGCACGACGGGGGCGGAGTCGGCGGTGGAGAAGCCCGACACGTCCAGCACCTTGCCGGAGTTGCGGGACCGCAGCCGGAAGAAGCCGCCGCCGGAGTCCACGAACTGCCACTGCTGGTTGTTGCCGTTGTTGCGGGTCCACTGCGCGACCCGGGCACCGTCGGCCGTCGAGGCGCCGAACACGTCCAGCACCTCGCCGCTGTTGCGGTTGACCAGCACGTACCAGGCGCTCGTGTCGACCGGTCCGGGCGGCGGGGTGGTGGTGCCGGCGTTGAGGGCGTTGAGGGTGCTGGTGTAGGCGGCCTTCTTGGCGCCGCCGCCGTCGAACAGCAGCACGGGGTCTGGGGCGCGCCACGAGTCGCTGTCGCGGACGCCCCACGTGGTGATGCCGGTGCAGCGGGATACGGCCAGGCAGGCGTTGGTCACGGTGGCGTACACGTTGGCCTGGTTGCCGCCGGAGCCGACGTCGAGCTCGGTGATCTGCACGTCGACGCCGAGATCGGCGAAGCGCTGCAGGTTGGCCCGGTAGTCGCCGGACACTGAGCCGCCGAGGTGCGACTGGAACCCGACGCAGTCGATCGGCACACCGCGGGCCTTGAAGTCGGCCACCATCTGGAAGATGCCGGTGCTCTTAGCGTTGATGCCGTCGGTGTTGTAGTCGTTGTAGCACAGCTTCGCGCCGGGGTCGGCGGCCCGGGCGGCCCGGAACGCCGCCTCGATCCAGTCATTGCCGGTCCGCTGCAGGTTCGAGTCCCGGCGACCGCCGCTGCCGCCGTCGGCGAACGCCTCGTTCACCACGTCCCAGGCGTAGATCTTGCCCCGGTAGTGGGTGGCGACCTGGGTGATGTGGTTGAGCATGGCGTTGCGCAGCGCGCTGCCGGACATGCCCTGTGCCCAGCCCGGCTGCTGTGCGTGCCAGGTCAGGGTGTGCCCGCGCATCCGCTGCCCGTGCGCCTGGGCGTGGGCCACGATCTGGTCGCCGGCGGTGAAGGTGAACCGGCCCTGGGACGGCTCGGTGGCGTCCCATTTCATCTCGTTCTCCGGCGTGATCGAGGAGAACTCCCGATCGAGGATGCCGACGTAGTTGGCGTCGTTGAGCTTGAAAGCGGGCACGGCCGCACCGAAGTAGCGGCCCTTCTCCGCCGCCGCGGTACCCAGCGTGGTGCCCGCGTCGGCGGGGCCGGCGAACACGACGGCCGCGCCGGCGGCGATCAGGGTGGTGGTCACGAGCGACAGGATCATCCGCAGTCGCGGTGGGAGTCCGCGCCGCGGCCGCGGCGCGCTCGGGTGGTTCCTCATGCGATTGCCTTTCCGGATCGGCGCCGCGGGAACTGCCGTGTGCGGTGCACTCCTTTCCGGTTGCCGGAGCCGTGCGGACGTCCCCCTAGAGGTTGGCGGTTCAGCGGTAGCCGGCGGAGATGACGTTGGCTTGGACGGCGTTCTCCGTCGCGTCGGTGGGGAAGCCGGCGACGATGGCTCCCTCGTAGAAGGTGCCGATGCTGATGTTGGTGTTGCCGTTGCAGCAGTCGCCGCCGCTGCCGAGGATGATGGCGCCCTGCTTGCGCATCGGGTTGTAGCCGTTGGGCAGCGAGCCGTCCCACAGCGTGGTCAGGCCGCCGGATTGCGCGTTGCTGCCCTTGAAGGCGAGCCGGGACGTCCCGTTGTTCTTGAGCGTCGCGGTGACGAACTTGCTGGTGAACGCCCGCTGGTTGGTGTTCCAGGTCGTGCTTCCGCCGGAGAACAGGCCGAATTCCAGATCCGCCTGGACCCAGGGCCCGGTGCCGACACAGCCGCCGAACCAGCACTGGGTGCTGAAGTTGATCGCGTCCATGGCGCCGGGACCGTCAGCCCGCCTCGTCGTCTCGCTGTTGCCGTAGTCGAAGCAGCAGCCACCGTTGACATGGGTGCCGCTGGTCACCATGTACATGCCCTCGGGTGCGCTGCCGGTCGGGACGCCGGTCAGGTGCCCGTCGCGCCAGTAGCTGTTGCGCGCGTTGATGAACAGCGAGTACGCCTTGGCTCCGCCGACGGTGAGCGTTTCGCTGGTCGCCGACGCCGGGACGTCGGAGCCACCGGCTCCGCCGGGCCCCTGGTAGGCCACGTGATTGCCGCGCCCGGACTGGTCGTAGACGACGGTGATCACGCACGCCGTACTCGCGCAGAACGAGTCCTGGGTGGCGGCGTTGGCGGTGCCGCCGGCCGCCAGCGGTCGGATGTCGGTCGTGGCGTTGTCCGAGGCTCGGCGCACCTGGTAGAGGGGGCCGTTGTAGGAGCCGAACAGCGCTCGGGTGGTGCTGTGCGCCGCGACGCACGGCGTGCCGCCCGCGGCATAGATGTCACATGGCCGCGTGCCGCCCGCCGGCGGGGCCGGCAGGTTCCACTGCTGGTTGTTCTGGCCGTTGCAGGCCCAGATGATGATCTTCGTACCGTTGGCCGTACCCCGGCCCGAGGCGTCCAGGCAGAGTCCGGACTGGACGCCGGTGACCGAGCCGTTGGGGTTGACGTTCCACTGCTGGTTGGCCTGGCCGTTGCAGTCCCAGATCACCGCGGCGGTGCCGTTGGTGCTGCCCTGTCCGCTGGCGTCCAGGCACTTGCTGCCGAGCACCATCAACTGCTTCGTCGCGGTGTACGTCCAGGACTGGTTGGCGGCACCGGAGCAGTCCCACAACTGCACCTGGACGCCGTTGCTGGTGCTGGAGTTCGGGACGTCCAGACACCGGCCGGAGCCGGCGCCCACGACCTGCTGCGCGGCCGCGGCGGCCACCGAGACGCCCCACGTCGCCATGGCGCTGACGGCGACCAGGGAGATCACCAACGCCTGGATCACAGCGGGCGTTCGTCTCCGACTGCGCCGGACGAGGTCTGACACGACCATGTCGGTTCCTTCGGGTCTCAGGTTCCGGTGGCGGCCAAAGGCGGCCGGGGGCGCCAAGGCACCGGCGGCTCGGGCGCATCAGTCCCGGGACGCCACGAGTGGCGGTCGATCGATGTGAGCGTTAACATCGAATGTTGAATTAGGCCGCATAGTCGTGGACGGGGTGCCGAGAGACGGCGAGTGGCGCCGTATCGAGACGCGTATGTAACCATGAGATTGCCAGAAGAAATCGCAACATTCAAGAGGTAGACGCCGGTCTGTCCCACACCGCTCAGGAACCGGGTGGGAGTGCTTCGGAATGCTGCCGCAGTGGGCCTTCCGGGCCTCGCGCGACTGGCCGCGGGGACGGCACATAACACTTTTCGCGACATCATCCGTGGTCGCGGTCGACGAACTTCTGCCGACACTTCATGTTATCGACAACGGCCTGCCGGGGTCGCCCCGCCGAGCGGTGTCCGGCCGATCGCCGCGGTGTGGCAGCAGGTGATTGAGGCATTGACATCTGGTCGCAAAGAATTCAGGCTGGCCGGCGACGTTATCGCTCACATCGGCGGCCCAATGGTCTCTCAGCCGTCAACTGACAGGTGACCGGCTCGTTCCGGTACGCCAGTCAACGCTGCCGCACGCTATGCGCGCCCCGCTGCGGAATTGCCGCAGATTCGAACGACCTCGCGCGGCCGGAGCGGATAACAGAAAGCCGGCGGGACCATTCTCGGGTCAAGCCCTGGCGCGGCTTCGCCGTGGCCGAGGTCCGTCGACCCGACCTACCCGGCGCTGCCGGACACCGCATCGGCCCGGCGCCAGTGCGAGTTCCTGATGATCGTCCGGCGTCGTGCGGGTGGCGACCGCACTTGTCCGGCTCCCGCGCTGCACCCGGATCCGTACCTGGGTCTGCTGTCCTCAACTGGTGCCGTCGACCTCGTGGAACGAGCCATGACGATCGAGCCGGCCACCCGCCGGCGTCGATGGGCCTTGCGCCGGGACACGGCGCAGTGGTGGTTCCTGTCGGTGTACACGGTCGCGGTCGCCGGGTTCCTCCTGGTGCCGATCGGGACCGGGTTCTGGGTCTACAACGACCTGGTGGTGTCCTCGGCTGTGGTCGCCATGGTCTGGGGTGTGCGCCGGCACCGGCCCGCGCACGCGGGCTCGGTGTGGCTGATCGTCGCCGGGCAGGCGCTGGTGGTCGGCGGCCTGCTGGCAGTGACCCTGCTGCCGGGCGAGCAGTCCCCGAGCCCCATTGACGTGGTGTTCCTGTCCGCGTACGCGGTGCAGATCGCCGGCTGGGTGGCGCTGGTCCGGCAGCGCCTGCACGGCCGGGGCCAGGGCCGGGAGAGCCTGCTCGACGCCGCCGTGATCAGTTGCGGCTTCGTGCTGCTGACCTGGGTCTTCCTGATCAAACCGGCGGTCTCCGGCGGGTACGGATCGGCCGCCGCGAGCCTCGTCGCGCTCGGCTTTCCGCTGGTCGACCTGTTCAACCTGGTCCTGGTCATCCGGCTGCTGGCCGCCAATGGCCTGCACAACCGGTCGATCCGGCTACTGGTCGGCGGCCAACTGCTGTCGCTGGCCGGCGACTACGGGATGGTCCTGTTCGTCCGGTTCGGCGACCAGAACAGCTCGCTGCCCCAGCATTTCATCTCGATCACCTCCGCGCTGGTGGCCGGCATCTACGCGGCAGCCATGCTGCACGCCAGCAGCGCCGAGCTCACCCACCCCGCGCCCGCCGGCCCCGGCCGGGACAACCCGCGGCCACGCCAGGCGCTGCTGTGTACCGCGGTGCTGATCGGCCCCGCGCTGCTTGGGGTCGAGGCCTGGCAGAACCACTCGATGGTTCCCGACGCGGGCGCCATCGCGCTCGGCTGCGTGACGATCTTCGTCCTGGTCGTCGCGCGCATGCAGCTGCTCGTCACCACCGTGCGGTCGCAGTCCGCCGTCCTGGCCGAGCAGGCGGTCCAGCTGGAGATACTCGCGCAGCGAGACAGCCTGACCGGCCTGGCCAACCGGCGAGCCTGGGACGTCGTCCTGCAGGCCGGCCTGGACCACGCCGACCGCGACGGCGCCCCGGTCACGGTAGCGATCATCGACCTTGACCACTTCAAGCGCTACAACGATACCCACGGTCATCAGGCCGGCGACCGCCTCCTCAAGGAGGCCGCCGCAGCCTGGACAGCACAACTGCGCCAGGTCGACGTGCTCGCCCGCTACGGCGGCGAAGAGTTCGTCGCACTGCTGCCGGGCTGCGACGCCGCCGCTGTGGAATCCGTGCTGAACCGGCTGCGCGCCGCCAGTCCCGACGGCCTGACCTTCTCCGCCGGGATCGCGACCTGGGACACCCACGAGACCGCCGAAGAACTCGTCAACCGCGCGGACCAAGCCCTCTACGCCGCCAAGAACGCCGGCCGTGACCGCTCAATGGTCGCCACCTAGCGGCTGTTCCGGCAAGCCTGGACGTCAGCGGCGACCCGGCTGGCACTGGCCGGCCTGGCCGCCGCGGGTTGACCATCGCCGCCGCCGCGGTGGTCCCGGGACCAGCGGGGCCAACCAGCAGTGGAGCCTGCGTAGCTGACCTCGGGGGGTCGCCCCGGGTCAGCCCTTCAGCGAGCCTTGAAGCAGGGCGGCGACGAACCGGCGCTGGAAGACGAGGAAGACCGCGAGGGTCGGGGCCAGGATCAGCAGCGAGCCCGCGCAGAGCAGCGGGATGTCCGTACCCCACTGCCCCTGGAAGGCGCCCAGCGCGCCGGCCATCGTCCGCTTCGCCGGATCGTCGACGAGGACGATCGCGAGCAGGAACTGGTTCCAGGTCCACAGGAACAGCAGGATCGCCAGCGACGACATCGCCGGCATGGCCAGCGGAACATGGATGCGCCAGAACAGCTGCCACACGTTGGCGCCGTCGATCCGCGCGCCCTCGGAGAGCTCCTCGGGCATGTTCACGAAGTGCGCGCGCATCCAGAAGACGGAGAACGGCATGAACAGCCCGATGAGCGGCAGGATGATGGCCCACCGGGTGTTCAGCAGCCCCATGTCGCGCACCTGGTAGTACAGCGGCGTGATGATGCCCTCGAACGGGAGCGTCAGGCCGAGGACGAAGGTGAGGAAGACCAGCCGGCGGCCGGCCATCCGGAGGTGCCCGAGCGCGAAGCCCGCCATGGTGGCGAGCAGTAGCGAGATCGGCACCACGCCGAGCACGATGAGAACGCTCGATTTCAGCAGCGCACCCATGTGCGCCGTCCGGAATGCGGCGGCGAAGTTGCCCCAGCGCGGGTGGCTCGGCCAGTCGAGCCCGGAGGGATAGCTGCCGGACGGGTGCAGCGCGGTGGTGAACAGGCTGACGAACGGAACCAGCGTGGCCGCCATCAGGACGACGAGCAGCAGCCGCCCGGTCCATTCCTCCCGCCGGCCGACGATCACGGGCTGTCCTCCTTCGCGAGCCACTGGATCGGCAGGACGCACCCGAGCACGAGCACCACGAGCACCACGGCCAGCGCCGACGCCACGCCCACCTGCCGTTCGGAGAAGGCCAGGTAGTAGATCTCGAGGCCGGGCACCATGGTCGCGTTGCCGGGGCCGCCCTGGGTCGAGATGTAGACGATGTCGAAGGCGGCGAGAGCGGCGATCACGGTCACCGTGACGCTGACCGCGATCTCCTGCCGCAGGCTGGCCACCGTGATCGAGAAGAACTCCCGGAGCGCTCCGGCGCCGTCGATCCTCGCGGCCTCGTAGAGCGCCGGATCTATCTTGCTCATGCCGGCCAGGAACAGCAGCGTGCACAGGCCGAGCAGGACCCAGGCACCGATCACGCCGACCGCCGGCAGCGCGGTGGAGAAGTCACCGAGCCAGGCGCGCGTGACGCCACCGAGGCCGACGCGGGAGAGCGCCTGGTTGACCAGCCCGGTCGAGGACAGCAGCCAGCTCCAGGCGATGCCGGCCGCCACGAGCGGGATGACCTGCGGCAGGAACAGGACGGTACGGGCCACCAGCGCCAGCCGGCTGGCCGCGACGCGCCGGATCGTCGAGGCGATCACCAGGCCCAGCAGCACCGGGATCGCGCTGAAGAACACGATCAGCTTGACCGCGTTCAGGATCGTGTCGACGAGGTCCGGGTCGGTGAACACCTTCACGTAGTTGTCGAGCCCGACCCAGGTGGACGGGCCGATGCCGTCCCACCGGTAGAGCGAGTACTCGACGGTGAGAACCAGCGGGCGCAGCACGAAGACCGCGTAGACCAGCAGTGCCGGCGCGACGAACAGCCAGCCGACCCACCGCGATGTGCGCGCCCGCCGCCGAGCGGGCCGCCGGCTCCCGGCCGCCACCGGCCGGGGCGGCGCGCCCGGAGGCTCGACCGCCGTGCCCAGCGTCGGGCGGGCCATCGAGCTCAGCTCCCGACCTGGCTCTCGTAGTCCTTCTGCACCGACTTCAGCAGGCCTTCCGGAGTCTGCTGCCCGGCGTCCAGCTTCTGCAGTTGGGGGGTCCAGCTCTTCGCGTAGATCGCGCCGGTCGCGTTCGCGATGAAGTCCATCGACCCGTTGTCATCGGCGATCCGCGCACCGGCGGCGAGCGTCGACGCGGTCACCGTGCCCGCCTTCACGGCCGGCATGTGGCCGTCGGCCGGACCCATCGGATGCGACCCGCCGACGTCCACGGCGATGTCGCGGGCCGCGGTGTTGGTCGCGACCCAGTTGAGGAAGAACGCCGCGCAGTCGGCATGCTTGGCGCGGGCCGAGATCCCGAACGTGAGGGGGGCCGACATCGCGGCGGACGGGCCGCCCTGCTGGGCCGGTGGCATGAGGAAGAAGCCGACGCGGCCGGGCATCTGCTTGTCGAGGTTGCCCGACTCCCAGTCGCCGTTGAACATGAACAGGCCGTCGCCGCCGATGAACCGGCTCATCATCTTCGCGTAGTCCACGGCGTTGATGTCCCCGGCGAAGTATCCGGCTTTGATCCACCGCTCCAGGTGCTGCGCGGCCCGGATGTTCGACGGCGTGTCGATCGTCGCGCCCGGCTTCTGGAAGATCCAGTCGTTGATCGGCCCGGCCGGCCCGTAGGACGCCATCAGGTCCTGCAGCGGGAACGCCAGGCCGCCGGTGGCTCCGCCGTTGAACTGGGTGATCGGCGTGATGCCGGCGTCCTTGGCCTTGGCGAGCGCGGCGTCGAGTTCGGCCAGCGTGGTCGGCGGGGCGGTCATCCCGATCCGGGCAGCGAGGGTCTTGTTGTAGAAGACCCCGGTCATGCTGAAGTTGAGCCCCATCGCGTACAGCGACCCCTCGCCGCGCGGCCGGCCGCCCGGGCCGAGCCGCAGCTGCTGGAGCTGGGAGGCCGGCCACTTGTCCCAGCCGAACGCGCTCGCGTACGGGTCGAGGTTCTGCAGCAGGCCGTCCTTGACCAGCTCGGACACCTGGGGCAGCCGCATCAGGTCCGGCGGGTCGTCCGCGAGGACCCGCGGCGCGTTCTGCGTGATCACCGCGAACTGGTCCTCGCGGATGTGCCAGGCGACGTTCGGGTACTGCTTCGAGAACTCCGTGGTGAGCGCCTTCGCTATGGGGAAGCCGGTCTCGAAGTACGCCTCAAGGGTGACCGGGGACGTGCCGCAGGTCGGTGGCGCGGCGAACGATGTGCTCGGGCCGGCCGCCTGGGGGCTGCCGCTGCCGGGGCCTCCGCAGGCGGCCAGCGACCCTGCCAGCGCGACGGCCGCGAGCGCGGCCCGGTGCCAGCAGGCGCGAGTTCGACGAGACATCTGCGTCTCCTCCGACTGTCAGGCCGAACCGGCCGGAGCCAGACACCCGCACGCCGGCTGCTAAATCGTATTAGCAGGCGCCGAGTATTACGATGCGTCTCGGCCGGTGTCAAGACCCGGGCCACACGTGGAGGGATGGGGGTCATCGGGTGAGCCGACGACGGGTCACGCTGGCCGACGTGGCGAGGGTGGCCGGTGTCTCGACCACCGCGGCGTCGCTCGTGCTGTCCGGCCGCGGGCGGGAGTTGCGGATCTCGCAGGATGTCGAGCAGCGGGTCCTGAAGGTCGCGGGCGAGTTGCAGTACCGGCCGAACATCGTCTCGGTGGGCCTGCGCACGGGCACGACCGCGACGGTCGGCTTCGTGTCCGACACGGTCGCGACCTCGCGGCTGGCCGGCGACATGATCAAGGGAGCACTCGAGGCCGCGCGCGAGCGGGACGTCATGCTGTTCATCGGCGAGACCGAGGGAGACGCCGAACTCGAGCGGCGGCTGCTGCAGGCCATGCACGACCGGCAGGTCGACGGGATCATCCTCACCTCGATGTTCACCCGGACCATCAAGGTGCCCAAGGCGCTCGCCGCGTCCCCCGCGGTGCTGCTCAACGCACTTCCCCGGCAGCCGTCGCCACTGTCCTCGGTCGTGCCCGACGAGGTCGAGGCAGGTCGCGCGGCGGCCCGGCTGCTGCTCGAGGCCGGCCATCGCGACGGCATCCACCTGATCGGCGCCGGCCCGGGCCGGCGCGACGTGCCGGCCGGGACGGTCGCCGCGGTGGAACGGCTCGCCGGCATCCGGGCGGAACTGGCCAGCGTCGGGGTGTCGGTGGCGAGCGGCCGGGTCTGCGCCGACTGGCAGCCCGAGTACGGGCTCGCCGCGACCCGCGATCTGCTGGCGCACGCGCGGCCGCGGGCGCTGATCTGCTTCAATGACCGGCTCGCGCTCGGCGCGTACCAGGCTCTCGAGGACGCCGGGCTGAAGGTGCCGACCGACGTTTCCGTCGTGTCCTTCGACGACCACCCGATCGCCACCTGGATCCGCCCCAAACTGACCACGGTCGCGCTGCCGCACTACGAGCTCGGCCGGAAGGCCGTCGACGTCCTGTTCACCGATATCGCCAGGCGCGGCGCGCCCGCCGAGGGCGGCGGTGCGGTGCATCGGGTGCCGATGCCGGTACGCCGCCGCGAGTCGGTCGCCCCACCGAGCGCCTGATCGCCGACCGGACCGGCCGACCTGTCCCGGCACCGGCCTATGCCAGGTGGCGGTGGACGGCCTGCAGCACGCAGGCCGGCTTGTCGCCGCCGTCGCGTTCGATGGTGCCGTCGATGGTGATCTGCACGCCGCCGGGAACCGGCTCGGCGGCGGCCAGCACGGCCCGCAACCGCACCCGGGAGCCGACCGGGACCGGCGCCGGGAAGCGCACCCGGTTCAGGCCGTAGTTGATCGACATGCCGACCTGCTCGATCACCAGGAGTTCGCTCAGCAGCGGGATGAACAGCGCCAGGGTGAGGAAGCCGTGGGCGATGGTGCCGCCGAACGGGCCGGACCGGGCCCGGTCGCTGTCGACGTGGATCCACTGCCGGTCGCCGGTCGCGTCGGCGAACGCGTCGACGTCGGGCTGGCGGATCTCCCGCCAGCGGCTGATGCCCAGTTCGGTGCCGGCGAGGTCGAGCAGGTCGGCGGGCCGGGCGACGGTGGTGCTCACGGGACGGCTGCCTCCTTGTCGTCCGGCTTGCCGTCCGGCCGGACCTGGCTGGTCAGGCCGAGCAGCCGGGCGGCGTTGTCCTTGCGGATCGCCTGTCGACTCTCCGGCCGCAACGGCAGGTTGTCGAAGTCCGACAGCCAGCGGTCGGGGGTGAGCAGCGGGTAGTCCGAACCGAACAGGACCTTGCTCCGCAGCAGCGTGTCGGCGTAGCGGACCAGTTGCGGCGGGAAGTACTTGGGTGACCAGCCGGACAGGTCGATCCACACGTTCGGCTTGTGCACGGCGACCGCGAGCGCCTCGTCCTGCCAGGGGAAGGACGGGTGGGCGATGACGATCTGCAGATCGGGGAAGTCGGCGGCGACATCGTCGAGGTGCATCGGGTTGGCGTACTTCAGCCGCAGCCCGGCGCCGCCCGGCAGCCCGGCGCCGATGCCGGTCTGTCCACTGTGGAACAGCGCCGGTACGCCGGCCGCCTCGATCGCTTCGTAGAGCGGATAGGCGGACCGGTCGTTCGGGAAGAACGCCTGCAGGATCGGATGGAACTTGAAGCCGCGGACCGCGTGCCCGCCGACCAGGCGGCCGACGGCGCGGGCGCCGAGCCGGCCCTTCGCCGGGTCGATGCTGGCGAACGGGATCAGCACGTCGGGGTGCTCGGCGGCCGCCTCGGCTACCTCCTCGTTGCCGATGGCCGGGTGGCCCAGAGCGGCCTCCGCGTCCACGGTGAACACGACCGCGGCCATCCTCCGCTCGCGGTAGTAGGCGGCCATCTCGGCGAGCTGCGGCGCCCGGTTGCCGGTGCTCTTGAAGTGCTCGGCGGACGCGGCGAGCAGGTCGGCCGGGAGCGCGGCATGCCCGTGCCGGGAGACCTCGCAGTGGGTGTGGACGTCGATCGCGGTCAGCCGATCCAGATCGAGCGCGACCGTCACGATGTGCCGCCGTCGGCGAAGCGGGGTACCGGTATGCCGTATGTCTCCAGCCGCTCGCCGACCGAGGAGGCGAAGGCGTCGGCGATCGCGTCGGCGTCCCAGCCGCCGTCCCGGAAGGCGCTGCGGGCCTCGGCCGGATGCGACCAGAGCGAGAGCCGGTCCCCGCCGATGCCGATGCACTGGCCGGTCACCCAGTCGGCGTCGTCGGAGGCGAGGTAGAGCACGAGCCCGGCGGCGTCGTGCGGGGTGCCGAACGAGGCGGCACGGCGGACGACCGGCGGGATCGGCTCGCCGTGTTCCATCGCCGCCACGTACTTGGCCAGGAACGGGATGGTGCGGGTCATGTCGGTGGCGGCGTTCGGGATGACCGCGTTGACGGTCACGCCGGCCTTCGCGCACTCCATCGCCCAGGTGCGCGCCATCGCGGCGATGCCGGCCTTGGCCGCCGCGTAGTTGCCCTGGCCGAAGTTGCCGCGCTGGCCGGCCGGCGACCCGGTCAGGATCAGCCGGCCGCCCCCGGTACGGGTCCGGAAGTGCTGGACCGCCGCCCGGGCGCAGGTGAACGTGCCCCGCAGGTGCACGGCCACGACGGTGTCGAAATCCTCGTCGGTCATCTTCCACAGCACCCGGTCGCGCAGCACGCCCGCGTTGGTCACCATCACGTCCAGCTGGCCGAACTCGTCCACCGCCCGGGTGACCAACCGGTCGGCTGCCTCGGCGGTGCCGACCGCGACGACCTCGGCGACCGCGACCCCACCGGCCGCGGTGATCGTCTTGACCGCCTGCTCCGCGGTGTCGGCGTTGACGTCGTTCACCACCACCGACGCACCGGCGGCGGCGAGCGTGCTGGCGTAGGCAAGGCCGAGGCCCTGGCCGGCGCCGGTGACGACGGCGACCTTTCCGGTCACGTCCACGTGCTGGCTCCTTTCGCCGGGGCCGGTTCGCCGGTGGATGGCGGGCCCGCCGGGCCGGTGCTGCTGCCGTACGACTCGCGCAGGCGCCGCTTGAGCACCTTGCCGGAGCCGGTGCGGGGCAGCGCTTCGGCGAAGACGACCGACCTGGGGATCTTGTAGCCGGCGAGCTTGCCGGCCAGGTGGGCGACGATCTCCTCGGCGGTGGCCGCCGCTCCGGCGCGCAGCACGACGACCGCCCGCCCGACCTCGCCCCACTTCCGGTCGGGGACGCCGATGACGGCGCAGTCGGCGACCGCCGGATGTCCGAAGAGGACACTCTCGACCTCGGCGGGGTAGATGTTCTCGCCGCCAGAGATGATCATGTCTTTGATCCGGTCGGCGATGTAGACGTAGCCGTCCGCGTCGACCTGCGCGCCGTCGCCGGAGCGGAACCAGTCGCCGGGGTAGAAGGCCGCCTCGGTCTCCTCGGGCCGGTGCCAGTAGCCCCGCATCACGTTCGGCCCGCGGATGATCACCTCGCCGGTCTCGCCCACCGCGACGTCGGTCTGATCCGGACGGACCACCCGCACGTCGGTGAAGAAGCACGGGGTGCCGGTCGAGCCGACCTTGCTGGTGCTCTCGCCCGCGCGCAGCAGCAGCGCGCCGGGTGCGGTCTCGGTCAGCCCGTAGCCCTGCAGGAAGGTCAGCCCCCGCTGCTGGTAGGTGCGGATCAGCGGCTCCGGGACCGGCGCGCCGGCACACATCAACGTCCGCATCGAGGACAGGTCCGCGGCCGGCCAGCGCGGTGACTGCGCGATCGCCTGGAACATCGCCGGGACGCAGAACGTGAACGTGACCCGGTGCTCGGCGATCAGCTCCAGTACCCGGTCGGCGTCGAATGCCGGCATCAGGACGCTGGCGCCGCCCTTCAGAAAGGTGGGCAGCAGGATCTGGTTGAGCGCGCCGGTGTGGAACAGCGGCGCCACCAGCAGCGCGACCTCGTCACTGGCCAGGTCTACGTCGATCAGGATGTTGTACGCGTTCCAGGTGATGTTGCCGTGGGTGAGCACGACCCCCTTGGGTCGGCCGCTGGTGCCGGAGGTGTACTGGATCATGCACGGCTGGTCCAGCGTGACCGGCTCGTCCAGCGGGTCGGTCGGCGCGCCGGCCAGCAGGCTTTCCAGGTCGGTGCCGACCTCGACGTACCGGTCGACGCAGGCGGTGTCGCGCAGTTCGGCGACCGTGCCGGCGAGCTCCGGGCCCCAGACCAGGACGCGGGCGCCGGAATCGCGGAGCATGAACGCCAGCTCCGGCGCGGTGAGGCGGAAGTTGAGCGGCACCAGTACGGCGCCCACCGCGCCGGCGGCGAACAGCGTCTCGGCCAGCGCCGGATGGTTGCGGCCGAGGTAGCCGATCCGGTCACCCGGCCCGACGCCCAGCCCGCGCAGCACGTGCGCGAGCCGGGTCACCCGCTCGTGCACCTGCGCGTAGCTCCACGCCCGGCCTTCGTAGACCAGCGCGGTCCGATGTGGACTGATCCGGGCGCGCCGCCGCGGCCACGATCCCAGGCCCTGATCAAGCACTGTCGCTCCCTCGTCCAGTGGCTCGGCGGGCTCAGCTCGCCGGCTGGTACGCCTTCGCCAGCTCGGACTCGACGGGCCCGCCCACCGTCGTCAACCCGCCCCGGGCCGCGCTGTCGGCCCTGGCGATGTAGACAGTCCGGCTCGGCGGCTGCGCCGGGTCGCTGTAGTCCAGCACACCGGCGACCAGGCCACCGGTATCCACTGCCGAAAGCTGGTGCTGCGCGGTCAGCAGGCCGGTGCGGGTGAGGTCATGGTTGTCGCACGCCTTCTGCAGCACGGCCTTGGTCACCTGGGCCTGCACGTAGCCGAAGCCGGAGCCGACCTGGGTCGGGGTGGCGTCGGGGTACGCCTTGTCGAAGGCCGCCGCGGCGGCGGTGGCCGCCGGGGTCTGGGCCGAGACCGGTGCGATGCTCGACACGACGTACAGGTTGTCCTTCAGGGCCGGCCCGGCCGGCGTGGACAGCAGCTGCGGCGTGAATCCCGGGCCGTTCGCGAGGATCGGGACGTTGAGGCCGACGGACTTCGCCACACCGGCCACGGAGGCGGCCTGGGTCGGGCCGGCCGAGACGAGGATGGCCGTCACCCGGGCGGCGCGGAACGCCGACACCTGCGCGGACAGGTCGGTGTCGGTCGGCTTGATCTGCTGCTTGACGATCGTCAGGCCCTTCTGCTTGGCCACGTACTCGCTGCCGCGCAGCGCACTCTCGCCGAAGTCGCCGACGAAGTAGACGTGCCCGATCTTGTCGCCGGCCTTGATGCCCTTGGTCCGCATGAGGAAGTCCAGGCCGTTGATGGTCTCGATGTCGTACGTGGTGCCGACGAGCTGGATGTGCGGGTCGGACAGCACCGCGGAGCTCCAGCCGGCGAACCCGACGAGCATGTCATCGGCGTCCACAGTGGACCGCAGCGCCGAGATCACCGGCGAGCCGAGCACCGTCTGCAGGGCGAGGACGTCGCCGGACATGCCGCGGTAGAGCGAGACCGCCTTCTGCGGGTCGTAGCCGTGGTCCTTGACGGTGACCTCGACCTTGCGGCCACAGACGCCGCCGGCGGCGTTCTGCTGGTTCCAGTACAGCTGCGTGCCCTGCACCAGGCTTTTGCCCAGGGGCGCGAAGACCGCGGTCAGGTCGACCAGACTGCCCAGCTTGATCGTGGCTGCGGTCACCCCCGGGCCGGTCTTGAGGCCGCCGGCGTCCTGGCCGTTGGACTTGGCCTTGCTGCAGGCGGTCAGCAGCAGCGGGAGGATGGCCGCGGCGGCCACTAGCCGTCGGTTCATGGCGGAGCTCCTTGGGGGGACGGGGCTCCTTGGCTGGACGGGGCCCCTTGGCTGGACGGTGCCGCCGGGCTGCGGCGGACGAGTTGGGCGGCGCCGCCGGGAGCGAACAGCAGGACGGCGACGATCGCCGCGCCGTAGAGCAGCCGGGCGGCGTCGGCGGCTCCGACGCCGCCCTCGCCCGGCTGGGCCAGCAATGGCAGCGCGTCGCTGTAGCGGTCCAGGACGAGTGGCAGCGCGGTGACGAAGACCGCACCGGCGACGGCACCCCCGATTGATCCCAGGCCGCCGATGATGATCATGGCGAGGTAGTCCACCGAGAGGCCGAAGCCGAAGTTGTCCGGCACGATCCGGCCAACGGCCAGCGCGAGCAGCGCGCCGGCCAACCCGGCGTACATCGACGAGACGGTGAAGGCCGCGGCCTTGTACCGCCGGACGTCGACGCCCATCACGGCCGCGGCCACCTCGCTGTCCCGCACGCCCGCCAGCGCCCGCCCGGGACGGCCGCGCAGCAGGTTGCGCGCGTACCACCAGGCCGCGGTCGCCAGCAGTAGGCCGAGGTACCAGAGCCGTTCCAGCCCGCCGTACGGGATGCCGAGGATCGTCAGGTCCGGATGGCCGGCGGTGAAGGAGAAGCCGAACAGCCGCAACGGCGCGGCGTCCCGGCCGTTGAAGCCGCCGGTCACCGGCCCGGCGTTGAGCAGGATGTGCTGGCCCAGGAACACCAGCCCGATCGACGCCAACCCCAGGTAGATCCCGCGCAGCCGCCCGGCGATGGGGCTGAACAGCGCCCCGGCCAGGCCCGCCAGGACGACCGCACCGACCAGTGCCAGCAGCGGCGGCAGCCCGGCTCCGCGTACGGCACCGGTGCCCACTCCCGCGCCGGCTCTGCTGCCGGCGAGGAACGCGTAGCCGTAGGCCCCGACGGCGACGAAGAACGCGTGCCCGAGGGAGAGCTGCCCGGTCACCCCGACCAGCAGGGTCAGCCCGATCGCGCCGATCGCCGCGGCCATCGCGAACAGCCCGGTCTGCAGCCAGAAGCTGGTCAGCGAGAGCGGCGCGGCGAGCAGCAGCAGCGCGACCGCGACCGCGGCGGGCCACCGCGGCAGCCGGCGGATCCGTCCGGCGGCGGCCCTAGACACGGGTGACCTCCTTGCTGCCGAACAAGCCGGCCGGCCGGGCGAGCAGCACCAGCAGCATCACCAGGTACGGCACGACGCTGCCGAAGCCGCGCCCGGCGAATGCGAGCTGATCCTGGTACCCGGCGGCCAGCGTCGAGGTGACCCCGACGACCAGCCCGCCGACCAGGGCGCCGGTGGTCGAGTCCAGCCCACCGAGGACGGCGGCCGGCACCGCCGCACCGAGCGCCGCCTGCCCGACGCTGCCGCTGACGCCGGGGGAGGGGAACGCGGTGAAGAACAGCCCGGCGACGGCGGCGAGCCCGCCGGCGAGCGCCCATGCGCCGGCGGCCACCCGGCCGAGCCGGACACCCATCAGCGCGGCGGTCTGCGGACGCTGCGCCGCGGCCCGCAACGCCACGCCCCAGTCCGAGAACTTGACGGCGGCCAGGAACCCGCCGACGAGCACCACCGCGGCGGCCGCGGCGGCGATCCGGGTCTCCGGCAGCCGGATCGGGCCGACCCCGACCACCGCGGCGCCCCACGGATCGCCGATCGTGAGCAGGTCGGTGCCGATCCGCCGGGTCAACTCGGTGACCAGCACGATGTCGACGCCGAGGGTCAGGATGGCCAGGGTGCCCGGATCGGCCAGCCGGACCCGGCGCAGCAGCACCGCCGCGATGAGCACCCCGGCGGCGGCCGTCACCGCCACCGCGAGCAGCACAGCGGGGGCGAAGCCGAGCTCGCCGTGGGCGCGGCCGACGATGTAGGCGCCGAGCAGCAGCAGCGACCCGTGGGCGAAGTTCACCACCCGGGTCGCCTTGAAGACGATGACGAACCCGAGCGCGATCAGCGCGTCGATGCAGCCCAGCGACAACCCGTTGATCAGCAGCGTGCCGAACTGGGTCACCGCGGACCACCGCCCGCCGCCGGCTCCGCCGCGCCCGGTGCGGCCGCCGCGGCCGGTGTGGCCGGTGCGGCCGGTGTGGCCGGTTCGGCCGGCACGCCGAGGTATGCCCGCACGACGGCGGGGTCGCGCTGGACGTCGGCCGGGGCGGCGTCGGCGATCCGCCGGCCGAAGTCGAGCACGGTAACCCGGTCGGCGATGCCCATCACGAAGGCCATGTCGTGCTCGACCAGCAGGATCGTCACGGCCAACGCCTCCCGGACCCGGACCAGGACGCGGGCCAACCGCACCGACTCCGCCGCGGTCATGCCGGCCACCGGCTCGTCGAGCAGCAGCAGCGTCGGTTCGGAGCACAGGGCCCGGGCCAGCTCGACCCGCTTGCGGTCGCCGTAGGGCAGCTCGTCCACCCGCCGGCTCAGGACGTCGGCCAGCTCCAGCAACTCGGCGACCTGCCGCACCCGGCGGTCCTGCTCGGCCTGCTCCCGCCGGGCCCGCGGGGTGCGCAGCCCGGCCGCGACGAAGCCGGCGCGGGTGAGCCGGTGCCGCCCGAGCAGCAGGGCATCGGCGACCGTCCCGACCGGCGACAGCGCCAGGTTCTGGAACGTGCGCCCGACGCCGAGCCGGGCGATCTGGTGCGGCCGCAGCCCGGTCAGCTCGTGGTCGCCGTAACGCACGCTGCCGCCCGCGCTCCGGTAGACCCCGGTCAGCACGTTCAGGCAGGTTGACTTGCCCGCCCCGTTCGGCCCGATCAACGCGTGCACCGCTCCCGGCTGGACGGTGAACGACACCTCGGACAGCGCGGCGATCCCGCCGAAGCGCACGCTGAGCCCGTCCACCACCAGTTCGGGCAGCCCGCGCGCCGGACGGCCGCCGGCCGGGGTCGCGGTGGCACGCGGCGCGGTGCCCACGCCCAGGTACCGCTCCCGCACCTGGTCGGTCGCGGCCAGCTCGGCGGCCGGCATGTGCAGCGAGACCCGCCCGACCTCCAGCACGTAGGCCGCGTCGGCCAGGGCCAGCGCGAGCGCCGCGTTCTGCTCGACCAGCACGACCGCGGTGCCGCGGCGGTTGATCTCGGCGATCACCTCGCCGATCCGCCGCACCAACTGCGGGGCGAGCCCGAGCGATGGCTCGTCCAGCAGCAGCAACCGCGGGCCGGCCATCAGGGCCCGGCCGATCGCGAGCAACTGCTGCTCACCGCCGGACAGCAGGCCCGCCCGCTGGCCGCGCCGGTCCCGCAGCACCGGGAACAGGTCGTACACCTCGTCCCGGGCCGGGCGGCGGAGGCGCCGGGCGACGGCCAGACCGCCGGCGCGCAGGTTCTCCTCCACGGTCAGCTCGCCGAAGACCTGCCGGCCCTCCGGCACCTGCACCACGCCGGAGCGGACGATCGCGGCCGGGGCGGCGCCGTCCAACCGGCGACCGTCGAATTCGATGGACCCGCCCACGATCGACCCCCGGGTGAACGGCAACGTCCCGGAGATCGCCCGTAGCAGGGTGCTCTTGCCGGCGCCGTTGCCGCCCAGCACCGCCACCACCGCACCGGCGGGCACCGACAGCGACACCCCGTCCAGTGCCCGGACCGACCCGGCGTAACAGACGGCCAGCTCGCGGACGCCCAGCAGGGGGCCGCCCGGGTCGCTGGGGCTGGTCCGCGGCGAGACGGCCGGCGCGGCATCCGGCATTGACCCAGCTGGCACGGCCCACCTCGATCCGCGGCGGTCGACGGCAGACAATATGATGAGACATAGTGCTAGTCGGTCGTCAAGCTTCTGGGGAACTTAATTGGCTGGCATCCTGACGGGCATGACCGATGGCGTCCCTGCTACCGACGCTGCTACCGATGCCGCTCTCGACGCTGGTGCCGACCCCGTCGACCTGGCCGCGGCCGACCTGCGGCGACCGGGTCCGTTGCGCGGGCCGAGCGCCCGGGCGTACCTGCTGTTCGTGCTCGGCGAGTACGCCCTGGAGCAGGGTGAAAGCGCCTGGACGCAGACCGTCGTCGACGCCCTCGGCCTGGTCGGCTTCGAGGAGAAGGCCGCCCGGCAGGCGCTGAGCCGCAGCGCCGCGGCCGGCTGGTTGACCGCCGAACGCAGCGGCCGCCGGGTGCGCTGGCGGATCACCCCGACCGGGCACAGGTTCCTGGTCGCCGCCCGGGACCGGCTGTTCGCACCCGGCCCGGATCGCGACTGGGACGGCGACTGGCTCGTCCTGCTGACCACCGTCCCGGAGACCAGGCGCCAGCTCCGCCACCGATTGCGCACGTCCCTGGGCTGGGCCGGCTTCGGCTCGCTCGGCCCCGGCGTGTGGATCAGCCCGCACCCCTCGCACGCCGACGAGGCCCGCCAGGTGCTGCGCGCCCTCGGTGACGAGGTCCGGGGCACCCTGCTGCACGCCCGGTTGGACGATCCGGCCGAACGCCATCGCCTGGTCGCCGAGGCCTGGGACGTCCCGGCGCTGGACGCCCAGTACCAGGCGTTCGTCGAGCGCTTCGCCGCCGCCCGCCCGCGCACCCCGGCCGATGGCCTGGCCGAACTCCTGCACCTCGGCTACCACTGGCGACGGCTGCTGCTGCTCGACCCGGGCCTGCCACCGACGCTGCTGCCGCCGGACTGGAGCGGCGAGCGGGCCCGCCAGCTGCTCCTGGACCGTCAGGCCGCCTGGCACCGGTTGGCCGGCGCATGGTGGCAGGCACGCGAACAGGAAACAAGTACGACGTAGTCCTGATCGCCGGACCATCTCAGTGCGGAAGGAGCCTTCGAAACCGACCTGCTCCGGTGACCGGACGCGGTCTACTGGGACATCATCGAGCGGCGGACGATCCTGGCCTGGCCGGCGGCCTGTGCGCAGACGCTGCAGGACCGGGTGTGTCGTGCGATGCGCTTGCGCCACAGCGGGCTCGGCGCGCCGTCCCAGCCCGCCAGCACGGCCTGGAGCGCGACGCAGCGTGGTCTGGCTTCCAGCGCGGCCACGAGTTCGCGGCTCAGGTCGAGTCGGTGGCGCATCCGTTGTACCCGCACTCCCGCGTGCGCGGTGCTGATGGTCAGCGCCGCGGCCAGTTCGGTCCGGGTCAGCTCTCCTGCGGTTTCCCGCCGCCACAGGGACAGCAGAGCCCGGTCGCCGGGGTCGAGCCAGCGGCTGGCACGCACCACCTGGCGGCGCTGCCTGGACAGCTCCAGGCGGAGCATGCTCAGGAACTCGAACTCGGCCTCGGCGTCCGGTAGGTCGGCCGCCTGGTCGAGGGTGGCTGTGCGGCGGGCGGCGCGGGCACGGCGATGCAGGTGTGTGCTGACCTGGTGTACGGCGATCGCGGCCAGCCACGGCCGGAAGCTTTGCGGGCTCTGCAGCGTCGGCAGCCGCCGCACGGCGCGCAGCACGGTGTCCTGTACGACGTCGTCGGCGTCGGGATGCCCGCTCAGCGCGCGGCGGACGATCGTGTAGACCAGCGGCAGGCTGGTCGCGACGAGCCCGTCCAGGGCCTGCCGGTCGCCCGCCTGGGCCGCGATCACGAGGCCCGTCTCGTTGGTGCCGGTGTCTCGCATCTCCTCACCCGCCTTCAGGGCCCAGCGACTCCGGCTCCAGCGGTGACGCTCGCGGGCCGAAGACCCGCGAGCGGCACGGCCGATGACGCTGTGCCTAGCGGCCCCAGAGCCGCCAGGTCTGGTTGAGCGGGCTGCCCTGGTTGGCGGGGTTGCAGGTCCACTGGTGGATCAGGGCGTGGGCCGCGGTGGAGATGCCGCTGACGTCGACGCACTTGCCGCTGTGCCGGGCGACCAGCTGGAAGTCGTGCGGGTCGTTGCCGGCGTACGTCACCTTCCGCAGCGTGAACTGCTGGTTCAGCGCGTTGCCGCCGAGGCAGGTCCATTGCTGGATGACGGCGCCGTCGGCGGTGGACACGCCGTTGACGTCGAGGCACTTGCCGGTCTGCTGGTTGACCATCGTGAACGTGTCGGCGACGCCGGCGACCGGGCGGAAGTTCCACAGCTGCTGGTCGCCGCCCTCGCAGTAGAACTGCTGCTGCTGGTTGCCGTCCGCGGTGCTCAGGTTGGTGTTGTCCAGGCATTGCTGGGAGTGCTGGGCGGCGGCCACGGACTGGAAGCTGCTATCGGACGGCGGTAGCAGCGTGATCGTGAACGTGTCGTCGGCGTTGCCGTGCGGCAGGTTGACCGTGGTCGCGTTGTTGGACAGCGACAGCACCGAGTTCTGGATCGTGACCGGGCCCTGGACCGCCCCGCCGCCGTTGAACGGGATCCGCGCGGCGATCACCCGCACCTGGTTGTTCTGCACGATGCCGCTGGTGGCGTCCAGGCGTTGCAGGTTGACGGCGATGTTGCCGGTTGTCCGGCCGCCGCCGACGAGGATCTTCGCGCTGCCGGCCGTCCTGGTGGCCACGGCGTCGTACGAGGGGCTGGGCGTGACGGCCGCGAGCTGGCCGGTCTGGCTGGCGTAGAAGCGGTAGACCCACCATTCGCCCTTGGGCTGGTGCTGGCCGGCGGAGTTGCGGACCAGCAGCCCGGCGATGTCGTTGTGCAGGTTGGCCCCGCCGGCCCAGTTCGCCCGCAGCCCGTCGGCGCCGGCGCGTTCGAGCCGCGCGATGTACCAGGAGCCGTCGCCGGGGTTCTGCTCGTTGCTCGCGGCGTACTCGTTGATCTGGTACGGCCGGGCGTGCGGGATACCGCGCGAGCCGAGCGTGCTGTTGGCGGCCGCGACGTTCGCCACCGGGTCGCCCGGCAGGCTGTGCCAGCTGACGATGTCCGGCACCGTGTTGGTGGACCGGACGAAGTCGAGGTACTGGCCCCACCAGGCGCCGGTCGTGGTGGGCACGCACGCGCAGCTCGGGCCGACGATCAGCTGGCCGGGGAACGCGGCCCGGACGCGCTGGAACGTGCGCCGCCACAGCTCGAAGTACTGCGCCTGCGGGCGGTTCCAGAACAGCGTGATGTTCGGCTCGTTCCAGAGGTCCCACTGCACGGTGAGCCCGGCGGTGCGGACGTCGCCGATCAGCCGGGTGAGGAAGTTGTCGTAGTCGGTCCAGTCACCGTTGTCGCCGGGGAAGCGGGAGATCGGGAACCCGTCCGCGCCCCACAGGTCGTGCACCAGCAGGACGAACTGCCCGCCGAGCGCGGCCGTGCGGCGGGCCTGTGCCTGCGTGGCGTTCCAGCGCCGCGGGTAGCGGCCGGAGACCCAGCCCCCGGGTGAGTCGAGCTGCGCCCCGCCGGCACGCATGGCCCGGAACCTCACGTCCCGGAAGAAGTGGTCCGGCGGTCCGGACGCGTCCTCGGTCATGCCGTAGATCCAGCCGGAGGCGCGGTACGTCGGGGCGGCACCGCCGGCGGAGAAGTCGACGGCGATGGATTCGTCCCCGGCCTGGGCGGGCCCGGGCGCCGTGCCGAGGGTCATCGAGACGACGGCGAGCGCGACGGCCGCGAGGCGGGCGGCGAGGCGGTGGCGGGAGATGTCCACGGGTGGCTCCTGGGACGGGTGGGACCGGGCGCGGCCGATCGCGGGACGGGCCGGTGGCCGTCCCGGTCGGTGCGGTCGCGGTCAGCGGGTGGGCGCGGGACCCGTGCTGGCGCGCAGCGAGATCGGTGGGGCGAGCAGCAGGTGGCGGGGCGGGGCGTCGGGGGTGGCGATGCGTTCGAGCAGCAGGTCGACGGCGTGGGCGCCCATCTCCATCGGTACGTCGGCGGCGGTCAGCGGGGGCCGGAAGTCCTCCGCCCAGTGCCGGGCCACGACGCCGGCGATCGACAGGCGCCCCGGCACGGCGACGTGCGCCCGCTCGAGGGCGCGCTGGATGCCGGGCAGGGCCGCCTCGTTGATCGTGGCGATCGCGGTGACGCCGGGATGCTCGTCGAGCAACCGCTCCAGGCAGGCCTCGCCGGACGCGGCGTCGTCGCCGCAGCACAGGTCGACGCCGGTCAACCCGCGCCGGTTGGTGACCTCGGTGAACCCGGCGAGCGCGCGCTGGGCCGGCCCGTACCCGGCGGCGACCAGCTCGGTGGACCGGTTGATCAGGGCGACATTGCGGTGGCCGAGGTCGGCGAGGTGGTGGACGCACTGGGCGACCAGGGCGGCGTAGTCGAGGTCCACCCAGGAGGTGCCCCGCGGGTCGGCGGTGTGCCCGATCGTGACGAACGGCAGGCCGGTCTGCCGGAGCCGGTTGACCCGCTCGTCCTCCAGCCGGATCTCCATCAGGATGACCCCGTCGACCCGGCGGCCGCTGACCACCCGTTCGAAGGACCGGTCGTGCTCGCCACCGGAGGGCGAGAGGAGCACGTCGAGGTCCGCGCGGGCGGCGGCCTCGACCACGCTGGCGACGAACCCGAGCTGCATGTCGGTCAGCCGCAGGCTGGCCGGCGGGATGACCAGGCCGAGGGTCCGGGTCCGACCCTCCTTCAGCGCCCGGGCCGCGGCGTTGGGCCGGTAGTCCAGCTCGTCGATGACCGCCTGGATCCGCCGCTGGGTCGCCGGGGAGACCGTCCGCTTGCCGCTGAGCGCGTACGAGACGGTGCTGCGGGACACCCCGGCCCGGCGGGCGATCTCGCCGATGTTCATCGCGTACCTCAGGCGTACCTAGTGGGCGAATCGATTCGACCGGACGTTAGGCGCTGATTTCAGACATGTCAACGACGGCCTTGACGGTCGGCGGCGGTGGGCCTAGCTTCTGTCGAACCGATTCGGCGAATCGATTCGCTGCTCGACCGCGAGGGGAAGATCCGTGAGGTGGTTGGCTACCCGCCGGCGCGCCGTTGGCGCAGCGCTGGCGATCCTGGTCGCAGCCGGCGGCGCGGCCGCGTGCTCGTCATCGGACGACAACTCCGGCAGCGGCGCCGGTAGTGCGACGTACACGATCTGGGACCCGTACCCGCAGTTCGACAACTCCTCGGACTGGGTCACGCTGCTCAAGAAGTGCGGCACCGACGCGGGCGTGAGCGTCTCGCGAACCGGCTACGACACCACCGACCTGACCAGCAAGGCGCTGCTGGCGGCGCAGCAGGGCAACTCGCCGGACGTGCTGATCGTCGACAACCCGGTGGTGTCCACGCTCGCCGAAGCCGGCGTGTTGGCCACGACCGAGGACACGAAGCTGGACGCCTCGGCGAGCTCGCCAAACCTGCTGGCGGCCGGGCAGAGCGGCGGCAAGACCTACGGCGTCCCGATCGGCGCGAACACCCTGGCGCTGTACTACAACAAGGCCGTGCTGTCGGCCGCGGGCGTCGACCCGGCCTCGGTGACGGACTGGGCCGCGCTGACCGCCGCGCTGGCCAAGGTGACCGCCGCGGGCAAGAAGGGCATCACCTTCTCGGCGATCGGCACCGAGGAGGGCAGCTTCCAGTTCCTGCCCTGGTTCTGGGGCTCCGGCGCGCAACTGTCCACACTGGACTCGGCCGGCGGGGTCGCGGCGCTGTCGCTGTGGTCCGACTGGCTGGCGAAGAAGTACGCGCCCAACTCCGTCATCAACAACACCCAGACCACCAGCTGGCAGGAGTTCGCCACCGGGCAGTACGCGTTCGCCGAGAACGGCACCTGGCAGCTGGCCAACGCGAAGAAGGCCGGGTTCCAATACGGCATCCTGCCGATCCCGGCCAAGGACGGCGGCACCGCGCCGGCGCCGACCGGCGGCGAATTCGTCACGATCCCGGTGCAGAAGCAGACCGCTCGCTACGCCACCGCCGCGAAGCTGGTCAACTGCCTCACCAGCAGCGACAACCTGCTGGCCACCGACACCACGCTGTCCTACATCGCGCCGACCGAGGCGGTGCAGGCGGCGCAGGTGGCCAAGAACCCCGAGCTGAAGGTGTGGGTCGAGGCGGTCAAGGCCGCCAAGGGGCGCACCGGCGACAACCTCGGCACCAAGTACCCGAAGATCTCCGAGCCGATGTGGAAGGCGGTGCAGTCCGCCCTGTCCGGCTCGCAGAGCCCGCAGGCAGCGCTGAGCAACGCGCAGTCGGCGGCCGCCGCCGCCACGAACTGATCGATGCCCGCCGCAACCCGGACCGCGGCCGGTGCCGGGGTGGCACGGACGGCCACCCCGGCACCGGTCCGCCACCGTCGCCGGGCACCGGGATACCGCGCGCAGCGGTGGGTGGCCTGGGCGTTCCTGCTGCCGCTGGTCGCCTTCCTGCTCGCGTTCTACGCGTACCCGCTCTACCGCAACCTCGACCTGAGCCTGCGCAACTACACGGTGCGTTCCTTCGTGCAGGGCGGCGCGCCGTTCACCGGCCTGGCGAACTACCGCAGGGTCATCGACGACCCCACGTTCGCGCCGGCGTTGCTGCACACGGCCGTGTTCACGGCGGCCTCGCTGGTGTTCCAGTTCGGGATCGGCCTGGCGCTGGCGGTCTTCTTCCACCAGCACTTCCGGCTGTCCGCGACGCTGCGCGCGCTGTTCCTGGTGCCCTGGCTGCTGCCGCTGATCGTGTCGTCGTCGACCTGGGCGTGGATGCTCAACAGCGAGGCCGGCGTGGTGAACTCGGTGCTGCGGGCGGTCGGCGGCGACCCGGTGAACTGGCTGACCTCACCGCACTGGTCGCTGGTCTCGGTCACCGTCGCGAACGTGTGGATCGGTATCCCGTTCAACCTGGTGCTGCTCTACAGCGGCCTGCAGGGCATCTCGCCGCAGCTCTACGAGGCGGCCGCGCTGGACGGGGCGGGCGGCTGGCAGCGGTTCTGGCGCCTGACGTTCCCGCTGCTGCGGCCGGTGTCGGCGATCACGCTGCTGCTCGGCCTGGTTTACACGCTCAAGGTCCTCGACGTCATCTGGGTCATGACGAGGGGCGGTCCGGCCGACTCGTCCACCACGTTCGCCACCTGGGCGTACCGGCTCGGGTTCGGCAGCGTGCTGCCGAGGTTCGGACCCGCGGCCGCCGTGGGCAACCTGCTCATCGTGGCCGCGCTCGGCTTCGGGCTGGTCTACATCCGGTTCCAGCGCCGCCAGGGCGGGCAGGCGTGAGACGGCCGGCCACGTGGTGGAAGACCGGCGTCGGTCTGGTGCTGACCGCGCTGATGCTGTTCCCCGCCTACTGGATGGTCAACGTCTCGTTCACCCGCGACCAGGACATGCGCAAGACGCCGCCGAACTGGTTCCCGGTGCATGGCACGCTCGCCGGCTACCGTGCGGTGCTCGACCAGCAGTTGCCGTACCTCGGTACCAGCCTGCTCGTCAGCCTGGGCACGGTCGCCGTCACGCTCGTCATCGCCGCTCCCGCCGGCTATTCGCTGGCCCGGCTGCGGCCGGCCGGCGGCGGCACGCTGAGCTTCCTGCTGCTGGTGGCCCAGATGATCCCCGGAATCATCATGGCGATGGGCTTCTACGCCATCTACCTCACCCTCGGCGTGCTCAACACGGTCGGCGGCCTGATCGTCGGCGACGCCACGATCGCCGTCCCGTTCGGGGTGCTCGTCTTCCAGGCCTTCATGTCCGGGATCCCCGCGGAGATCACCCAGGCGGCCACAGTGGACGGTGCCGGCCCGGTGCGCGCGTTCTGGTCGGTCGTCCTGCCGGTCAGCCGCAACGCCACGATCACCGTCGCCCTGTTCGCGTTCCTCTGGGCCTGGTCGGACTTCGTCTTCGCCTCCACATTGGACGGTGGCGGCCGGCTCCGCCCCATCACGCTCGGCATCTACCAGTACATCGGCAACAACAACCAGCAGTGGAACGCCATCATGGCGACCGCCGTGGTGGCCTCGATCCCGGCGGCGGCGCTGCTGGTGGTCGCCCAGAGATACATCGCCGCCGGTGTCAGCGCCGGCGCCGTCAAGGACTGACCGCACGGCGAAAGCGAGCAGCATGCAGTTCCCGGTCCGGCAGATCCCGTTCAGCTACTCCGGATCCTGGTTCGACTTCTCCCCGGTCATCGCCGCCAACACCTACGCCGACGACATCCACCTCGTGTCACACCAGACCGGCCTGCATCCGGTGCTCCGCCTCGTACCGCTGGCCGCCGACACGCGGGCGGAGACCACCGTCGCCGCGGTGCCGTCGCGGCTGACCTGGACCGGCTTC
>Ga0307500_10000050_pt1 | contig 35590 bp, 34 predicted proteins | sample 14_S_MG_FD_201362 | JGI IMG/M metagenome (GOLD analysis project Ga0307500, IMG submission 201362) | Soil microbial communities from Populus trichocarpa stands in riparian zone in the Pacific Northwest, United States - 14_S | ecosystem: Environmental > Terrestrial > Soil > Riparian zone > Trees... | reverse complement strand
GGCGGGATCCGGTGGCAGGCGGGGAAGACGTGGAAGGCCGGCCGTGACCCGGACGTCACCGCGAAGATGGCCCGCATCCTGGCCCGGTACGACCGGCCACCGCCTGACGGGCGGGTGCTCTGCGTCGATGAGTTCGGACCGTTGAACCTGCGACCCAGGCCCGGCCGGCGCAGCTTCCTGGTGGTCCGGTATCAGGCCTGCCCCTCGGCACCCGGCGTCTCGCCGCCGCGGTCGGCCTGGGTCAGGAAGATCTCCTCGATCAGCTGCTTCGCGCGGTCCGGTACCGGCTCCGCCGGGAAGACCTCCGCACACAGCGCGAAGACCTCTGCGGCGCTGACCAGGCGAAGCCGCTCCACCAAGAACCGGAGGTCGCCAGCATCGCGAGGCCGGCCGGCGAGGACCTTCATCGCGAGCATGTGCTCAGGCGATGCCGCCGTCACCCGAAGACCCGGGTGGTCAAACACGCGAGCCGCCGCGGGGTCGCCGCCAGGCGCGACGTATGCGCTCGCCTGCTCATTGAGCCACCAGCCAGGCAGTCCGAACTCGTCGGCTCCTCCAGCACGACTCCATGGGGGACGAAGAGTGCGTCGATGTCACGGGTGGAACGCCGAGCGTCGTAGGCCAATGCCATCGCGGCGCCGCCGAATACGTAGAGGTCGGCGACGACGCCGCGACGCTGAAGTCGCTCGCCCAACCGGCGCAGGACCGACTCCAAGGCGGCTCGGTCCAGAAGTGGGGGGTTCGGGCTGGTCACGCCACCTTCAAATTCTCCGGTGCGACGAAGATGCCGCGGCCGCGGAAGGCGGCGGGGGCGTGCACGAGCGCGTCGGCGCGGGCGAACGGGGTGTCGAACGGGAACCAGAACTGGCGCAGCCGGCGGCCGTAGGCCCAGTCCGCGGCGGCGTGCCCGTCCCGGGCGGCCAAGTGCTCGGCCAGCGCGGCGAGGAACACGTCCCACCGTTCGTCGCCGGTACCGGGCGGCTCCGCCACGAGCAACGCCGCCCGGACATCGGACGGCTCGTGCCGGTGCTCCTCCAGGAATTCGGCAACCAGCCGCCACCTGTCCGAGTCTGCCTCGGCCTCCGACAGGTAGCCGGCCAGCTCGACCAACGTCATCGGCCGATACGGAGTCACGTTCGCACCCCCGGTTGCTGCTGGCCGACCTTACTCCCAGCTCCGGAGGCACCATCCGGGTCGGTGCGTGCCGGCCGGTGCCGGCGGTTGGGGCGGGTCAGCTGGCTACGAGCCAGACGACCACGGCGGCAGCGATCACCACTATGGCGGCGATGGTGACGATCAGGGTGACCGGGGCGCGCTTGGCGGCGGCCGGCTCGGCTTCCTCGCCGCGCTGCACGAAGGCGCGGAACATCTGGGTGTTCGCGATCGGGTCGTTGTCACGCTCAGGCATGGCCAGCACCTTAACGCGCTTGCTTGTGGCACAGGCGCAACCACACGGAGTCACCGGATCGGGTGAGACAGCCACGCCGGCGGGCCGGGTTCGCCCAGCTTCCGGGCCTGGCTGTGCTGCCACCCGGGTCAGCACCACCCGGCCGGGACCTAGACGACGGTCTCCGCCAGCGCCTCCGGGGCGAACAGGTCGGCCGGGGCGAGCGCGGTGCGGGTGAGTCCCTGGGCGTGCAGGTAGCGCAGGAACGTACCCAGCGGGAGCTCGTTGGCCGGCAGGCCGTACGGCCAGTAGTCGGAGCCGAGGATGGCGCGGGTGCGGGCGACCTCCTCGGCCAGCCAGGGCAGCAGGTACGGAACGGCGGCGGTCTCGTCGATGCCGGCCATGGCCTGGCGGCGCGCCTGCTCGAAGCCCTTGAAGACCGAGCGGGCCAGCCAGCGGTGCCGTTCGTACAGCTCGCGGCGCAGCACCACCACGTGCATGATCGGGAAGATGCCGGTCCGCTGGTAGTAGCGGCGTTCCTCGGCGCCCGGGTCCGCGAACAGGCGGGCCACCTCGGGCCGGCCGGCCCGGACCGGCTCCGGCGTCCGGGGCGAGTAGAGCGCGTCGATCTCGCCGCTGACCAGCAGCTCGGCGAGGGTCTCGGTCGGCCCGATCGGGGCGATCCGCACGTCGGCCGGCAGCTCGACGGCGATCTTCTCGACCCGTCCCGGCCGGTGCAGCCCGCCGGTCCGGTAGGTCACCGAGGTCACCGGGACGCCGTGGTGCTCGGCCAGGATGCCGCGGATCCAGACGTTGGCCGTCAGCTGGTACTCGGCCAGGCCGACCGTGCGGCCGGCCAGGTCGGCCGGGCCGGCGATGCCGGCGGCGGTGTTCACGTAGATCCCGCTGTGCCGGAACATCCGGGACGGAAACGCCGGGATCGCGATGAACGGCGCGCCCCGCTCCAGGCTGATCACGTAGCTGGCCAGGGACAGCTCGGCCAGGTCGAACTCGGCGAACCTGGCCATCCGGAAGAACGTCTCCTCCACCGGCAGGTCCAGGTAGGTGAGGTTGACGCCCTCGATCCGGACGGTACCGTCGCGCAGCCCCTCGGTCCGGTCGTAGTGCCCGCAGGCGAGCGTGAGATCGAGTCCGGCCACGACGTCTCCTGTTCGCACCGGGATCGGCCCAGCTGCCGCGGACGCCGGCTGACCACGGTTCCTGGACGGCTACCGGCGCCGCGTCAACGTTCCGCGCAGTATGCACGAGACGGCGGCAAATGAGTGGACGGCAGGGCACGCGGTCGGCATGGTGCGGGGCATGCGGCAGGAGGACGTCTGGGACGCCGAAACGGCGCGGCGGTACGACACCCCCGGCGTCGGGATGTTCGCCGCCGACGTGCTGGGGCCCACGGTCGACCGGCTGGCCGAGCTGGCCGGGGACGGTCGGGCGCTGGAGTTCGCGATCGGAACCGGGCGGGTGGCCATACCGCTGGCCGGGCGCGGGACACCGGTCGCCGGGATCGAGTTGTCCCGCCCGATGCTCGAGCAGCTGCGCGGCAAGGTCGACGAGCAGACAATCCCGGTGGTTGTCGGGGACATGGCCACCACCCGCGCCCCCGGCGAGTTCACGCTGGTCTACCTCGTCTTCAACACGATCTCCAACCTGCTGACCCAGGCCGAGCAGGTGGCCTGCTTTCGCAACGCCGCCCACCACCTGATTCCCGGCGGCCGGTTCGTCATCGAACTGTGGGTGCCGGAACTGCGGACCCTCCCACCGGGAAAGACGGCCACGGTCTTCGCGGCCGAACCCGGCTACCTCGGCCTGGACACCTACGACGTCCTGCACCAGCACGTCGTCTCCCACCACTTCAGCTTCGACGACGGCCGGAACGCCCGACTGTCCCGCAGCCCCCACCGCTACATCTGGCCAGCCGAGCTCGACCTGATGGCCCAACTCGCCGGCTTCCACCTGGAAACCCGGCACGCCGACTGGACCGGCACCCCGTTCACCGCCGACTCCCCCGCACACGTCTCCGTATACCGCCTCCCCACCAACCCCGACCCCGGCCGCAGCTGACGCCGACCACCTGCGGACGCAGATCGCGCGCCGATCAGGTTTCCGCGCCGGGCCCGTCTGTACGGGTGAGATCGACTCACGGGAGGCTGGCACGATGCGGAAACTGATCTTCGGCATGAACGTGACCCTGGACGGCTACATCGCCGCGCCCGGCGACGACATCGGCTGGGGCGGGCCGAGCGACGAGCTGTTCCAGTGGTGGCTCGACCGGGAGTTGGCGATCGGGCTGTTGATGTACGGGCGCAAGCTGTGGGAGACGATGAGCTCCCACTGGCCGACCGGCGACCAGCAGCCCGACGCCACCCCGGCGCAGATCGAGTTCGCGCGGAACTGGCGGGACACGCCGAAGGTGGTGTTCTCCTCGACGATCGACAAGGTCGACTGGAACACCCGCCTGGTCACCGGCGACGCGGTAGCGGAGATCAGCCGACTCAAGGCCGACGACGGCGAGCCGATGAGGGTCGGTGGCGCAACGCTCGCCGCGGCGGCCATGCGGGCCGGGCTGGTCGACGAGTACGAGGTCGTCACCCATCCGGTGCTGGTGGGCGGCGGCACGCCGTTCTTCACCGCGCTGGACGGCTGGGTGAACCTGAACCTGGTGGAGACGCGGACGTTCCCCGGCGGCGTGGTGCTGACCCGGTACGAGACGAGGCGATGAGCACGGGCCGAACGCTCGGCTCGGGCGGCCAGCGCGCTGGACCCGTCGACGATGAGGACTTGGCTGATCACAGTGTCGGGGGCAGGCCCAGCCATGGTTTGTCGGTGGCGTCGAAGCCGGTGAGTTCGGCGATCTTCCCGTCGACGATGCGCAGGACCGCGATGGCAAATAGCCGGTACTCCGGGTTGTCGGGGGTGCGGAGGTACAGCACGGCGGCAGGCATGCGGTTGACCATCGTGGTGATACCGCGCCAGTCGTCGTAGCCACGCTGGAAGAGCCCATTGGAGACCCAGCCGTCCACCGCGTCCTTGGCCGTGCTGACCGAGGTTCCCGGCTCGGGCAGCATCGCGAAGCGCAGGTCGTCGCGCAGCAGGGACGTCAGCCCGTCGAGGTCGTTGCGCGCATGGGCGTCGATGTACAACTTCACCGCGCCGCGCTCGTCATTCGACAGCTCGTGAGTGGCGGGGCTTCGCCAGTCGAGGCGGCGGTTGGGCAGTTGCTCGCGCATCGTCACCCGCGCCCGCTGCAGCGCACTGGTCACCGATGCGACGGTCAGCTCGAGGGCCTCGGCGGCCTTCGCCGCCGGCCAGCCGAGGACGTCGCGCAGGATGAACACCGCCCGCTGCCGCGGCGGCAGGTGCTGGACGGCGACGATGAACGCCAGCTCGATCGTCTCGCGCGCCACCACCGATTCCTGCGGGTCCTCGGGGAGCATCCGGTCGGGGTAGGGCTGCAGGTACAGCACCTCGGAGCCGGGGTCCGGCAGCTCGGCCGGTACGGGTGTGCGGTCGTTGCGCTTCTCCAGGAAGTCGAGGCAGGCGTTCGTCGCGATCCGGTACAGCCAGGTCCGCAGGGCCGCGTCGCCCCGGAACGACTCCCGCTTCTGCCACGCTCGCAGGAACGTCTCCTGCGTCAGGTCCTGGGAGTCCTCGTAGTTCGCGAGCATCCGGTAGCAGTGCACCTGCAGCTCACGCCGGTAGCGCTCGGTGATGAGCGCGAACCGCGCCGGGTCGGCTGAGCGGACCGCCGCGATGAACGCGGCCTCGACGGCGCCCAGCAGCCTGGCGTCGGTCATGGTCATCGATCCTTCCACCGGTGCGTGCGAGCTGACAGAACTCACGACGACGTGGCGGAGGATTTCTGATCGGTGCAGCCGCTGACACCGGGCCCGCCGCCACCACCGCCGCAGACCCCGATCCGCTGTCCGCGGCCGCCCGGCGCCGTCCAGTAGCCCAACCGCAGCCGGCGGTAGCGCGATCACCGACCGGTCACAAACGACAACCTACTTGTCGGTCGGGATGCTGCGGGCGAGCTTGACGAGCTCGCGGGGGTCGAGGGTGCGGGAGATGGACTGGATTCGGAACGTCCTGGTGCCGTCGGTCCAGCGCAGCTCGACCCAGTCGGGGGCCGGCCGGTAGCGGATCAGTGTGCCCTGGTGGCCGGCGATCTTCGGGCGGTCGAGGACGTCGTAGCGCCAGCCGGGCTTGTCCAGGTCGGCCCCGACGTCGGGGCCGCCCATCAGCAGCAGGATGAAGTCCTCGCCCTGGCCGGCCAGGTTGACCGCGTCCGGACGGTCGGCCAGGCCGAGCGTGTAGCCGGATGGCAGGTAGGTCGGCAGCCAGGAATCCGGATCACCCCTGATCGCCACCTTCCGTCCGGTCGCCTCGTCGATCATCGGCTCCCCACCGTACGGCCGCGGCAGCGACAGCTGGGTCTCGGCGTTGCGGGCGATGCTGATGCAGTCGGCGCCGTGCGAGCCGGGGGTCCACACGGCCAGGTGCCAACTGCCGCCGGCCAGCCAGGCAACGCCCTTGCCGGGCCCGTCGCAGTCGCCGGTTATGAACTGGGCGGTGAGCTGCTGGCCGCGGACGAACACCTGGCGCACCTCGCTCAGTCGCGAGGCCGGCGGGTGGGACGGCACCCCAGCGGCGTCGGACCCGCCGGGCAGCGCCATCGGAACCACCACCGCGACGGCAACGAGGGCACCGGCGGCCGCGCCCACGGCAGCCAGCCGGCGCATCCGGCGGCGGGCCTGCCCGCGCCGGCGCACCGTCTCGTACCGCTCGGGCGGTGCCGCCGGCGGGGTGGCCCGCTCCCGGAGCGCGCCGCGCAACTGCTGCTCGACGTCGGTCATCGCACGGTCCTCTCATCGGCGGCCCGGTCGGCCGCGGCGGTGCCGGCCAGCTCCGCGCGCAGCGTCGCCAGCGCCTTGGACGCCTGGCTCTTCACCGTGCCCGGGCTGCAGCCCAGCACACCGGCTATCTCGCGTTCGCTCAGATCCTCGTAGTAGCGCAGCACGATGACGGCGCGCTGCCGGCGGGGCAGCCGGCCGAGCAGCCGCCAGATCGCGTCCCGGGCGTCGACCGCGGGCGCCGGGTCGGGCACCTGCGCCACCAGCGAGCCGGCCGGCTCGGGCAGCGCCCCGCTCGGCAGCTCACCGCGCCACATCCGCCGCCACCAGGCCAGGTACTCGTTCAGCAGCACCCGCCGGACGTACGGCTCCGGGGCGCCCTCGATCCGGCGCCAGGCCAGCCAACTGCGTACCAGCGCCGACTGCAGCAGGTCCTCGGCCCGGGCCCAGTCCTGGGTGAGCAGGTAGGCGGTGGACAGCAACGCCTGCGACCGGCCGGCGACGAACGCCTGGAACCCGTCATCGTCAACCACGACCCGCCCTCCCAAACGCCTACTGCCTGCTGGGATGCGACGGCGGCCCCGATCGGTTGCCCACCCCGGGCAACCGCTCCGGGCGGCCGACCGCGCCGGGGCGGACCTGCCCCGGGCCCGGCCGGGTTCGGCCGGCGGTGGGGCGGTCAGGTACGGGCCGGCTGTTGGTTCTCTGTCCTATCTGGACGGACGGTGGGTGGGGTGAGGGCGCCGGCGATGGCGGCCGCGGCGCCGGCCAGCCAGCCGGCGATGACCGGCTGCGGGTCGGGCAGGTTGGCCTCGGCGACGGCGAGCACCGGCGCCGGCACGGCCGCGCCGAGTTCCAGCAGCAGCGGCCGCAGGTGCGCCTCGCCGGCCGGCAGGTGCGCCGGGCTGGCGGCCGTGGTGATCCCGACGGCGACCGTGCCGGCCAGTGCCTGCGGCGGCAGGTCGTCCGCGAACAGCTTCAGCAGGCCGGTGTAGGCGCCCTTGTACGTCGGGCTGGCGATCACCAGCAGCCGGGCCGCCCGGGCCTGGTCGAGCGCGGCGGCCCAGGCCGGGCCACGGCTGAGCGGGTCGGCGGTCAGGCCGCCGAGGTCGACGGTGACCACCGCACCGGACGGCGCGGCCGTACCGAGCGCATCGAGCAGAGCGGCCGCGGTGGCTCGGGCCAGCGCCAGGGTCCGCGACTCCGGCTTGGGATTCCCGACCAGGACCACCGTCCCGGCCGGCCGCGGGCCTGTCATCCGAGCACCGGATCCGGGTCTGTCCACATGCGACGGTCAGCCTCCTGGGACACGCCGGGGCAGCCGGCGGCGCCCCCGGCGGCGGGGTGGGGAAACAACGGCGAAATAAGCGGGTCACCGGCTACAGGCCGACGACCACACCCGCCCGAAGTCGATGTAGTCGCGCGTCGTCAGGCGCAGGGTGACCCGCATGGGTCAACTGCAACACGCCGGGTCGCGGCGGGTCAAGTAGCGGTCGCGGTCCGCTACCGCAGCCGATTCGAGCTTCGCGGTCACAAGGGCATTGACAACGGCGCGGTCGTCCTGTGAGGGTCGGTTCATGCGGCCGGACACGATCCTCGTCGCTCGCGTCTACCTCGACCTGCGTCGGAGCGCGAGCGCGATCTGTCGTCGCACCAGCCGGCACTGAGCCGGCCGGGCCAGCGCTGCCGCCGGCCGTCCTGACACCCACGCTGCCCTGTCGGCGGCGGTCGCTCGCACCGGCCGCCGCCAGCCGGTCGCGCCGCCGCGACTGCAGTGTCGCTACTTCTCCGTTCGCCGGAGTGTGTATGTCCACACTGGACTCCGGGATCGCCGCGCCGCCGCCTGCCGTCGGTCAACTGGCGCCGCCCCCGCTGCCCACCGCCCCGTCATCGTCCACATCAGACTCGCCACCGGCCGCGCCGCGGGCCCGCGGCGGCCGGCTGCCCCGCGGGCTGGCCCGGTCGGTCAGCCCGGTTGCCGCGGTGCTGCTCTGGCAGCTGGCCAGCAGTACCGGCGTCCTGCCGGCGCGACTGCTGGCCGCGCCCAGCACGGTGCTGCGCAGCGGCTGGGAACTGATCAGATCCGGCCAGCTCGGCGAGGCGCTGCTGGTCTCGCTGCAGCGCGTCGTCGTCGGGCTGGTGCTGGGGCTCGCCATCGGGCTGACCCTCGGCCTGCTCACCGGCCTGTCCCGCTGGGGCGAGCTGCTGCTCGACCCGATCGTGCAGGCGCTGCGGACGCTGCCGTTCCTCGGCCTGATCCCGCTGTTCATCCTCTGGTTCGGGATCGGTGAGACACCGAAGATCGCGCTGGTGGCGCTCGGCGTGACGTTCCCGATCTACCTGAACACGTTCGCCGGCATCCGCGGCGTGGACGCGCGGCTGATCGAGGCCGCGGCCACCCTCGGTCTGGGCCGCAGCCAGCGCTGGGTGCACGTGGTGCTGCCGGCCGCGCTGCCCAGCATCCTGGTCGGGCTGCGCTACGCGCTCGGCATCGCCTGGCTCTCGCTGATCGTCGGCGAGCAGGTCAACGCGACGGCCGGGCTCGGCTACCTGATCAACGACGCCCGCGAGTTCCTGCGTACCGACGTGGTCGTGGTCGGTCTGCTGGTCTACGCGGCGCTCGGGCTGGCCACCGACGCGGCGGTCCGGCTGCTGGAGAGGAGGGCGCTGGCATGGCGGCAGAGCTTCGTTCCGTCCTGACCGGCGGCTCCGGTGCGGGCGCGACCGCCGGACCGGGCCACGGCTCCGGCGAGTCCGTCCGCGCCGGGCTGACCGCCGAGCCGGACCCGGGTGCCGTCCGGGTGCGCGGGCTGCGCCGCGCCTTCGGCGACCGCACCGTCCTCGCCGGGCTCGACCTGGATCTCGAACCCGGCCGGTTCGTCGCGTTGCTGGGCCGCAGCGGCTCGGGCAAGTCGACGCTGCTGCGGGTGCTGGCCGGGCTCGACCCGGCCGCCACCGGCCAGGTGCGCACCCCACGCCGGGTCTCGGTGGCGTTCCAGGAGCCGCGGCTGCTGCCCTGGAAGCGGGTCGCGGCGAATGTCGCGTTGGGACTCGACGACCCCGACCCGGCGGCCCGGGCGCAGGAGGCGCTGGCCGAGGTCGGCCTGTGGGAACTCGCGGACGCCTGGCCGCTGACCCTCTCCGGCGGCGAGGCGCAACGGGCCGCGCTGGCCCGCGCCCTGGTCCGCCGGCCGGACCTGCTGCTGCTGGACGAGCCGTTCGGCGCGCTGGACGCGCTGACCCGGATCACCATCCACGACCTGGTGCTGGCGCTCTGGATCACCCACCGGCCGGCCGTGCTGCTGGTCACCCACGACGTGGACGAGGCGCTCGCGCTGGCCGACCGGGTGGTCGTGCTGGCCGGCGGGCGGATCGCCGACGACGTGACCGTCGACCTACCGCGCCCGCGCGACCGCACCGGCACCGGCTTCGGCCAGCTACGCCACCGCCTGCTCACCGACCTCGGCGTCCCGCTCGCCGGCCGGCACTGAGCCAGCCGGCACCCACCCACCCGACCCGTGACCTCGCGAGCGAAGGACCTCCGCCATGCCTGCGTCCAGATCAACCAGAAGACCGAACCGGACCGCGCGCCGGGTGGCGCTGATCGCCGGGGTGGTGATCGCGGTCATCGGCGCCACCACCGCCTCCGTGCTGGGGCTGCGCTCCAGCGCGGACACCGGCTCCGCCCCGAAGGGCGCACTGACGCTGCGGGTCGGCGACCAGAAGGCCGGCTCCCGGGCGGTGCTGGCCGCCGCCGGCGAGCTCGAGAATCTCCCGTACAAGATCGAGTGGAGCCAGTTCGCGTCCGGGCCACCGCTGCTGGAAGCGCTGAACGCGGGCGCGATCGACATCGGCGGCACCGGCGACACGCCGCCGATCTTCGCCGCCGCGGCCGGCTCGAAGATCGCGCTGGTCGCCGTCACCCGCTCGGTGCCGACCGGCTCGGCGATCCTGGTGCCGAGGGACTCCCCGATCCGGTCGCTGGCCGACCTGCGCGGCCGGAAGATCGCGGTGGCGAAGGGATCGTCGGCGAACTACCACCTGCTCGCGGCGCTGCGGGCCGGCGGCCTGACCGTGCCGGACGTGACCCCCACCTACCTGGCCCCGGCCGACGCGCTCGGCGCGTTCAGCTCCGGCACCGTCGACGCCTGGGCGATCTGGGACCCGTACACCGCTATCGCGCAGGCGCAGACCGGCGCCCGGGTGCTGGTCGACGGCAAGGGCCTGATCAGCGGCCTCGGCTTCCAGGTGGCCGCGCCGGCCGCGCTGGCCGACCCGCAGCGGCAGGCCGCGATCGGAGACTACGTCGTCCGGCTGGCCCGGGCCCGGCTGTGGGCCGACGGGCACCGCGACGACTGGGCGACGACGTGGGCCAAGGAGGCCGGAATTCCGCGTGCGGTCGCGCTGGTTTCGGTTCAGCGGGCGCAGCAGCGGCCGGTCCCGATCGACGACGCGGTGATCAAGGAGGAGCAGACCGAGGCGGACGCGTTCAGCACCGCCGGGCTGATCAAGGGCAAGGTCGACATCGCCGCGCTGGTCGACCGCCGGTTCAACGCGGCCGTCGAGGCAGCCGCCCGCAAGTCCTAAGTGGACATATCTGGTCGAGGAGACGCCATGCCCTTGCAGGTGCACTGGTTCCTGCCGACCTCCGGTGACAGCCGGGAGATCGTCGGCTTCACCCACCGGGAGGCGGTCGGCGGCGGGGTCACCGAGGTGCAGCGACCACCGGACATCGACTACCTGGCCCAGATCGCCCGGGCCGCCGACCAGCTCGGCTACACCGCGGTGCTCACGCCGACCGGCACCTGGTGCGAGGACGCCTGGCTGACCACGGCCGCGCTGCTGCGGGAGACCCGGCGGCTGAAGTTCCTGGTGGCGTTCCGGCCCGGCTTCCTGTCGCCGACGCTGGCCGCCCAGATGGCGGCGACCTACCAGCGGCACTCCGGCGGCCGGCTGCTGCTGAACGTGGTGACCGGCGGAGACATCGAGGAGCAGCGCCGGTTCGGCGACTGGCTCGACCACGACCAGCGGTACGAGCGCACCGACGAGTTCCTCAGCATCGTCCGCGGCGCCTGGTCCGGTCGCCCGTACGACTTCGAGGGCAGCCACTACCGGGTGGCCGGGGCGGTCGTGCCGCGGCCACCGGACCCGGTGCCGGCGGTGTTCTTCGGCGGCGCCTCCCCGGCCGCCGAACGGGTCGCCGCCCGGCAGGTGGACGTCTACCTGGCCTGGGGCGAGCCGCCCAACCAGATCGCCGAGCGGCTGGACCGGGTCCGCGGGCTGGCCGCCGACGCCGGCCGGCGGCTGCGGTTCGGCATCCGGCTGCACGTGATCAGCCGGGACACCGCGGCGCAGGCCTGGGCGGTCGCGGATCGGCTGCTCGCCGCGCTCGACCCGGCCGCGATCGAGGCCGCGCACCAGCGCTACAGCACCGCCGACTCGGTCGGCCAGCAGCGGATGGCGGCACTGCACGGCGGCCGGACCGACCAGCTGGAGATCTACCCGAACCTGTGGGCCGGCTACGGGCTGGTCCGCGGCGGCGCCGGCACCGCCCTGGTCGGCAGCCACCAGGAGGTCGCGGACCGGATCGAGGAGTACCACGCCCTCGGCCTGGACCACTTCATCCTGTCCGGCCAGCCGCACCTGGAGGAGGCGTACGAGTTCGGCGAGGGCGTGCTGCCGCTGCTGCGCGCCCGTGGCCTGCTGGCCGCCGACGGCGCCGACCCCAGCTACGCCGAGCCGGCCCTGGCCGGGGTCCGATGACCATCCAGGACATCGTCCCGCCGGATACCCGCAACGGCCCGGGCGCCGGCCTCGGCGGCGCCGGCCGCCGAGGCCGGCCCGGCCGCGGGCGGCGCCGGCCCGGGCGGCCTGGCCGGCCCGGCCCCGGGCGGCTCAGCGGCGGGCGGCTCGGCGGCGGGCGAGGAGTTCCGGGCGGCGTTCCGCCGGTTCCCGGCCGGGGTGGCCGTGGTCAGCGCGCTGGCCGGCGGCCGCCCGGCCGGGTTCACCGCGACCTCGCTGGTGTCGGTGTCGCTCGACCCGCCGCTGGTCTCCTTCTGCGTCGGCCTGCAGGCGTCCTGCTGGCCGGCCATCCAGGCCGCTGAGCACTTCGGCGTGAGCATGCTCGCGGCGCACCAGGAACCGGTCGCCCGCCGCTTCGCGACCAGCGGCATCGACCGCTTCGCCGGCACCGGCTGGCACCTCGACCCACCCGGCGTCCCGCTGCTGGACGACGCCGCGGCCTGGCTCACCTGCCGGATCGAGCACCGGCTCCCGGTCGGCGATCACACCCTCGTGATCGGCCGGGTGCTGCGCGCCGCCGCGTCCGCCCAGACCGCCCCGCTGATCTACCACACCGGCCGCTACCTGCGCCCCACCTGACTCCCCCAACCGGCCGCCGCGCGCTGGCCGTCCCGGGGCCGGCCACCGCCGGCGGGGGTGCGCGGTCGGGCGGCGGGCCTGCCCGTTCGGGCGACGCGGGGGTACCGCCGGCATGGCTGGCCTAGCGTCGGACCACCGCGGCCTGGTCAAGACGTTCATCGCTCCATCGGGCTCGCAGCGGGGCGATTGCTAAGCGGAGCAACCTCCGCTTAGGGTGGGGTGGTGTGGAGGACGGTCCTCCGCGCCACCCCACTGACGTACCGGAGCCGACCGTGACCAGTACCCCGTTCTTCGAGCAGTCCGCAGCACCGGCACCAGCCCGGTCCACCCGGCTGGCCGGCACCGTCGCGCTGGTGACCGGCGCCTCCAGCGGGATCGGCGCGGCCACCGCCGCGACCCTCGCCGCGCAGGGTGCCGCGGTGGCGCTGGCGGCCCGGCGCAAGGACCGGTTGGACACACTCGCCGAGGAGATCCGCGGGCAGGGCGGGACCGCGCTGGTGCTGGAGTCGGACGTGACCGACGAGCGGCAGGCGGCGGACGCGGTCGAGCGGACCGTCGCCGAGCTGGGCCGGCTGGACACGCTGATCAACAACGCCGGCCTGATGCTGATCGGCCCGGTGCAGGACGCGCCGCTGACCGAGTGGCAGCGGATGGTCGACCTGAACGTGCTCGGCCTCCTCTACTGCACCCACGCCGCGCTGCCGCACCTGCTCCGGGCCGCCGCCGACGGCCCGCGGCAGGTGGCCGACCTGGTCAACGTCAGCTCGGTGGCCGGCCGCGTCGCGCGGTCCGGGCGGGGCGTCTACAACCTGACCAAGCACGGGGTCGGGGCGTTCAGCGAGTCGCTGCGGCAGGAGGTGACCCGGCGGCACGTGCGCGTCTCGCTGGTCGAGCCGGGCGTCACCGCGACCGAGCTCGCCGACCACAACCGGGCCGAGGTGATCGAGGCGATGCGCGGCGCCTTCGCCGGCATCCAACCGATGCACGCGCAGGACATCGCCGACGCGATCGCCTACATCGTCACCCGCCCCCGGCACGTCGCGGTCAACGAGATGCTGATCCGCCCGACCGAGCAGGAGTAGGAGCAACAGCCGGCGGCCGGCCGGCCGGCCCGGCGGTCGAACTCGGCCGTCGCGTAGCTCGGGTAGGCCGGGCCGCCGGCGGTGAGATCCAGCCCGGCGGTCACGAACGGGCGGTCCGCGCCGGTCACCGCCAGCACTTCCCCGGACGGGCTGATGATCCAGCCCTGGCCGCCGAAGTCGCCGCCGCCGCCGGCCCGGTTGGCCGACACCGAGTAGGCGCCGCTGCCCATGGCGGCGGCCCGGCCGGCGACCAGCCAGCGCTCGTTCCAGCCGGTGGTGGTGGCCCGCGGGGTCAGCAGCAGCCGGGCGCCGGCCTGGCCGAGCGCCCGGGACCGCTCGAACAGCCAGAGCTCCGAGCAGATCGCCACCCCGGCCAGGGTCGGCCCGACCGGCAGCACAGCCGGCGCCGCGTCCCCGGGGGTGAACCAGGCCGTCTCGTGGTAGCCCGGCTCGGCCGGCAGGCACACCTTCTCGTGCAGCCGGCGCAGCTGGCCGTCCGACCAGAGCACGGCCTCGTTCACCCGCCGGCCGGACCGCTCGGCCAGCCGGGTGGTGAGCACGGCGGCCGGCGCCAGTTCCGCCAGCCGGACCAGCCAGCTCGCCTGGGCGGCGACGGCCGCCGCCCACACCGCCGGGTCGAACCGGTCGGCGGCCGGCAGCCAGGGGCAGAACGCCAGCTCCGGCAGCACGACCAGGTCCGGACGGTCCCGCCCGGCGGCGGCGGCCAGCGCGGACCAGGCATCGACCCAGGCGGCGGCGGGGTCGGGCAGCTGGCACACCATCACCCGCACGTCACCCTCCGTCCGGCGGCCGGTCGCGGACGAAGTTCGGCCGCAGCTCGCGGTTGGAGTATTGCTGATGGAACACCGGCGTCGCGGACGCCGAGATCGGCGGGATCAGCCAGGCCCACTCGGCCTCGACGTCCCGGCCGCGGCGCTGCTCGGCCAGCGTGTACTGGTGGAACCGCCCGGTGGCGGCGTGGTGGTCGTCGATCCGGATGCCGGCCTGGTCGTACGACCAGAGCACCGCCGCGGTCAGCTCGACCAGCGCGCGGTCCCGCCAGAGCGTGCGGTCGGCGCCGGTGGGCAGGCCGAGCCCGGCGGCGATGTCGGGCAGCAGGTTGTAGCGGTGCGGGTCGGTGAGGTCGCGGGCGCTCACCTCGGGGGCGACGTACCAGCCGGTGAACGGGGCCATCGGGTACCGGATCCCGCCGATCAGCAGGGTCATGTCGCTGACCGTCGGGAAGCCGTACCAGCGCAGGCCGAGCGCGGCCAGGCCGGGCCGGTCCGGGTGCCTGATCGGCACCTCGAAGGCCAGTTCCGGGGCGAGGTCGTGGGCGGTGACCCGGCCGTCCGCGGTCTCGATCAGCAGCGGCAGCAGGTCGAACCGGCCGGGTTCGGCCGGCGCCCAGCCGCACCGTGCGGCCAGCTCGGTCAGGTCGGCGGCGGCCGGGTCGCCGAGCACGGTGCCGTCCGGCTGGCGGTGCCCGGCGTACCCGACCAGCTGCCGGTTGTGCAGCCGCGGGCCCGGCCCGGGCCGGCCGTCCGGGGCGAAGATGGAGATCGTGGGGCGGATCCGGCCGCCGTTCGCGGCCCAGCGCAGGTGGTCGAACAGCGCGTCCCGCAGCTCGGCCGGGTGGCTTAGCCGCCGGCGGTCCCGGACCGTCAGCGAGCGCCAGTACAGCTTGCCGACGCACCGGGTGTGGTTGCGCCAGGCCTGCTTGGCGCCGAAGGTCAGCTCGGCCCCGGTATGCGTGTAGCTGCCGGTCTCGGCCAACTGGGCGTGCACCTCGTCCAGCCGGGCCCGCCGGTCCAGGTCGGCCAGCCCCGCCGCGGCGGCGTACTGCTCGAAGAAGTCGGCCACTTCGGCCGGGTCCGGCTCCGGCGGTTCGCCGCCGGCCAGCGGCCCGCGCGGCGGCGGCACCGCCGCCCCGACCGGGCAGCCCGGCACCGGCCCGACCCCTTCGTTGGACATGGTCGCCGGCCTCCAGGCATCAACGGGGTGGGTGAGCCGAGACCACGCAGCCGGTTGCGGGGCAGGTAGTACCGCGTTCCCATCGCGGCCGGCACCTTCCGCTGGCGGCGCGGGTTCGGCGCTGCGGTCTGGGCAGGTCCAGCGCGGATGCTGTCAGCCGGCGGTGGCCAGATCGTGGTCGAATTGTAGCTGAGTTGCGACTGCCCGACTGGGCAGACATCGGCACATACCCTGCTGACAAGCCAGTTCGCATAGCTAATCGGGCCGTAGCGGTGCAGGCGCGGCGTCATCTGTGCATGGCGGCACATGCGCGGTTCCGGATCGTCGCGCCCGCGCCGTCGTCGCACGCCGGCGGCCGGCAGGGCTTCCGGGAACAGCCATCGCGTGTTAGGAACGGGGCGGATCGGTCAAACGGCGCGTTGCGGCGTCGCGCCATGCCACGAAGAGGGCTGGTAACCATGGTCGGAATCCATCGCGCGCCGCCCGTCCGGCTCGCCGCGCTGACCGCACTCGCCGCCGCGATCGCCATCGGCGGCTCGGCATCGACCGCCGCCGGCGCCCCGGCACCCCCGGCCGGCGCTGACGCCGCGACCGCCGGCCGCGGCGCGACCGCGGTCTGGGCGGCCTCGCTGGAAGGCGTGCACGGCGTCTCGCCGGACGTCACGGTGCGGCAGATCGAGCGGGTCTCGGTCGCGGCCAGCTCGCTGCGGGTGCGGGTGGGCAACCCGTTCGGCCAGACGCCGGTCGTCATCCGCGAGGCCTGGCTGGGCCGGACCCTCGCGCCGGGCACGGCCCAGCTCCTGCCCGGCACCAACCACCGGCTCACCTTCGGCGGCGCCACCCGCGTCACCCTCGCGCCGGGCGAGTCCCGGTTCAGCGACGCCGTGCCGCTGAGCGTGCCCGCCCAGCAGGACGTCGCGGTCAGCATCTACGCCCCCGGCAGCCCGGTGAACGACCACACCTTCCCGCCGTTCCCGGCCGACCCGCCGGCGACCTACATCGGCACCGGTGGGAACACCGCGGCCGACCCGTCCGCCCGCGCGTTCCCGTCCGCGCCGGTGATCCCCGGCAACAGCTCCAGTACCGCGACCGGCTACCACCCCGGCCAGACCTGGTGGTCGGACCTGCTGGTGGCCGGGCACGCCGAGGCCCGCGCCACGCTGGTCACGCTCGGCGACTCGATCACCGATGGCTACCAGGCCCTCGGCCCGCCCGGGCAGCGCTGGACCGACGTGCTGGCCGTACGGCTGAACGAACTGCCGGCCCGGCGCCGGCTCGCGGTGGCGAACGCCGGGATCTCCGGCAACACGGTCAGCATCCAGCCCAACCCGTACGACCCGACCGGGCAGTGCTGCGGGCCGCCGGCGCCGCAGCGGCTGGACCGCGACGTGCTGGCCGTCCCGGGCGTCCGCACGGTGTTCCTGCTGGAGGGCACCAACGACATCGGCGGCGGGGTCAACGCCGCGCCGGCGCCGGCCAGCCAGGTGATCGCCGCGATGGCCGGGATCGCCCGCCGGGTGCACGCCCGCGGCCTGCGCATCGTGGGCGCGACCGTGCTGCCGATGTGCATGCCCGCCGGCGGCCCGCAGGAGGCCGCGCGGCAGGCCGTCAACACCTGGATCCGGACCAGCCGGGCCTTCGACGGGGTGGTCGACTTCGACGCGGTGCTGCGTGACCCGGCCGACCCGACCGTGATGGTCGCCGACCTGCGGACGGACTGCTACCACCCGAACGCGGCCGGCGACGCCCTGCTCGGGGCGGCCATCCCGCTCGGCCTGCTCGGCTGATCCCCGGGGGCAGTCGCCGGGGCGGCAGCCCGGGCCGGCCGGCCCCGCCGCACCTGGGCCGGCCGGCTCAGCTGCCGGGTCCGACCGGCCCGACCGGCCCACGTCCGGGCTGCCGCTGGGCCGATACGCTCCGGTTATGTCGTCACCGGTCCAGCCTGGTACCAAGGTGGACGATCGGCTACGCCGGATCGAATCGGTCACCGAGACCACGCTGGCCTACCTGAGCGTCGAGGAGCTGCTCGACGAACTGCTGGACCGGGTCCGCGAGCTGCTGGACGGCGACACCGCGGCCGTGCTGCTGCTGGACACCGCCTCCGGGCAGCTGGTGGCGACGGCGGCGAAGGGCATCGAGGAAGAGGTCCGGCAGGGGGTCCGGATCCCCCTCGGCAAGGGGTTCGCCGGCCGGATCGCCGCCGAGCGGCGCCCGGTCAGCATCGAGCTGGTCGACCACAGCAACGTGCTGAACCCGATCCTGCGGGAGAAGGGCATCCGGTCGCTGCTCGGGGTGCCGCTGATCGCCGGCGGCACCCTGGTCGGCATCATGCACGTCGGCACGCTGCACCCGAGGCTGTTCACCGCGGAGGATGTCAGCCTGATGCAGCTGGTGGCCGACCGGGTCGCGCTGGCGGTGCAGGCCCGGCTGTCGGCGGCCGAGATGGCCAGCGCGGTGGTGCTGCAACGCGGTCTGCTGCCCGGCGCGCTGCCGGCCGTGCCGGGCATCGAGCTGGGCGCGCGGTACGTGCCGGGCCATGCCGGCGGCGTCGGCGGCGACTGGTACGACGTGTTCACGCTGCCGTCCGGTGACCTGGGCGTGGTCATCGGCGACGTGGTGGGCCGCGGCCTGCGCGCCGCCGTCGTGATGGGCCGGCTGCGCAGCGCGCTGCGCGCGTACGCGCTGGAGAGCGACGGCCCGGCCGAGGCGCTGATCCGGCTGGATCGGATGATGCTGCACTTCGAGCCGGAGGTGATGGCCACGGCGTTGTACGCGGTGACCGACCCGTCGTTCGAGCGGCTGCATGTCTCGGTCGCCGGGCATCTGGCGCCGGTGCTCGCCCCGGTCGGCGGCCCCGCGATGGTCGCCGAGCTCCCCATCGACCCACCGCTGGGCGTCCGCGCCGGGCTGCGCCGCCGGTCCACCGCGGTCGACCTGTCGCCCGGCGGGGTGGTCTGCTTCTACACCGACGGCCTGGTGGAACGCCGCGACCGGGCGCCGGACGAGGGCCAGGCCCGGCTGCGCGCCGCGGTCACGGCCGGGCCGCCGGAGCAGGTGTGCGCGACCGTGATGACCCGGATGGTCGGCGCCGAGCCACCCGGCGACGACATCGCGCTGCTGGTGCTGCGCCGGCAGGCCCGCGACGCGGTCAGCCCGCTGGCCAGCACCATGCCGGCCCGGCCGCATTCGCTGCGGGCGATCCGGGCCGAGGTGGGCCGGTGGCTACGGGCGGTCGGCGCCACCCCGGCCGACATCGTCGACCTGCAGGTCGCGATCGGCGAGGCCTGCTCCAACGCGGTCGAGCACGCGTACGGCGCCACCGGCGGGATGCTGACCGTCCGGCTCGGCATCGAGGAGTCCACGGTGGTCGCCGAGATCAGCGACGCCGGCAGCTGGCGGCCGGAACGGACCGGCAACAACGGCCGCGGTCTGGCGTTGATCCGCGAGCTCACCGACGCCGCCCGGATCGAGCACCGGCCCGGCGGTACCACCGTCACCATCCACCGGCGGCTCGGCCGATGATCGACCCCGCCGTGCGGGTGCGGACCGCCGACGGTGGCCGCACCGTGCTGATCGCGGTCAGTGGCGACATCGACCTGGCGACCGCGCCCGGCGTCGAGGCCGACATCCTCGCCGCCATCGGCAACGACGCGACCACTGTGACCGTCGACCTGACCGAGGTCGGCTACCTGGACAGCGCCGGCCTGCGCGTCGTGTTCCGGCTGGTGACCCGGCTGGCTGAACTCCGCACCACGCTCGACCTGGTCGCGCAACCGGGCTCGATCAGCCGCCGCGTGATCGAACTCTCCGGTTTCACCGCCCTCGGCACGCTGCGCCCGTAGCCGGTCGGGCCAGCGCCGCGGGTGGCGCGACCCGGGGCGGTGACTATGCCAAGCCGGGCCAATCGATAGGCCTCGATCGTCACAAAGTTGTGACATAAGTAGCGGTCGAGCGGCATGGTGGGCTTCTCCGTCCCGGAATGGGTGGTTCACATGCTGAGAAGAGCGGGCTTGGTCGGGTTCGTCGCGGCGGTCGCGATCTGCCTGCCGGCGGTGCCGGCCACGGCGGCCGGCTGGACCCAGGTGCCGACACCGGAACCGGCCGGCAGCGACTACAGCACGCTGCCCGGGCTGGTCACGGTGTCGCCGGCGGAGTCGTGGGCGGTCGGCTTCACCCGCAGCGCGACCGCGACCGTGTTCCGCCCGCTGATCGAGCGCTGGACCACCGCGCAGGGCTGGCGGCTGGCGACCCCGGCGGCCCTCCCGGCCGGCACCGACGCTCGGTTCGCCGCGGCGGCGGCCACCGCGCCCACCGACGTCTGGGCGGTCGGCCAGACGTTCGACAGTGCCTTCACCTCACACGGCTTCATCCAGCACTGGAACGGCAGCAGTTGGCAGCGGGTCGCCCCGGCCGCCGGGGAGCCGGCCGGAACCGCGCTGCTCGGCGTGGCCGCGCTGTCGGCGAGCAACGCCTGGGCGGTCGGCTTCGCCCGCGACCCGGCCACCTTCGACGAGGCGACCGTGGTGGAGCACTGGGACGGGGTGGCCTGGCGGCTGGTGCCGACACCCGACCTCGGCACCACCGCACGGTTCAGCGCGGTGGCGGCGGTGTCGGCAACCGATATCTGGGCGGTAGGCAGGCTGGTGGACGCCGAGGTACCGCTGGTCGAGCACTGGGACGGCGCGCGCTGGTCCCGGACAGCGACGCCGGCGGTCGGCCGGGACTCGCTGTTCAGCGGCGTCACGGCGATATCGAGCACCGACGTCTGGGTGGTCGGCACCCAGCGCGTCACCAGGACCCTGGTCGAGCACTGGGACGGCACCGCCTGGACGGTCGTGGCCAGCCCGAACGTGCCCAACCAGACGCACAGCGCGCTGATGGCGGTCAGCGCCGCCAGCTCGGCCGACATCTGGGCGGTCGGTCTCAGCCTGATGAACGCCGCCTTCGCCTCCACGCTCACCGAGCACTGGGACGGCACCGCCTGGACCATCGTGCCCAGCCCCAACGCGCCGGCGTCGTTCAGCACCCGACTGCTCGCCGTACACGCCCACCCCGGCTGGCCGCTGTTCGGCACCGGCGACGCGCAGAGCCAGACCGGCCCCACCCACCCCTTCGCCCTCCGTTCGAGCTGACCGGCGGGACACCGGGCCGGCCGGTGGCACCGGGCCGGCCCGGTGCCACCGGCCGGCCGAGCGTCCACAAGGGACGGTCAGCCCGGGGAGGCCTGGGGTGCGGCCGCGCTTTCAGGATCGCATCAGCTCCGCTCCAGTCCGGCCTGCCATCGTCCGGCCTCGTCTACCGGCCGACAGGGAGTGAGGACGCGGTGCGCAGCAGGCTGTTCGGAGGCTGGCGAAGGCGAGTCGGGTTGGCTGTCGCGGGGCTGGCCGTCGCGGCGCTCACGGCCGCCGGGCTGGATACCGGGCCTGCCGGCGCCGCGCCACGCCCGGGCCCCGCCGCCGCGGCGCCGGCGGCCCTGGCCGGTGCTCCGGCGGCCGGGTCGGGCCGGTCGAAGCTGGCGTTGGTAATCATGGTGAACTGGGCCGGGCTACCGGCCGACACGATCACCCCGACCACCCTGACGAACCAGGTCGCGGGCGCGTCCACGAGGTTCCAGCAGTACTCCTACCAGCAGTTCACCGGCTGGACCGCGACGGTCGTCGGCCCGCTGACGATCAACCCACCACCGCTGGATCCCGGCGGGACATGCGGCTGGAATTTCAAGAGCAGCATCCAGACGCAGGCCGAGCAGGCCGCCAGGAACGCCGGCCTCGAAACCCTGATCGAGGGCTCCACATTCGGGTTCAACGCCATCCTGTTCTACTTCCCGCGCAACGCGGCGTGTTCCTGGACGGTCGACTCGCTCTTCCCGACCGGGTCCCGGGACCTTTTCGACTACCAGTACCTCAACGGCGGATCCCGTATCGAGAACGTCGCCCAGGCGCTCGGCCTGACGATTGTCGGCGACCCGGCGCGCAGCCTGGTGTGCGTGGACGCCGCCGGCCGGCCGACGCCGCTCAGCGCCAACTGCCAGACCGTCGAAACCGACCCGTACAACGTGCTCGGCGGTGCCTCGAACAGCCCCAGCGTCATCAACAAGTTCCAGGCCGGGTGGATGACCACTCATGATCCGGCCACCAACACGGACTTCAGTCGGTTCACGACGCCGGACCCGAACCCGAACACACCCGTCACCTTCACCATCAAGCCGCTCGAGGAGGTCTACCCAGCGGGGCTCCAGTCGGTGGTGCTGCTCGACGGTGACAAGCCGTTGTGGCTGGAGTTCAGGCAGCCGGTCGGGGTTGACCGCGGGATGCGGCCGGCCAGCGACGGCGTGCTGATCTACCGCGAATCGCAGGTGTGCTACCTCCCCGGATGCGTGCGGCAGTCCAACCTGCTGGACATGACCCCGGGTGTGGGTGGCCGAACGTTCAACGACGCGGTGCTGCGGCCCGGCTTGACCTGGCGGAACCCGGTGGGCCATTTCCAGGTCACGGTGAACTCGGTCAGCCCCAGCGGCGCCCAGGTGACGATCATGCTGGTCGACCCGTAGGGAGTCCGATTGGACCTTCGGGGTGTCGGTACACCTCGAAGATCGGGGTGCTGCCGGGACTGAACCGGTCCCGGCAGCACCGGCGGTACGACCATCAGGGCCGCCCTGCGCTCACTCATCCAGGGTGCGGTGCGGGCGGGCGCGGACGTGCAGGCGCTCGCCCTGCGGGCCGAACAGGCCCAGTGCCTCGGCCGGCCCGGGGCCGGGGTTGCCGAACCAGTGCGGCGTACGGGTGTCGAACTCGGCGACCTCGCCCGCGGCCAGCATGAGGTCGTGCTCGCCGAGCAGCAGGCGCAGCCGCCCGGACAGCACGTACAGCCAGTCGTACCCCTCGTGCGCCTGCTGCTCCGGCTCCCCTGCCGGCGTCCCCACCGGGATGATCATCTTGTACGCCTGCACGCCGCCGGGACGGCGGGTCAGCGGCAGCAGGGTCATCCCGTACCGGCTGATCGGCCGCGGGTGCACGCGCGGGTCACCGGTCGGCGGGGCGTCGACCAGCTCGTCCAGCGCCACCTGGTGGGCCCGGGCCAGCGGCAGCAGCAGCTCCAGGGTGGGCCGGCGCTGGCCGGACTCCAACCGCGACAGGGTGCTGACCGAGATGCCGGTGGCCTGCGCGAGCTGCGCCAGCGTCGCGCCACGTCGCTGCCGCAGCGCCCGCAGCCGCGGACCGACCGCGCCGAGCACCTGGTCGAACGGATCCTCCGGCATCCGTCAATTTGCCACTCCAGCAACACCGCTTGTCAACCCCGGTGGCAGGGCCGGACAGTCGGTGCCAGGTTGAGAAGCGAGCAGGAGGACGCGATGGACAGCAACGATGAACTGGCGGACTGGTACGACGTGGTGGTCGTCGGCGGCGGCACGGCCGGGCTCAGCGGGGCGGTGGCGCTGAGCCGGGCCCGCCGCCGCGTGCTGGTGGTCGACGCCGGGTCGCCGCGGAACGCCGCGGCCGACGCCGTGCACAACTACCTGACCCGGGACGGCACCGCGCCGGCCGAGCTGCTGGCCGCCGGCCGGGCCGAGGTGCGCCGGTACGGCGGCCAGGTCAGCACCGGCACCGTGACCGCGGCCCGGCGGCTGACCGGCCAGCCCGGGCCGGGTGACCCCGCCGACGCCGGCGGCGCCGGATCCGTCCACACCGGACCGAACGGCGCCGGGTCCGGCGGGCAGCCGGGCGACCAGGCCGGGCCTCGCGGCTTCGCGCTGGATCTCGCCGACGGGCGGGTGCTGCGGGCCCGGCGGCTGCTGATCGCCACCGGCCTGGCCGACGAGTTGCCGGCGCTGCCCGGCCTGGCCGAGCGGTTCGGCCGGGACGTGCTGCACTGCCCGTACTGCCATGGCTGGGAGGTCCGCGATCAGGCGATCGGGGTGCTGGCGACCGGCCCGATGGCGGTCCAGCAGGCCCTGCTCTGGCGGCAGTGGAGCGCCGACATCACCCTGTTCCAGCACACCACGGCCGACCCGACGCCGGAGCAGCGCGAACAGCTCGCCGCCCGCGGCATCACCGTCGTGGCCGGCGAGGTCGCCGCCGTCGAGGTACACGCCGACCGGCTGACCGGCGTCCGGCTGCGTGACGGGCAGGTCGTCGCCCGTGCGGCGCTCGTCGTCGCGCCCCGCTTCACCGCCCGCGGCGGCCTGCTGGCCGGCCTGGGCCTGGAACCCACCGACCACCTGGTCGGCGAGCACGTCATCGGCAGCCGCATCGCCGCCGATCCCACCGGGGCCACCGCGGTGGCCGGCGTCTGGGTGGCCGGCAACGTCGCCGACCCGCTCGCTCAGGTGATCAGCTCCGCCGCGGCCGGCCTCGGCACCGGCGCCGCCATCAACGCCGACCTCATCGCCGAGGACACCCGCCAGGCCGTAGCCGCCCATCGCGACCGCGTCCCGGCCTGAGCGGGCGGCTCCCGGTGGCCGCCGCTACGGTGCCCGGGTGGACATATTCGACGACCTGGCGGACGAGTGCACGCGGCTGGACGGACTCCTGGCCGGCCTGTCCGAGGCGGACTGGGAGCGGGCCTCGGCGGCGCCCGGATGGTCCAATGTGGACGTTGTGCTGCACCTGGCGCAGTGCGAGGAAGCGGTGGTCGGCACGCTGACCGCGACCGCGCCGGACGGTGCGCCCGCGGCCGAGCGGACCGCGGTAAGCATGGACGAGGCGATGGACGGATGGGTCGCGGCCGAGCGGGCCGGCGCCGACCTGGTCTACCCGCGCTGGCAGGCGGCCTGGCCGGCAGCGCTGGCCGCGCTGCGCACCGCCGACCCGGACCGGGCCACGCCGTGGGCGGCCATCCCGCTGCGGCCGGCGACGCTGGCCACCACCCGGCTGGCCGAGCACTGGGCGCACGGCCTGGACATCACCGGCCCGCTCGGGCTGCCCTACCCGGACACCGCCCGGCTGCGGCACATCGCCTGGCTGGGGCACCGCTCGCTGCCGTACGCGTTCGAGCTGGCCGGCCTGGAGTACCGGCCGGTGCGGGCCGAGCTGACCGGACCGGCGGGCGAGGTCTGGCGGTTCGGCCCGGACGACGCCGGGTCGGCGATCACCGGTGCCGCCGGGGCGTTCTGCCGGGTCGGCGCCCAGCGGCTCGCCCCCGCCGACTCCGGCCTGACCACCACCGGCCCGAACGCCACCACCGCCCTGCGACTCCTCCGCAACTACGCCGCCTGACTCAGCCGATCCAGCGCTCCGGGCCGGCGTGCACGGCTCGGCGCGCTCAAGACGTTCGACATCCCGGTGACGCTGCTGATCCTGGCGCTGTTCGGCGCGATCGGCCGGCGGGCTATTCCTGCGCGCACATCGCGGTGAAGTGATCGTGGAAGTCGCGCACGGCCGGGGCTGAGGAGTCGGCAGTGGTGAGGGCCTGGTCGACGTCGACGAGCTCGTCGAGAGCCCGCTTGGAGTGCAGTTGAGCCGTGGTCAGCAGCAGCGCCTCACCAGCGACCAGGGCGGCGCCGTCGAGTTCGCCTTGGGCGATGCGGGCGATGGCCACGCGGGAGAAGATCACCCCACGGTCGCGGACGTGGGTCGGGTCGATCTGCTGCAGGGCGTTCAGGAAGGCGTTCTCGGCGCGCTGCGGTTCGTCCAGGGCGAGCCAGGCAGTGCCGGCGTGGAGCTCTTCGTCGGCCGCGCCGTAGTAGTAGATCCAGGTCGGCGCGTCGGGATCGTCGGCGTCGAGCAGGTCTTCGGCCCGTTTGAGCGCTCGGGCGCTGGCCACGGCATCTCCGATCTTCGCCGCAGCGACCGCTTGCCGGCAGGCGAGCATGGAGCGGACCCTCGCGGATCCGTGTGCGGTGAGGTTCTCCTCGGCGGTCTGGGCCAGGCTGAGCCCGTCGTGGGGCCGGTCCAACGAGTAGGACTGCATCGCCAGGCCGGCGAGGATGTTCGCACCGATGCTGCGGTCGCCGGCCGTGTGGCAGGCGTGCAGAGCCGCGATCCACTGGCGCTGGGCCATACCGTGCTGGCCGGTGTCGAAAGCGAGCCAGCCGAGGAGGTGCCCCAGGTCAGCGGCCGCGGTATGCAGGCGGCGCCCAACCGCGTCGGTGTAGGAGCCGGCCAGCAGGTCGGTGATCCTGCGGTGACGCTGGCTGACGATGGGCAGCAGGTCCGCACCGCCGATCTCGTCGTCCAGATGCCTCAGGCGCAGGATCATGCCCTCGAGTTGCTCGACGACGGGCAGATCGACGCGCACGCTGCCGCGGTGCTCCGTGGTCTCGACAGGGACGGCGGTCATCCATTGCCGAGCCACTCCGGTCAGGTCATCTCCGGCACGCAACCCGGCCAGACTGGTTTTCATGCGGGGATCCTCCAAGGCTCGGAATGCTTCCACGGTGCCGGGAACGTCCCAGCCCAGCTTGGGCGTGGTCACAGCGACGCGGTGACGCTCGACCTCGGCAAGGTCCTCGAACAGCAGGCCGTAGGCCCTGGCGATCAACTGCAGGTCGTAAGGACGGATGGCAGTGATCAGGCCGGTCTCCCACCGCCACAGGGTCGAGGGGTGGACGCCAATCTGCTCGGCTGCTCTGGCCTGCGACCAGGCCATCACGCGTTCGCGGTGGACCCGCAGGTGGTCACGGGGTGTCGTGGTCGCGCGCGTCGAGGTCCGGTGCACGACAGCAACCTCCCTCCCGACTGTGGATGTGGCCGTTTCCACGCTAGGGGCGCTGGTATCACGACGTCCACGATCGCACCCGGCTACGGGGTGGGCGGTGCGCGAATGCAGTCAAATGCAGCGGCAACGCACGCGTGTGCGTGTGGTCGCTCCGATAGGGACGATCGTTCACTGGGGGACATGAGCCTGACTTTCCGGGCACAACTTGGCCCGGTCAGATGTCCTACGTGAGATCTGGCCACGGCGGGCTCGCAACCTCTGGAGGCCGATGATGAGTTACGACAACCCTCAATCCCTGTTCGCCGGTACACATGAGCACTACCTGCGCTACCGGGTTCCGCACCCGAGCCTGTTCACCGATCTCGTAGCGTCCCTGGCGCCGCCCGGTCCGATCCTGGACCTCGGCTGCGGCCCCGGGTCCGTGGCTCTGGCGCTCGCCGAACGTGGACGCCAGGTGCTGGCGATCGACGCCAATGCCGACATGATTGCCGCCGGCCGCGCGGAAGCAGCACGCCGCGGGTGCAGTTCGGCAATCGACTGGATCTGCACCGACGTCCACGTCCTTGACGATGTTCCGCAGGTGGCCGCGGCGACCATGGCCGACGCCCTCCACTGGTTCGACCGGACCGAGCTCCTCACGACGCTGGACCGCATAGTCGCACCGGGCGGGTTCCTATCCGTGATCATGTCGTTCAGCGCGGGCACCACCAAACCCTGGTGGCATCCGCTGACCGAGCGGATCGTGGATCGCCACCTTGGCCGGGCACGCCACGCCGGCCCCCAGGCGACGTTCACAGCTTCCGCCGGCGGCAGCCACGAGACCGTACTGCGGGCATCCGCGTTCAATGACCTGACGGTGATGCGCACGGACCAGCGAGTTCGCATGGACCTCGACCACGTATTGGGCAACCAGCACACACAGGCGTTCTCCTCCCCGCCGGTGCTCGGCGCACAGCGCGAAGGCTTCGACCGTGACCTTGCGGTCCTGCTACTGGCCGCCGAACCAACCGGCTGGTTCGAGGACACCACCCAACCAGGGATGATCATCGCCCGTCGGGCGCCGGAGGCGTCATGAACCTTGTCGTCATCGGCTGCGGGCGCCTGGGCGCCCCCTACGCTGCCGGAATGGCCCACCTGGGGCACAACGTGCTGGGACTGGACACCGATCCCGCGACCGTCGCGGCGCTGCGGGCGGGCCACGCGCCGTTCGCCGAACCGGGCCTGGCCGAGGCGATCGCCGACGGCGCCGTCTCCGGCGCCCTGACGTTCACCGGCGACTACCTGTGCGCTGCGGCGCACGCGGACCTGTTCATCCTGGCCGTACCTACCCCGCAGATGCCCGACAGCGAACGGCACGACCTGAGCGCGGTGTTCATGGCCGTCGACGCCCTCGCCGACGCGCTGAGTACCGACGCGCTGCTCGTCGTGAAGTCCTCCGTCCCGGCGGGCACCTGCGAGAAGATCGCCCAGTGCCTCGCTGCGCGCCGCCCCGACCTGACGGTCGAGGTCGCAGCCTCCCCCGACTTCATGCGTGAGGGGATGTCGATCCCCGACGTGCGCCGGCCGAGCCGCATCGTGCTGGGCATACAGAAGCACGGGCGCGCCGAGCAGGTAATGCGCAGGGTCTGGGCGACGTGTCTGAACGCTGGGGTACCGCTGACCGTGACGACCCTGCGCACGGCCGAACTGTGCAAGCTGGCGGCCAACGCCTACCTGGCCACCCGGCTGTCGTTCGTCAACGCCCTCGCCGACTTCAGCGCGACCGTGGGCGCCGACATCACCGCGCTGACCGAGGTCACCGGCCACGACCCGCGCATCGGCTCGTCCTACTTCACCCCCGGCCTGGGATTCGGCGGGTCGTGCCTGAGCAAGGACCTGCGCGGGCTGACCGCACTGGCTACCGAACGCGGCGTGTGCGAGACCACGGCATTGTTGGCCTCGGTCGACCGGATCAACCAGCAGCGGCGCCGCCGCGCCATCGACCTCGCCGTCGGGCACCTGCCCGGCGGGCCGGCGGGACACCGCATCGGCATCTGGGGAGCGGCGTTCAAGCCTGGCGTCGACGACGTCCGTGACTCCCCGGCCCTGGACGTCGCCGCACAGTTGAGTACCGCGGGGGCCACGGTGAGCGTCTACGACCCGGCAGCCATGAACACCGCCCGGCGCGAGCACCCGGAACTGCGCTACTCCGGCAGCGCGGCCGAGGCCGCCGCCGGTGCCCAGGTGCTCATGCACCTGACCGCCTGGCCACAGTTCGCCCAAGTCGACCCGCGCGACCTGTCTCCTGCCCGGACGCCGCTGCTCGTCGATGCGCGCCCAGGCCTGGACCGCCTGCGTTGGCAGCAGGCCGGCTGGGCGGTCAGCCCGCTCTGACACGCATCCATCCGCGGGGTTGGTGCGCAGGCGCCGGCGCACCAACTCCAGCTACGTTCTGCCGGCGGCGACGCGACTGTCGGGCAGCCGGGCTTGGCCGAGTATGACCGGGACCATCCGGGCCCGGTCATGGCGGAACGTGGCCAGTTGTAGGCAAGTGGCCAGGGCGTCGCCGGCGTTGACGTCGCGGCGTGCCTGCACCCAGCGCACCAGGGCGTGCGGGTCGTCGATACTGGTGGTGAAGTGCAGCACCGACGAGTACCAGATCGTGCGCGAGTACGACTCCTCCAGCCAGCCGTCGGCGCCGAGCTCGCGGCGCACCGCCGCTGCCAGCGCCCCGGCCGTGGCGTCAACCGGGCACAGGCAAGCCATCACACCCGCCGGGCTGAGCGCCAGACCGCGCAGGCGGAACACCACCGGGTGATCCAGGCTGCCCGCCGCCCGGGTGATCGCCCGGACGCACCTGGCCGCGAACGGGTCGTGACCGTCCAGGCCGGGCCGGTGCGGCTGGATCGCGCGCACCGTCACGTGCGCGGAGCCATGCGCCCCGGTGGGCCAATGCCGATCACCGGCCAGCAGCCGAATCTCCTCGGCCCAGCCGGCAAGCTGCTGTTCGGTGTGGTCGTCGAGCGCGACCACGGCCGACAGGCCCCACCGCCCGCCGCCCGCTGGTGGTGCGTCCTGCTGGTGCGAACCGGCGAGGACTGCCGAATAGCCCTGCTCAGACAGCCGGTCGAACGTCGTCCGGAAGCCCGCGTCGACCCAGGCACGATCATCCGAGCCGCTGAGGTCCTCGCTGATCTTCACCGTCGCACCCTACGCACAGGCGGCTCGCTGGGTTGCGGTCGGTGGCGCCGTCCGGCTCCCGCGGTGATCAGGCTCACGGGCCGGCACGACACGCGGGTCGGGTCGTTGCTCAGGCCGACAGCGTTGATCACGTTGATGAGCAGCGCGGTGGTCGCGTCGTTCGCGGCCAGGTCGTGGAGGTTCGACAGCGGCCCGGACAGGACCCGCACGCCGGATACGCCCTGCAGCCGCACGCGCCCGTTTGGAGTAGTGATCACATAGCTGGAAAGGGTTGGACGGGGGGATGGTCGGGCTTGTAGCTTGCGCTTGATCGTGATGCCGGCTGAGGAGGTGAGACCCATGAACGCTGTATCGATGTGGGTGCTCCCCCTGCCGTCACGGTCGGGCGATTGACGTAGGGGTCGCCGGGAGCGCCTCGCCAACAAGGCACTCCCGAAAGGCAGACACCTGTGCATTCTCCGCAGTACACCGCCGGGCCGTCGTCGAACGATACGGTCGAGCGCGACCTCACCGCGGGCGCCGATCGCGCGCCCCTCAGGTTCGACGTGATCATTGCCGGGTGCGGGCCGACCGGCGCGATGCTGGCCGCCGAACTGCGGCTGCACGATGTGCGGGTACTCGTCCTGGAGCAGGAAACCGAGCCCATGTCGTTCGTCCGCATAGTCGGTCTGCATATTCGCAGTCTCGAGCTGATGGCGATGCGCGGGCTGCTGGAGCGCGTTCTCGAGAACGGCAGACAGCGACCGGCCGGCGGTTTCTTCGCCGCCATCACCAAACCCGCGCCCGCGGGCCTGGACTCCGCGCACGCCTACCTGGTGGGCGTCCCGCAGCCGGTCATCGTGCGGCTGCTCGAAGAGCATGCGATCGAACTGGGTGCGCAGGTCCGGCGCGGTTGTGCGGTGGCCGGTTTCGAGCAGGACGACGCGGGGGTGACCGTCGAACTGGCCGACGGGGAACAGCTGCGTTCGCGTTACCTCGTCGGCTGTGACGGCGGGCGCAGTACGGTGCGCAAGCTGCTCGGCGTCGGCTTTCCCGGCGAGCCCGCGCGGACCGATACCCTGATGGGCGAGATGGAAGCGGATATGCCGCCGGCGGAGATCGCCGCCAAGGTGACCGAAATCCGCGAGACCCAGCAGCGATTCTGGGTCCGGCCCTTCGGCGCCGGGGGCTATCAAGTCGTGGTCCCCGCCGCGGGAGTGGGCGATCGCGCGGAACCGCCCACCCTCGAGGATTTCAAACAACAGCTGCGCACCATCGCCGGAACCGATTTCGGCGTGCACTCCCCGCGCTGGATGTCCCGCTTCGGCGATGCCACCCGGCTGGCCGACCGTTACCGGGTCGGCCGGGTGCTGCTGGCCGGCGATGCGGCGCACATCCATCCACCCATCGGCGGGCAGGGCCTCAACCTGGGCGTTCAGGACGCATTCAACCTCGGCTGGAAACTGGCCGCACAGATCCGCGGCTGGGCGCCGGAGACACTGCTGGACACCTACCAGGCCGAACGTCATCCGGTCGCCGCGGACGTGCTGGACAACACCCGCGCCCAGATGGAACTGCTGTCCGCCGAACCGGGCGCGCAGGCCGTGCGCAGGCTGCTCACCGAACTGATGGACCTCGACGAGGTGAACCGCTACCTGATCGGGAAGATCACCGCGATCGACATCCGCTACGACTTCGGCGCCGGCCCCGACCTGCTCGGCCGGCGCCAGCGCGACATCGAGGTGAAACAGGGCCACCTCTACGGTCTGCTGCACCGCGGCCGCGGCCTGCTGCTGGACCGCACCGAACGGCTGACCGTCGGCGGCTGGTCGGACCGGGTCGACCACCTCGCGGATCCCACTGCCGTGCTGGATGTTCCGTGCGTCCTGCTACGCCCCGACGGCCACGTCGCCTGGATCGGCGACGATCAGCAGGACCTGGACGACCACCTCGCCCGCTGGTTCGGCAAGCCCGCCAACTGACGTCGCCTGCGCAGCGCCGGGGGGCGGTCGGCGGCGCCGTCCGGCTGCCGCGGTGACCAGGCTCACGGACCGGCACGACACGCGGGGAAGGGTGGGTCGGTGCTCTAGAGTGGGCCCTGCGAAGGGGAGTAGTTCCCGTGGCTCAGGCCGCGGCGGGTGATCGACATGCTGGCCCTCGGGCCCGGTCATCCACCCCAGTTCGGGGCGAGCGAGACCTTCGGCCGGTGTTGGTTGCCGGTCGAAGCGGCGCGCCCGAGTCGACCGGCCGTACGAAGGGCTGGTTGTGCTCCGCTTCAAGGGGATCCTGCTCGTCGCCGGGTTCGTGCTGCCAGCTGTGGCGGTCCGGGCCGGTGGGCTGCGACCGCCGGCGGCCGTTGCGCTGATCGTCTTCGGCGCGGCCGTGGTGGCGGCATCGTTCCTGCTGGCCTGGGCCGCCGAGGCCGCGCAGCTGGACATCTCCGGCGGGCTGGCCATCGCCCTGCTCGCGCTGATCGCGGTGCTGCCCGAGTACGCGGTCGACCTGTACTTCGCCTTCACCGCCGGACGGGACCCGACCTACACCGGGTACGCCACGGCGAACATGACCGGGTCGAACCGGCTGCTGATGGGGCTGGGCTGGCCGCTGGTCGTGCTGCTCGGGCTGATGGTCGCCCGGCGGGGCGGCAACCCGGCGCGGCGCAACCTGGGGCGGGGCGACCTGAGGCCGGGTCACTTGAGGCCGGGCGACCTGGGGCTGGACAACCTGCGGCGGGGCGATCCGGGGCGGGTGCTGCCGCTGGCGCCGGGCATCCGGGTCGAGCTGGGGTTCCTGCTGGTCGCCGGGGTGGTCGCGTTCGTCGCTCCGGTCACCGCGTCGATCTCGATGCCGCTGGCGCTGGTCCTGCTCGGCTGGTTCGGCTACTACCTGTACCGGGTGTCGAGGCAGGCGGCCACCGAGCCGCACCTGATCGGCACGGCGGCGGCGCTGGGTGAGCTGCCGGCCCGGGTCCGCCGGCCGGTGGTGGTGGCCATGTTCGCCGGTGCGGCCGTGGTCGTACTGCTCTGCGCCGAGCCGTTCGCGCACAGCCTGATCGCCACCGGCGCGCAGCTGGGCGTCGACGAGTTCCTGCTGGTGCAATGGCTGGCCCCGCTGGCGTCCGAGGCGCCGGAGTTCATCGTCGCGATCCTGTTCGCCACCCGGGGCAACGCGCAGGACGCCATCGGCACGCTCATCTCCAGCAAGGTCAACCAGTGGACGCTGCTGGTCGGCTCGCTGCCGGTCGCGTACTGGCTCGGCGGCGGCGGCGCGGCCGGCCTGCCGCTGGACGGCCGCCAGGTCGAGGAGCTGCTGCTGACCGCGACCCAGACGGTGCTGGGCGTGGCGATCCTGCTCACGCTGCGCTTCCCGCGCTGGGGCGCCTGGACCCTGCTGGGCCTGTTCGCCGTCCAGTTCGCGGTCACCGGCACCACCGGCCGGCTGCTGCTCTGCGCCGGTTACGGCCTGATCGCGCTGGCCCTGCTGATCCGCCACCGCCGGCAGGTGGGCCCGACGCTGCGCGCGCCGTTCCTGGCCCCGGCCGTCGAGTCGCCGCGGCCGGTGGCGTTGAGCCGGCGCTGATCCTGCCCGTTTGGGCGGGGTAGGGACGCACCCGCCGTTGTGGGTCGCTCCCGGACCTAGTCTCGGCGTCCCGGCCGCGGGTACTGCCGGCCCTGACGCGGAGGTCATACGGCGATGCGAGGTGCACGGCGGAACAGGCTTGCCCTGTGGCTGGCCGCGGCGGTGGTCGCGATCGGCGGTGCGGTGCTGCTGGCCGGCGCCGGCGCGGGCGCGGCCCCGGCGTCCCAGCCACTCGCGGCCCCCTGCCCGACCACCGGCCCGTGCCCCACCGTCAACCCGACGCCGACCGGCTGCCCCCGGCCAACCGCCCAGCCGACCAGCACGCCCCGCCCCACCGCCCCGGTCCAACCGACCAGCACCCCCTGCCCCACCGGCCCCAGGCCCTGCCCGACCGTCGGCCCGTGCCCGACCGGGCCTACGCCCTGCCCGACGGTCGGCCCGTGTCCCACCGGGCCTACGCCCTGCCCCACGGTGGGTCCGTGTCCGACCGGGCCGGCGCCCTGCCCGACCGTCGGACCGTGTCCCACCGGTCCCGCGCCCTGCCCGACGGTTGGCCCGTGTCCCACCGGGCCCACGCCGTGCCCGACCGTTGGCCCCTGCCCGACCGGGACGCCGCAGCCGACCGGCAACCCGACGCCCTGCCCGACGGTTGGGCCGTGCCCCACCGGGACGCCGCAGCCGACCAGCACCCGGCCGCGCCCGTGCCCCACGGTCGGGCCCTGCCCAACCAGCTGAGGTACGGCACCGGCCGGCTCGCCGAGCCGACCAGCCGGCCGCCCGGGTCAGGATCGGGCGCCCCGGCCGTCCCGGGGCCGGAACGGTCCGGCGGGCGTGCGAGGCTGGCGGTGTGACCTTCACGTTCGACGCCGAGCTGTGGCTGTGGGACGCCCGCAAGGGCGACAGCTGGACGTTCGTCAGCCTGCCCGCTGAGCCGTCCGAGGAGATCCGCGAGCTCGCCGGCCCGACGCCGCAGCGCGGCTTCGGCTCGGTGCGGGTCCGGGTCACGGTCGGCGGCACCAGCTGGGCCACGTCGATCTTCCCCGACGCCAGCAGCGGCAGCTACGTCCTGCCGATCAAGAAGGCGGTCCGCAGGTCCGAGAAGCTGGACACCGGTGACGTCGCCAACGTGACCATCGAGCTCGTCGACTTCTGACCGCCGTACCTGGTCGCCGCACCGGCCGGGCGCCTAGGTCACGCTGGCGGTGCTCGGTTCGACCGACCCGGGCCGGGGCGCGCCGATCTGGTCGAACAGGGTTCGAGCGGCCCGGCGGTGGGTCTCCGCCGCGGCATGCCGGCCGGCGCGATCCAGGCAGCGCTGGGCGGCGCCGTGGGCCCGGGCCAGGCCGAGGCGGTACCCGGTCTCCAGCTGGACGGCGATGGCCTGCTCGGCATGCTGGACGGCCAGGTCGACCGCTCCGTCGCCGAGCCGGAGATCGGCGAGCGTGGTCAGTGTGTCGCCTTCGAGCAGGCGGTAACCGGTCTGCTGGGCGATGGTGAGCGCGGCCTCGGCGTGCCCGACGGCGTCCGGACGCCGGCCGCACTCGCCGTCCGCCGCAGCCAGGTCGACCAGCGCACCGGCCTCCACGTAGCGGTCGCGGGTGCCGCGGGCCAGTTCCACCGCCTGCCGGCAGTCGTCGGCCGCATCCTGGTAGCGGCCGAGTTGGTGGTGCGCCCGGCCGCGGCTCGCCAGGGCACCCGCCTGGACGTACGGGTTGCCGACATCCCGGGCGAGAGCGACGGCAGCCTGCGCGTGCTCGAGCGCCTCGGTCGACCGCCCCGCGTCCAGCAGCGCGTCCGCGAGGAGGCGCAGCCCCTCGGCTTCGCTGGGCCGGTCACCGACCTCCCGGTGCAGGGCAACGGACTCGGTCAGGGTGCCGATCGCCTCGTCGAGCCGACCCAGCGCGCGGGCACAGCCACCCACGTTGGCCAGCGCGTCGGCCTCCCCGCTGCGGCAGCCGATCTGGCGATACAGCGCGAGCGACCGGCCGTGCTGGTCGGCCGCCGACTCGAGCCGGCCCAGCACCCAGTGCACCAGGCCGAGGTTGCCCAGGACGAGCGCCTGGGCACCGACCTGACCCGCCTGCCGGGCGCGTTCGAGCGCCTGGGTGTGGTAGTCGGCCGCGGTCGCGGGCCGGCCCAGCACCCAGTGCACGCTGCCGAGGTTGCCCAGCGCGGTGGCCTCCCCCGCCGGCCAGCCCGCCTGCCGGCTCAGCCGCAGGGCCGGGGTGAAGTGCTCGATGGCTGCCTCCTGCCGGCCCTCCATCCAGTGCAGCGCGGCGAGGCTGAGGTGTGCGGCGGCCTGCGCCCGCGGGTCGGCGGCGGCGTGCGCCGCGGTCAGTGCGGCCCGGGCGACGGTCGCCCAGTCGACCGTGTGCATGCTGAGGATGAAGTAGCCGCGGAGCAGCAGGGCCAGCCGCCAGCCGGCCGGTGCGGGCCCGTGGTCCGCGGCCTGGCGGACCGCGGCGACCAGGTTGACCCGCTCCGCATCCAGCCAGTTCAACGCC
>Ga0307500_10000049_pt1 | contig 35799 bp, 30 predicted proteins | sample 14_S_MG_FD_201362 | JGI IMG/M metagenome (GOLD analysis project Ga0307500, IMG submission 201362) | Soil microbial communities from Populus trichocarpa stands in riparian zone in the Pacific Northwest, United States - 14_S | ecosystem: Environmental > Terrestrial > Soil > Riparian zone > Trees... | reverse complement strand
GGCCACGTGTTCCAGAACTACACGTTCCTGGGCCGTTCCGGGATGGGCTTCACCGACCCGTCGGCCGGCACGTTCTGGGAGACCAGCGCGGAGTTCATGGCGATGCAGGCGTTGCCGACGACCGCGGCCGGTGACCTGACCCGGTTCATCCGCACCGAGAACCTGTACTGGTCCAGCAGCCGGCACCACTACGGCAACTGGATGCTGATGCAGTACATCAAGGACCGCGACGGGCTGGCGATGTTCAACCGGATCTGGAACGAGGCCCGCAGCAACGAGCACCCGCTCGAGGTGTACCGCCGGATCACCGGGATCACCCAGGCCGAGCTGAACCGGCGGGTCGGCGAGTACGCCCAGCACAACGTGACGTGGGACTACAGCAACCGGGCCACCGTGATGCCGTTCATCAACCAGCTCTACCCGTTCGTGACCGCGTACAACGGCGTGACGGTGGAGGCGGTCAACCAGGCCGCCGGCCACTACCGGATCTCCGACGCGCTGGCCCCGTCGGACTACGGCTACAACAAGATCCGACTGGTGTCGACTGTGGACGGCGGGCTGATCCGGCTGCACCTGAAGGGGCACGCCGAGACCGGGGCGTCCGGCTGGACGTACGGCTTCGTCGCGGTGCGGAACGGGACGCCCCGGTACGGGCCGCTGTCCCAGGCGACCAACGGCGAGCTGACCTTCCAGACCCAACCCGGCGAGCGGGACGTCTACCTGGTGGTCACCGCGACGCCGACCGCGGTGCCGCACTACGCCTTCCTGGACGGCTACCCGCGCAACCGCCGGTTCCCGTACGAGTTCCGGATCGACGGCGCGATCCCGTCCGGCTTCGAGCCCGGCTTCGTCAAGCCGCCGGCGCCCGGCAACGGCCACTGGCACAGCAACGGCGGCGGCTGGGTGGACAACCGGGCGAACGTCGCCGCCAGCGCCTTCGTCGGCCCCCGCGCCGCGGTCTTCGGCAACAGCACGGTCAGCGGCAACGCCCGCATCGAAGACCTCGCCTGGGTGAACAGCGGCGCCACCGTCACCGGCAACGCGGTCGTCAAGGGCAGCGCGCTGGTGCAGGGCGGCTCGAACCTGTCCGGCAATATCGTGATCGGCGGCGACGCCGAGCCGTCGACCGCGTGCGGCACCGGCACCTACCTGATGTTCTCGGACACCCGCCGCTGCGACAGCGGCCCCGGCGAGGCCGACGTCAACCCGGCGCACGGCACCTTCACCGACGCCGAACTGGCCATCACCGGCACCACCACGCCACCCACCAACCCACCCACCACCACCCCGGCCCCGCCGACCACCACGCCGCCGCCGGCCGGGACCGGCTGCACCGCCACCTACGCGGTGACCAGCCAGTGGCCGGACGGCTTCCAGGCCGACGTGACGGTCCGGGCCGGCAGCGCGCCGATCACCGGCTGGACCGTGCGGTGGACGTTCCCGGCCGGGACCGTCACCCAGTCCTGGAACACCGTGCTGACCCTGAACGGCTCGGCGGTGACCGCCGCCAACGTCGACCACAACGGCAGCCTGGCCGCGGGAGCCAGCACCACGTTCGGATTCATCGGGTCGGCACCGGCCGCGACCGCCAACCCGACCCCGACCTGCACCGCGCGCTAGCCGGACCGACCGGGATCTCGCCGGCGGGGCCGTTCCCGGCCCCGCCGGTGGCCCGGCTCCCGACCCCGCCGGCGGGGCCTGGTTCCCGGCTCCGCCGGTGGCCTGGTTTCCGGCCCCGCCGGTGGCCTGTCTAGGGCGTGGCCGTCGTACTTGCCGAGGCCGTCGGCGTGGACCCGTCGACCCGGTCGATGAGGTCGAGGTCGATGGCCCACTGGCCCGCGCAGCCGCCCCGGCGCACCCGCGCCTGGCCGGCGGCCAGCGACCCGGTGGTGAAGAAGACCTCCGCCTCGTCCTCTTCGCTGTCCATCCCACCCGGGCGGTAGCCGGCGGCGGTCACCGCATCCTGGATCAGCACGGTGACCTCGTCGAGCGGCTTGGTCGTGACCGCCTGCACCTTGAGGTGACCCGCGGTGGTCGCGACGTGCGTGACCGTTCCGACCTTGTCGAAGGACATCCCGGCCGGCATGAGCGCCGTCTCGGCCGCCGGTGCCGGGCTCGGGGCCGGACACGCGGCATCCGCCTTGCCCCCCTCGGCCTTGTCTTCGGAGCCGCCTGAGCACCCGGCCAGAACGACCGACAACGCCGCCGCCGCGGCCGTCACGAGCGCCCAGGACCGCGGCGACGATCCGGGGCGGACGCTGCCATGTTCGACCATGCCGGCATTCTAGGTGTGTCCTCGCCCGCATCCGCCGCAGAACTGATGATCTCGACTTCCCGGGTGTATTTTTGCTCCGCGGCGCGGTGCACGTCAGAGGCGTGTTGGCACGCGCGATGTGGGCGTGCCGGCGCCCAGCCTGACCTGGAGGCACGCGTGGCGATGCGCGGAAGAACCCCCGCCCCGATCCTGGCCGCGACGGCCCTCACCCTCCTGCTGGGTGCCAGTACCGCCTCGGTCACCGGCGCCGAGCGCCACGGCGCCCAGCAGGCACCGCCCCGGTCGGCCGCCAAGGCGGACCCGGTGGGCGCCGAGGAATGGCTGTACCGCCAGCGGGCCAACCCCGACGGCTCCATCCCGGACGCCGCCGTCACCGAGGCGATCGTGCAGTCCGAGGCGTTGGGCGCGGCGAGCCTGAGCTCGCCGCACACCAAGCTGGTGTGGTCCCAACTCGGCCCGAGCAACATCGGTGGCCGCGTCCGTGACATCGCCGCCGACCCCACCACCAGGGACGTCGCCTACATCGCCACCGGCACCGGCGGCCTCTGGCGGACGGCCGACGGCGGCCAGACCTTCACCAGCGCGTGGAACGACCAACTGCCCCAGTCGATGGGTGCCGTCGCGGTCGACTCCCGGGGCGTCGTCTGGGCCGGCACCGGCGAGCCGGACCACGGTGGCGGCTCGGCGTACTACGGCAAGGGCGTCTACAAGTCGACCGACGACGGCGCGACGTGGACCAGCATGGGCCTGGTGGACGGCGACACGATCGGCCAGATCGTGATCGACCCGCGCGACGACGACCGGGTGTTCGTCGCCGTGATGGGCGCGCTGCACGACACCGAGCCGACCCGCGGCCTGTTCCTGACCGAGGACGGCGGGGCCAGCTGGACCCGGGTCATCGTCCCGGACAGCGCCTCCACCGGTGCGATCGACGTGAGCATCGACAAGGCCAACCCCGACATCATGCTCGCCACCACCTGGGACAAGATCCGGGACGAGAAGTCGCGCATCTACGGCAAGAACTCGTTCCTCTACCGCTCCACCGACGGCGGCCGCACCTGGGCGAACATCCAGCAGGCGCCGCTGCCGCAGAGCCAGGACATCGAGGGGCGGCCGGTCACCGAGACCTACGTCGGCCGGATGGGCGTCGACTTCAGCGACACCGACCCGAACCGCGCGTACCTGATCACCAGCGCGGCCGGCGGCAACTTCAACGGCTTCTTCACCAGCGCGGACGCCGGCGCCACCTGGACCGCGGTCGGGCCCACCACCGGCGGCACCCTGCAGAGCATCAGCGGCGGGTTCGCCTGGTGGTTCGGCCGCGTCTACGTCGACCCGGCCGACCCGCAGCACGTCTTCGTCGCCGGCGTCAGCCTCGCCGAGAGCCGCGACGGCGGCCGCACCTGGACGACGACGAACGCCCCGCACGCCGACCAGCACGGCCTGGAGTGGGACCCGTTCACGCCCGGCAAGGTGTACCTCGGCAACGACGGCGGCCTGTACTGGTCGACCGAGAACGGCGCGGCGCGCGGCCTGTGGGCCAAGACCCCCCGGCTGCCGGTGACCCAGTTCTACGCGCTGGACGTCTCGGTCCAGAACGGCGCGCGGCTGAACGCCGGCGCCCAGGACAACGGCTCGCTGAAGTCGTGGGCCGCCGACAACAGCGTCAACGGTGACTGGTTCGGCTTCGTCGGCGGCGACGGGATGATGAACCGGATCGACCCGACGAACGACCGGAAGTACTACGGCTGCTCGCAGAACGGCGGCTGCCGCGGCTTCGTCGACGGCGTCGGCTTCACCATGACGATCCCCGGCCTGCGCAAGAACTGGGTGGCCCCGCTCGAGTTCGGCGCCGACCCGCGCTTCATCTTCGGCGGCAGCGAATTCGTCAGCCGGATGAACACCGACGCCGGCCAGCGGGTGTGGCAGCAGATCAGCCCGGACCTCACCGAGGGCACCGAACCCCGCGCGCCCGGCTTCGGCACCATCACCGCCCTGGGGACGACCCCGGCCGATCCGAACCTGGTCTACGCCGGCACCGACAGCGGCCTGGTCTGGGTCAGCCGCAACGCGATGGCCGCCCCCGACCAGGTGACCTGGGAGAAACTGCAGAGCCCGGTCTTCCCGGGCCGCTGGGTCACCCGCGTCACCGTCGACCCGCAGGACCCGAAGGTGGCCTGGGCCAGCTTCTCCGGCTGGCGCTCCGGCGAGGCCTACCCGCACCTGGTCATGACCAGCGACGGCGGCCGAACCTGGGTCGACATCGTCGGCAAGCGGCTGCCGCAGGCGCCCGTCAACGATGTCCTCCGGCACCCGACGAAGAAGGGCTGGCTGTTCGTCGCCACCGACGTCGGCGTCTTCCGCACCACCAACCTCGGCAAGACGTGGATCAAGGTCGGGGTGAACCTCCCGCTGGTGCCGATCAATGACATCGACATCCCGGCCGGCAGCGAGACGCTCTACGCCGCGACCTACGGCCGCAGCATCTGGACGACCTCGCTGGTCGACGCGCTCTGAGCGGAGCGGGGCGCAGCGGCGTCTGGACTGAGGCAACGCGCCGACGAAGTCGTTGCGCGGTGCCGAGGGAAGACGCCGCGTCTGGCGCTCCGCGCAGCGAACGGCTAGCACTGTGAGCCGACCGGGGGCCGGACGGCGGGTCAGCCGCTCGGCAGCCGGACGGTCGGTGCCGGCACGATGCGCCGGGTCAGCCGCCACCAGATCCCGGTCTGCAGCACGGCGAGGGTGAGGGTGAACGGCAGCAGGGTCCAGATGCCGGCCCGTTGCGTGATCGCGCCGGCCGACCAGGGGAACACCGCCCCGCCCAGCAACGACACCCCGTTGATCAGGCCGATGGCGGTGGGCACCAGCCGCGCCGCGGTCAACTGCGGTACCAGCGCCATGGCGGTCGGGAAGAGCGGTCCGAGGAAGAAGCCGAGCAGGACGAAGCCGGCGCTGGCCACCGCGGCGGCCGGTGCCAGCCAGATCAGCGTGGTACTGGCCGTGACGCCGGCCATGCAGCCGAAGGAGGTGCCGGCCGCGGGCACCCGGAACCGGGCGGCGACCGGGCTGATCAGGAACCGGCCGGCGGTCAGGCCGAGCCAGTAGCCGCTGATGCTGTACCCGGCCAGCACGGCCGGCTGCTGGTACTCCTCGACCAGGAAGGTGTACCCCCAGTTGCCCACGCTGATCTCGAGCCCCACGTAGACGGCGAGGAACAGGGCGGCCAGCCAGACCGCCGGCTGCCGCACCGCCGGGCCGAACAGGCCGCCGGCGGGCGCCGGCGGGCCGGCCTGCTCGCGGCCAGGGTCGGCGGCGTCCCCGCGGTCCGGGCCGGGGTGTGCCGGGTAGGCCAGCAGGAAGCCGCCGACCAGCGGGACGCAGGCTGCCGCGAGCAGCAGCCAGACCGCCGTCCAGGGCAGCGAGCGCAGCAGCCACGCGGCCAGCGCCGGCCCGACCAGCGCGCCGACACCGAAGAACGCGTGCAACCGGTTGAGCCGGCTCGCCGCCGCCGGCAACCCGCTGAGGTAGGCGTTGAGGGCCGACTCCAGCATCCCGATCCCGCCGCCGGCCAGCACCTGCACGGCCACCAACGCCGCAAACGGCGGGCGGGCCGCCGAGTACAGGCTGGCGACCAGGAACGCGCCGCCGCCGCCGGCCAGCGCGGCCCGCATGCCGAACCGGTGGATCACCCCGCCGGCGCCGGCCCCGGCCAGCATGAACCCGGCTGAGAAGGTGAAGAACATGATCCCGATCGTGGCCCGGCTGACCCCGTAGTCACGGATCTGTGCCGGCAGCAGCACCCCGCCGACACCGGCGGTGACCCCGATCAGCACGAACGCGGCATAGGCCAGCAGGACCGGCCGGCGCAGCCCCGGACCGGCCACCGACCGCCCCATCCGCCGCGCAGCCTCCAGTCGCAGCCCGGACCAACCGGGCCACCCCGGACAATAGTCCTGGCACCCCCGGGCAGACTTCGGTGCAGCCGCGGCACCGCCCAACCTCCGCGCCTGCGGGCGGGCAGGTCAGGCCCGCCGCTGACCAGCGGCTCGGCTGGTCCCACGGCCACCCGACCCGGCGCCCAGCCGGGCGGGCCGCGCCGGCGCCGGGCTCCGGGCGGTTGCGCCGGCCCATACCGTGGTACCCGGCGGTCGAGCGACGGGAGTGCGGTGCAGGCGGGCGCGGAGGTCGTCGAGTTTCGGGTGCTGGGGCCGTTCGAGGTTCAGCTCGGTGGCCGGCTGCTGGAGCTCGGTGGCCCGCGGCTACGGGCGGTACTGGCGCTGCTGGTCGCCGATGCCGGCCGGGTGGTGAGCCTCGCCGCGTTGGTGGACGGCATCTGGGGCGAGCAGGCTCCGCCGGACGCCGAGCGCACCATGCGCAGCTACGTTTCCCGGCTGCGCGCCGCCCTGGCCACGCCCGGCGGCGGCGAGGCCGGCCAACTGCTGATGACCCGGCCGCCGGGATACCTGCTGCACCCGGACCCGTACGCGGTCGACGCCGACCGGTTCGAACGGCTCGCGGCGAGCGGGCGGCAGGCGCTGGCCTCCGGACAGCCGGCGGTCGCCGCCGAGCAGTTGACCGCGGCGCTCGCGCTGTGGCGCGGCGATCCGTACGCCGAGTTCGGCCACATCGGCGCCCTGCAGGCCGAACGCGGCCGGCTGGAGCAGCTGCGGCTGGCCGTGCTGCAGGACCGGATCGAGGCGGACCTGTCCCGCGGGCTGGGCGGCCGGCTCGTCGCCGAACTGGAGACGTTGACCGGGCAGCATCCCGGCCACGAGCGGCTGTGGGCCCAGCTGATGACCGCCCTGTACCAGGCCGGCCAGCAGGCCGCGGCCCTGCAGGCGTTCAGCCGGGCCCGCGCCAGCCTGGTCGACCAGGCCGGGGTGGAGCCGTCGCCGATGTTGATCGAGATCCACCGCCGGGTGCTGGCCCAGGACCCGCGCCTGCTCGGCGCCCCTACCACCGCGCCCGCCACCACCGGCAGCGTCCGGCCGGCGCAGCTGCCACCGGCGGTACCCGCCTTCGCCGGCCGGCACAGCGAGCTGGCCGCGCTGGACGCGGTGCTGTCGGACCCCGGTTCGCAGCCGCCGACCGCGGTGATCTCCGCGGTCTCGGGCACCGCCGGCGTCGGCAAGACCGCGCTGGTCGTGTACTGGGCGCACCGGGTCGCGGCCCGGTTCCCGGACGGGCAGCTGTACGTCAACCTGCGCGGGTTCGATCCGGACGGGCAGCCGGTCGCCGTGGGCGAGGCGGTTCGCGGCTTCCTGGACGCGCTGGGTGTCCCGGCCGGGCGGATCCCGGTCGGCGTGGACGCCCAGATCGGGCTGTACCGCAGCACCGTGGCCGGCAAGCGGCTGCTGGTGGTGCTGGACAACGCCCGCGACGCCGAACAGGTCCGGCCGCTGCTGCCCGGCACCACGACCGCGATGGTGGTGGTCACCAGCCGCGACCGGCTCGTGTCGCTGGTCGCCGCCGACGGCGCCCGCCCCGTCATCCTGGATGTCCTGACCCCGGAGCAGGCGCGCGAGCTGCTCGGCCGCCGGCTGGCCGGGGCCCGGCTGGCCGCCGAGCCGGCCGCGGTCGCGGAGATCATCACCAGCTGCGCCGGCCTGCCGCTGGCGCTGGCGATCGCCGCGGCCCGCGCGGCCACCCACCCGCACCTCCCGCTGGCCGCCCTGGCCGGTGAGCTCGGCCAGACCCGGGACCGGCTCGACGCGCTCAGCGGCGGCGACGCCGGCAGTGACGTCCGGGCCGTGTTCTCGTGGTCGCACCAGGCGCTCAGCCCGGCGGCGGCCCGGCTGTTCGCCCTGCTCGGCCTCTACCCGGGCCCGGACATCGCCGCCCCGGCCGTGGCCAGCCTGGCCGGCACGGGCCGGCCCGAGGCCCGCCGGCTGCTGGCCGAGCTCACCCGCGCCAGCCTGCTGACCGAGCACACGCCGGGCCGGTACGCCTACCACGACCTGCTGCACGCCTACGCCGCCGACCTCGCCCACGGCCCGGACCTCGCGGCGCAGCGCACCGCCGCGGTCGAACGGCTGCTGGACCACTACCTGCACACCGCCCAGGCGGCCAACCGGCTGCTGGACCGGGCCCGCGACCCCAGCCCGCTGCCGCCGGGGCCGCCGGCCGCCGGCACCGCCCCGGAACACCTCCCCGACCGCCAGCGGGCCATGGCCTGGCTGAGCACCGAGCACCCGGCCCTGCTCGGCGCGCTCCGGCTCGCCGCCGACACCGGGTTCGACACCCGGGCCTGGCAGCTGGCCTGGGCCCTGGCCACCTTCCTCGACCGGCAGGGGCACTGGCACGACCTGGTCAGCAGCTGGCACACCGCGCTGGCCGCGGCCGAACGCCTCGACCACCCGGCCGCGCAGGCCTGCGCCCACCACTTCGTCGCCCGCGCCTACGCCCTGCTCGATGCCCGCGACGACGCCCACACCCACCTGCAGCAGGGCCTTCGTCTGTACGCCCAGGCCGGCGACCGGGTCGGTGAGGCCAACGTGCACCTGGGCCTCGCCTACCTCGCCGAACGGTTCGACCGCCGCACCGAGGCCCTCGACCACGCCCGCCGCGCCTTCGCCTGCTACCAGGCCGCCGACCACCGCCGCGGGCAGGCCAACGCGCTGAACACCATCGGCTGGTACCAGACCCAATTCGGCGACCATGCCCAGGCCGTCACCTCCTGCCAGCGGGCGCTCACCCTGTTCCAGGAGGACGGCGACCGCGACGGGGAGGCCGCCACCTGGGACACCCTCGGCTACGCCCAGCATCACCTCGCCCGGTACGCCGAAGCCAGCGACAGCTACCAGCACGCCCTCGAGCTGTTCCGCGACCTCGGTGACCGGTACTACGAAGCCGACACGCTGACGCACCTCGGCGATACCCAGGCGGCCGCCGGCGACAGCGCCGCCGCCCGCGACACCTGGCAGCACGCGCTCGCGATCATGACCGCGCTGCACCATCCCGACGCCGATCACCTGCGCGCCAGGCTCAACCCCGTCGCCGCCACGAGCACCGGGACCGCGCCCACGCCCGCATGATCCGGCGAGCTGGCTCCCCGGTGCGATCGACGGTGTAGAAACAGTGCGTGCCGGCACAGTCCCGACGGTCGCGCGGCGGTTCGTCGCGGCTGCTCCTCCGCCTCGCTGCGGCCGTGCTCGGCGTCGTCCTGCTCGGCGTGCTGGCGCTGTGGGCGGTACCCGCGCTGCTGACCCGCCAGCCGTCGGCCGGAATGACCTCCGCCGAGCGGCTGAAAGCGGCCAACGACGTACGGACGCCGGTGATCGCCTTCCTGCTGGCCATCGGTGCCGCCGCGACGTCCGTGTTCACCGCCCGCTCGTATGTCCTCAACCGCGAGGGGCATGTCACCGACCGCTACACCAAGGCCGTCAGCCAGCTGGGTGATCCCCAGTCGTCGGTCCGGGTCGGCGGCCTCTACGCCCTGGAACGGATCGGGCACGACTCCGCCAAGGACCGCACGACCATCGTCTACGTACTCGGGGTGTTCATCCGCGAGCACTCCAAAGACCCCCCGCGGCGGCCCGACGACGAGCTGCCCGAAGACGTCTACGCCGCCATCCGGATCGCCGCCAGACTGCTCCGCCGGTCCGACGCCATCCTGCACCTCCGCGGCGCCGACCTGCACAACACCGACCTGTCCTTCCTGCGCTCGGACCAGGTCCGGCTCGATGGAGCCGACCTCACCGGGGCCCGGCCACCCACCGACCCCCGGTAGGGTCGCCGATCTCGGACGGCTCAGCCGATCGTGACCGCCGCAGGGAGGTAGTCGATGCCGGCCCAGGATCAGTATGTGCTGCAGCCCATCGGCTGGGTGGAGTCGCCGCTGACGGATCGTGCGGCGGCTCCCAAGCAGGGCGACGAGGGATCGCCGGACGCGTGGCTGGTGTTCCAGCCCGCCGTCCGCGCGGGCCTGCGCGACCTTCGGGTCGGCACCGACGTCATCGTGTTGACCTGGCTGGACCGGGCCGACCGCGACGTGCTCGTGGTCCGCCCGCGCGGGGACGCCGCCCGGCCGCTGACCGGCGTGTTCAGCACCCGCTCGCCGGACCGACCCAACCCGGTCGGGCTGCACCGGGTAACGATCACGTCCATAGTGGACACCCGGGTCGGCGTCCGGCACCTGGAGGCGCTCGACCGGACACCCATCCTCGACGTGAAACCGGTGCTGGACGCGGGCGCGGAACGGTGACCGGCAACGGGTCGCTGCCCCGCCGGGCCGGCTCAGCCGGCTGGCAGCCAGGTGACGGGCCGGCTCAGCTGGCTGGCAGTGGGGTGAACGGCTCGCCCAGGTGGGCGCTGGCCAGCAGCGGACCGGGCCGCCCGGCGAGGTCGGCCAGGGTGCCGACCCGGGTGATCCGGGCCTGCGCCGGATCGCTCTCGTTGGCGTACGGCAGGTCCGGGTAGATCAGTTGCAGCGTGTGCACCAGCAGGTCACCGGTGAACAGCACGGTCTCGTCCTCGGCGGTCAACAGCACCGACTGGTGACCCGGCGTGTGTCCGGGCGTGGGAACGACCCGCAGCCCGGCCGCAACCGCGCTCTCACCGTCCACAGCGGACAGTTGATCGGTGGCCCGCAGCGGTGCGAGCAACCAGTCCGCCAGCCGGGGGCTGGTCGCCTCGATCGCGTCGATCTCAGCCTGCTGCAGTAGGTAGCGGGCGTTGCGGAAGTACGCCGCCTCCGGCGCCTCCGCCGGTCCGCGCACCGCCCAGCCGACATGGTCGGTGTGCATGTGGGTGAGCACGACGCTGCTCACCTCGTCGGGGTGGATGCCGGCGGCGGCCAACTCCTCCGGCAGCCGGCCGGGCACCGGCGCCCAGGACGCGGCCGGTGACCCGGCCGGCCCGATACCGGTGTCGATCAGCACCACCCGGCCGGCGTCGGGGCCGTCCTCGACGCGCACCGCGAAGCAACGGAACGGCAGCCACCAGCTCCCGTCCCGCAGCGCGGCCGGGTCGACCGCGTCGGCATGCCGCAACTGCTCCTCGGTGACGCCGGCGAACGCGTCGGCGCGGGCCCGGTAGAACGGCCCGGCCGCGTCCAGCAGCGCGGTGACCGTCAGGCCGCCGAGGGCCGTCCGCACCGACCGACGAGTCATGGCCGGCAGCCTAACCCAGGGCCATCCCGGGACGCGGACGTCGAACGACCGCAGGGCGGCCGGTCACCGGACCCGGATCAGGTGGATGGGTGGTGGAAGTAGTGGCCCTTGTCGAGGTCGTCGATGAGCCCGGGTTGGGTGGGGTGCCACCCAAGCAGGTCGCGGGTCAGCGTGCTGGCGGCCGGGCTGTCGGTGGCGATGAAACCGCCCAACCAGCCGAAGTGCCCGGCTGCGTCCGCGGGAGCGATGGAGACCACCGGCAGGTCGAGATGCCGTCCGAACACCTCGGCGACCGCGCGGATCGGCACGCCTTCGTCGGCGACCGCGTGCAGCGTCGATCCGGCCGGGGCCTGCTCCAGCGCCAGCCGGAACAGGTGCGCGGCATCGAGGCGGTGCGCGGCGGGCCACCGGTTGGAACCGTCGCCGACGTAGCCAGCGACGCCCTTGTCCCGGGCGATGCCGACCAGGGCCGCCATGAAGCCGGTGTCTCCTTCGCCATGCACCGTCGGCGGGAGCCGCACGACGGACGAGCGGACCTGGCGGGCAGCGAGGGCGAGCGTCAGCTGCGCGGTGCCCAGCCGGGTCCGCGCGCCGCCGATCAGCGGCGTCGCAGCCGGGTCGGGATCATGCCCGTCCCGTTCGGTCGCCACCCGCCCCGGGGTGAGGCCGAGCGTCCCGGAGGCGAGGACGAACGGTCGATCGGAACCCGCGAGCTCCGCGCCGATTGTCTCGACCGCCCGGCGGTCGGCGTCGGCAGCGCCCTGGAAGTCTCCCGAGAAGGCGATGTCGTGCTTGAACGCGAGGTGGATCACGCCATCCGACCCGGCCGCCGCACTCCGGAGGCTGTCGAGATCGTCAAGAGTGCCGCGCCGCACCTGCGCCCCGGCCGCGGCCAGGGCAGCGGCTGAGGAGTCGGAGCGGGCGAGCCCGGTTACCTGGTGGCCGGCCCCGATGAGTTCGGGAACGACGGCGGAGCCGATCCAGCCGGACGCGCCGGTGACGAAAATGCGCATGCGAACCTCCAGGTGGTCGAGTTTCGTGGGCACCGGGGCTACCCCGGACACTGCGATGTCAGTCGCTGTCATCAGCGTACACACGTGATGACAGCCACTGCCATCACGTACGATCGCGGCATGGGCCGATGGGAGCCGAACCCGCGCGGTCGGCTCGAGCAGGCGGCGCTGGAGCTCTACCTGGAGCGCGGGTTCGAACAGGCCACGGTCGCCGAGATCGCCAAGCGGGCCGGGCTCACCGAGCGGACGTTCTTCCGGCACTTCGCCGACAAGCGCGAAGTCCTGTTCTGGGGGCAGGGCGCACTGCAGGAGCTCCTCGTGACTGCTATCGGGAGCGCGCCTGACTCCGCGGCCCCGATCGACGTGGTCGCCGCGGCCCTGGAGGCGGCCGGGGCGCTGTTGCAGCAGCGCCGCGAGCACGCCCGGCGCCGGCAGACCGTCATTGCCGCGAATGCGGAGCTGCGCGAGCGCGAGCTGATCAAGCTCGCGTCGCTGGCCGCGGCGATCGCCGGCGCGTTGCGCCGGCGCGGCGTCAGCGACCTGGCCGCGAGCCTGACGGCCGAGGCGGGCATCGCCGTCTTCAAGATCGCGTTCGAGCGCTGGACCAGCGAGACCGGCCAGCCGGACCTGCCCCAGCTCATCCGGGAGTCGCTCGACGAGCTGAAAGCCGTGACCGCGGGCGACTGAGCACCGGCGGCCGGCCGAGCGGCTACGGCGGAATCGGGCTGTTGACCCCAGGCCGGTGCGTGCCGGACAGCCGGTCGGGAACCTGGGCGATCAGCTCGACGTGGCCCAGAAGTGCCGTATGGTGCACGAATGCAGTGGGGTGCCGCGCGGCGAGTGCGGCCGGGGCGGGTGGCCGTCGTGATCGGGCTGGTATTCGCCGCAGGCTGCGGCGGATCGCCCGCACCGGGTGCGGCGGGTTCACCGCCGACTGTGGAGCCGGTCGCGGCGTGCGTGACGCCGGAAGAACAGCAGGCCGGCGGCATGCAGCTCACCGTTTCCGCGAGCGCGACCGCGGCCGCGCTGGTACTCGGGTCGGGCAGCACCGGGCTGGTTCTGGCGAACCAGGTTGACACCGACATGTGCGACTGGAAGCCGCTCGCGTCGGTATGGGCCGAGCACGGCTACCGCGTACTGATCTTCAACTACTCCACTGCCCTGGCGGATCAGGACGTCCTCGCCGCGGCCGCCGAACTGCGCCGGCGCGGGTCCAGCCGGGTCTTCCTGATCGGCGCGTCGATGGGCGGGACCGCCGTGCTGGCCGCCGCGGCAGCGGCGCAGCCGCCGGTGGCCGGCGTGATCAGCCTCTCCGGCCCGGCCTCGTTCGCCGGCGTGGACGCGAGCGGAGCCATGCGCAAGCTGGCCGTCCCGGCGCTGTTCCTGGTCGGCGAGTTCGACGAACCGTTCATCGGCGACGCCAAGACCCTGTACGCGGCCTGCGCGGCGAAGGACAAGAAGCTGGAGATCCTGCCGAACCGCAACCACGGGACCGCGTTGATAGACGACCGGGTCGACCGGCAGATCCAGACCTTCCTCACCCAGCACTGACAGCGTCAGCGCCCGGCCACGGGCCGGCTTGTACCCGATCCCCGAACGTCCCGACCCCGCCGACCTACGCGACGAGCGGTCGCGGACCCGAATGCCCGGTACCCGCACTAGCTCGGGTGGATCGCGGCAGCGGCTCGGACGCCGCCGGGCAGGGCGGACCACTCCCCCGAGGCGCTGCCCGGCGTCGCCGCCGCGGTGCCCTGGGCGGCGCACGGACGCGGGTCCCGCGCCGTCGGGACTGACGACCCTGTTCAGTCCAGCCGGAGGTAGGCACGGTGGGTGCGGGCCGTTGTCCAGCCGGCCGGGATCCAGCGACCACCGCCATCGATGACACCGGAGCCGACGATGAGCACACAGCAGACACCGCGGCACCGGCCGAGCGCCGAACCGGCCACCGGGACCGGCCGGCAGCGGGTGTTGATGCTCGGCCTGGCCACGCTGGGGTTCGCGGTCAACTTCTGGGCCTGGGCGCTGCTGAGCCCGCTCGCCCCGAGGCTCAAGGACGCCCTGCAACTGACCTCGTTCCAGCAGGCCCTGCTCGTCGCGGTTCCGGTCGTGGTCGGCTCACTCGGCCGGATCCCGGTCGGCGCGCTGACCGACCGGTTCGGCGGCCGGATCATGTTCCCGCTGGTGTCGGTGACCACGATCGCCCCGGTGCTGTACCTGGGTCTGGCCGGCCACAGTTCGCTGACCGGGCTGCTGGTCGGCGGGTTCTTCCTCGGCATCGGCGGCACCACCTTCGCCGTCGGGGTGCCGTTCGTCAGCGCCTGGTTCCCGCCCGAGCGGCGCGGCCTGGCGATCGGGGTATTCGGCGCCGGCATGGGCGGCACCGCGATCAGCGCGCTGAGCACCGTCAAACTGGTCACCGCGCACGGCACCGCCGCCCCGTTCGTGGTCACCGCGATCGCACTGGCCTGCTATGCGGTGCTGGCGGCGCTGCTGCTGCGCGACGCCCCCGGCCGAGCCGTACCGGCCGAGTCGCTGTCCCGCCGGCTGAGCGACACGGTGCGGCTGCGGATCACCTGGCAGGCGTCCGCCCTGTACGCGGTCCTGTTCGGTGGCTATGTCGCGTTCTCCGTCTACCTCCCGGCCTACCTGAAGACCGCCTACGGGCTGGCGCAGACCGACGCGGCCAACCGGATGGCCGGCTTCGTCCTGCTCGCCGTGCTGATGCGTCCGCTCGGTGGGTGGCTGTCCGACCGACTCGGCCCCACCCGGGTCCTCGCCACGGCGCTCGGCGTCCTGGTCGTGGGCGCAGCCGTGCAGGCGTTCACGCCCGGCCTGGCCCCGCTCGGGACGATCGCGTTCCTGTCGATGGCCGCCGCGCTCGGCACCGGCAGCGGCGCCACCTTCGCCCTCGTCGCCCTGCACGCTCCGCAGAACAAGGTCGGCTCGGTCACCGGCGTCGTCGGCGCCGCCGGCGGGCTCGGCGGGTTCGTGCCGCCGCTGGTCATGGGCGCCGTCTACGGCTGGTACGGCTCCTACGCTCTCGGCCTGGCCGCCCTCGCGGTCGTCGCGCTGGCCGCGCTCGCCCTGACCGTCACCGCCGTCGCGAGCAGCACCAGTCGCCCGCCCGCCGACAGCCCACCGGCTGTCGCCACCCGCGCCACCCCAGCCAAGGGAACCAGGGCACATGTGTGAGTACTGCGGCTGCCAATCCGTCGCCGCGATCGACGACCTGACCCGCGAGCATGACCTGGTCGTCAACCTGATCAGCGACGTTCGCGGCGCGCACACCGCGGCCGATATCGCGCTGATGGCCCAGCTGGCCAGACGGCTCGCCGCGATCCTCGACCCACACACGCAGGTCGAGGAGCAGGGCCTGTTCCCCGCCCTCGCGGGCGACTTCCCGGACCACATCGCGGTCCTGGAAGCCGAACACCGCCGCATCGAAGCGGTCCTGGGCGAGGCCGCCGTCGCCACCCCGACGGACCCGGCCTGGCCGCGGCGCCTGCTCGACGCCCTGAACCTGCTCCGCCGGCACATCCTGAAGGAACAGGACGGCGTCTTCCCCGCCGCGCTCGCGAGCCTGAGTCCGGCCGAGTGGGACAGCATCGACGCCATCCGCAGCAGGGTCGGCACGTTGCTACCCACCCCTGGCGCGGACCGACCGTCGCTGGCCGGCGGTTGACCGGCTCGCCGCGGGTCGGAGCACCAGCCTGCCTGCCCGCCGAGGCTAGGGTGAAGATCGCCAGGCGAAACGGACAGAACGGGCGGTCTGGCCGTCCGGGAGGAGAACCCGATCGTGGGCAGCCGACCCAACCCGCAGCCAGGCCCGCCGCACCCCGCCAGGCTGGATGACGGCCTGACCGAGGCGCTGGTGCGCACCCGCCGGTTCTTCACCCGCGCCGAGGTGTCCCCGGACCTGCGCACCATCCACAAGATCGGCGGCCGGCGGGCCGACGCCTTCTACCGCGACCGGTGGTCGCACGACAAGGTGGTCCGCTCCACCCACGGCGTCAACTGCACCGGCTCCTGCTCGTGGAAGGTGTACGTCAAGGACGGCATCATCACCTGGGAGGCGCAGCAGACCGACTACCCCTCGGTGGGCCCGGATCGGCCGGAGTACGAGCCGCGCGGCTGCCCCCGGGGCGCGGCGTTCTCCTGGTACACCTATTCGCCGACGAGGGTGCGGTACCCGTACGTGCGCGGTGTGCTGCTGCAGCTGTACCGCGACGCCAAGGCGGCCCACGGGGGTGACCCGGTCGCCGCCTGGGCCGACATCGTCTCCGACCCGGACAAGGCCCGGCGTTACAAGTCGGTGCGCGGCAAGGGCGGCCTGGTGCGCGCGTCCTGGGACGAGGCGACCGAACTCATCGCCGCCGCGCACGTGCACACCATCAAGACCTGGGGGCCGGACCGGCTGGCCGGGTTCTCCCCGATCCCGGCGATGTCGATGGTGTCGCACGCCGCCGGCGCCCGGTTCTACAACCTCATCGGCGGGGCGATGCTGTCGTTCTACGACTGGTACGCCGACCTGCCCGTCGCGTCCCCGCAGGTGTTCGGCGACCAGACCGACGTACCCGAGTCCGGGGACTGGTGGGACGCCGGCTACCTGATCATGTGGGGATCCAACCTGCCGGTCACCCGCACCCCGGACGCGCACTGGATGGCCGAGGCCCGCTACCGCGGCCAGAAGGTCATCGCGGTCGCCCCGGACTACGCGGACAACGTCAAGTTCGCCGACGAATGGCTACCCGCCCAGCCCGGCACCGACGGGGCCCTGGCGATGGCGATGGGCCACGTGATCCTCAAGGAGTTCTTCGTCGACCGGCAGGTCGACTACTTCAGCGGCTACGTCGAGCAGTACACCGACCTGCCGTTCCTGGTGACCCTGGACGAGGCCGGCGACGGCACGTTCCGGCCGGGCAAGCTGCTCACCGCCGCCGACCTCGACGGCGCCGCGGCGGCGACGCAGCACGCGGCGTTCAAGACCGTGTTGCTCGACGCGGCCGGCACACCGGTGGTGCCGAACGGGTCGCTCGGGTTCCGCTACGGCGAGGCCGGCGCCGGCAACTGGAACCTCGAACTCGGCGATGTGCACCCGTTGCTGTCCGCCTTCGGCGGGGACGAGCCGCCGGTCGAGGTGACGCTGCCGCGGTTCGACACCCCGTCCGGTGCCGCCCAGCCGGTACGCCGCGGGGTACCGGTCCGGCGGGTCGCCAGCCGCCTGGTGACCACGGTGTACGACCTGCTGCTGGCCCAGTACGGGGTGGCCCGGCCGGGGCTGCCCGGCGACTGGCCGACCGGGTACGACGACGCGGACCAGCCCTACACCCCGGCGTGGCAGGAAACGATCACCGGCGTGCCGGGCCGCACCGCCGCCCGCATCGCGCGCGAGTTCGCCGCCAACGCCGAGGAGTCCCGCGGCCGGTCGATGATCATCATGGGCGCGGGCACCAACCACTGGTTCCACTCCGACACGATCTACCGCTCGTTCCTGACCCTCACCACGTTGACCGGCTGCCAGGGCGTCAACGGCGGCGGCTGGGCACACTACGTCGGCCAGGAGAAGGTCCGCCCGATCACCGGCTACTCGGTGCTGGGGACCGCGTCGGACTGGTCCCGGCCGGGCCGGCAGATGATCCAGACCGCGTACTGGTACCTGCACAGCGACCAGTACCGCTACGACCCGTTCTCCGCCGCCACCCTGGCCACCGGCCAGGCCGGCGGGTCGTTCGCCGGCCGGTCGACCGCCGACCTGATCGCCGCGTCGGCACGGATGGGCTGGATGCCGTCCTACCCGACGTTCGACCGCAACCCGCTGGACCTGGCCGACGAGGCGGCGGCCGGCGGGACGCCGGTCGCCGACCACATCGTCGAGGCGCTGAAGGCCGGGACGCTCCGCTTCGCCGGCGAGGACCCGGACGCGCCGGAGAACTTCCCCCGGGTGCTGACGGTGTGGCGGGCCAACCTGCTGGGCTCCTCGGCCAAGGGCAACGAGTACTTCCTCAAGCACCTGCTCGGCACCGACCACGCCGTCCGCGCCACCGAGGCGCCACCGGAAGCGCGCCCGCGCGACGTGGTGTGGCGGGACGAGGCGCCGACCGGCAAGCTCGACCTGCTGCTGTCGCTGGACTTCCGGATGACGTCGACCACGATCTTCTCCGATGTCGTGCTGCCGGCGGCCACCTGGTACGAGAAGCACGACCTGAACACCACCGACATGCATCCGTACGTGAACTCGTTCAACCCGGCGATCGCGCCGCCGTGGCAGACCCGCACCGACTGGGACGCGTTCATGACCATCGCCCAGGCGTTCTCCCGGCTCGCGGCCACGCACCTGGGCAGCCGCACCGACGTGGTCGCCGCGCCGCTGCTGCACGACACCCCCGACGAGCTCGCCTACCCGCACGGGTACGTCCGCGACTGGAAAGCCGGAGAGTGCGAGCCGATCCCCGGCGTGACCATGCCCAAGCTCATCGCCGTCGACCGGGACTACGCGGCGATAGCCGACAAGATGGCCGCGCTCGGGCCGCTGCTGGACACGCTCGGCGCCACCACCAAGGGCATCACCTTCCAGGTCGGCCGCGAGCTCGACTACCTCAGGCACAAGAACGGCACCGTCCGCGGTGGCGTCGCGGACGGCCGCCCGTCGATCGCCCGCGACGTGCAGGCGTGCGAGGCGATCCTGGCCCTGTCCGGCACCACCAACGGGCACCTCGCCACCCAGGGCTTCCAGACCCTGGAGCGGCAGACCGGGGTGCGGCTGGCGGACCTGGCCGCCGAGCACGAGGGCAAGCAGATCACGTTCGCCGACACCCAGTCGCGGCCGACCCCGGTGATCACCTCGCCGGAGTGGTCCGGGTCGGAGGCCGGTGGGCGTCGCTACTCGCCGTTCGTCATCAACGTCGAACGCCGCAAGCCGTGGCACACGCTCAGCGGGCGGCAGAGCTTCTACCTCGACCACGACTGGATGGCCGAGCTCGGCGAGTGGCTGCCGGTGTACCGGCCGCCGCTGAACATGCACGCGCTGTTCGGCGAACCGGCCGTCGGCGACCAGGGGGAACTGGGCATCACCGTTCGGTACCTCACCCCGCACAGCAAGTGGTCCATCCACTCCGAATACCAGGACAACCTCTTCATGCTCTCGCTGTCCCGCGGTGGGCAGACGATCTGGATGTCCACACCGGACGCGGCGAAGATCGGCGTGCACGACAACGACTGGATCGAGGCGGTCAACCGCAACGGCGTCGTGGTGGCCCGCGCCATCGTGTCGCACCGGATGCCGGAGGGCACCGTCTACATGCACCACGCCCAGGACCGGCTCATCGATGTGCCGCGCACCGAGACCAACGGCCGGCGCGGCGGCATCCACAACTCGCTGACCCGGCTGCTCATCAAACCCACCCACCTGATCGGCGGGTACGCCCAGCTGTCGTTCGCGTTCAACTACCTCGGCCCCACCGGCAACCAGCGGGACGAGGTCACGGTCATCCGGCGCCGCGCGCAGGAGGTGCAGTACTGATGCGGGTGATGGCGCAGATGGCGATGGTGATGAACCTCGACAAGTGCATCGGCTGCCACACCTGCTCGGTCACCTGTAAGCAGGCGTGGACGAACCGCACCGGCGTCGAATACGTGTGGTTCAACAACGTGGAAACCCGCCCCGGCCAGGGGTACCCGCGCCGGTACGAGGACCAGGTAACCTGGCGCGGCGGGTGGAAGCTGAACCGGCGCGGCCGGCTCGCGCTGACCGGCGGCGGCCGGTTCCGCAAGCTGCTGACCATCTTCGCCAACCCCAAGCTGCCGTCCATACAGGACTACTACGAGCCCTGGACGTACGACTACGAGACGCTCACCAACGCGCCGCTGCAGGAACACGTCCCGGTCGCCCGGCCCAAGTCGCTGATCTCCGGCCAGGACATGAACATCTCCTGGTCGGCCAACTGGGACGACGACCTCGGCGGCTCACCCGACCACGGCCACAAGGACGTACTGCTGGCGGGCATCGCGGACAAGGTGAAGTTCGAGTTCGAGCAGACGTTCATGTTCTACCTGCCGCGCATCTGCGAGCACTGCCTCAACCCGTCCTGCGCCGCGTCCTGCCCGTCCGGGGCCATCTACAAGCGGGCGGAGGACGGCATCGTCCTGGTCGACCAGGACCGGTGCCGCGGCTGGCGGATGTGTGTATCCGGCTGCCCCTACAAGAAGGTGTACTTCAACCACCGCACCGGCAAGGCGGAGAAGTGCACCTTCTGCTTCCCCCGCGTCGAGGTCGGCATCCCCACGGTCTGCTCGGAGACCTGCGTCGGGCGGCTGCGCTACATCGGGCTGATGCTCTACGACGCCGACGCGGTGCTCACCGCCGCGTCCACAGTGGACGAACACGGCCTGTACGAGGCGCAGCGGCAGGTGTTCCTCGACCCGTTCGACCCGAACGTCATCGCCGCCGCCGAGCGCGCCGGCATCGCCCGGGACTGGATCGACGCGGCCCAGCGCTCCCCCGTCTACGCGCTGATCAACACCTACCGGGTCGCGCTGCCGCTGCACCCGGAGTACCGCACCATGCCGATGGTCTGGTACATCCCGCCGCTGTCCCCCGTGGTCGACGTGGTCCGGGACACCGGCTACGACGCCGAGGACCGCGGCAACCTGTTCGCCGCCATCGACGCGCTCCGCATCCCCGTCGACTACCTCGCCCAACTGTTCACCGCCGGCGACCCGGCGCCGGTCGACGCGGTGCTGCGGCGGCTGGCCGCGATGCGCTGCTACCTGCGCGACATCAACATGGGCCGCGACCCGGACGAGTCGATCCCCGCCGCGGTCGGCATGACCGGCGAACAGACCTACGACATGTACCGCCTGCTGGCGCTGGCCAAGTACGACGAGCGGTACGTCATCCCGCCCGCGCACGCCGAACAGGCGCACAGCCTGGAGGAGCTGGCCACCGAATGCTCACTGGACTACGACGGCGGGCCCGGCATGGGCGGCTCCGGACCCTTCGGTGAATCCTCCGGGGGCCCGGTGCCGATCGCCGTGGAGAACTTCCAGATGCTGCGCGAGCGGCAGACCACCGACACGATCGTCGACCCCGCCGACAAGACCCGCCGGGTCAACCTGCTCAACTGGGACGGCAAGGGCAGCCCGGAGGGGCTGTTTCCACCCCGACCCGACCCCGGCGGCGCGGATCCCGCGACCGCGCCGGAGCCGAAGCCGTGACCGCCGCCGCGGCCTGGCAGGCTCAGTCACTGCTGCTCGGCTACCCCGACGACGAGCTACTGGCGCGGCTGGACCTGCTCCACCGGGTGGCAGCCACCCTGGACGAGCCCGTCGGTGGCCCGCTGCGGCGCTTCCTCGGCCACGTCGGGCGTATCCCGCTGCCCGAGCTGGCCGCCGACTACGTCGCCACCTTCGACCACCGCAAACGCTGCTGCCTGTTCCTCACTTACTACGCGCACGGCGACACCCGCAACCGCGGCATGGCCCTGCTCGCGCTGAAGCAGACCTACGCCGCGGCCGGGCTGCGCCTCACCGACGACGAACTGCCCGACCAACTCGCCGTCATGCTCGAGTACGCCGCGACCAACCCGCAGACCGGGGCGGCGCTGCTCATCGAGCACCGCGCCGGGCTGGAACTGCTCCGGCTGGCCCTGGCCGACGCCGGCTCGCCCTGGGCCGGCGTACTGGACTCGGTGTCGGCCACGTTGCCGCCGCTGCGCGGCGACCAGCGCGAGGCCGTCGCCCGCCTCGCCGCCCAGGGACCACCCGAGGAGCAGGTCGGCCTGGCACCCTTCGCGCCGCCGGAGTACATGCCGCAGCCGCAGGGAGCGCCTCGATGACGCCCGCCACCGCGGCCGCGGGCGGCGCTGACCCGCACAGTGCCCTGAACGTGATCCTCTGGATCGCCGTGCCGTACGTCGCGATCACCGTCTTCGTCGTCGGGCACTACTGGCGCTACCGCTACGACAAGTTCGGCTGGACCACCCGCTCCTCCCAGCTCTACGAACGCCGCCTGCTGCGGCTGGGCAGCCCGCTGTTCCACTTCGGCATCCTGCTCGTCGCGCTCGGCCACATCGGTGGTCTGCTCGTCCCCGAGCCGTGGACCGACGCCGTCGGGGTCAGCGAGACCGCCTACCACGCCGTCGCCGCCGGTCTCGGCACCGTCGCCGGCTTCTGCACCCTGGCGGGAGCGGCGATCCTCATCTACCGCCGCCGCACGGTCGGGCCGGTGTTCTCCGCCACCACCCGCAACGACAAGGCCATGTACGTGCTGCTCATCGGGACCATCCTGCTCGGCCTGGGCACCACCGTGCTGGGCAACCTCACCGGCCACCCGCACGACTACCGCCAGACCGTCGCTCCCTGGTTCCGGTCCGTCTTCTACCTCAACCCGGACACCGACCTCATCCTCCGCGCACCCATCGGGTTCCGGCTGCACGTCCTCTCGGCCTGGGCGCTGTTCGCGTTCTGGCCGTTCAGCCGCCTCGTCCACGTCTTCTCCGCGCCGCTGGGCTACCTCACCCGGCCCTACATCGTCTACCGCAGCCGCGACCCGCAATTCGGCGCCCGCGCACCCCGCCCCGGCTGGGAACGCGTCCAACGCCGAGGCTGAACAGGGGATGGCCGGTTCGGGTCGCCGAGCCGATCCGGGGCTGACCCGGAACAGTCACGGCCGGCCGCGGTGCGCGGCTATCAGATACCACCCGCCGGCCTTGGCAAGCAGCCCGTACGGTTATCCGCCTCGTCACGGATCGTCGGCTGGCGGCAGGTGCAGGACCGCGGATCGGTTGTCCAGGTCGATACGGGTGCGTGGGGGCGCCGCGTCGCCGGCCTCGTCGCGGCGCAGCTGTTCGGTCTTGCGCTGCTCGATCTGCTGCCGCTTTCCGGCCGACAGCTGCGCGTGCAGCTCGTCGAACGCCGTGCTCGAGACCCCACGGCGGCGGCCGCTCCGGTACCAGGGCAGCCAGCTGCGACCCTGCGCCCAGACCGCGAGCCGGTCGACCGCGGCCAGCACCACCAGGCCGATCGCCAACCCCGGGATGGTCATCGCCACCAGCATCGCCACCCACCGCGAACGGCCGGCACCGCCGCCCCGGTTCCCGGCGGACCGGAACCGACCGGCCGGCGCACCCCGGCGAACCTGGCCGAGGGCAGCGGCGATCTTGAGTTGGTCGGGTGTACCGGTCTAGTAGATCCGGACCCGGCTCGGGCGTAGCCGCAGGACGGCGCTGTAGCTGGCGCGCATCGACTCCGGAGTCAGGCCGATCGCCTCGATCCGGGTGGCGTACTTGTCCAGGTAGGACTCCGCCTCAGCGTCGGTCAACTCCGTGCCGAGCTCGGCCCGGGCCTCGATCGTGACCACGTCACTGCCCTCGTCATCGGCCAGGTGTGCCGCGACCAGTGGTCGCCCGGTGATATTGCGGACCTTGCCGGCGCCGGGCTGGCTGAACACGAGCAGATCGCTGCCGTTCCAGTCGAACCAGACCGGGGACGACTGCGGCTGCCCGTCCGCCCGTACCGTCGTGAGCCAGATGACCGGCTCCTGCTTCAGCCGCTGCACGGCTTGCGCGCCGGCCTTGGTCGAGGTGTCGAAGATCGCGGCCGGCTCGGTCATGAGCACATCCTCGCAAGCCCCGGATGACCAGTCGCCGCGGGCCCGGTACGCCGGGGCGGCCGGCAGCCCCGACCCACGCCGGTCCTGTCCTGGGTGGCCGGGCGTGCCACGCGACCCGTCCGCTAATGTGCTTGCCCGGGCTTGGATCGGCGTGGCGGGGGGCGGTCATGGCGGCGTGGCGGTCTCGCCGCAGCGCTGGCCGCGAGCCGGAGCCGGAGCCGGAGCCGGAGCCGGAGCCGGAGCCGGAGCCGCTGAGCGTCATGCCGGCAGCGGCCCCCGCGGTGCCGCCGGCCGAGGATCCTGCGGCGGTGATCGCCGAGGCCAGGGCCGGTTCCTGGTCGGCGAAGCTCCGGCTGGCCGCGGCCGCGCTTGCCGACGACGACCGGCACGCGGCCGGGTACCTGGCGACGAACGCGGTGGACGCGGCCGGGAGGCACGCCGCGGCGCTGACGGCCGCTACCGGGCTGCTGGCCGCGCACGGCATGTGGGAGGAGTTGGCCGCGCTGGCCGGTCCGCGCTGGGTCGCCGGCCAGCACGGGCCCGCGGCCGGACGGCACCTGCTCGCGGCATACCTGCGCCTGCGCCGGATCGATCCGGCCGAGGACGTGCTGCACGCGTTGTACCTGCTGGCCGCCGACCTGCCGGCGGTGCCGGCCGGTGAGCTGCGGACCGCGCTGCGGGCGGAGGAGTTCGTGCTCGACGGGCTGCGGGTGACCCGGCACGCACCGGTCGCGCCCACCGTGCAGACCCGCGACTTCCGCGACCTGACCCTGCCGACTCCATTGTGGACAGATCCGGCGGTCGAGCTGCCGCTGGCGGACGGGCCGCGGATCGCGGTGGTACCGCTGGCGTTCAGCTCGCAGCGGTTGGACTACCAGCCGGTCGCCCGCGGGCTGATGGTGTGGGTCGCCGGCGCGCTGCGCCGGCTCACCGGCGCCGACGTGTCGGTGCACCTGCTGGCGCACGACCGCGGCCCGGTCGCCGACCTGCACGTCCGGCACACCCGCGACCTGATGCTCGACCTGACCGGGCTGGCCGGGCAGCCGGCCTACCTGGTCGGCGGCGCCGTCCGGCACAGCACCGGGCTGGACGCCGCCCACTTCCGCTCGCTGGACATCGATGTGTGGCGGCCCGACGGCCAGCACGTCCGCTTCTACCAGCACCTGGGAAACCGCACCGGTCCAGGTGCCCGGCAGCTGGTCGGCCGGCTGGCCAGCGCCTGCGGCATGCTGCTCGGCCCCGACACCGACCCGCTCCCGGCGGCCCGGCTGCTGGACGAGCTGATCCCGGCATACGCCGACGCGGTCCCCGTCGTGCTGGCCTGCCTCGGCGCGCTCCCGCTCGACCTGCTGGACCGGCGCCGGGAACGGATCGACCGGATCGTCGAACTCGCCGCCGCCCACCCCACCGAACCTGAACCCCGCCTGCTGGCCCTCGGGCTGCTGGCCCGGCTCGCCCGCAGCGGCTGGCCGATTCTGGCCGAGTACCGCCACCACCTCGCCGACCTCGCGGCCAGCACGCCACCAAGCGCCGACCGCGAAGCCCTGGCCGACGTGATCCGCGCCCGCCTGCAACCCTGACCGCCATCCCGACCGCGGCCGGCCGGTCGGGTTCAGCTGCCTCGGCGACAACGAGTACCGACAGCCGTACCTCAGCGGCAAGGCGCGAGCTGCACGGCGAACCCCCGCAGCGGCACTACGGAGGGCAACGGCTGTCGCTGCGGAGTGGACACGTTCCTGACCAGAGGAACGGCCTCTGTCGGAAGGGATCTGAAGCTGTCGTGCTACTCGCGGACCGGCAGCAGGACGAGCCCTTCATGATCGCTGAAATCCTCGAAGTCCTTGTAGTTGAAGGTAAGCAACGGCAGCGCTCGGACCAGGCAACAGGCCGCGACCCAGGTGTCGTTGGCAGGCCGTGGCCGACCGCGAAGTTGAGCATGTGCCTGCAGGTCGCCCCATCGCTGACCCGGCCGCGGAAGATGTGGGACGCCGCGTCGGTGTCGAGGACCACAAAAGTCATGAGGCGTCGGAGTGACGCGAGGCGTACAGGTCAGCGAGGAAATCCTGGAACTCCTGCTCGGACTCCCACGCATCCGGACGCGCGAGCGCTGCCAGTGAAGTCACCGGACGAACCCCCTGCCGGCGAGCCAACTCCTCAGTCGATACCTCCTCCTCGACGGCGCTTCCCGCAGGCCGTTCCGGCACGGATGAAGTCATGCCCACCTCCTTTCCTCGCCCTCCGATCCTCCCACGACATCGACACCCACACCGCGCTGACGCACTCCCGACCGCGACGCGCCCAGCACAAACTCGCCGGACTCACCTGACCGCACGTGGTGGGCGGTCGTCACTCGTGTGGGGGTCATTGCCCTATATGTCGCCGTCCATCGATAATGGCGGCCAAGGGCGGCCTGCCGGTTCGTGATCCGAGCCGTGTAGGTGCATGACGGCCGCGTCCGGTCCGGCAGAACCCGGCGGACGAACGGCACGCGGCTGGTCGCCGAGACCTACGACCGCTGGAGCCGCCCGATGGCCTCCCTGCTCGCCACCCGCCGCGTACTGCCGGCATTGCTGGCCCTGCCGCTGGCCGGCACGGTGTTGTTCGCCGCGCCGGTGTCGGCCAGTCCCCCGCCCGGCCACGCCGTTCAGGCGGCTCCCGCCATCGCGGTGGCCGCCGACCTCACCGCGACGATCAGGCTGAGCAACTGCTCGGCGGCGCTGGTGCGTTACCCGAGTTCGCTGTCGACCGACCGGGCGATGATGCTGACCAACGGGCACTGCTTCGAAGGCGGCTTTCTGGCCGCCGGTCAGGTGATCACGAATCGGACCAGCACCCGGCGGGGAACGTTGCTCAGCTCCGCCGGTTCCGCGGTGGCCACCCTCACCGCGGACCGGGTGCTCTACGCGACGATGACCGGGACCGATGTCACGCTCTACCGGCTCACCAGCACATTCGCCGCCATCCAGTCGGCCACCGGCATCTCGGCGCGGACGATCTCGGCCAGCCACCCGGTAACCGGTGACACCTTCGTACCGTCGGGGTTCTTCGCCCGGGTCTTCGACTGCGACATCCAGACGTTCGTGCCGACCCTGCGCGAGGACGCGTGGACCTGGCACGACTCGATCCGCTACAACACCGCCTGCGCGACCGTGCACGGCACCTCCGGCTCACCCATCGTCAATACCGGCACCGGCGAGATTGTCGGCATCAACAACACGGCCAACGACAACGGCGGGCGCTGCACGCTGAACAACCCGTGCGAGGTCAGCCCCACCGGAGTCATCACGGCCACCCAGGGTCTGCGCTACGGGCAGGAGACGTACTGGTTCACCACCTGCCTGACCGCCAGCCGCACGATCAATCTGAACCAGGCCGGGTGTCTGCTGACCAGGCCAGGCGGCTGAACGACCCAGATCTCGGCTTCGACGACCGCCAACTGCCGGGCCCGCCACGGGCCCGGCAGTTTCTGGTGCTGCCGGCCGCGGTCCACCGGCGGTGCACCCGGACCTACCCGCCATGGAAGTTGAGTGCTCGCGGCGACCTGGCTTTTCGGGTTCGTCCGTGGTGTCGTTGGCCCTCCGAGGGAGGGCCGTATGTTCACCATTGCCGGCGCCGCCGCTGGCATCGTCGGTTCGTTCGGCTGGGACTACGACGATGCCCTAACCTTCGCGACGGACTTCGCCCGCCATCGCGGCGTCCAGACCGGTACGGAGGAAGGCGGGCAGGCGCCGCGGGTCGAGATCGACGAGCAGACCTGGCGTGCGATCTGGGAAGACGCGGCCGTCGCCAGCGAGACGACCCAGTTCTGACCAGGCGTGGCCGCGCGGGGTGGGTGCGAGTGGTGTGGAGGATGCGGTGACCGGTGTCGAGCTCGGGATGTCGTACTGGCCGGCTGACACGGCTGAGCCGGTGCTGGAAACGACCTGCGGCGGGGTGTTGCGGGCGGCCGCCGAAGGTGCCCCGGATGCGGTCGCGCTGGTCGCTGGGGTACCCGACCCGGCCGGACGGCGCCGGATCAGCTACGCGGAGCTGTGCACCGGGGCTGAGCGTGCCGCCCGGGCGTTGCTCGGCCGCTTCAGGCCGGGTGAGCGGGTGGCGGTCTGGGCGCCGAACAGTCCGGAGTGGGTGGTGCTGCAGTTCGGCGCGGCGCTGGCCGGGTTGACGCTGGTTACCGTCAACCCGCTGTACCGGGCTGACGAGCTGCGGCATGTGCTGGGTCAGTCCGAGGCGGCCGGTGTCTTCCTGGTCCCCGAGGTACGCGGGGTGTCCACAGTGGACATTCTGGAGCAGGTCCGCCCGCGGCTACCCGCGCTGCGGGACAGCGTGCTGTTCACCGACTGGGCCGGGTTCTGCGCGTCGGGCTCGCCGACCGAGCCGCTGCCCGAGGTCGACCCCGGCGACCCGGCGCAGATCCAGTACACCTCGGGGACCACCGGCGTCCCCAAGGGTGCGGTGATCCATCACCGTGGTTTCACCAACAACGCCCGGTACGTCGCGGCGCAACTGCAGCTGGCCGCCGGCGACGTGATGGTCAACCCGATGCCGCTGTTCCATACCGCCGGTTCCGGCTCCTGCACCCTCGGCCCGATACAGGCGCAGGCGACCCAGGTGCTGATGCCGTTCTTCGACCCGGCCCTGCTGCTGGCGCTGACCGAGAGCGGACGCGGCGCGATCTTCGGCGGGGTACCGACGATGCTGTTCGCCGCGCTGGACCATCCGGACTTCGCCGGCAGGGACCTGTCCTCGCTTCGGCTGGCGTTCTCCGGTGGTGCGCTGGTACCGCCGCAGCTGGTCCGCCGGGTACGGCAGGAACTCGGCATCCCGTTCGTGATCGTCTACGCGCAGACCGAGGCCGCACCGGTCATCACCGGTACCCGTACCGCCGACAGCCCCACCGACCAGGCCGAGACCGTCGGCCGGCCATTCCCGCAGACCGAAGTCAAAATCGTCGACCCGGCCACCGGGCAGACCACGCCGCTCGGCGAGATCGGCGAGGTCTGCACCCGCGGCTACCACGTGATGACCGGATACTTCGACAACCCCGACGCCACCGCCGAAGCCATCGACCCCGACGGCTGGCTGCACACCGGCGACCTCGCCTCGATGGACACCCGGGGGTACTGCCGGATCGAAGGCAGGCTCAAAGAGATGATCATCAGAGGTGGCGAGAACATCTACCCCCGGGAGATCGAGATGGTGCTGCTCAGCCACCCGGCAGTGGCCGACGTCGCCGTCGTCGGCATCCCCGACCCACGCTGGGGTGAGCAGGTAGCCGCCTTCATCCGGCCGACCCCCGGCGCAGCACCGGCCGAGGCCGACCTGAACGCGTTCTGCCGCGACCGGCTCGCCGGCTTCAAGGTGCCACGAGTCTGGCAACTACTGGACACGTTCCCGATGACCGCCTCCGGCAAGGTCCAGAAATTCGCGCTGCGTGAACGCTTCGAAGCCGGGACCCCGCAGCCACCAACCACGGCCGGCTGAACCGCACAATCTCCCCGGTCCGTACCCCCGTTTGGTCAGGACGCGAGCTTGCCGAGCAGGGCGACCGTGTCGTCCTCGTGGGAGAGGAAGGGGGCGTGGTCGCTGGCCCAGGTGATGGCGTGGGTGGCCCGTTGGCTGAGCAGGCGCTGCAGTTGCGGGTGGATGGCGCGGTCCTCGGAGCAGACGACGTAGGTGCTGGGCCTGGACCGCCAGGCCAGGCTGGTCGGGCGGTCGAAGCCGGGGGCCATGTTCTGCGGTACCAGGGTCGCGACGTGGGCGGCCCGCTGTTGCTCGTCAAGCTGTGCGTAGAAAAGGTCGCCGGCCTTGGCCGGGTCGATGGTGGTGGCGCTCGGGTCGCCGACGGTACTGGCGAGCAGGTCAGTCGGATGGGCCGCGACCAGGTCCAGTGTGGTCTCGCTGGTGTCCGGCATGATCGCGGCCAGGTAGACGAGGTGGGCGATGCGGTCGGGGGCCAACCCGGTGATGACCGCGCCACCGTAGGAGTGGCCGCAGGCGATGACCGGTCCGGGAAGTTGGGCCATCGCTTCGGTGGCGGCGGCGGTGTCGCCGGCCAGGGAGCCGCGGTGCAGTTCGGCGAGGGCAACCGGGATGTCCAGCGCGCGCAGCCGCTGCGCTACGCCGTCCCAGCAGTGTTTCGTGTGCCATGCGCCGTGTACGAGTAATACCCCGGTGGGCGTGCCGTCCAGAGCCGTCACGTTTCCGCCTCTCGTTCGTGGTGCGTGATCCGCGCTACCCATGAGAGCGGTCCGAAGCCGGAAAGGATGCGCGAATCCTATTCCCCGCTGAGCCCTCAAATGGGCGTATCGGTGGCAGGTCGGGCGGCATACCTGGACTGACACGACGTCACCCGGTCCGGCCCCGTCCAGCGTGGTCTCTTGGCGCCGGCACCTGACCCCCAGAGTTGGCGTTCAGCCAGGGTGTGCTCCCCAGGTTCACCCGTGTCTCGACTGGCCAACCACGCAGCGCGGGGGTCGCACTGCGGCATTCCCTACGGGTGGATGCCGAACGGTCCAAGGATGTCGGCGTCGATCCGGGCCGAGTTGATCAGTGTGGCGGCATTGGCCTTGGTGAACACGTCGGCGGCGGCCAGCTTGCCGGTGTATTGGGCGATGACCGGGGCGGCGGCCGCCTCGGCGGCCGCGTCAAGGTACGACGTGAAGATCGCCCAGGCGTTGCCGGTGGGCCCGTACTCGGCGAAGAAGGGCGTCGGATCCAGCGAGTTGATGGTCGCGCGGACGCTGGCGGCGAGGTCGTCGAGGTAGGCCCGTTGCACGACGACGTCCTCGCGTGTGCCGAGCCGGCCAACGTGCCCGCCGACGAGCGTGCGCCACGGGGCGACCAGGATGGTCTCGTGCGCCGCGGTCCAGGCGGGGATGTCCTGGGACTCGGCCAGGTTCTTGAACGGAACCCAGCCGGGGAAGACCACATCGACCACCATCAGCGTCGCTGCGGACGGTACGTAGATGTAGATGTTGTCCGGGCTGTGGTTGGGCCCGTGGTAGGACAACTCCAGGCGCTTCCCGCCGACGCGCAGCACGTAGTTGTCCTCGAAGGTGATGTCGGGCAGCGGACGCTGGGGGTCGCGCGCGGCGCTGAGAAGCCGTTTCGTCTCGGCGTGCGCCACCCGGGTGACCCGGTCGAAGAGTCCGGCCGCCCCGATGTGGTCGGAGTGGGAGTGCGAGTAGACCAGGTGGGTCACGCGGGACGGGAGGCGGCGTGGCTTGGTCACCTCCTCGATGGCCCGCACCAGGTTGCGCCCAATGGTGGGCGGGGCGTCCACCAACACGACGCCCTCGGCGGTGGTCAAGAACATGGCCTGGTAGAAGCCGTCGGTGACCCAGTAGAGGCTGTTACCGATGTGACCGGTGAAGTAGCCGGCCGCATTGATCGCCGGCCCGAACGCGTCGGGCGGAACGGGCGCGTACCGGGGCAGGGCCGGGGCCGCCGCCGATGACCAGCGCGGATCGTTGGGCATGAGGCCGGCTGCTGTCGGGAGCGCGGCGGCCATGGCCGTGCGACGCAACAGCGTGCGGCGGTCGATCGACGGCGCAGACATGCGTGCTCCTCAACGGTGTTCTTGGGATGGGTAGGGTTCAGCCGCAACCGCGCAACGACGGTGACGCTGAGGCCGACGTCGCGGCCCGCGACGTCCCTGGTAGCCAGGCGCCGCTGCAGGCCGAGGCGGATAGACGCGCCAGCGGTCGAATCGATGCTCACGGCGAGCAGTGGATCTTCATCGCGCGCCCCGACGGCTGTAGGCGCAGGCTGGGTATGCCTGGCCCTCGGGGGAAGGCATCGCCCCCACGCGTGTGAGGTGCTATCAGGCGTACAGCGCTGCGGCGCCTCCCCACAGTGCGCCTGGGTTGAGCCGGTCCGGGAACCTATCCAGCATGGCGTTGAAGAAGTCCAGCGCGTTGTCGTGGGCTTTGAGGAGTTCGCCGGCGGCGTTCAGGTACTCGCGGGTCTGGCGGATGGTCCTGGTGGCGTCGTCGTCCAGAGTCTTGTTCTTGTGACCGGCGACGATGTGCCGTGGGTGCAGTGCTTCGACGGTGTCGACGGCGCGGTGCCATGCGTTGAGCCCGTCGCCTTGTGCCTCGCGGAGGTACTGGTGGACGCCGTTGTAGATGACGTCGCCGGCGACCACGAGGCCGAGGTCGGGCACGTGCAGGACGCTGGTGTCGTCGGTGTCGGAGTGTCCGACTTCGACGATCGTGAGCGGGTGACCTTCGAGATTGATCTGGTTGTTGGGGACGGCCTTGGCGACGACATGGGCAGCCGGGATCTGTCCGGGGAAGAGCGCATCCCAGAACGTTTCGCGGATCGCGATATTCTTGTGCATCTGCCGGATCGTTCCGGTGGTGGCAACGACCTCGGCGCCGAACCGGTGCGCTAGCTCGGCCCCGCCGAACCAGTGGTCTCCGTGCCCGTGCGTGGCGAAGATGTGGGTCAAGCTCTTGCCGGTCGCCTCGACCCAATCCCCGACGGCGGCGGTCTGCGCGCTCGTCAGCGGTGGGTCAACGAGCACGGCGTCCCGGTCACCGCAGATCAGGGTGATCGACAGGGGGGAGAACTCCCGCTTGTCGCCGTTGGGAACGAGTTCGGTGACGTTCTGCGGGATCGGGTCGGCGATGAATACGTCGTAGGACAGGTTCACCGGCATGGGCAACTCCAGGTGTGGCGTTGGTTCTTGGCTGAAGAGACGGGCTCAGTTGAACAGCAGGCACGTGGCGATGGCGTGCGCCACGACACGGCCGTGGCCGTCGAGGATGCGGGCTTCGGCGGTGGCGGTGCGGCGGCCGAAGCCGACCACGTCGGCTCGGCAGGTCAGGCGGCCGCTGTCGAGGTTCGCGGGACGGGTGAACTTGATCGTGAGATCGAGCGAGGTGTAGCCGGTGCCAGCGGGAAGCTTGGTGTGGACGGCACAGCCCAGGGCTGAATCGGCCAGGCCGGCCAGCATGCCCCCGTGGACTGAGCCGAGGGGGTTGTAGTGCCACTCGGCGGGTTGCATCTCGAACTCGGCCCAGCCGTCCCCGACGGCTACTGGACGGATGTCGGTCGTGGCACCAGCGGGTACTGCCGGAAGGTCCCCGCGGCCGATCTTGTTGAGGAACTCGAGCCCGTCAAGATCGCGGGCGGCGTCGGTGAAGACCTTCGGGTCCGCCCAGCAGTAGGTGCGTTCGCGGGTCACGCGTCGCTCCGCGCCAGCTGTGGGTAGAGCGCCTCGATCGGTCCGGCGAGCGCGGCCTTGACCTGGCCGCTGAGCTCGTCGGCAAGGATCTCGTACGCACCCGCCTCGAGCCCGTCGTAGGCGGAGCGCACGACGTCGGCCGGATCGAGCTTTGGAGCGTCCACGCCTTTGGCCAGCGGGGTGTCGGCGTATCCGAGGTGCAGGCTCGCGACGTGCACGTCATCGGGGGCAAGCTTGATCCGCTGGGTGTTGGTGGCCTGCCACAGGGCGGCCTTGCTCGCGCTGTAGGCCCCCTCACCGACGCCGAGCCAGCTGAGCGCCGACAGCACGTTGAGTAGGGTGCCCCGCGTCGCTTTGAGCGCGGGGATGAAGGCGTTGGCGACGGCGAGCGCCCCCCAGAAGTTCGTCTCGAACAGGTCGCGAGCCGCACTCAGGTCGCCGAGCACGCTGGAGCCGTTGGAGACGCCGGCGTTGTTGATCAGGACAGTGACGTCGTTGGCGATACCGGCTGCGGCAGCGATCGAATCCGGCGAGGTGACGTCAAGGACGAGCGGGACGATGCGGTCGTCGCCCCAGTCCTTCGGCTTGCGGGCGGCGGCGTACACCTTGACGGCTCCGCGTTCGAGTGCCTGGTGGACGAAACGGGTGCCGAGGCCGCCGTTGGCTCCGGTGACGAGCAGGACGGCTCCGTTGAGCGTGGGCATAGCCGGTTCCTTTCGACGACGGTGGAATGCGCGGCTCCGGACCGGCCGCGGGGGCGAGGCCGGTCCGCTCGATGAGGACGCGCAGCGGAGCCGTGGGCTCGACCGGATGAATCTCGGCGGACGCAGCGGTTGGCTACGCAGCCTGGCGCCACCACCGCACCTCGGCGCTGACTAAGGAGAACCACAGCCAGCACCGTACACCCTGACTTTGGAGCAGCAAAGCCAGGGATATGATGGGGTCGTGACTGCCAACCAGGGACAGGCTCAGCCCACCGCCCTGGAGCGCCTGGGCGCCTTCTCCGAACGCGACCAGTGGACGGCCAAGGGCTGGTGCCGCATCGAGCGCTCGCTCGATCTGATCGGCACCCGCTCGGCGATGCTGGTGATCCGCGAGCTCTTCTACGGGGCCACCAGGTTCGATGAGCTGGCCCGAGGCACCGGCCTGAGCGAAGCGGTGGTTGCCGGGCGGCTGAAGCGGTTGCACGCCGACGGCATCGTCGAGCGACGCCCCTACCAGGAAGCCGGCCAGCGCACCCGCGACGAGTACGTCCTCACCATCCGAGGCCGTGAGCTGTTCCCGATCCTCGTCGCACTGACCCAGTGGGGCGAAACCCTCCGCGACGACCACCGGACCGGAGTCGAGCTTGTGCATCGCGACTGCGCCGCGCGCCTCACGGCTCACGTCGGCTGCGCCAAGGGACACGAGGTGCCGGTCGACCAAGCCGCGGTTCAACTCAAGCAGGAGCCACACCTGAAGAAGCGCCGAACCCAGATGCCGGAGATTGCTACTGGCGACCACGAGCCGACGGGCTGAAGATCGAGGATAGCCTCCCGGTGCTGACGCGCGTGGCCAGGTCAGCGAGTTGATCGGCGGAGGGCGTGGGATTCGAACCCACGGTGACGCTCACGCGCCACAGCAGTTTTCAAGACTGCCGCCATCGGCCACTAGGCGAGCCCTCCTAGCTGCGGAGTTGCCTGCCTGTCCACGGCTCGTCCGCACGTCCGGCTTCGGCTCCTCGTTGGCAGCCTGAGCCGCTGGCAGTGTCCCACGAGCACCGCCGGTCAGCGCGAGCGAGATACGGACGGTGACCGCGCGCTCAGGTCAGCAGCAGCCGGCGGGGGAAGGCGGCTGCCGCGGTGAGCCCGCCGAGGACCAGGCAGAGCGGCGAGTACAGCAGCAGGTCCCAGTGGACGTAGTCGGTCGGTGCCCCGGACAGGCCGAGCCCGGACGGCAGGAACCCGGCTACGGTCGCCCGTCCGATCAGCGCGGCGGTCACGATCCAGCTGCCGACCTGATGCAGGCGGCGGGGGCCGACCGGGGGAAGCCACCAGGCCCGGGCCGCCGCGAGGTAGGCGCCGGCGAACAGCAGTGCGGCGACGGCGGCCGACATCGCCGGCATCGCGGCCGGTGGTCCCGAAGCGGCCGTACCCAGCACCACCCGGGCGAAGTCGGCCCAGGTTGCCAGCGGCCACGGGGTGAACATCCAGACCACGTGCGCCACCCCGGCGACGGCCAGACCGATCGCGGCGAACCCGCCGGCGACCCTGGTCAACAGGTCCACCCGGCGCCCGGGCGTCGGCTGGCTCCGGGGCGTGCCGATGCCCGGCGGGGCAACCGGACGATCCAGCCGGCCGAACCGGCCACGGCCCCGGCGCCACCTCGGCGACATGCTCACGCCAGCCCCCGTCGACTACACTCTGCAATCACTATTAACAGAGCGTGCGGGTCAGCGGCTGATACGCCGGGCGATACCGGCGGCGCGGCGGCATCCGCGTCCCGGATCAGCTATCGGCGCTTCCGGTATCTGACACGCCTATTGCGACCGGCCCGGACGGATACGGCTCCGGAGTTTCCCCGGGCAGAATTGCCCAGCCGTATCGACGAGCAGCTGCCGGCTC
>Ga0307500_10000048_pt1 | contig 36100 bp, 35 predicted proteins | sample 14_S_MG_FD_201362 | JGI IMG/M metagenome (GOLD analysis project Ga0307500, IMG submission 201362) | Soil microbial communities from Populus trichocarpa stands in riparian zone in the Pacific Northwest, United States - 14_S | ecosystem: Environmental > Terrestrial > Soil > Riparian zone > Trees... | reverse complement strand
GCGCCGCTGCCCGGCGCGGACGAGCACCTCGTCGGCACCGGCGAGCACCCGGTGCTCGGCACCCGCTGGGTATACGACGGCTGCGCCGACCCGGTGTACGCCCTGACCCTGGCGACCGCGATCCTCACCGGCGGCACCCAGGTCGACGTGTACCTCGACAGCGGCGGCGAGCTGACCCGGCGCGCCCCCACTGCCGAAGCCCGCGGCTCCGGCGCTCCCGGCACGGCGGTCCCCGATCTCGGGCCGGTGAGCTGCGAGGACAGCGGGCCGGTCACCGTGATCCACGCCGCGCCGCTGACGCTGGCCGTCGCCCGCGTCGTCGGCGCGGACGTCCCGGGCACCGACACGCTCACCGTCCGGTGGGCCGGCGGCGGCTCGGCGATCGTGGCGGCGGTCAGTTCGGGGTGACCAGCCCCTGGAGGCCGACGACGATCGCGATGATGCCGAAGACCGCGAGCAGCAGGCCGGTGCCGGTGACCGTCGCGGTGGTGGTACGGCCCAGGCCGGGCGTACGGCCGGCGGGGTGGTGCACCGGCGGGCGGCCGGTGATGCGGTCCCAGAGCAGCGCGAGGCCGACGCCGATGCCGACGATCTCGAAGTGGAAGACGTGCGGGCCGGAGATCGCATGCACGATCAGGTAGTAGCCGCCGGCCACCAGCGCGACGATGCCCACGATCCAGCCGAACGGGGCGATCACGCCGTCGGCCCTGGCCAGGTTGCCGCCGATCCGAGGTGACCGGACGAGCAGGCTCGCGGCCAGCAGGAACCCGCCCACGATGTTGGCGAGGTCGAGCAGCAAAGCGGTCCAGGCCGCCCGTACCGCTGTGGTTGCGCCGGGCTCGGTGTAGAGGTAGCGGACCCGTGGCTCGCCACCGAGTGGGGTGAAGCAGTAGCCGACGATGCCGTGCGCCCCGGCCGGTACACCGGTGCCCAGCGACGTGCTGGCCGTCGCGGTGGTGCTCGGGAAACCGGACACGACCGGCCGCGCGCCGGCGGACAGCCGCGCCAGGAACGGAGCGTCGGCGGCCGCCGCGCCGGTTGATCGACTTACCACACCGCCGTTAAGTATTCCTAGACGTTCTTCAGTGGAGTGGAAAGTAATATTGCACACTGCTTAGTGAGAGCGTACGCTTTCAGCCCAAGATCGTCGTTTGTCACAGTCACGTCGCGATGCGACGCAGCGCGTGCCGGCTCACCGGACACGTGCCGCTGACGCCGTCGGTGACCGGGTGCGAAGGGCGGTGTCGGCGAGTGGACGATGACGTGCACGGCCGGGTGTCGCGGCGCGGGGTGCTCCGGGCGGGAGTCGCGGCGGGCGCGGTCGCGGCCGGTGGCGGCCTGATCCACGCAGACCCGGCCCTCGCCGGGCCGGCCGGCGTGGGCGGTGCCGGCACCGGAGACCTGGTCCTGTTCGACGGGCGGATCCACACGATGGACCGGGCCGGCCGGGTGGTGCGGGCGGTCGCCATCCGGGACGGCCGGTTCGCCCGGGTGGGCGGCAGCCTCGGCTCGGTGCGCGCCGCGGTGCCGGACCGGGCGCCGGTCATCGACCTGCACGGGCGCATGGTCGTCCCGGGCATCATCGACTGCCACAACCACATCGTGCTGATGGGCAACCGGCCCGGGCACCACACCCCGCTGGAGAACGCCTACTCGGTCGCGGACGTGCAGCGCACCTACCGCGACCGGGCCCGGCGGGTGCCCGCCGGCGAGTTCATCACCACGATCGGCGGGTTCCACTTCAACCAGTTCACCGAGGTGCGGTTGCCCACGCTGGCCGAACTGGACGCGGCCGCCCCGGGGCACCCGGCGTACATCTCGGTCGGCTTCAGCGGGCCGTCGGTGACCAACACCGCCGGCAAGGCGTTCTTCGAGCGGGCCGATCCCGCGGTCACGGTCGGCGCCGACGGCTCGATCGCGGCCGGGACCGAGACCGGCAAAGCGACGCTGGCGCTGCGCCGGACGCCGACCGCGGCGCAGCGCAGGCGCGGCGTGCTCGACGCGATGGCCTACGCCACCAGCGTCGGCGTGACCACCCACCTCGACCAGGGCGCGTTCCAGGCCACCGGGACGCCCAGCGACGGCGCCGCGCACGAGGACAACTTCACGATGCACCAGCCGTTCCTGGCCGTGTACGCCGAGGGCGCCGGCACGGTACGGCTGCGGATCAACTTCCTGCACATGGACACCGACCCCGATCTGCCCACGCTCACCGACCGGCTGCGCGACGCGTTCCCCTTCTTCGGCAACGACATGGTCCGCACCGGCGGCATCGGCGAGTTCCTCGCCGCCGGGCTGGGGCCGACCTGGCTGGAGGCGGCGCGCCGGGTGGCCCGGGCCGGGTGGCGGGCCGAGGTGCACTCGCTGACCGGCACCGACTTCCAGACCGAGATCGCCGGGTACGAGGCGGTCAACGCCGAGTTCCCGATCACCGACCTGCGCTGGGTGGTCGCGCACGTCCCCCGGATCACGGCGGACTACCTGGCCCGGCTGGACGCGATCGGCGGCGGGGTCAACCTCACCGGCTGGCAGTACCTGGCCGGCACCGGCCCGGCCGCCGGCCCGCCGTTCCGCACCATTGTGGACAGTGGCATCCACGCGGGCATGAGCTCGGACGGGATGCAGATCGCCCCGATGAACCCGTGGGTGCACGCCTACTACGCGACGACCGGGCGCAACGCGCTCGGCAACCAGATCAACGCCGGTCAGCAGATCAGCAGGCACGAACTGCTGGCGCTCTACACCCGCGCCAACGGCTGGTTCCTGGGCCGCCCGGACGAGGACCAGTTCGGCACGATCGAGCCCGGCCGGCTCGGCGACCTGGTGGTCCTCGACCGCGACTACTTCATCGTCCCGGACAGCCAACTCCGGCAGGTGCGGTCCGTCCTGACCGTGCTCGGCGGCAAGGTCGTCCACGACACCGGCGAGGTTGGCTGACATGCGTTTCCTCCGCGGCCGGCGCGGCCCGGCCCTTCCGGCCGCCCTCGGCATCCTGCTGCTGGGCCTCGCGGCCGGCTGCGAGAGCAAGAACGAGCCCGCCGGCGGTACCGCCGGCAGCGCCGGCGACAAGCCGATCGTGGTCGGCTCCACGCTGTCGCTGACCGGCGCGTTCGCCGCGACCGGGGCGATCCACAAGATCGCCGGTGAGCAGTTCGTCGCCCGGCTGAACGCGGCCGGTGGCCTGCTCGGCCGGCAGGTCCGCTGGGTCGTCCGGGACGACGAGTCCGACCAGGCGAAGGTCAGCACCCTGTACGAGCAGCTGATCTCGCAAGACAAGGTGGACCTGATCATCGGCCCGTACGCGACGCCGAACATCCTGTCCGCGATGGCGGTGGCCGCCCGGCACGGCTACACGCTGCCGCAGCACACAGCGGTGCTCGCGCCGCTGATGACCTACAACTGCCAGTTCCCGGGCTGGTCGATCGGGCCGGCACCGAACCAGTACGTGCCCAACCAGCTCTTCGACGCGGTGGCCAGCCTGCCCACGCCACCGAAGCGGGTCGCGATCCTGACCAACCAGAACGGGTCGACCGACTTCGTCTCGTACGGCGCCGGGAACGACAAGACCGGCATGGTGTCCATCGCCAAGCAGCGGGGCCTCACCGTCGTACGCGAGATCCGGTACCCACCGACGACGACGGACTGGGGGCCGCTGGCCGCGCAGGTCCGCGACGCCCGGCCGGACCTGGTCGTCAACGACGGTCTCGGTGTCGACCCGGTTAACCTGCTGCAGGCGATGGCGCAGCTGAAGTACCGGCCGCCGCTGATGTTCAGCCTGTTCCCGGCGCCCGGACCGCCGCTGGGGCTGGGCAAGACCGCGGACGGGCTGCTGTCGGTATCGATCTTCGAGCCGAACCAGGCGACGCTGGCCAAGCTCGGCTCGAACGCGACCAGCATCGTGACCGACTTCGCCACCCGGGCCAAGGCGGGCAAGCTGCCGTACCCGGTGTTCGAGACGCAGGCCGCGGCGTCCTGGAATGCCTGGGAGATCCTGGTGGCCGGGGTGAAGGCGGCCGGTTCGCTGGACCAGAAGGCGGACTGCGACGCGCTGCACCGCAGCGGAGCCGACACCACGTTCAGCGGTCACCTCACCTTCGACCCGAAGGTGCACAACTTCTGGCCCAGCACGCTGGCGATCAAGCAGATCCAGCAGGGCGAGTGGGTCTCGGTGTGGCCGGCGGACCGGGCGGCCGGGAAACTCCAGCCGCCGGCCGCATGATCGGCCCAAGGGGGGACGGTGGCCACCGGGGCCGGCCGGCCATGAGCGAGCGGGGCGGGGCCCCGTCGGTGTCCGGGCCGGCGCGGCGCAGCGGGGGGAGACCGACCGGAGCGGCCCCGCGCACCGAGCGCGGGCAGCATTGAGCACGCTGCAGGCGGCGCTGAGCGGGGCGCTGATCGGCGGGCTGTACACGCTGATGGCTGCCGGCCTGTCGGTCACCTGGGGAGTGCTGCGGGTGATCAACCTCACGCACTTCGCGATGATCCTGCTCGGCGCCTACCTGAGCTTCCAGCTCACCACGTCGTGGGGCATCGACCCGGTGCTCACAGTGGCGATCACCGCGCCGCTGCTGTTCGTCCTCGGCGCCGCGCTGCAGTGGGTGTTCGACCGGCTGGCGATCGCGGAGCTGAACTCGCTGCTGCTGACCTTCGGCCTGCTGGTCATCGCCACCCAGGCGGTCTCCGAGATCTGGACGGCGAACTTCCAGCAGTTGCCGGCCGGGGCCAACCCGTACGCCACCCGGTCGCTCTCGCTCGGCCGGCTGGTGTTCCCGGTCAGCACGCTGCTGGCGTTCGGCTTCGCGCTGGTCGTGGTCGGCGGCGCCCACCTGGCGCTGCGCCGGACGTTCGCCGGCCGGGCGATGCGGGCCTTCGCCGCCGACCGGCCGGTCGCCGCGGCGTTCGGGGTCGACCACCGCCGGCTGGGCATGCTGCTGGCCGGACTGGCCGCGGCCAGCGCGGCGGTGGCAGGCATGCTGTTCGCGCTGGCCAACTCGCTGACCCCGGCCACCGCGTACGAGTGGTTCGGCATCGTCTTCGCGGTGGTGATCCTCGGCGGCGTCGGGCAGGTCGTCGGCACGATGCTGGCGGGCGTGCTGGTCGGCGTGCTGTCCGGGGTCGTCTCGGCGGTGCTGTCCCCGTCCGCGGTGCCGTTCGTCCTGTTCAGCGCGATCGTGCTGGCGCTGCTGGTGCGGCCACAGGGGCTCTTCGCCGGGCTCGGCGCCGGGGCAGCCGGATGACCGTGGCGGCGGCGCGGTGGCGGGCGCTGGCCGCCGGACGATCCGGCCTGGTGGCGCTGGTCGGCGTGTTCGCCGCGCTGTCGGCGCTGTCGCTGTACCGGCAGACCCTCGGCTTCCCGGTCTACTACCTGACCCTGCTGACCACGATGCTGTTCTGGACCGCGCAGGCCACCAGCTGGAACCTGCTGTCCGGGTACGCCGGGTACTTCAGCTTCGGCCAGGCCGCCTACGTCGGCGTCGGCGCGTACAGCACGGCCGTCCTGTACGGCCGGCACCAGGTGAATTTCTTCATCTCGATGCTGGCCGCCGGAGTGCTGGCCGGGCTGCTCGCGCTCGCGGTCGGCGCGGTGGCGTTCCGGTTGCGCTCGCTGCGCGGGGAGATCTTCGCGCTGCTCACGCTGGCGGTGCCGTTCATCCTCGCGGCGCTGGCCCGGATCAACCCGACGGTCGACGGCGGCCAGGGCATCATCGTGGCCGTACCGCCGTTCCCCGACCAGCTCGGCCGCACCGAGGACTTCCTGTACCTGACCATGCTGGCCGTCGCCGGCATCGCGGTCGTCGCGGCGTTCGCCGTCCAGCGCGCGCGCATCGGCTGGGCGCTGACCGCGGTGCGGGACGCCGAAGACGTCAGCGAGGTCCTCGGCGTGGCCACGTTCCGGTACAAGATGCAGGCCATCGTGCTCGGCGCGGTGCTCGGCGGTATCGCCGGCAGTATGTTCGCCGTCCAGATCGGGTTCGTCACCGTGGACAGCGTCTTCACGCTCACCATCCCGCTGTTCGTGATCGTGATGAGCGTGCTCGGCGGCCGGACCCACTGGTTCGGCCCGGTGCTCGGCGCGGTCCTGATCGTGCTGCTGCAGGACCGGCTGTCCGCCTCCGGCCTGGACCGGTGGCGGCTGCTGGTGCTCGGCGCGGTGCTGGTGGTACTCGTCGCGGTCGCCCCGGACGGACTGTACGACCGGTTCCGCCGCCGGCCCCGCACCGCGGTGGCGACGCTCGCGCTGACCGTGCTGGTACTGCGGCTGATCGATCGGTGGGGCGGGCCCACCGACTGGCTGCTGATCGGCCTGCTGGCCGCGACCGCGACCGCGGTCCTGCCCAACCCCGGCGCCGCCGGACCGGCTGCCACCCGATGGGGGGCCGCTCGCGGGGGTGCCGCCGAACCGGTTGATGCCGAACCGGCTGGTGCCGCCGCGCCGGTGACCGCCGCCGGAACAGTCGCCACCGGAATAGTTACCGCCGCACCGGGCGCCGTCGCCGTACCGATTGGCGCCGCCGCACCGGTTGTGGCTGAACCGGGCGCCGCCGCACCGGTCGGTGCCGCTGAACCGGCCGCCGCCGGACCGGCGGCCGCCGCGCCGGGGGCTACCGAACGGGGCGCCGCCGCGTCGGCGCCTGAACCGGCCACTGGTGACCGGCCCGGGCCCGCGGGTGCCCCGTCCGGCGCCGGCGCGGTGCTGGTCGAGTGCCGGCAGGTCAGCCGCAGCTTCGGCGGCGTACGGGCACTGTCGGGGCTGAGCCTGCAACTGCGCGCGGGGGAGCTGGTGGCGCTGGTCGGGCCGAACGGGTCCGGCAAGTCCACGCTGGTGGGGCTGCTGTCCGGCGCGCTGCGGCCGACCAGCGGGACGATCCTGGTCGGCGGGCGGGACATCACCCGGCTGCCGCCGCACCGGGTCGCACACTGCGGCGTGGCCAGGACGTACCAGATCCCCCGCCCGTTCGCCTCGATGACCGTGCGGGACAACGTCGCGATGGCCGTGCTGTTCGGCCGGCACCGCCACTCGCTCGCCCAGGCCCGGCGGGCCGCCGAGGAGCAACTCGCGGTCGTCGGCCTCGACCGGCTGGCCGACGCCCACCCGGCCGCGCTCAACCTGCACCAGCGGCAACTGCTGGAGATCGCCCGCGCGGTCGCCACCGAACCGACCGTGCTGCTGCTGGACGAGGCGCTGGCCGGGCTGAACCCGACCGAGGTGGACAGCGCGGTACGGGTGGTGCGGCGGATCTACCAGGCCGGCGTCACCATCGTGATCATCGAGCACGTGCTGCGCGTCGTGACCCAGCTCGCCACCCGCGTCGTGGTCCTGGACCGCGGCACCCGGCTGGCCGACGGCGACCCAGGCACGGTGCTGGCCGACCCCGCCGTCGTGGCGGCGTACCTGGGAAAGCGCGCCCATGCTTGAGGTCGGCGAGCTGGACGCCTGGTACGGCCAGGCACAGGCACTGTGGGGGGTGTCGCTCACCGTCGGCGATGGCGAGGTGGTCTGTGTCGTCGGGCCGAACGGCGCCGGGAAGACCACGCTGGTGCATGCCATCGGCGGCCTGCACCGGCAGCTGCGCGGCCACATCCGGCTCGGCGGCGCGGACCTGGCGGGGATCGCGCCGCACCGCGTCAGCGAGCACGGGGTGTCCGTCGTGCCGGAGGGCCGGCGGGTGTTCGCGCACCTGTCCGTGCACGAGAACCTCTGCCTGGGCGCCTACCGGAAGGGTGCCCGCGCCGCCCACCGGGAAACCCTGGCCGGCGTGCACGAGCTGTTCCCGCGGTTGGCCGAACGGGCCCGGCAACCGGCCGGCAGCCTGTCCGGCGGCGAGCAGCAGATGCTGGCGATCGGGCGGGCGCTGATGGCTCAGCCGCGGCTGCTGCTGCTGGACGAGCCCTCGCTCGGGCTGGCGCCGTTGGTGGTCGACGAGGTCTTCGACGCGATCGGCGTGATCAACCGGCGCGGCGTGAGCATCCTGCTGGTGGAGCAGGACGTGGAGCGGGCCCTGGACCTCGCCGACCGGGCCTACCTGCTCAGCGAGGGCCGCGTCGTGACCGCTGGCACCAGCGCCGAGCTGCGGGCCAGCGACACGATCCGGCGCAGCGTCCTGGGTTACTGACCAACCGTCGGGCCACCCGTGCCCTCCTCCGCGTCGACGTGGCCGCCCATACGGGGCTGCCGGACGGCCGGGGTCAGGGCGGGCCGGTGCGGCCAGGGGCCACGAGCAGCGCCGCCGCGATGCCGAGCCGTTGGGACATCCCGAGCGAGAATCCACCGGCCCGCTTGCGCGCCACGGCGCCGAGTCCGACGGCGGCCAGCACCTCGCCGACGCGGGAGGTCGCTCGCGGCGGCCAGCGACGCGGGATGGTTCGCCGCGCTGCGGCCGGGGTGGAAGGCGCGCGCTTCGAGCAGCGCGCCCACCTCCCGCAGCGGCCAGCGCAGTTCGCCGTACGGCTTGCCGTTGATGGTCGCAGTGCCGTGGCCGGGGCGGTCCAGCCCCGTGATCATGCGCATCGTGGTGGATTTCCCGGACCCGTTGGGCCCGAGGAAACCGGTGACCGCGCCCGGCCGGACGTCGAAACCGAGCCCGTCCACGGACAGAAGCCTGTGGGTGCCGGCCCCATCCGGCCCGACCAACACCGGCCTGCCGGTCCGGGACGGCACCAGCCCGGCCGCGATGTCGGTGCCGACCGGCCCAACCTGAACCGCCCGCCCTTGGCGTATCGGCTGCCCCTGCTCACGAACAGCGCCGCCGGCAGAACCTACGGGGAGGTCGCCGCTCCAATCAACAGCACGATGGCCGCGGCGCCGATCGCGACGGCAAATGCGGTGACCGGGTTGTGGCCGTCTTCACCCACGATCCCCAGTGTCAGCGCACCAACACCGAGTGCCAGTCCCAGCACCCCGCAGAATCTCCGCAGCGTCATACCGAAGGATGTCACAGCCGACCCTGGCACAGCCGGCCACATGGTGCACTTGCCAGCGGTCGCCCCGCAGCGCCGCCGGTTCGGTCAAGACCCCGGGGGCACGCGTCGTAGGGATGTGCCGACCACCCCAGGCCGGACGCGATGCATCCGACTCTGCCGCGTTCCGTGCAGTCGTGGACCGCGGGTCGCCCTGCTGACCACCGTCGTTCAGGTCGGCGAGGGCAGTTCAGCAGCGGGACTGGACGAGTTGGGTGCGGCCGCCCATGACGGCCCGAAGCTCGGCGATGAACGCTGTGTTCAGCGGTGGCCAGTTGTGGAAGACCACCGCGGGGGCGCCGATGGCTGCAGCCCAGGTCACCGGCCAGTCACCGACCAGTGCTGACCAGCCGCAGGCCCGGCAGCTCAGGGTGGGTTCGCTGCCTGCCAGCCACACGTCGAGCGCGGCATGATGCACATCCTGGTCCAGCAGGGCATGGCAGCCCCCGCAGGTCGGCTGTTCGTAGTACTCCAGCGGATGATGCAACTCGCGCTCAAGCACAACATCAACCCCGTTGTTCACCAGGTGCCGCCAGAACTCCGGATGCGGTTGCAACACCGACAGCCAACCCTGACCGGCAGCCCAGATACTGGGCTGCAAGAGCGCATCCCGCCGAGGGTTGGCCGTGATGACCTGCCGAGCCAGCAAGAAGTCGATCACCTTCTCCGCCACCACCTGCACATCAACACCGTTGGTATCCATCCGCACCACAGCCTCGGCGCCCTCACTCACCCCCGCACCGTAACTGGCGACACGCCCGCACCGAGCCCTCAGCCCACGGCCGCCGCCAATGCCCGCCCAGGTGTCTGCAGGCCGCGGAGCGGCACCACCGGATCTGCCGCGGCGAGGTGGCGTGGTTGGCTGCGGTCGTGACCATCAGGGTGTAGCTGCGCTACCCAGTCCACCAGGGTCCTTTCGTGACAACGCTGGGATCGCGGCGGCCGTGGGCGAACAGCTCCTGATCTAACCCGGCTACCAGCCTTCGCAGTTCATGAGACGGCCGGGATGGAAGCCGTCGGATGGCGACGTCGAGGATCTCCCGCGGGCTGGCTGGGAAGTCCTCTGGCATGCAGTACTCGCAGCAGCGACGCTCGTACCGGGTGAATCGCATGCTGTTGGCGCTGCCGAGGCGCGGTGGGGTCTGGACGATCCGCTGCCAGTGCCGAACGCCGAGGTCACCGTACCGGGCGGGAAACGGGTCGTCTCGAGTCGGGCGAGCGCGGCACGCAACGTGCGCGAGGCGCCCGGTAGCTGATCGAGCGGGCGGTCACGTCGGGCTGGCTCAGCGGCTCGCACGCGAGCCGGTGACCTACGCGGCATCGGCCTTTCTGGCTAACGACATACCGCCATCATCCCCGTGCGACCACACGGTCTGCAACGGTCTGCACCGGCACCAAAGCCCCGCCATGCAGGCGCCGCCACCCGGCCCGTTACGCTCGCCCGGCCCTTCAACGCGATGATCAAACGTGCTGTCGTGCCGCCGACCGGGCGGAAGGCACGCTCACCTGCGGCCTCCGCGAGTTGGCCGGGTTGGATGGCATCCACGAGTCTGCGGGAGGTCGGATGCCGGTGAGCTCGCGCCTCAACGCGTTGCCGGTCGGTGGATGTTGAGTCGGATCAGCGCCGCGGCGGTGATTGCTGTGGGCCGCCACGGTCGAGCGTGACCCGCCGCAGGGGCGGGCCCCTTCGAGTTCGGCAGCGCGTCGCGCGCTCCGCTGGAGCGCATGGCACGTTGGATCGGCCGGTTGCGCGTTCGGTCGTCCGGGTGCAGGTTGACGCCTTTGGACGGCGCGATCACGGCGATCTCGGCGCCTGGTAGCTGTTGTCCGTAACGTCATGACCCCCTCCCGGGCGGCGAGTGGTAGAGGAACGGCAGGACATGACTCCTGGCTGCGGTCAGGTCGTGGACGCTGCCGGGCTCGACCGGGGTGACCCACTGCGGCCAGCCGGGCGGGCCGGTCAGGACCTGCGGGTTCCCGCCGTGGTGGGCGTGTTTGCCGGACCATCACAAGTCCACCCCGGCCCGCCGCTTCCCCGCCCGTCAGCCCCGCAGGTGTCGCTGGAAGAACCGGACCGCCGAGGCCGCCTCGAAGCGCGGCAGCTCCATGTGCTTGCCGGCGTTGACGTGCAGCGACTTCTCCGTCGACGCGAACGCGTCGAACAGGGCGAGGCCGTCCTCGCGGGGGATGTGCTCGTCGTCCCACTGCAGGTCGAACTCGATCGGGACGGTGATCCGCCGCGCAGCCTCGACCAGCGTCGAGGGCCAGAACAGGCCGAAGACCGCGGCCCGGATCAGCGGTTCGGCGGCGACGAGCGGCACACCGATCGCGGTGCTGAGGGTGAGGCCCCAGTACCCGACGGGTGCGCTGCCGATCTCGGGCACCGCGAGCAGCCCCGCCAGCAGCGCGCGCCACTCGGGGACGGTGCGACGCGCGAGCTCGGCGTTGTACCGCTCGACGATCGCCCCGATGGGCTCGCCGGCCCTCATCGCCGCGTGCAGGACGGCGACATCCTGCTCGTCGTCCGGCGTGCGGGGCCGTGGGCCGTGGCCGTCGATGTCGAGCGCGACGGCCCGCAGACCGACGTCGGACAGCAGCCGGGCGCGGCCCGACATCGCAAGGTGGTGCCGGTGTTGTCCGCCACCATGCCCGAGCAGGACCAGCGGGGTGCCGGGCGCGGCGTGCTCGGGCGCCCAGAGGACGGCGGTCACGTCACCGAGCACGAGCTCACGCGTAGTGACGCCGTCGGACGTGGTGTGCGAGACCAGCCGCAGGTCGGCCGGGTTCAGGTCGGTCATGGGAGCACCTCTCACCAGGAAGGACGGCGCTCCCGGCGGCTATCAGGCCGCACACCCCGTGACGGAACCGGGGAGCACCCACGATGGAACGACGACGTCGCTCACGGGTCTCACCTCCCTGGCTCGGGTCACGGACCGGGCCACGATAGAGCGTCGGCGCGCCGCCGACCACGGAATTTCGGACGCTGGCACCTCCGCTACCCGCGACCGCCGGGCCGACTGACCGCGGTGAACGCCAGACCCCAATCGGCCTCGACCGGGCCGGCGAAGTCCCAGTCGATCAGCCCGACCAGTTCGCCGTCGGCCCAAGACCGCGTTGTCTGGAGCGGCGTCGTTGTGACCGACAAGCAGACCAGGCCGCCACGCGCCGGCCTCCCGCCACACCGCGCTGGGCGGCGGGACAAAACCGGTACCGACCGAATAACCGGGGCAGAAACCGAGCACCTCCCGGCCCTGCCCGTCCACCCCCAGCGGGCGCGGGCTGCCCGCGAAGCCCCTGGCCCGATCAGCGCGCCGGCGAACAGCGCAGCGGGACTCGCTCACTCCAACACCCGTCCCCCGCACGCGCCCAACGCTGGCACCCCTCGACCGCCACCAACCCGGGACGGGCCATCCATCGGCGCACGACGGCAATGAATTACCAACTCAGGACACTAGATCGGTGCCGACCCCAGGAGCGGTTGCTCGTCGTGTCCGAACTCGTAGCCGTCCTCCCAAGGCATCCGGTTGCTCATGTCGGGCCAGACGAGTTGCAGGGCGCGAAAGCCTGAGTCCAATTCCAGGGCGACACTGAAGTAGTCGGTGTGAACGTCGTCCACTTCCAGGCAGGTCAGGTCGAGCACCGGGGACAGCAGACCAGAAACTACGGTGCCGTGGGTCCACGTCCACTCGGTTCGTAGACGGGCCGCCGCCCCATTCAGCACCCGCCCGAACGCCGGGCGATCCAATCCACCAACCATGATGAGCTCAGGTAGCCCTTGCGCGTGGAGTCCAACGGTGTAGGCCCAGGCTGGCGAGTCGGATCCGCCCACGTATTGAATGAAGACCCCGAACTCGCTGATCTTCTCGCGCACCATGTCGAGATAGGCCTGCTGGTCTGACTTCACTACATCCGCTCCAGCCGAGAGGTATGCCGCTCATCGTGCCAGCCGGATGGCGGGGATGCCGTAGCACGTCCGAGATACGGCGTCAGGCTCCCTCGGCCAACCCCCGCCCGTCCTCTCGTGCCGCTGTTATGGCCGTTGGGATGCGAACGAGCCACGTTGCGGGTTCAGCTTGACTCGTCCGGTCGTGGCTCCCGTATCTCGGACAGGCCGGGGTACGTGGTGGGCATCTCATCCGACACCCAGGCGTACTCCAGAGCCGATAGCTGGCCGTGCTCGACCCAGACCATGAAGAAACCGATCGGCTGACCATCTGAGGTCCATGACCACTCGCGGTCGGCGTACGGGCCGTCGGCGAGGTCCGCTCGAACGATGCCGTCGCGTATGACGATGTCGAATGACAGCGAGCCCTCGAACCACGGTCTCTGAACACGGGCGAGAGCGACCTGCGTTCGCAAGACGTCGAAGCCTGGACGATCATGTCGCAGCAGATGGGTCAGCAGCGCCGCCTCCTTGCTGGTCAGGGCACGCGGCAGCGGGCTCGTCACCATCCAACCGTATGCCCACGCAAGACGGCGTCCCACCCTCGCGAGCAGCTGCGATCGATCGTTGAGCTGCCCGTCGACCATGATCCAACGACCTACTCTGCCGTTGTCAGCTCGATCGGATGGAATATCGGATCATGATCAAACACCCTACTCTGCCGCAGTTGGTGCGGTGAGCATGCGCTCGTGTCGGCGGTCGATGACCGCGCCACGGCTGCGCTCAAGTGCACCTCGTCGGCCGGGCAGTACCCGACCGCCGCAGGCGGCGGGGGCCCACGGTCGACCGGCCCGGTTGTCCCCGATGGTGCTGCTGCTGCGAGGACCGTCCCACCGCGAGAATCGTTAGCATGCGGCAATGTCCTCAGCCGACGTGCCACCGCCGGTGTCGCGCGACGTCCGTCTGGCCGGCGGAGGGATCGAGTTGCGGCCGCTGGACGTGGACCACGCTGTCGCCATCGACGAGGCGGTACGTGAGTCGGCGGCGGAGTTGAAGGGGACGGTGCCGTGGTGGCGGCCGGATGCGACTGTCGCCGATCAGCGGGCGTGGGCGCGGTTCACCCGTGACGCTTGGGCACAGGGGACGCTCTACGCGTTCGTGATCCTCGGCGGCGGCGGGACGCTGCTCGGGGCGTGCTCGCTGGAGGGGGTGGACCGGCGGCGGTCGTCGGCGAATCTGAGTTATTGGGTGCGGACGTCCGCGACGGGCCGCGGCGTCGCCCGGACCGCGGCGCGGTTGCTCGCCGGCTGGGGTGTCGGCCCGCTGGGTCTGCATCGGGTGGAGATCTCGATGGTCACCGCGAACGCGGCCAGCCGGGCGGCAGCGTCGGCGTCCGGCGCGGTCGCCGAGGGCGTGCTGCGGAACAAGGCTCGCTGGGGCGGACAGAGCTACGACATGGCGGTGTTCTCCGTCGTCCCGGCCGACTTCGACCTCTGAGGGTGCGTGCCGCTGCTGGTGCCGACCGTCGGGATGACCCGCCGATGTCGCTGTGACCGCGCGCCCCTGCCACGGTGTCCACCGGGCTGTTCCTGCTGGGCTCGGCACATGCCGCCGATTCATCCGTCAGACAGCGGCCCGGAGAGGTCAAGATCGAACGCACGCTCGTGCCGCGTTGAGGGTGCAGCGTGTTGGTGCTGGGTGGACGGTGCTATCCGATTCGCCTCGAGGTGTTGGCGCTTACCCCTTTCGGTCCGGGGTACTCGGTGGTCGGAGGCAGCGGTCGGGGCCACCATCATCCTGTGATCATGTCGTCTGAGCGTGTTCTGCTGGCTCGTCATGGGCAGACCGAGTGGAATCTGGTGGGCCGCCGGCAGGGCCAGTTGGACTCTCCGCTCACCGAGCGGGGCGTCGAACAGGCCCGCCTCGCCGCGGCGGCGCTGCGTGGGCATGCGGTCGACGCGGTCTTCACCAGTCCGCTGGGACGCGCGGTGACTACCGCTGAGATCTTCGCCCGCGCGCTCGGGGCGGCCATCGTGGTGGTCGATGACCTGGCCGAAGTGCACCACGGGCGGTTCGCCGGACTGACCCACGGTGAGATCGAGCGGCGCTATCTCCGTGAGTGGGGCTGCCGCGCCCGGAACAAGTACCACTGGAGATTCCCCGGCGGGGAGAGCTACGCCGACGCTGACCGGCGCGCGGCCGCGGCCCTGGCACTGATCGACCGCCGCCTAGCCGACCGGCCGCTGATCGTTTCCCACGAGATGATCGGCCGGATGCTGCTACGCCACCTGCTCGACCTCGCCCCCGTTACCTTCTTGATCAACCCCGGAACCGGGGTTGCAGGCCACCGGCCTCGGCATGACTGGTTGCCCCTGTCGTTGATGATCTGGGGGGTGTTGTCACCGGGGTCGGCGGGTGCCAGTGACCGCTGATAGAGACCCGACCCGATCCTGAGGTCTGCTCGTAACGTGGCTGCCGGCGCGGGGGCCCGGGCTTGGCCTGCCCATGACGAGACGGGGGTCTTCGTTGTCGGGTTCGGACACATTTGATGTTGGCGGGTACGCCGTGTTCTGCGGCGTCGATGTCGGCAAGGGTGAGCATCACGCGTGCGCGCTGGACCGGTCCGGGAAGCGGCTGCACGATCGGGCGCTGCCCAACGACGAGGCCGCCCTGGTCGGCGTGCTGAGCGGGTTGGCCGGGCACGGGCCGGTGCTGGTGGTCGTGGACCAGCCGGCCTCGATCGGCGCGCTGGTGATCGCGGTGGCCCGGTCGCTGGGCATCGCCGTGGCCTACCTGCCCGGTCTGGCGATGCGCCGGATCGCTGACCTGCACCCGGGCGAGGGGAAGACCGACGCCCGTGACGCCTACGTCATCGCCGATGCCGCCCGCACCATGCCGCACACCCTGCGCCGGGTCGGTACCGACGATGAGACCCTCGCCGAGCTGGGCGTGCTGGCCGGCTACGACGACGACCTCGCCGCCCAGTCGACCCGGCTGACCAACCGGCTGCGCGACGCCCTGCTGCACATCCACCCGGCCCTGGAACGCCTGCTGGGCAAGCACATCGACCGCGGCGGGGTGCTGGACCTGCTCGCTGCCGCCCCCACCCCGCCGGCGCTGCGCGAGCTCGGCCAGGCCGGGATTGCAGAGGTGATGCGGCCGCGGTCGCCGCGACTGTGCCGCACCCTGCCCGCGAAGATCCTCACCGCGCTGGACACCCAGACCGTCGTGGTCCCGGGCACCGCCGCGTTCGGCCGGGTCATCACCGGCGTCGCGGCCCAACTGCGCGACGTCCACCTCGAACGCGCCGACCTCGCCACCGACCTCGAAGCCCGCCTGGAGGCCCACCCTCTTGCCCAGGTCCTGACCTCGATGCCCGGCATCGGGGTCAGGACCGCCATCAAGATCCTCACCATCGTCGGCGACGGCACCGCGTTCCCCACCGCCGGACACCTGGCCGCCTACGCCGGCCTGTCCCCGGTCACCCGCCGATCCGGCTCCTCCATCAAAGGCGAAACCCGCTCCCAACGCGGCCACCACGCCCTCAAATCCGCCCTGTTCCTCTCCGCCTTCGCCAGCCTGTCCGACCCCGCCAGCCGCGCCTACTACGACCGCAAACGAGCCGCCGGCAAACGCCACAACGCCGCCCTCATCTGCCTCGCCCGCCGCCGCATCGACGTCATCTACGCCATGCTCCGCGACCACAAGCCCTACCAACACCCCACCCCCAACAACCCCGAACAGACCACCGCCGCCGCTTGACAACGCCATAGAGACACCCCCCGCGACGCACTGAGCCGCCGCCACCCCCACGATGTCGTCTACGAGGTGGACCCTCGCACAGGAAGCCTCCGCGAACTCCGTCATCAGGGCACTGAGAGATCAACAATCCTCATCTGCCATGTGACGCCCGGGTCGGCCGGCGAGGGCTGGTCATGACCGGACGCGGAGCCGCGAGTAGGCGGTGCTCGCGCTGGCCGCCGTGGCGGTGATGTCCTGGCTGATCCGCCGCGCCGGCCGGGAGCGGGTGGCCGGCGCCGTGGGGATGGTGGCGGTTCGGTCCGGCAGCGACGGCACGGTGCGTCTGGACACCGGGGGGCTGACGGCGCTGGTCGGGCTGGAGTTCAGGCCGCCGGACGGGCTGGGCCCGGCGCAGGGTGGCGTGTTGCTTGCTGAAGCCGTCCGGACCGAACACAAGGTGGCGTGGCTGGTTGACGCGGCTGTCAGCGGGCACCTGCGTATCGACGGGAACGGCTCGCGTTCCGCGGTGCTGCTGCGTCAGGCCAAGCTGGTCGACTCGGCTGCCGACGCGGCCACCGCCGCGGTGTTGGACCGGGCCTTCGCCGGCCGGCAGAGGTTGGAGCTGGGCGGCTACGACTGTGAGTTCGCCGGGGCATGGGGCGAGTTGGGTCGCGAGCTGAAGGACTGGCAGCGGCACAGCGGGCTGTGGGACGCCGCCGGTGACCGGCGTCTTCTGCTGGCCCGGGTGTTCGGCGCGATCGCCTGGGCCCCGGCCGCGACCACCATCGGTGTCTGAGTCCAGCCTTAGAGGGGGGTCAGGTGTGGGTTGAGGTGTCCAGCCCGACGCGATCTTCCACGCCGACCGTGGCGGCAATACACCTCGACCGAGTTCTCCCTATTCTGCAAGGACAATCGGGTCCGGACCAGTCACGGCCGAACCGGGGTCTGCTGGGACAACGCCGCCGCCGAATCGTTCTTCGCCGCCCTGAAGAACGAGATGTACCACCACCAGACGTTCCCCACCCGCGCCCGCGCCCGGTTCGCCGTCGCCGAGTACATCGAGGTCTTCTGCAACCGGCAGCGGCTGCATTCGGCCCTCGGCTACCGCGGCCCCGCCGAAGCCCTCATCGACCACCACCGCCGCGCAGCGGCCTGACCACAACCCCGAGGAGCTGTCCAAGATCCTTGACACACCTCATCGGGCCGAGGAGGTCGCCAGTCCCGGCCATAGGGCTGCTGCGGCGGGCCCGCCGCGCCATAACGTGCGAGTGAATCGGCCCGTTCGGGCAGGGCGATATGCCGGCTTCGCGGGGTAGTGCTCGGGGTGGTCTGGCATAGGCTTCGGCGCCTCGGACGATGATCGTTACTGCCGTCCGGCGCCGCCGGTGAGCCATGCCGCCGGACCGGCGCCGGATAGCGGTCGCGCCCACCCCCTACCAGAGAGACGGAGTTTTCGCGTGCGCGCAGCACTTACCCTGGCCGGTGTCGCCGGCTTGCTGGCCGTGGCGGCCTGCGGCAAGCAGGAGGCCACTAACGGCGCGGCGCAGCAGCCGACGTCCAATCCGGTCAGCCAGCCGGCCAGCGCTCCGGCCAGCGAGGCGGCGAGCACTGCCGCGGCGAGCCCGGAGGCAGCGGTCGACGCGGTGCTCGGCCCGGACGGCATCGGCCCATACAAGCTGGGTTCCTCGCCGGCAGACGCGCAGGCGGCCGGCGCCAGGCTGACCGACACGTTCGCCAGCCCCGGCTGCCCGAACACCGCCGATGTCGAGATCCCGAAGGGCACCGTCGCCGCCCGACTGTACTTCTCGGCGAAACACGGACTGTCCGCCATCCGACTGCTCGGCGACACGCACACCGCGGAGGGCATCAGCAACGACTCCACGATGATCGAGGTCAAGAAGGCGTACCCGAAGGTTCGCAACGCCACCGGCGCCGCCAACCTCGACGGGACGAACCTGGCCCCGGTAGCCGGCAACGCCAAGGCCTCCTACCGGATCGACGGCTTCTCCGGCGAGGTCGACTACGTGTACCTGGTGCTGGCCGACAACGACTGCAAACTCTGACCCGCCGACCAGCCGTCCACACGCGACCCGATTCTGGTCGTCGCTATCGGCGGGATGTGCTGCGGCGGACCGTGCTGGGATGACGAGATCGGGCGGCTGGGTTCGATCCGCTGCGGTTGGCATCGGCGGCGTACCTGGCCAGCCCGACATCCGCCGTGTCGCGGGTCGATCGGTGAGGAGGTCGGGTGGGGTCGTCATCGTTGGCGGGTCTGGTCGCGGTCGTGACCGGCGCGAGTCGGGGTATCGGGCGGGTGGTCGCCCTGCAGCTGGCGGTCCGCGGCGCGGCGGTGGCCGGCCTGGCCCGTCCCAGTCCGGAACTGCGGGAGCTGGCTGAGGCCGGCGGGCAGGCCGGGTACCGGCTGGTCACCGTGCCCGCCGATGTGACCGTGTCCGCCGAGGTCGACGCCGCGTTCGCTGCCGCTGGCGCTGAACTGGGTCCGCCGACCCTGGTCGTCGCCGCGGCCGGCACCGCCGACGTGCTCGGCCCGGTCGCGGAGGCTGACCCGGACCGGTGGTGGCAGGCGGTCGCGGTCGACCTGCGCGGCACCATGCTCACCGCCCGCGCCGCCGCCGTGATGCTGCCGCGGCGGGCCGGGCGCATCGTCACCGTCTACGGCGACCTCGGCGATCACGGCACCCCGCACCTGTCTGCCTTCGCCGTCGCCAAGGCCGGCATCGCCCGGCTGACCGAGACCCTCGCCGGCGAGCTGGCCGGCACCGGCGTGCGGGCCTTCTGCGTGCACCCCGGCTTCGCCCGCACCCGATGACCGAACGCCTCGGATTGCCGGTATCACAGGAGGCGGACCGTCACCCTCATCCGGACGGGGTTGGTGTCAGGTGTCGATCCTGACGCTTGACTCGCGCCATCCTCAAGATCGATCCTGAGGTTGGTGCCGCTGACCTGCGTCGTCGTGGCCGGTGGGGCGTTGAAGTGGTCACTAAGAATTCGGGCGTGGAAGCCTTCGGGTGTGGTCTCGCGGTTCGTGCGCAGGGTCTGCACCGCCTCCGACGCGGTCGCGGGCCAGATCGTCACGCGCCGCGGCTGGCAGGTCGAGCAGGTGGAGCACCTCGGGTCGGCCCGCACGGACGCGGACCTGGCCGTCTCCGAGACGCCGGTGAGGTTTCCGCGCTCCAACCGGGTGTAGTGGTCCGTGCTCACCTCGGCGAGCATCGCGACCTCCTCGCGCCGCAACCCGGTCACCCGCCGGTTGCCCCCGACGATCGGCAGCCCTGACCGCTCTGGCGGGATCCGGCCCCGCCGGCGGTGAGGAACTCGCGGACTTCGCCCCGATTGTCCGGACCTCGGTTGTCCATGGTGACGACGCTACGGCCGCCGGGGTGGCCGGGAGGGTCTGCTGGTACCCCGTACGACAGACCCTCCCGCCCGCGGGTAGATCACGGTGAGATGAATGCGGTGAGCCCACCGACCCCCGGCGCCCCGGCGCGTAGACGAGGTGACCCGGTGACGCCGCCGACCCGGGTCCTCGTCGTCGGCGCGACCGGCAGGATCGGACGGCACGTCGTCGAGCAGGCATCGCCCGGCCTTGACCGCGTCATGTTCGGCGTCAGCGGGGTGGCGGGGGGTTACTTGCGGGTGGGGTTGCGCGGCTGCCACTTGGACAGCGCGGCCTGCAGAGCTTCGATCATCGCGGTGATTGCGGCGGACGGGTCGGCCCCGGCGCCGCGCAGGTAGCGGGCGTAGGCACGCTCGTTCTCGTCCGACTGCATCTGTTTGACGGCCTGTAGCCGGGCGGCGTCGCCGGTCTTCTCGGTGGCGCTGACGTTGCCCTGGAATTCCAGCCGGACCGCCCCTGAGGCGGTATGCCGCCGGATCAGGTACCAGAAGCGGACGCCCTCGCTGCGGTCCCGCTGCTCCCCGGCGCCGGTCCTGGGCAGCAGCACGAACTCGACCTGGGTCACGTACGGCGCCTGGATCGGGGACTTCTGGGTCAGCGAGGCGTGCAGCTCCAGCGGTGCCGGGATCGCCGGGCAGACGAAGACGTGGCCGCTCTGTAGCCCCCGCTCCCAGCCCGCCTCGATGAAGATGCCGGCGATGTCGTCCTGCAGGTAGCAGACCTTGTCCAGCTTGGGGAACTCCCAGCGCGGTATGGACAGCGGGTCGCCGCCACCGGAGGGGACGAGGGCCTGCTGTGCCGCCTTCGCGGCCGGCTTCGTGGGCTTCGACCCCGGCTTGCTCACGCCCTGCTTGCCGGACGCGGGCGGTCGGCGGGTCAGCGCGCAGACGTCGACCATCGCGACCACCTTGGGCGCCTGGGGCGCCAGGCAGAGCTGGATCGGGCGGGTCGGGGCGCCCGCCGTGGCACGCAGCGTCTCCAGCACCCGGACCTCCAGCGGGCCCAGCCACATGCCCGGGTCGGAGGTGACCGCCTCGATGTACGCGTCGACGATCATCGGATCCTGGGCCAGCACCGCTGTCAGGTCGGTGTCCCAGTTGAGGACGTCGGCCTGGTGCGCATGGCAGAACGCCGCGAGCACCGGCGTGAGCATGGCGCCGGCCTCGGGGAAGTGCCAGCTGGCCGGGTCGTCGTTGCCGATGTTGACCTCGTGCGCGGTGCCGATCAGGTTCGCCAGCGACTCCACGATCAGGCCGGCCGGCCGGGGCTTGCCGGCCAGCAGGCGGTTGCCGATCTGCTGGCGCAGCGCGATCGCCGCTGCCGCCTCGGCCGTCGCGTGCTGGTCGACCGCGCGCGCCACCCAGTCCAGGGCATGGTCGAGCTTGATCCCGCCGTGCTGCTGGGCCACCCAGTTGCTCCAGTCGGTGAGCAGCAGGTCGGCCCAGCAGGTCGCGTGGGCCAGGCAGTTCCCGTCCGGCTGCACGTCGAGGTCGATCACCGTGCCGTCGCCCAGCGGCAGCAGCAGGTGGAAGTGCCCCGAGTCGTGCAGGATCAACGCGGGCGCGCCGGGCTGCAGCGCCGCCTGGCCGGCGAGGTCGACCTCGGCCGACTTGCCGGCGGCGGCGTTCCGGGCCGCGTCCACGTGCCCGGCGTTCGGCTTGTTCTTCACCATCTGGAACAGCGCGCTGCGCTCCAGCAGCTTGGCCATCTCCTGTTCGAATAGCACGGGGCCGAGCAGCGCGTGCAGCGCGCGCAGTTGGGCGGCGTCGCTCTCGGCCGGCTGCTGCCGGGCGGCGAGCGTGATCACGTACCGGGCCGCGGCGATCCGGAGCAGTTCCAGGTACGGGCCGGCATCACCGCGGACCTCGAGCAGCGTCCGCAGCGCCCGGTCCAGGTCGGCGCGGTGCTCGGCGAGGAACTGCTCGGCCTGCCAGAGCTCGACCGCGTGCTTCTCCGACACCTCCGCGCGCGCGGCCTCGTCGACCAGGCCGTAGGCGAACATCCCGTCCAGCACGCTCATCAGCGCCGGCAGTGCCTTGAGCGTGTACGAGGTCGCGATCAGCGCCTGCAGTTGCTGGTTGTACAGGCCGAACGCGCAGGAGTTGGAGTCGGAGATGCCGTCCCGGGACGGCACCCCGTACGCGCGCAGCCGGTCGCGGATGCCCGACCACTCGTCGGCCAGCTGCTGGATCCGCCGCCGCGCGGCCGCCACCACGGGGTGCTCGTCGGTGAGCACCTTGACGACCGCCTGGAACGGGTCGTTGAAGACGTGGTCGCCGGCGTCCTTTTCGGTCTCCACCTCCTTCTTGCTGGTCGGGCGCGCGGTCAGCGCGGGTATCGGGCGCTGGTACGGGACCCGGCCGAGCACGTCCTGCTCGTACTGCTGAGCCCGCGAGGCGGCCGACCTCTCCTCGGCGCTCTTCTCGGCGCTCTTCTCGGCCTTCTCGGCCGCGGGAGCCGCACACAGCCGGAGCCGGGTGGACAGCCGGGTGGCCTCGCCCATCTCGTCAGCGGTCGGCGCGGGCAGCGCGAGCAGCACCCGCAGCTGGTTCCGGTCGATCTCACCGTGCACCGCTACCGCGCCGATCTGGTTGAGCACCGTGCCCGGCGTCCCGAACAGCCCGCTGTAGGACGCGACCTGGCTGACGGCCGGCCCGGCCGCGCCAGGCCCGGCGACACCCGGGCCTGGGCCAGCGACGGGCGGGCCGGCGACCGGCGGGCCGCCGACGGCCGGGCCGGCGACCGGCGCACCGGCAGGGCCGCCAACGGCCGGGCCGGGCGGGGCCTGCTGCGGCGTGGTCACGTGAGCCGCACCCGGATCGGTAAGCCAGAGACAACGACTGACATCACGAACTCCCCCCAACAACGGAAACGGACCCAGCGAGTCTCGTTCCCCGGCCTGCCGCCTGCCTGCGGCCCGGGGGCCACCATTCCGTGCACGTCGCGTACCTCTTCGGTTACACCCTGACACCCGAATGGTCTACGGCAGGCGTCGGCCCCGTTCCGGCCGGCTATCCCGCCCACAGCGGCCAGGGGGTGGGGCGGGGGCGGCATCCTGACCGCCACCGCCACCGCCACCGCCACCGCCACCGTCACCGCCTGCTGCCGGCCTGACGGCCCGGCCTTACGTCAGGTGTCGGGCGAAGAACCGGTTCCCGTCGGCCTCGAACTGCGGGACGCCGGTGTGCCCGCCCATGTTGGCGTGCAGCGTCTTCTCCATGGAGCCGAAGGCGTCGAACAGATCAAGGGCCAGCTGCCGGTCGTTTCCTTCGTCGTCCCACTGCAGCAGGACCAGCAGCGGAATGGTGACCTGCCGGGCCTCGGCGAACAGGGCGCGGGGCACGAAACTCCCGGCGAACAGAAGCGCGGCCGCGATGCGCGGCTCGACCACGGCCAGCCGGACGCCGATGGCGATCACCCCTCCGGCGAACCTGACCGGGCCGCCGATCCCGGACAGCGAAAGCAGGGCGTCCAGGGCGGCCCGCCATTCCGGGACCGCCGCTTCGACCAGCGGGAGGACGAGCCGGTCACGATCTCGTCGTCGACCGGCTCGCCGGCCGCCAGCGCCCGGCGCAGGTCGGCGCGGGCCTGGTCGGCGGCGGCCGATCGGGGCCGGTCACCGCTGCCGGGCAGCTCGATGGTGGCCGCGGCGAAGCCGTCGGCCGCGCAGTGCCGGGCCCGGCCGGCCAGCCGGGGGTACACCCTGTCCAGTCCGCCGGGGTGGCCACAGCAAGCGCGACAACAAGACGATCAACGCGCAGATCGCGAAGGCGGAGAAGGTCACCGACGGCAAGCCCCCTGGCCCGCACCCGGTTCCTGAAGGTCACCGACCGACCAAGGAACTCGACCAGGCCACCATCGACCGAGCACGGCAGCTCGCGGGCCTGAAGGGCTACGTCACCAACCTGCCCCCCGACATGATGGACGGCGCCACCGTCATCGCGAACTACCACCAGCTCTGGCAGGTCGAAGCCTCGTTCCGGATGACCAAGTCCGACCTAGGCCCACGGCCGATCTTCCACCACGGGACCGACGCCATCCAGGCCACCTGACCGTCGTGTTCGCCGCCCTGGCCGTCAGCCGCGACCTACAACAGCGGGCCGGCGTCACCATCAACAAGCTCGTCCAGACCCTGCGCACCACCCGCTCGGTGACCATCGAGATCAACGGCCAGCGGATGACCCTCCAACCCGAACTCACCGGACCCGCCGCCGCGATCCTCAACCGCCTGCAGGCGGGTCACTAAACCCAGTGGCACGAGTCAGGGGCGTGCGGGCCTTCTGCGTGCACCCCGGCTTCGCCCGCACCCGATGACCGAACGCCTCGGATTGCCGGTATCACAGAAGGCGGACCGTCACCCTCATCCGGACGGGCTTGGTGTCAGGTGTCGATCCTGACGCGAAGCACCGGACGGTAGGTCGCCTGCGACCGGGCACCGGCAAGCTCGAACGCATCGGTCGAACGCAGTGTGCCGCTGGCGCTCTTCCTGTCGTGCCGGCCGCGTCAGGCGGCCCGGGGGGAGTGGGCGCCGGGCCACCCGCGGCGGCCTGGATCAGCCACCGGCCTCCCGGCCGATGGCAACCCAGGCACCCGGCCACGGCTGGAACCGAGCGCGGGAGGACCGGCTACATCATCCTCGGGCGGCGGCCACCCACGCGCCGAGGGTCGGCTTGGTTCTGACGCCTCATACCTGGCCCCATCTCTGTCGACAAGGACGGCCGTAGCTAGCCCAGGAACCGAGGCGGTATCAGCCGGGCGTAGTCACGAAGGGTGAGAGCCGGGCGTTGTGCCAGCCGAGGTTGCTGTCACGCTCGTGCCGATGAGCGGGCGCCGAGACGGCTCCTGGAATGAGTCGGCGATCGCCCATCGAAGGCTACTGTCCCGTCCTCGCGGACGTGGTCTTGGGTGTGAGCGGGCGGAGACCAGATCGGGTGGGACGTGAAGGTTCCGCGCCCGCTTGACTCTGGTTCTGGGTCGTCGAGGAGTCCGGTCCAGATCTGCTCGCCGTTGGGGTGATCCGCGACTCCGCGAGTCGGACCGGCTGCGGTTGGGCCAGCCCCGCTGATCGCCCAGTACCGCGGGCGGCAGCGGCGGACGCCGGCCAACTCGGCGCCGGACCGCGCGTGTCAGGCCCGCGAGCAGGTCGCGCAGCGTCGCCGTCGCATTCCACACGTCGACGTCCCGGGGCGATCAGGGCAGAGTCATGCGGCACGCCCGCCCCGCAGCTGATGCGGTCCGGCGGCCGACCGCGACCGACGTCCCGTCGCTGTTCCGTCGCTGTCCAGTCGTGGTCCAGACCGACCCCAGACCGTTGCGGCGAACCGGCCTACCGAGGGCCGGCCGATGGGAGGAACATCCATGAAGAGTGCGTTCGTACGTCTCGGGACCGGGCTGTCCGGCTGGACCCGGGTCGTGATGGCGCCGCTGCTGGTGGTGCTGACCGCGGCGGGTCTGTTGCTCGGCGCCGCGCCAGCGCAGGCGGCGCCGGCCGCTGGCAGCGGCGGGGAGGTCGCCAAGACCCGGTTCACGATGCCGCTGACCGTGCAACGCAGCGGCGGCGCGGTGACCGACTCGACCGGTAGAGGCGACTGCGGCCTGGTGTACATCGAGATCATCCCGACCGGAGGCGGAATGGTTCGGTTCGAGTACGGCTTCGAGAGCATCCTGGGTGTGGTGGCTCAGCGGGGCATCGTGGTCCGGTGGGGAGCCACCAACACCGGCGGCCCGGTGCTGCCCGCCGGCGCGTTCCGGGACGACAGTCTCATGATCAGCTCCAGATACGACGGCGTGCGCCCGGAGACGACCGGCCCCGGCAACATCATCGCGCAGATGGACGTCGTGGCGCTGCTCTACAACCTCACCGTCTGCGTCGGGTTCGTCCAGGACATCCAGTTGGTGACCTGATCACGGCCCGCTGACCGCGGCGCGCCACCCGGATGTGGGTCCCGGTGGTGCGCCGCTCGCGTGGCGTCGCGCCGCGCGGCATCCGGACCTCCACGCGACGGCAAGGCGTTGTGGTGCGCTCGGGCGACACCTCCCTGGCACCCAGAGCCCCCGGGGTAGGGGGTGCGCATGCGGATCCAGGTCCTCGTCGGCTCCCGGCGGGAAGCATCTGTGCCGACGCATGATCTCAAGCCATTCGACGGAGATCCGCCCGCGACGATGTTCGGCTGGGTGAGGTCGCCGGCCGACCGCCTCGACGAGGTTGATCTCGGCGTCCGGGGCCGTCGGCGAGCCGGCCGTCGTCGAGCAGGCCTGGGCGGCCTGGCGGGCGGAGATCGCGTTCACCGAGGACTACGTCGCGGCGGCGACCGACCCCGACCTGGTCGGAAGGGCCAGCGACCCGCTGCGTGAGGTGCTCGCACCTCATCGAGGAGTACGCCCGGCACAACGGCCACACCGACTCCCTCCGCGGGCCCATCGACGGACGGATCGGCCAACAGCTGGCACCGGCGTGAACGCCGTCGCGCCACCGCCTTGATCAACAATGCGCATCTGCCGCCGTGCGCGCGGACGCGCGACCATGCCGCTGCGAGGTAGGTTTACTTCTCCCGGAATCAGTAGTCTGCCGCGGCGACCTCCCGGCGGGGGCCCACGCAAGGCGCGGCGTACCTGCCTGCGCTGCCTAACTCAGCTGATCCGCCAGCCGGCCACGACCGACCGCAGCCCGCACACCTCTCCGTCGGACACGAGTCAGTTTCGTCCCGAACGCGACCGACCCGTCGGCACGGCTGAGCCTGGCACACCGAGGTTCTCCCAGCCATCGGCCTCACAGACGTCAACATCGCGGTAGATTCCGGCACCGGCTCAGGTTCGCGGCCCGCAGCGCACTCCCGTGCGAATTGAGTGCTGTTGAGAAACGTGTACTCAATCTTTCGACGACACATTCACCCGATCGCGCGGCTGTGTCGGTGCCGTCCAGTCGTTCCGCTCCGCGTACTGGCCGGTCGGACGGCTCAAATGCTCCGGTTAGGCCTCTGACCACGAGTCTCATGTTAGTCCGAACTGGTGTCCAACGATCGCGAGCACGAATCCGGCGACCACGCCACCGATGCCCATCCATAGTTCCCGGCGCCGCGCCGAGGGCCCAACCTCCGCACGCATCGCGAGCACTTCCCTGCGCAGCAGCGCCACTTCTGCGTGCAACTGGCGGCGTTCAGCTTCCGCCGAATGCTCGGACGACCAGGCGGTCGGCTCATCGAGTTTCCGTTCGAGGTCTTGGTTGCGCTGGTCAAGTTCCGCCATCTTGCGGCGGAGGCTCGCCTGGGTGGTGTTCTCATGGCCAATCAATTTTCGAACGCGCTTGCGAAAGGCTTCACGACGTGCGATACGTGCCGTCATCAACTGGGACAGTGCGAGGGCGTAGGAAGCCAGCCAGAGAAGCAAACCGGTGGTTGGCTGCGGACGTCCGTGGGCAGCATCCGGTCCCGACGGCTGGAACGCAAATGGGACAGCGACCAGTGAAACAACGAGCAGTATCGGCACCGCGCGTCTACCCAGGAATGGTGTACGACTGTCTTCTCGCCACCATGGTGGATGTTCCTCCGTAGTTTCTAGGCCAACCGACAGGCCCGTGGCGAGGTAATCCTCAATCGTACGGTCCCAATTTAGCGACATACGGCGTCCATAGTAACAATAGCCGAGATAAGCCCAGCACAGCAGACCGGCACTGGTCAATCGGTCGCGTGACAATCCTAGCGGGAGCCAAGCCGCGAGCATCGCAGGCGAGAACAGGATCGTCAAACTGATTAGGACTCTCGACCGCGGAAAGCGCCGGATTAGAGACTCGATGCCGCCGCTGCGGCCTGAGGTCATGTCAGCCGACAGTCGTGACATTATTCCTCCGGTCTGCGTCGCAGAAATTGGATCACCACAGCGTACCGAACGCCCGATCGGGCGAGGCCCGGATCAGCTTGATGGGTCGTCATGCTTCCTCACTACCTCGTCCGGACCGACCGGTCCGGGCGCTCAGTTTCGCCAGCTTCAGTGCAACCGTGGCCTGCCGCCTCCCCGCACGTTTGGCATGGAGTCGGCTGCGATCGTCCATGGCTCGATCGAACGCGGTCGTGTCAGTAGGGTGGACGCCGGCCGGTCACGCCTGCCTCGATAGCGAATGCTGACCCCTCGCCTCTGCACCGCTTTAGCCTCGGTGACGGCCAGCAGGCCGGGAGATCATCCCGCGGCCCAGCCGATCGGACGCACTCACATGCCGCGGATAGGGCTTGGTGGCTACCGCGTATGTGATGTCGGCGCCGGGGTGGCGGCGGCGTTCAGGCGGTGGCACGCTCGATGGCATGGATCCGGTCGACCTGCAGGTCGAGTTGCGGTACCTCTTAACGGTTGGGATCCGATCGGGATCTACGACGCGGCAACCGACTACCCGCCGGACGAATACGACTGCGTGATCGCGCCGTTGCTCGGCAGACTCGCCGACGGCGGGAACGCCGCCCAGATCAGCGAGTATCTGTGGTGGGAGCTCACCGACCACTTCGGGCTCGACCCGGCCGTGCGCGACACCGACGGCTTCGCCAACAAGCTGGTCGCCTGGTACGCCCACCACGACAGGTCCCAGTAGCTGCCCGTCCGCATCTGCCGCGGTTACGCCCGCCGTCGTGTCGTGGACCGTCCTGATCAAGGAGTCGCGGTGACGCCGCGGGGTTTGATCAGGTGTCGGTCCAGTTGGTCGGTAGGTGGTAGTGCCATCCGGTTTGCCAGTCGAACGGTGCGGTGAGGAGGTCGCGCAGGTGCTGGCCGTGGAGTAGGTGGTCGAGGGCGTAGCGGTTTGCGGAGTGTGCGATGAGCAGCACGCGGTGCCCGTCGTGGGCCGCGGCGAGTTCGCGGAGCAGGTCGCGGGTCTGGTCGACGACCTGCCGGTAGCTCTGCCCGCCGGGGAACGGTTCGTCGATGCGGTCCGGCTTCTGCGCGGTGACCTGTTCGACCGGCGCGCCGTTGAGCGTGCCGTAGTCGCATTCGCGCAGTCGCTGGTCGACCCGGACGGGGATCGGGCTGCCGGCGAACGCGATCTGTGCGGTCTGGGTCGCGCGGGCCAGGTCGGAGACGTAGACCACGCTGATGTTGTCGCCGCGGCGGCGCTGGCCCAGTTGGCGGGCCTGCTCCCGGCCGGCCTGCGACAGCTGCCCCGGCAACCAGCCGGTCGCGATCCCGGCCTCGTTGTCGGTGGTCAACGAGTGCGTCTCGTAGATCAGCTCAACACCCACCAGACCCAGTCTGCACCGACGGCGGGGCGACCGGACACCGCCGGGAATCCGCACCCTCAGCCGTGGAGCGGCGCTACCGGATCGGCCGCTGACTGGCCGGTGGTCAGACGGCGGATGTGCGTGGGCGGGCGGTGGTTGGCCAGCCGTGTAGCACGAGTTGTTGGTTGCGGCGTAGGGCGTGTAGGGCGGCGCCGATGTAGTCGACCAGGTCGGCCGGTAGGTGGTCGAGCCGAGCCCAGACCAGTTCGGTGCACTTGGCCGGTTCGCCGATCGAGGGGGGTTCCGGTCCAGGTCCCGACGGTGAGGACAAGGTCGAGGTATTCGTCGTCGCCGGCCCATTCCGCGGCCCGGTGCAGCACGACGGCCAACCGGCAGGACAGCGGGTCGGCCTCGATGGCCACCTCCTCGCGCAGTTCTCGGACCAGCCCACCGACCGCGTCTTCGCCTCCGTCGAGGTGTCCGGCGGGCAGGCTCAACTGCCCGTCGCGGTAGCCGGACCCGGCCCGGCGCAGCAGCAGAACACGATCGTCCTCGATGAGCACGCCGTAGACGGCGGCGGCGAGGTGGAACCGGTCAGCAGGCACCACCGAACGGTAAGGCGTCGGCAGGACAGCTGATCGGCAACGCGCGGCCTCGACGTGCCGTGCAATGCGTGTCCGAAACGGCACCGCTGCTCGTCATGATCAAGTGCTCGACTCTGCCGCCGAGCGGCTTTACTGGATCTGCCGCTGGTCGGTCGGCTTTGGTGAGGCTAGGTGGTGGTGGGTCCCGGTCGGTACCTACCGGTCAGCGGGATTCACGCGCCGATCGGCAAGGGCGGTGGCTCGTCGGTTTCGGTGGCGTGCGGGAAAGCCGCTATCACCTGCTCGTAGTCGGTCGGGTCGGCCGACCAGACGATCCAGCAGGTGCTGTCGTGTGCCAGGAGTTTGAGTTGAGGTTGGTCGGCGTGGTCGTAGCCGGTGAAGTCACCGTCGATGATCTGCTGACATGTGATCGCGAGGTGTTGCATGTCCTGCCAGGACAGCGGCAGCCCGCCAGGCCGCATGGTGCGGTCCTGCACGACTGGCACGCCATCAGGCCAAACCGGATCGATCCGGCCGTTGAACTCCGCGTTCCGAAGCCGCCATCGCAACGCGCTTCGGTCGCCGACTGCCTGCATGACCTTGCCGAGATCAAACCATGCGTCGGAAGGCGGCCGCGGCAGCCCAATCATCAGCGCCCGCATAGATTGATGCTCGCAGTAGAAGTCAACGGCATTACGCCAACTCCCCAACCATGATCACGCAGGCACGCTACCTACTGTCCACGCGACCGGCAGGGACCGGCGGAGCGCACCGTCCACCACGCAACGCTGCGAGCTCAACAAGCCATGAGCTCCGTAGGTGGCAGCAGGCGTCCATCATTCGATCAAGATCCGGCGCACTCTCTTGCCGCAAGTTGCTCGTGGATCAGACGTGACGTGTAGGACGTCGCGGTAACGAACAGTGATGGTCCGGGCTTCGTTGACCGAGTCGCGGTGGCACCCGCTACGGCCGTCCCGTGGGCCAGATCCAGGTACGTTGTCATAGCCGACCCACCGACCCATTACGCATACCAACGCTGATCACGGTCGAGTCGGACGATTGATCAGGCGGCTGATCGGCTTAGCAAGCCGACAGGTCCGGACTCGCGGCGTGCGGACGGCCCGGGTCCGAAGGGTCTGTCCGTTGTATGGGGGGTAGCTCGCCATCCGGTCGGACCCGCTGCGATGACCCCGTGCCGGCGGCCGGTCGGTCGTGTTGGTGGTCAGTCGAACCAGTTGAAGATCACGTCTCCGACTCGGGGTGGGCGGTGGTACTCGATGTCGCGGCGGTCGGCCGTGAACCAGGTGCGTACCAGGTCTTCGGTCAGTGGTTGCTCGAGTTCGGCGGGGTCGGCGGTCCGCAGCCCGGCCAGCCTGAACAGATCCGGCCGTGGCACCGGGATGAACGGCGCGGTGAGCGTGTCGGGGTCGGTGTCGTCGGCGGCCGCGACGAGCCGCGCCGGTGCGTGTAGTAGCAGCCTGATCGGTGGTCCGTCGGCCGGTCGCAGGTGGAGTCGGTAGTGGTTGCGTCCCGGGGTCGGCGGCTGCGCGGCGCCGATGACGGCGCTGCCGGTCTCGCGGGCGACCTGGTAGGCGACGGCCAGCCAGGCCGAACTCGTGGACGGCTCGCCACCTTGGTGGGTCTGGTCCGCGCGCAGCAGCGGATGGCATCCCATCCGCGCATCCTCCCTCCTGCCGCTGCCGGCGCCGGCAGGGCCGGTCCGGCGCCGGCGGCACGGGTGGGGGAGAGGCCGCGTGCCGGCGTCCTCGGTTCCGCCGGCTACCGGGTCGTGCGCGACGTGGGTCCCGGGGGACTGTCGGTCATGGCCGGACACGACTGAACGAACTCCGCGGCGCCGCCCAGCGGAAACTGGTGGCGAGCTACGACGTCCTGGTCACCGGCCGGTACCTCCGTCCGGCACGGACCGCAGATGCTGACCGGAACCCGCACATGACGCGCCGGCTCCATGATCAACCGTGCACCACTCTGGTGCACGGGTCGGGCGGAACCGGGCGTGACCGCGCGCAACCGCATGCTCTACTTCCCTTTGTTTCAAGGAAGTCAGCCGCCAGCGCCCGATAGTGCTGGACCGCAGAACCCGGCGTCAGACGGTTCAAGTCCCCCCTCGGACACCAGATGATCTTGCAGTGCCCGAGTTGTCATTGTCTCGGTGCGGTGGGGTGCCCGTCGACCGAGATCCGTCGTCCATGACGTGACGGCCTCTTCGCGTCAACAGGTGTGCGAAGCGGACGTCAACCGGCGGCTCGCGCCGGTGTGCGGGGTGCTGGGTGACGACCGCTCGGAGGGTACCGGCGACCAGACCGGTCCGGCCGCGGCGGAGGTCGGCGGCGGCCCACAGCACCATGGCATCGATGCGCTCCTGCTCCAGCACGGTGCGCGTCTGGTCGGCCCAGTCGCCGCACAGGCCGCGAGAGCAGGGCGGCGCCACAGCGCGGTTTCGGGTACCCGACCAGGTCGTTTCGTCCAGCCGAAGCTCCACCGATCCGAGCAGAGTCAGCCGTACCACAGACACGTTCCCCCATCCCGAACGGCGCCGGATTCAACGGGCGCCGTTACTCAGATGGCCGAGCCGGGCCGCCGCGTACACGCTGATGTCGAAAGTTTGTGTCAGAAATTCTCAAGATCCTCGACCAGATGGGGCGGCCAGGATGGTCTGGTGAACTTCGCCGGGCTGTCCCATCAGCAGGCCGGGGCGGATCTTGCCGCCTGCTGGGCGGCGGGCCCACGACCGGATCGCGCTGAAGGCCACCGAAGGTCTGTCCTTTGTGGATCCGACCTTCCGGGCGCGGTGGCAGCAGCGCAGGACTGACAGAGGACGACATCGACGGCATCGCGGGGAGCCCAACGTTGCGGGATGCCTTTGTCGGCCGCCAGGAGGAGCTCACCTTCCTCACCACACTGCTCGACAGTGCGCGCGCTGGCACGCCGTGGGTGGTGTTCGTCGAAGGTGCGCCCGGCATGGGGAAGACCGCGCTGGTGTCGCGGCTGTTGCGGACCGCCGAGGGATTCCGGCTGCTGCGCGCCGCGGGTGAGGAATTCGAGCAGGGGCTGCCGTACGGCGTGGTCGACCAGCTGCGGTCCGACGCCGGCGCTGAGGCCCGTGGCGAACCGGCCGCGGACGAATTGGCCGTCGGCGCCGAGCTGTTCGCCCTCCTGGACCGGGCACAGCAGGCAGGACCCGTCGTCCTGGTGGTCGACGACGCGCAGTGGGCCGACGATCCCTCCCTGCGCGTACTCGCGTTCGCCCTGCGCCGGCTGCGGGCGCACCGGGTCCTGGCGGTGCTGGTGACCCGGGACCGGGTCGCCGAACGCCTGCCGGAGAGCCTGCACCGGTTGATGGTGAGCGCCATCGGTGCCCGGGTGACGGTGCCCGGACTGTCCGCCGCCGAGTTGGCCGCGCTGGCCGTCTCCGTCGGCGCCGGCCCGCTGCCCGGTCGTGCCGCGGACCGGCTGCGCGAGCACACCGGCGGCAGCCCGCTGCACGCCCGGGCGCTGTTCGACGAGTTGCCGCCGCCATGCCGGTGGGATCCGGCGCAGCCGCTGCCGGCGCCGCGCTCGTTCGCGCTCCTCGTGCTGGCCCGGCTGGCCCGCTGCTCGGCGGAGACGGAACGGTTGGTGGTAGCGACGGCCGTGCTCGGCACGCCGGCGCCCGTCGACCTCCTCGCCCGGCTGGCCGAGGTGCCCGAGCCGCTGGCGGCGCTGGACGAGGCCGTCGGCGCCGGCCTGCTGGCGGAATTGCCCGGCCCGACCGGCCGGCGGGTCGGGTTCTGCCACCCGCTGCTGCAGGCCGCGGTGTACGGCGACCTCGGCCCCGCCCGCCGCTCCGATCTGCACCGGCGGGCCGCCACGCTCCTGCCCGGTGCGGCCGCGCTGCGGCACCGGGTCGCGGCCGCCGCGCTGCCCGATCCGCGACTCGCCACCGAGATCGCGGCGCGCGCGCACGCGGAGGCCGGCACGGACCTCTCCGCGGCCGCCGACAAGCTCGCCGCGGCCGCGCGGCTGAGTCCCGCCGGACCGGACCGGGAACGGCACCTGCTGGACGCGGCGGAGTACCTGACCCTCTGCGGCCGCACCGCCGAGGCCGCCGCGCTCGTGCCGACCCTGCGGGAGTGCGCGCCCGGTCCGCGGCGCGAGCTGGTGCTCGGCGGGCTGGCGCTGGCCACCGGGTCCACCGCCGAGGCCGTCTCGCAACTGACCGAAGCCTGGTCGGCCTGCGACGCCGGCGCCGAGCCGTACCTCGCCGCCCGCCTCGCCGTCCAGCTCTCCTGGGCGGTCCGCCGCGCCGGGGACGCGACAGCGGCCGCCTACTGGGCCGGCCGCGCGGCCGCCGCCGACCCCACCGCCGCGACCCGGCTGCACACGACCGACGCACTTCTGCTCGCCATGGGTGGCCGCGCCGACCAGCCGCTGCCGGACGCCGGCCCGGTCGGCCGGGGCATGGTCCGGCTGTGGCGTGGCGCGACCACCGAGGCCCGGGACGACCTGGCCGCCGCGGTGAAGCGGTACGCGCGGCCGGGCACCGGCCCGATGCAGTACGCGCTGACCGCGCTCGCCGGCCTGGCCGAGGCCGAGTACCGCCTCGGCGGCTGGGACGCCGCGGTGTGCCACGCCGAGGCGGGGATCGCCCTGGCCACCGAGTCCGGCTATCGCGGCTTCCTGACCCAGCTGCACGCGCTGGCCGTCCTCCCGCACGCCTCCCGCGGCGACTGGGCCCCGGCCGAGGCGCATCTGGAGGCGTCCACCGCGGCGGCTGGCGACCCGACCGGCATCGCCTGGGCGGCCACCGCCGCCGCCGTCCTCGCCGCCAGCCGTGGCGATCCCGCCGCCGTGCTGGTCGCCGCCAGACCCGTCCTGGATTTGCCGCCGTGCGACACCATCCCGTGGCTGGAGCCGTACCTGGAGGCCCTGATCGACACCGGCCGGAGCACCGAAGCCGCCGCCCACGACCTGCCGGCCCGGCTGTCCGCCAAGCTCCGCACCGCCCAGGGCGACCTGGCCGCAGCCGAGAAGGCGTACGCCGCCGCGCTGGACCGGCCCTGCCGCGACCCGTTCCAGCGGGCCCGCCTGGAGCTTGAGTACGGTGCCCTGCTCCGCCGCCAGGGCCGCCGCGCCCGCGCCGCCGCCCTCCTCCGCACCGCCCGCTCCCGCCTGACCGACCTCGGCGCCGCCCCCTACCTGGACCGCTGCGACCGGGAACTCCGCACCTGCGGCCTCGGCCACCGCCCCGACCCCGCCGGCCCGCTCACCACCCAGGAACGCGCCGTGGCCGACCTGGTCGCCGCCGGCCGCACCAACCGCGAAGCCGCCCGCGAACTGGTGGTCAGCGTGAAGACCATCGAATTCCACCTCGGCAACGTCTTCACCAAACTCGGCGTCCGCTCCCGCAGCCAACTCACCCTGGAACTCCTCAGAACCGAATCGGCCTAGTGTTGGTATCCCGCCGCGGTATACTTCCGGTATGCCGGCGACGAGCATGAAGATCCAGAGCGAGGTGCGCGACCAGCTCGCCCGCGTGGCCGCCAAGGAGTTCCCCGGCGCCACGTTGTCCGACGTGCTGGCCCGCCTGCTGGCCGAGCACGAGCAGGCCCGCACCCAGCGCGAGATCACCGTCGCGTACGCCCACCTCCAGGAAGACCCCGCAGCCTGGGCCGACTACGTCAGCGAGCTCGATGAGTGGGACGCCGTCACCGCCGACGGCATCGAGTGAGCCGCCTGGCCCGCCCCGGCCAGGTCTGGCTGGTCGACCTCGGCAACCCGATCGGCTCGGAGCCTTCCGGCCGCCGCCCCGCCGTGGTGATCGGCTCCACCCTCCACTGCTCGTTCCCCATCGCGATGGCCCTGGTCGCCCCCTGCACGACCGTCGATCGCGGCCTTCCACACCACGTAGCCATCGACTGGCAAGCCGCCGGCCTCGACCGCCCCACCTGGGTCCGCACCGAAGACATCCGCTCCATCTCCGAGCGCCGCCTAACCCGCCGCCTCCCCGCCGGCCACCTCGTTGCCACCGACCTCACCCGGGTCCGGCACTTCATCGCCCTGATGACGGCGGACTGATGCAGAGTTCACTTTCTGAGAAGGTCGTGAAGCAGTGATGGCCGAGCACTCCCGAATGATCACGGATCCGACCGGGGCGCGACAGTTCCAAACGATCCTGTTCTGGCAGCACCCGGAGGGCCAGGCGCACTGCCTCGCGCGCGTTCACTTCCCGCCTCGCGGGCCGGTGGTGGCAATTGTCACGGAGATCCGGAGTAATCCACGGGAGCTGGGAATGGGTCTCGACTTCCCGCGGCTAGCCGAG
>Ga0307500_10000047_pt1 | contig 36532 bp, 32 predicted proteins | sample 14_S_MG_FD_201362 | JGI IMG/M metagenome (GOLD analysis project Ga0307500, IMG submission 201362) | Soil microbial communities from Populus trichocarpa stands in riparian zone in the Pacific Northwest, United States - 14_S | ecosystem: Environmental > Terrestrial > Soil > Riparian zone > Trees... | reverse complement strand
GCGCGGCATCGGCAAGATGATCGCGGCCGGTTTTCTCGCGCAAGGCGCGGCCAAGGTCTACATCACCGCGCGCAAGGCCGGGCCTTGCGAAGCGACCGCGAAAGAACTCTCCGCCGCCTATGACGGCGAATGCATCGCGCTGCCGATCGACATCTCCACGGTCGCGGGCTGCGACAAGCTCGCCGCCGAAATCATCAGGCTGGAGCCGAAGCTCGACATCCTCGTCAACAATGCAGGCGCGGCATGGGGCGCGGAGTTCGACGAATTCCCGGAAAGCGGCTGGGACAAGGTGATGGACCTCAACGTCAAGTCGGTGTTCTTCCTGACCAAGGCGCTGGCGAAACCGCTGCGCGCGGCGGCCTCGCACGAACGGCCCGCCAAGGTCATCAACATCGCTTCCGTCGACGGCATCTTCGTCAATCCCGGCGAGACCTATTCCTACGCCGCGAGCAAGGCCGCCGTGATCCACCTGACGCGGCGCATGGCGACGAAACTGATCAAGGACAATATCAATGTCACCGCGATCGCGCCGGGCGCGTTCAAGTCGGACATGAACCGCGCCGCGCGCGACCACTCGGACGAAGTCGCGCAGCGGATTCCGGCGAAGCGGATAGGCGCCGACGAGGATATGGCGGGTATCGCGATCTATCTCGCCTCGCGCGCGGGCGATTACGTGGTCGGCAACACCATCGCCGTCGATGGCGGCGTGGTCTATGCGAACGCGGGGCTGGAGATTGCGGGGTAAGGGCGCGCGAATAGTGAGTAGCGAATGGCGAATAGAAGTTCGTTTTCTATTCGCTACTCGCCATTCACAATTCGCCAACTACCTCACGTCTCGATCTTCACGTACTCGAAATCGCCGGGCTTGTTGTCGATGCCGACCTTCGGCGGCGAGATCCAGTTGGCGTAGACGCCGGCTTCGGTGACCGGCTTCATCAGCGAGGCAATGAAGTCGCCGTCCTGGGTCGAGGGCAGCCATTCGCTCTTGCGGGCGTTCCAGGTGGCGTCGTCGATCAGGACGCCCTCGGGCGTGGCGTGGATATCCTTGAATTCACCGATCTGGCGGTGGAACGCGACGTTCGGCAGCGTCAGCTTGTACTGATAGCCGGCGGTCGAGATCACCTTGTTCCAGCGCAGCAGGCCCTTGACGCAATCCTGCGTGTAGTCGTCGCGCAGCCGCATGTTGAGCGCGGTCAGCGCCGGCTCATCGACGCGCTTGATCACGCCGTCGACCAGCTTGAGCACCGGATAAATGGCGTTCTTGAGCTGGTGGTCGTCGTCGATCTGGGTTTCCTTGTAACGGCCCTTGATGCCGGCGTTGAAGGCGTTCGCCGCGTTGGTCGAGACTTCCGAGCCGAACAGATCGAGCGACAGCGAATAATGCAAATGCAGCTTCTTCTGGATGGTCGGCAGGTCGATCACGCCGAGCGCGCGCACTTTTGCGATATCGGTGGGATCGGTGATGCCGGCTTCCCTCATCGCCTCGCAGGTGCGCTGCACGACGCGGCTGATGCCGGTCTCGCCGACGAACATGTGATGCGCCTCTTCGGTCAGCATGAAGCGGCAGGTGCGCGACAGCGGATCGAAGCCGGATTGCGCGAGGCTGTGCAACTGCATCTTGCCATCGCGGTCGGTGAAGTAAGTGAACATGAAGAACGACAGCCAGTCCGGCGTCGCTTCGTTGAAGGCGCCGAGCATGCGTGGGCTATCCGCGTCGCCCGAGCGGCGGCGCAACAAATCATCCGCCTCCTCGCGGCCGTCGCGGCCGAAATATTTCTGCAGCAGATAGACCATGGCCCAGAGGTGGCGGCCTTCCTCGACGTTGACCTGGAACAGGTTGCGCAGATCGTAGAGCGAGGGCGCGGTCTTGCCGAGATGGCGCTGCTGCTCGACGGAAGCCGGCTCAGTGTCGCCCTGGATCACGATCAGGCGGCGCAGCGTGGCGCGGTGTTCGCCGGGGACTTCCTGCCAGGCCGGCTTGCCGTAATTCTCGCCGAACGGAATGACGCGGTTCTCTTCCTGCGGCGCCAGCAAAATGCCCCAGCGGTATTCCGGCATCTTGACGTAGTCGAACTTGGCCCAGCCGCGCGGATCGACCGAATAGGCGGTGCGCAGATAGACCAGCGACTGCTGAAAGCCTTCCGGCCCCATGTCGCCCCACCAGTCCATGTAACCGGGATGCCAGCCCTCGAGCGCCTTCAGCACCTGGCGGTCTTCGCTGAGATTGACGTTGTTGGGAATCTTGGTGGAGTAGTCGACGTTCATGAAGTTCATGGCAGCCTCCGGCTAAGCGAATAGCGAATGGCGAGTAGCGAACGGAAGAACGGCAACTATTCGCCACTCGCCATTCGCTATTCGCCCTCTAAACTCTCGTCATATCGAACTGTGCCTTCTGGCCGGTGCCGTAGCGGCGCAGTGCGCCGTCTTCGCCAACCGCGTTGGGGCGCTGGAAGATCCAGTTCTGCCACGCCGTGAGGCGGGAGAAGATTTTCGATTCCATGGTCTCTGGCCCAACGAAGCGCAAATTCGCTTCCATGCCGGTGAGGCCGTCGGGCGAGAACGACGTGCGCTCCTCGAGGAACACCCGCACCTCGTCGTCCCAGTCGATGTCGTCGAGCGCGAAGGTGACGAGGCCAAGTTCTTCGGCCTCTTCGGCATCGAGGGTCGTGCCGATGGTGGCTTCCGCGCGCTCCAGATCGGCCGGATCGGCCTGGAAGCGCGACTGCAGCCGCGTCAGGCCGTGGCACATCGGATAGGGGCCGAAATTCATCGCGGTCAACTGGATCGCCGGGGGCTGGCGGTTGTCGCCTTGCCGCGAGCCGATCAGCATGTAGGAGCGGTCGGCGGCGAACACGAGTTCGGCGAGCGTGCCGGCGAAGCAGGAGCCGGGCTCCACCAGCGTCACCAGCGTGCGCGAGGTGACGTCGATGCGCTTCAACACCCGCTTCCAGTAGTGCCTGATCTCGTTGACCAGCCAGTGCGCCTTGTTGGCGTCGAGGAAGGTGTCGCAGGCCACCACATTGGCGGCATCGCCATGCGACTTGAACAGCAGCATCGCGATTTCGAGTTCGTTGATGCGCAGATGAAGGATCGCGTCATCGAGCTCGCGCGCCACCTGCAGCGGCCAGAACGACGCGCCCTGCGCGATCAGGCCGTCGACATCGGCAGGCGGAGCCGCCTCCGGCGCCTTGATCGAAATCGTCGCAATCCGCGCCGCGCGGTCGATGTCGACATTGACAAAGCCGTAGCGGATGCCGCTGTCGTCGATGGTACGGTTGAGCGGGGAAAGCGTAATGCCCTTGCCGCTGCCGTTGCGCTTCGAGGCGGCGGCAAATTCTTTTGCGCGATCGGCGACTTTGCCTTCGAGCTTGCTGTTGGGGACGATCTCGTCGACCAGCCGCCATGCGACGGCGCGCTTGCCCTTGATGCCTTCCTCGATGGTGCAGAAGAAATCGGCATGGTCGCGGCGCACCTTGCGCTTGTCGACCACGCGGGTCAGGCCGCCGGTGCCCGGCAGCACCGCCAGCAGCGGCACTTCCGGCAGCGATACGGCTGCGGCGCCGTCATCGGCCAGCATGATGTGATCGGTCGCCAGCGCCAGTTCGTAGCCGCCGCCGGCCGCGGTACCGTTGACGACGGTGATGAAGCGCTGTCCGGAATTCTCCGATGAATCTTCCAGGCCGTTGCGGGTCTCGTTGGTGAATTTGCAGAAATTGACCTTGTGGGCGTGGGTGGCGCCCGCCAGCATGCGGATATTGGCGCCGGCGCAGAACACGCGGTTCTTGCCCGATCGCATCACCACCGCCTTCACCTCGGGATGCTCAAAGCGCAGCCGCTGCACGGCGTCGGCGAGCTCGATGTCGACGCCGAGATCGTAGGAATTCAGCTTAAGCTGATAGCCTTCGAACAGGCCCGCGTTCTCGTCGACGTCCATGGTGAGCGTTGCGACATCGCCCTCGACCGCCAGCTTCCAGTGCCGGTAGCGCTGTGGGTCGGTTTGAAAATCGATGTATTGCGCGCCGCCTGCGAGGACGCGATCTTCGCCGGCCATGAGCCACCCTCTGTCGTTTTCTCAGAATTTGCTTGGTTGGTTAGATGCACAATAATGCATGTTTTCGAAGGCGTCTAGCCTAAAAACCAAGAACATGCATTTTGTTTCATGTTCTGATAGCAGCGCCGAAGGCCACCCCATCGGCCTGTCCGAGTTGGGGCTGGGCCAGTTTGGCCTTGATGAGGGCCACCAGCGCCGCGACCGGAAAGCAGTCGGCGAACCCGTCGCCGCCCGCGCTGCGGATGCCCAGCGCCTCGAGTTCGACAAGCGCCTCGCCGAGCAGCCGCGCCGTGACGTGCGGCTTCTGCATGCGCAGCCGCACATTCGCGGTCGCGATCAGGATGCAGGCGCGCAGCAGGATCCGCTCACGCCCGCCTTGCGGCGCCGCCGCCCACACCGCCTCCAGGATCTCCTGCGCTTCCCAAAAATAGCCGCGGTCGTTGAGCATGAGGCCGTAGCGCAGCGCCGGGTGGCGCGCCGGCACGTAGCCGCCGAAGCGCGGCGGCACCAGAACTTTGATCCGCGCCAGCGTTTCGTAATCGGCGCTGGATTTTTCGGACTCGCCGGGCACATAGGCCCATCGCGGCAGCGGCAAATTGCCGGCGCCTGCGGGCGGCATGGTCATCGGGAGATCGCCAGGAAGAACGGGAAGCGGAGCGATGCGTTACGCGGCCCGCCCCTGCGAGCCGTCATCGGCGTGCAACACCGCGTTTGCGAATTCCGAAATGGCATCAAGCGTCGGCCCCGGCGCTTCACGATGCGGCTGATGTCCCGCCCCCGGGATGATTGTCACATCGACCGGACAGTAGCACTCTTCCTGCGCAATCTCGACCTGCCGCATGCTCCCATACTGGTCGTCCACACCCTGCAGGATCGCCACCGGTACGCGGATATAGGCGAGGTATTCGGAAATATCCCAGTTGCGGAAATCAGGATCGAGCCAGGCGCCGTTCCAGCCATGGAAGGCGTTGTCGACATCCTTGTGCCAGCGCGCAAGCTTCTCCTTCAGGTTGGTGGTCGCGTAGTCGCTCCGGATCTGCGCAATCGAGGCCACCGAAATATCCTCGACGATGAAATGCGGCGCGATCAGCGCAACGCCCTGCACGCGGTGATCCTGATGGGAGCCGGCATAGACCGCCGCGATCGAGGCGCCGTCGGAATGCCCGAGCAAGAGGCCACGGCGAAAACCGATCTTGTCGAGCAGTTTCGGCAGCACGTCGAGCGCCTCGACATGCATGTAGTCGAGCGGGCGCGGCAGCTTTACCGGCGTCGAATGGCCGTAACCGGCGCGCGAATAGGCGAACACGCCGGCGCCGGTCGCGGCCTGAAGTTTTTCGGGAAAGTCGCCCCACAGTCCGGCCGATCCGAGCCCCTCATGCAGCATCACGATGACGGGCGCGTTCTCGGGCGGCGGCCCGATCATGCGGTATTCGAGATGGGCGGCGCCGACGGTGAGGAAGCCGGAGGGGGAAAGGGTGGTCATTCGATCATCTCACTCCGTCATTCCGGACAGATCGCGAAGCGAGCTGATCCGGAATCTCGAGATTCCGGGTTCGCGCTGTCGCGCGCCCCGGAATGACGACGTTATTGTTCCCGCAACTTGAACCGTTGAATCTTCCCCGTCGCCGTCTTCGGCAGACTGTCCACCACGTCGATCCAGCGCGGATATTTCCACGGGCCGATCTTCTGCTTGACGTGCTCCTTGAGCGCATCGTGCAGGCCGTCGGTTTTGCTGTCGGCGCGAAGCACGACGAAGGCCTTCGGCTTCAACAATCCTTCCGGATCGGCCTCGGGCACGACGGCGGCCTCCAGCACGGCCGGGTGCGTGATCAGCGCGCTCTCGACCTCGAACGGCGAAACCCAGATGCCGGAGACCTTGAACATGTCATCACTGCGGCCGCAGAAAGTGTAGCGGCCCTCGGCGTCGCGCGTGTATTTGTCGCCGGTGTAGGTCCAGTGGCCCTGAAAGGTCTGGCGGCTTTTGCTGCGCTGGTTCCAGTAGCCTTCGGCGGCCGAGGGCGCCTCGACCAGCAATTCGCCGACTTCGCCGTCGGGCACCTCGCTGCCGGCTTCGTTGACCAGCCGCACCCTGTAGCCGGGCACCGGACGGCCTGACGAGCCGTATCTGATGTCGCCGGGCGCGTTGGACAGAAAGATATGCAGCAGCTCGGTCGAGCCGACGCCGTCGAGAATGTCGGCGCCGAAGCGGGCCTTCCAGGCATTGCCGACTGATTCAGGCAGCGCCTCGCCGGCTGAGGTGCAGATGCGCAGGCGCGTGCCGGCGCGCGCGCTCTTTTGCGTCTCGTCATTGAGCATCGAGGAAAACAACGTCGGGACGCCATAGAAGATGGTCGGGTTATATTTGTTCAGCAGTTCGAACATCCGCGCCGGCGTCGGCCGGTCGGCGTTGAGAATTGTGCTGGCGCCGACCGACATCGGGAACGTCAGCGCGTTGCCGAGCCCATAGGCAAAGAACAATTTCGCCGCGGACAGACAGACATCGTTCTCGCGGATCCCAAGTACCTGGCTGGCATAGGTGTCCGCGGTCGCCTGCAGGCTGGAATGCAGATGCCGCACGCCCTTGGGCATGCCGGTCGATCCGGACGAATAGAGCCAGAAGGCGGGCTCCTCCGCATGCGTCGGCGCGGTGGCGAACGTATCACTCTCGCTTGCGAGCTCATTGGAGAGCTGCTTGTGGCCGAACGCGTTGCTGCCGGACACCACGACATGCTCGAGGTCGGGCATCCGCCCGACGATATCCTTGACGACGGGATAAAGCGCCTCGGACACGAACAGCACGCGCGCGCGGCTGTCGGCCAGCACATAGGCATATTGATCCGACGTCAGCAGCGTATTGAGCGGTACCGGCACGATGCCGGCGCGGATCGCGCCGAGAAAGACGGCAGGAAAGTCGATCGTGTCGAGCATGATCATCGCCACGCGCTCTTCGCGGCGGACGCCGAGCCGGCGCAGCATGTTGGCGACCCGGCAGCTCTGCTTCTGCAGATCGCCATAGCTGAGTTCGGAGACGGTATCGGTGAAGGCGAGCTTGGCCGCGCGGCCCTCGTCGATATTGCGATCGAGCAGCCAGGTCACCGCATTGTACGAACCGGACGTGCCGCCCACGACGCTTCTCCCCAGGTTTTAAGAATTATAATTCATAGAAAGACACCTGCCTCGCTTGCTGTCAATCCTCATCGGCACTATGTTTCCGAAATCCGTCCACCCCCGCATGCAAAGCCGAACGAGGGAAATGACCGAGGCCAGCGACCCCGAAACCGGCTTTCTCGAGCAGCTCGGCCAGCGCGTGCGCACCATGCGAGCGCTGCGCGGCATGTCGCGAAAAGTGCTCGCAAAAGTATCGGGGATTTCCGAGCGCTATATCGCGCAGCTCGAAAGCGGCAAGGGCAACGTCTCAATCGTGCTGCTGCGGCGCGTGTCGAACGCGATGGGCGCGCATCTGGAAGACCTCATTCCCGCAACCGAGCCCGCGCCCGACTGGGCCGTCATCCGCGACCTCTTGCGCAAGGCAACGCCGGCCCAGGTCGCGCAGGCCAAGGACGCGCTCTCCGGCACCGGCCCCTCGGCGCAGCGGCGGATCTCGTTCGCCGGCATCGCCTTGATCGGCCTGCGCGGCGCCGGCAAATCCACGCTCGGCAGGATGCTGGCGAAGAAGATCGGCTGGAAGTTCGTCGAACTCAACAAGGAGGTCGAGGCGCAGAACGGACTGTCCGTCGCCGAGATCATCGCGCTCTACGGCCAGGAAGGCTTTCGCCGCATGGAGCAGGCGGCGCTCTCGCAATTGCTGGCGCGCAAGGAATTGATGGTGCTGGCGACCGGCGGCGGCATCGTCTCCGAGCCTTTGACCTTCGACCTGATCCTGTCGTCGTTCTACACCATCTGGCTCAAGGCCGAACCGGAAGAGCACATGGCGCGCGTCCGCGGCCAGGGCGATCTGCGGCCGATGGCGGATGATCGTTCGGCGATGGCGGAGCTACGCAACATTTTGGTCAGCCGCGAACCGCTCTACGCGCGCGCTTCCGCCGTGGTCGATACCGCGGGGCTTTCGGTCGATGCCGCAGCCACGCGCCTGATCGATGCGGTGGCGCCGGTGCTGCACGACAAGCACGCCTTCGGACTGCGCAGCGCCGTCTCCTGAGCATTTCGGCGGAACGACCGCCTGCAACGCCCGGGTCCCGGACAAGCTGAGCCCTGCGGGTGCGGTCAGAGACGAGAACCACCGTTAACCACCGCGCAAGTTACATGCGAGCGCCCGCTGCAATACACCCTCAAAGTGTGTTACCAAGTCGTTAATCGTATGGAGGACACATCATGCTGGACCGGCGTCAGCATTCCAGAAACCGGGTCTATTACGGCGGAAAGGTTGCGTTCAACGCGCGCAATTCGACGCTTGCCTGCGTCGTGCGCAATTTCAGCGAACGCGGCGCCAAGATCGAATTCGAGAATTCGGCCATGTTGCCCGACAGGGTTGATTTCGAGATCGAGCGCAGGGGACTCTCGTGCCGGGCCCACCTCGTCTGGCGCAACCGCAACGCGGCCGGCCTGGCGTTTTCAAATGTGCAGGAAACCGTCCGCGAGACGGGCGACGTTATTCCGCTGGACCTGGCGCGCAAGCTGCGCGCGACCGAACGGGCAAATCGACAGCTCCAGTCGCGCCTCGATCAGTTTCTAACCGAACTCTAGATCGCATGAGCGCAGCTGAAGGTGAAGACGCGGCCATCGTTGCCGTGGCCAGGCCGCAGAAGGTACGACGGCGCCCGCTGCGCAGGATATTGCTGGCGCTGGCGACGCAGTACGTGATCATCGCGGCCATCGCCGGCCTGTCGGTCGCGGCAACGCTGCACTATCTGGTGATGCCGCAGGTCGTCGCCCAGTTCGAGGCGATCGAGGCCGCGTTCAGGCGATTGCCGTCGCGGTGAGGCGAGCGACGCTCCCACAGCGTCCTTCCGAGCGTAGCGAAGCAATCCATTTCTCGGCTCGGGGATAGGCTGGATTGCTTCGCTGCGCTCGCAATGACGGTGAGAAAGTGACGGGATTCGTAGGATGGGTAGAGCGCAGCGAAACCCATCATGTTCCGCGCGCGTGATTGATGGGTTTCGCTGCGCTGTACCCATCCTACGGGACTGCGCCAAAAGAAACGGAGCAATGCCTCATCACACCAGCAGCGATTTCACCGAGCCCGCCGTTTCCTGCAGCCTCGGCAAAAACCTTTCGATCATCTCGGCTGACGAGACGCGGTCCACATGCGCACCCATGTTGATGGCGGCGACGATGACGCCGTCATAGCGGCGGACCGGCACCGAGATCGAACGAAATCCCGGCTCGGCTTCGCGATCGACCAGCGAATAGCCCTGGGCGCGATCGGCGATGATCGTCTTCAACAACAGCTTTTTGTCGGTCACCGTGACCGGCGTGAGCGGCACAAGGTCCATCGCGGCAAGCGCTTTCGCCAGTTCGCCGTCGGGCAATCGCGACAGCAGCACGCGGCCGACCGAGGTGCAGAAGGCAGGCAGCCGGTAGCCGATGTCGATGCCGGAGGAAAATATCCGCGTCGGGCTGGCGCGGGCGATGAAGACGACGTCATTGCCATCCAGGATCGCCATCGACGAAATTTCCTGCGCCTCGCCCGACAGCCGGTCGAGCGCGGGCTGCAGCACCGAGACGACATGGTTGGAAGCGAGATAGCTGGATGCCAGCACCAATACGCGCGGCATCAGCCGGAACAGCTTGCCGTCGGTGGCGACGAAGCCGGCGCGTTCGAGCGTGAAGAGGATCCGCCGCGCGGTGGCGCGCGGCAGGTCGGCCGCCTTGGCGAGGTCGCTCAACGTCATCGGCTGTTGGCTGCCGCCGAACACCTCCAGCACGCGGAGGCCGCGGTCGAGGCTTTCGATGAAATCGGTCGCGCCGCGGTTGTCTGCATCGCCCACGCGCTTAAGCTTCGGCATCGCTGCCTCCAAAATCCGCTTGCCTAAGATCCAGCCTACGTTAAAATCGCACAAAAGTTCAATAGGCGAACAAATCTCACGGAGAAGCCTCGCCATGATGAGCCAGGAAGCCAACGACCTGATCACCCGCACCGGCCGCAAGGACCCTTGCGGCAAGCTGATGCGAATGTATTGGCAGCCGGCGGCGCTGGTCGACGAGTTGCAGGGGCCGCGGCCGGTGCGGCCGGTCAAGTTGCTCGGCGAAAACCTGGTGTTGTTTCGCGACGAGGAAGGCCGCTACGGCCTGATCGACCGCCACTGCGCGCATCGCGGCGCCGATCTCGCCTTTGGCCGCCTGGAGAATGGCGGACTACGCTGCGCCTTTCACGGCTGGCTGTTCGACATCTCAGGTCAGTGCCTGGAGACACCGGCCGAGCCAAAAGACTCCAAGCTGTGCCAGGGCATCAAGCAGCGCGCCTACCCCGTGGTCGAGAAGCGCGGCATCCTCTGGGCTTATCTCGGCGAAGGCGAGCCGCCGGCATTTCCGGAGATCGACTGCTTCGTCGCGCCGGACAGCCATACCTTTGCGTTCAAGGGCCACATCAATTGCAACTGGCTGCAGGCGCTGGAAGTCGGCATCGACCCGGCGCACGCCTCGTTCCTGCATCGCTTCTTCGAGGACGAGGATACGTCCACGGCCTACGGCAAGCAGTTCCGCGGCGCTTCCGCCGGCAGCGACATGCCGATGACGAAAATCCTGCGCGAATACGACAACCCGATCATCAATGTCGAGCACACCGAATACGGCCTGCGCCTGATCGCGTTGCGCGAGCTGGATGCGGAGCGGACGCATGTCCGCGTCACCAACCAGCTTTTCCCGCACGGCTTCGTCATTCCGATGAGCACGGAGATGACAATCACGCAGTGGCACGTGCCGGTCGATGACGAGAACTGCTACTGGTACGCGATCTTCACCTCTTATTCGGCGCCGGTCGACAAGAAGAAGATGCGCGACCAGCGTCTCGAACTGTACGAGCTGCCGGATTACAAATCGCGCAAGAACAAGAGCAACGATTACGGCTTCGATCCGCACGAACAGGCGACCGAGACCTATACCGGCATGGGCAACGACATCAACGTCCACGACCAGTGGGCGGTGGAATCGATGGGCGCGATCCAGGACCGCACCAACGAGCATCTCGGCACCTCGGACAAGGCGATCGTGCAGTATCGCCGCCTGCTGCGGCAGGAGATCGAAAAGGTCTCCGGCGGCGAGAAGCCGATGCTGTTTTTGGATGCTGCCCACGCGCGCAGCATCCAGGGCCCGGCGACCATGGACGGCATCGGCCCGACGCAGGGGTGGGAAATCTACTGGATGGAAGTCGACGTCAAACGCCGCCGCGGCGCACCGTGGGCCGCGCCGGTGCCGAACGAGATCGCCGGCAAGATTCGGCATCTGTCGGCGGCGGAGTGATGGTGTTTCCTCGTCATTGCGAGCGCAGCGAAGCAATCCATACTTTCTTTGCGGCGCGATGGATTGCTTCGCTGCGCTCGCAATGACGAACACGAATTTTAGTGGAGCAGCGCGTTGAGTTTCGTCGAACGTCACGGTCTCTGGTCGAAAGAGCAGCAGGACGCCGCCAGCCGCCTGCGCAGAATCGTCGAAGAGAAAAATCTCGAAGTCATCCGGCTGTCATTCCCCGACCAGCACGGCATCCTGCGCGGCAAGACGCTGGTCGCGAGCGAAGCGATTGCCTCGCTGGAGAGCGGCTGCTCCATCACCACCACGATGCTGGCCAAGGATACCTCGCACAAGACGGTGTTTCCGGTGTTCACGTCGGGCGGCGGTTTTGGCATGAAGGAGATGGAGGGCGCCGCCGATGTGTTGATGGTGGCTGATACGACGACGTTCCGCGTGCTGCCATGGGCGCCCACCACAGGCTGGCTGCTGTGCGATCTCTACTTCAACGATGGCCGCCCGGTGCCGTTCGCAACCCGGCATCTCTATCGCAAGGTGATCGATCAACTGGGAAGCCGCGGTTACGATTTCGTCGCCGGACTCGAAGTCGAATTCCACCTCTTCAAGCTCGACGACGCCCACATGGCGCCCGAAGACGCCGGCCAGCCCGGACGTCCGCCGTCGGTGAGCCTGCTTTCGCACGGCTATCAATACCTGACCGAGCAGCGTTACGACCAGATGGAGCCCGCGCTCGAAATCATCCGCCGCGACGTGCTGGCGCTCGGCCTGCCGCTGCGATCGGTCGAGGTCGAGTTCGGCCCAAGCCAGTGCGAATTCACTTTTGCGCCGACCAAGGGGCTGACGCCCGCCGACAACATGGTGCTGTTTCGGTCAGCCGTGAAGCAGATCGCCCGCCGCCACGGCTATCACGCCACCTTCATGTGCCGGCCGAAACTGCCGAACGTGTTCGCCTCCGGCTGGCACCTGCATCAATCGATCGTCTCGCGCGCCAGCGGCGAAAACGCCTTCATGACAAAGGATGGCGGCGAACCGCTAAGCCCGTTCGCGAGAGCCTACCTCGCCGGGTTGCTGGAGCACGCCCGCGCATCCACCGTATTCACGACGCCGACCATCAACGGCTACAAACGCTACCGCTCCTATTCGCTGGCGCCGGACCGCGCGATCTGGGGCCGCGACAACCGCGGCGTCATGATACGTGTGCTCGGCGGCCCGGGCGACAGCGCAACGCGGCTGGAAAACCGCATCGGCGAGCCGGCCGCCAATCCCTATCTCTACATGGCTTCGCAAATTCTCTCAGGGCTTGACGGCGTCGACCGCAAGCTCGATCCGGGACCGTCGGCCGATACGCCGTACGAGACCAAGGCAGCGCTGCTGCCGAAGAGCCTGCGCGAGGCGGTGTTTGCGCTGAACGACGATCCGTTCTTCCGGCAGGCGCTGGGCGCGGAGTTCGTGGATTACTACGTTCACATAAAGAACGCGGAGATCGAGCGCTTTCAGGCCGAGGTGTCGGACTGGGAGCACCGCGAATATTTCGAGATGTTTTGAGGCGGAGCGCTCTGCTCTCTCGTCGTCATTGCGAGGAGCGCAGCGACGAAGCAATCCATGCCTCAGCAAGCGGAAAGATGGATTGCCTCGCTACGCTCGCAATAACGGCGGACGGACTGCAGTCAAGAACTCGGACTCGTAGGGTGGGCAAAGCGAAGCGTGCCCACCATCTCGCAGCGTGCTCGGTGATGGATGGTGGGCACGTCGCTTCGCTCCTTTGCCCACCCTACGGATTCCGAATCAAATCCCGAGATACCGGTGCTGCAGATCCGGCTCGGCGATCAACTGCTCGCTCGTCCCCGTCCATACCGTACGGCCGCGCTCGATGATGTAGTGGCGGTCGGCGATCTTGGCGAGGTTGGCGACGTTCTTGTCGATGACGAGCACCGATTGCCCGCGGCCCTTCAGCATCGACAGGCAGTTCCAGATTTCCTCGCGGATCAGCGGCGCGAGGCCTTCGGTGGCTTCATCCAGGATCAACAGCTTTGGATTGGTCATCAGCGCGCGGCCGATCGCCAGCATCTGCTGTTCACCGCCGGACAGCGTCACGCCCATGTTGCTGCTGCGCTCGGCGAGCCGCGGAAACAGCGCGTGAATTTTTTCGATGGTCCAGGGATCGGGATTGCCAAGACGGTTGCCGGAGGCCGCGACCAGGTTTTCGTACACCGTCAGGTTCGGAAAGATCTGGCGGCCTTCCGGCACCAGGCCGATGCCGAGTTTTGCGATTTTGTACGACGGCAGACTGCGCACTTCCTCGCCCGCGAAGCGGACCATGCCTGATCGAGCCGGCGTCATGCCCATGATGGAGCGGATGGTTGTGGTCTTGCCCATGCCGTTGCGCCCCATCAGGGCGACCATCTCGCCCGATTGGACCTTCAGCGACAGGCCGTACAGCACCTGGCTGAGGCCGTAGCAGGTTTCGATCCCGTCGATTTCGAGCAGAGTCTCAGCGGCTTTAGCTTCAACCATGGCTGGTCACCGCATGCTGCTCGCCGAGATAGGCGCGCTTGACTTCCTCATTGCTCCTGATCGCATCGGGATCGCCTGACGCGATCACACGCCCATAGACCAGCACGGTGATGCGGTCTGCCAGCGCGAACACCGCTTCCATGTCGTGCTCGACCAGCACGATCGTTACTTCCTTCCGCAATTCCTTCAGGAGCGCCACCATGCGCGCCGATTCCGTGACGCCGAGGCCCGCCATCGGCTCGTCCAGCAGCAGCAATTGCGGTTTTGTGGCGAGCGCTACCGCCAGCTCCAGCTCACGCTGTTCGCCGTGGCTCAGTTCGGACACCGGCACGTCGGCGCGTTTCGCGAGCCCTACCCGCGTCAGCGCGGCCTGCGCCGCGTCGCGCAGATGCTTCTCCTTGCGGGCAGCGCCCCAGAAGCGAAACGAGTGGCCGTCATGTGCCTGTGCCGCCAGCGCGACATTGTCGGCGGCGGTGAAATCCGGCAGCAGACAGGTGATCTGGAACGAACGCGCCAGACCGAGCCGGCTGCGTTGATAGGACGGCAGCCAGGTGACGTCGCGGCCGGCGAAGTGGATGGCGCCGGAATTCGGCATCAGCTGCCCGGTCAACTGACTGATCAGCGTGGTCTTGCCGGCGCCGTTCGGGCCGATGATGGCGTGCAGCTCGCCGGGAGCGACATCGAGCGACAGATTGTCGGTGGCCTTGATGCCACCAAAACTGCGGACCAGGTTTTCAACGCGGAGCATGGGATCAGGCACGGCTCAACCTCCCCAGCAAACCCATGATGCCGCCGCGCGCGAACAGCACGATCAGCAGCAATAGCGGACCCATGATCAGCGCCCAATATTCCGTGAACTGCGACAGCAGCTCTTCCAGCAGCAGGAACACGATGGTGCCGATCACCGGACCGAACAGCGAGCCCATGCCGCCGAACACCACCATCACCATGAGCTCGCCCGACCGGGTCCAGTACATGCCAGCCGGGCTGACGAAGTCGGTATTGTTCGCCAGCAGCGCGCCGGCGAGGCCGCAAATGGTGCCCGAGATGACGAAACAGACGAGACGATATCGGTTGGCATGATAGCCGATCGCCTGCATGCGCTGCTCGTTGGAGCGAATGCCCTGCACCACCATGCCGAACCGCGAATTGATGATGCGCCAGATCAGGTAGATGCCGCCGAACAGACAGCCGAGGCAGAGATAATAGAACTGCACGCGGTTCGACAGGTCGATCAGGCCGCCGAACGTAGAGCGCTTGTAAATCGTCAGGCCGTCGTCGCCGCCGTAACGCGACAGGCCCGAGGTGACGTAATAGGCCATCTGGGCAAAGGCGAGCGTGATCATGATGAAATAGACGCCGCGGGTGCGCAGGCTGAGCGCGCCGATCACGAGCGCGTACAGCGCCGATGCCAGCAGCGCCACCGGCCACTGAATGAAGCCGGAGCCGATGCCCTCAAAAGCGAGGATGCCGACCGCATAGCCGCCGATGCCGAGATAGGCGGCGTGGCCGAAACTCATCATGCCGCCATAGCCCATGATGAGGTTGAGGCTGGCGGCGGCGAGCGCAAAGATGACGATGCGGGTGAAGAGCGTCAGGATGAAGATGTTGCCTGATAACGCGGAATAGACCGGCAAAAGCGTAAGGCCAAGCACGACGAGCGCCACGACGGCGTTGCTGACATTGATGCGGGATTTCATCGTCGTGCGGCCGGAAACAGCCCCTCCGGCCGCACGACGAGCACGATCGCCATCAGCAGATAGATCAGCATCGAGGACAATGCCGGCGCCGCGGTGGAGGCTGCGGAAGAACTCAGCACCATGCGCAAGAGATCCGGCAGGAAGGCGCGGCCAAGCGTATCGATCATGCCGACGAAGATCGCGGCCAGGAACGCGCCGCGGATCGAACCGATGCCGCCGATCACGATGATGACGAAGGCAAGAATCAGGATGTTCTCGCCCATGCCGATCTGCACGGTAAGGATCGGCGCCTGCATCAGCCCGGCGAGGCCGGCGAGTGCGGCGCCGAGCCCGAACACCAGCGTGAACAGCAGCTTGATGTTGATGCCGAGCGCGCCGATCATTTCGCGGTTGGACGCGCCGGCGCGGATCAGCATGCCGATGCGGGTGCGCATGACGACGAGATAAAGTAGTGCTGCGACCGCGAGCGCGACCACGATGATCGACAACCGATAGGCCGGATAGGACACGCCCGGCACGATCTGCACCGGGACGGTCAGCCAGGCCGGCAGCGGCAGCGACAGGCCAGCCGGTCCCCAGATCAGCCGCACCGCGTCATTGAAAAACAGGATCAGCCCGAAGGTCGCCAGCACCTGATCGAGATGGTCACGGCCGTAGAGATGCCGGAGCGCGATGAATTCGAGCGCGATGCCCAACAGCAACGTGGCGCCGAGCGCCAGCAGGATGCCGAGCACGAAACTGTTGGTCCACGCCACGAAGGTAGCCGCGAAATAGGCGCCCATCATGTAGAGCGAGCCGTGCGCCAGATTGACGAAATCCATGATGCCGAACACCAGCGTCAGGCCGGCCGCCAGCAAAAACAGCAGCAGCCCGAACTGCAGGCCGTTCAGCGATTGTTCTACGAGGACGAGCATTGATCCCTTAGGCTCTGTACCTAACAAAACAGCGGCAGCACATCTGCGCCGCCGCCATTTTCTTGTTGGGCGGATGATCTGTCGCAAACCGCCCCCGGGTCAAGCCCGAGGGCGCGTTCGCGACGTCATGCACCGGCCGTGCCAACCATCACTTCATCGGGCATTTGTCGGCGAAGCGATCCTGGTCGTCCTTGACGATGGTGGCCACCGTCTTGAGCGAGAGCTGACCGTCGGCGTCCTTGACCACGTCCTGCAGGTAGAAATTCTGGATCGGAATATGGTTCTTGCCGTATTTGAACGGACCGCGCACGGACTTGAAGTTGGCCTTCTCCATCTCGGCCTTCATCTCGTCCTTCTTCGACGTATCGGCCTTCACCGCGACAACCGCGCTGTTGATCAGGTTCGCGGCGTCATAGGACTGCGCGCCGTAGAAGGTCGGACGCAGGCCGGTGAACTTCTTGCGGTAATCTTCGACGAACTTCTTGTTCTCCGCGTTGGGGAGATCGTTGACCCATTGCTGCGCGCCGGGAACGCCGAGCGCATTTTCCTTCTGCAGCGGCAGCGACAATTCGTCGATGGTGAACGCCGTATAGAGCGGCATCTGCGACTTGAGGCCGGCCTGGGCATATTGGTTGAGGAACTGCACGCCGGCAGCGCCCGGATAGAACACGAAGATCGATTGGGCTCCGGAGTTCTTGGCCTTGGTGAGTTCGGCGGAGAAGTCGAGCTGGCTCGGCCACACCGTATATTCCTCGCCGACCACCTGGCCCTTGAACGTGCTCTTGACGCCGGCCAGCATGTCCTTGCCGGCCGCGTAGTTCGGGCCGATCAGGAACACCGACTTGACGCCCTTCTGGTTCATGTAGGTGCCGACCGCCTGCGGGGTCTGGTCGTTCTGCCAGGAGGTCGAGAACACGTAAGGCGAGCAGTGTTCGCCGGCGAGCTGCGAGGGACCGGCATTGGCCGAGATCAGGAAGGTTTTGGAATCGACCGCGGTCTTCAGCGAAGCCAGCAGCACGTTCGACCAGATATAACCGGCGATGAAATCGACCTTGTCGGACTGGATCAGCTTTTCGGTCTTCTGCTTGCCGACATCGGGCTTCTGGCCGTCGTCCTCATAGATCACCTCGACCGGCTTGCCGCCCATCTTGCGGCCGAGATGGTCCAGCGCCAGCTCGAACGAGTTGCGCATGTCGTTGCCGATCACAGCGGTCGGGCCGCTGAAGGTCGAGACAAAGCCGATCTTGATGGTGTCGCCGGCGGATGCGGGCTGCGCCAGCGCCAAAATTGCTGCGCCCGCCAGCCAGAATGCCTTTTTCATAATCACTCCCCTCCTCGTTATCGAACCAGACCCGGTCAACCGGGCGACCACGCGTGTCTCGCGCGCCTCATTATCAGGTGAGGTATTTTGTGCGCGAAATGGCCGGTCTGCGGCAAGCATGAACCGCTGGCCCCGCTTTGGACCTTCGGCTCATACCCCTGCGGTCTGCACCATATTTCGTGGATAGCGGGGATGGCAAGAACTATAGTTCCGGTTGCCCAGGCAACAATTGTCGCAGCCGCTGAAACAACGCGACCTGCAACATCCCCCGCCCAGCGCGCGCCGCAGAGATCAGCCCATCCAAGGTTGCGCCAATCCTCCAGGACGGGAGCCCGCTTCATTCACCTCGGCTTAACGGGATGATGGGAAAAAGTGGCAAATGATTCCGGAGAAATTTCCATGCTGATGAGTGACAAAGTCGCGCGCGAAAAATGGTGCCCCTTTGTGCGTATCGACAATAACAACCGCCTGCACAATTCGTTAACCGACGGATTTCAGAACTCCGAAAAAATGTATCACTGCATTGCCGGCGACTGCATGGGCTGGCGCCAGTTCCATCTTTCGCACCTGAAGGGCAGCGGCGACGGCATCGAGAGCCACGGCTATTGCGGCTATTCCGGGCGGCCAGAACTCGAATAACAAATCAGGCCTGGCCGGTCAGTCCGGCGGGGATGTTCTCGAAATCCTGCCGCTTCTGGGACGTCAGATATTCCGCGCCATCGATGACGTAAGGCGCGTGGCGGAAATCCCGGATGGTCGCGACCTTGCCGGCGGCCCACCCCAGCAGCACGAAGTATTTCGGGCCCGCATCAGGCCCGTTCGGATCGAACACCAGGATCGCGGGACGCCCCTCGACCAGGCCCGGCACCAGACGCCAGTCGCTCACCTTGGCGTAATTACCGAAATAGCTGGCAACTTCGGCCTTGCCGCGCATCTGGGTCCTGCTGACGAGATCGAGCCGCACGTCGTCCGAAATCATGGCGCGGATCGCATCGAAGTCGCGGGCGTTGAAATGCGCCACATAGGCCCCGAGCCGCGCGCGATCAGCATCCGACAATTTTGCTTGCGGCGTGTCCTCCGGCTCATCGGCGATTTCGCGCAACTGCGTGCGGCCGCGATGCAGCGCGGCCTTGGCCGCCGGCAGGCTGCAATCCATCACCTCGCAGATTTCCTTGAGCGAGCAGCCGAGCACGTCCATCAGGATCACGCTGGAGCGCTGCGCCACGGGCAGGCGCATGAAGGTGCGCAAGGAGGTGGCGGCGATCTGGCGGCTCTCCACGGCATCGAGCGGGTCAACCATCATGTCCACCTCCGCTGGTCCCCGCAGCGCCTCCTGGCGCTTGCGCCGGCGCAGAAAATCCAGCGCAGTGTTGTGCGCGATACGGAACAGCCAGCCTTCGGGATTGCCGATGCTGCCAGCAATAGAATGCGCCTCCACGGCCTTGGTCAGCGCGTCCTGCAGCACATCCTCGCCGTCGATGACCGAGCCGACCATGCGCGCGCAATAGCGATGCAGTTTTGGACGCATCGCGACCAGCAGGCGTTCGATGTCAAAGGCTGTCGACGGCTCAGGCACTCATTCTGCCTCCGGCAAGCGGTTCAGTTCTCGCCCAGCATGCGATAGTTGCCGACGACGGTGGCGCCTTGAGGCACCGGCGGTTCGGCGCAACGCTCCCGAATGCCGTTCTGGAACGCGGCGAACGCCGGAAGCTTCGGCAACGGGCTGGCGCCATCATCGGCCGCGGTCTCGACGACATGGATGAACGTGTCGTCCTCCAGCCGCAGCGACAGATAGCGCACGCCTTCCGGCTGCGTCGCTTTCAGTTCTGTAAACACCGCCGCGACCAGTTCGGCATTCCTGTCGGCCATTTCCCGCTTGGCCCTGTACCTTATCACGGTTCGTCGCATGGGATTCTCCTCGTTGGCGGCTGCGAAGGCAGCGCTTCAATCCCAAGGACGTTTGGGATTGGCCAAAGGATGCGGTCTCGGAAAAAATCATTTTTCAAGCGTTCCGCGATACGCATTCGCTATCGACCGATTGGCAAACGCGCCTTGGACCAGGGAAGAAAATGATTACATAATCCAATGTGTTGAATGATCCGAAACCGGGGTTGCATGCCATGACGACAGCGCCGAAACAGCCCCATCATGTCGTCATCGTCGGCGCCGGTTTCGGCGGGCTGGAAGCGGCCTTTGGCCTCGCCGGCGTGCCGGTCAGGATCACGCTGATCGACCGCCGCAACCACCATCTGTTCCAGCCGCTGCTCTACCAGGTCGCGACCGCGTCGCTGGCGACGTCGGAAATCGCCTGGCCGATCCGTTATCTCCTGCGCGACCGCAAGGAGGTGACGACGCTGTTCGCAAATGTCAGCGGCGTCGATGCCGCGGGCAAGCGCGTGCTGCTCGATGACGGCGATGCGATCGCCTACGACACGCTGGTGCTCGCCACCGGCGCGCGTCACGCCTATTTCGGCCACGACGAATGGGAGCCGTTCGCGCCCGGCCTGAAAACGCTGGAGGATGCCACCACGCTCAGACGTCGCATCCTCGTCGCCTTCGAACGCGCCGAGCGCGAGATCGACCCGGTGCGGCGCGCGGCGCTGCTGACCTTCGTCATCATCGGCGCCGGCCCGACCGGCGTCGAAATGGCCGGCACCATCGCCGACCTCGCCAAGGACACGCTGCCGCCGGACTTTCGCAGCATCGACACCCACAAGACCCGCGTCGTGCTGATTGAGGCCGGCCCGCGCGTGCTGGCGGGCTTTCCCGAGGACCTCTCCGCCTATGCGCAGCGCTCGCTGGAGGAGATCGGCGTCGAGGTGGTGCTGGGGCAACCCGTCACCGAATGCGCCATCGACGGCGTCGTCTATGGCGGTAACAAGCTGGAGGCCAGAACCATCGTCTGGGCCGCCGGTGTGCGCGCCTCTCGCGCGGCGGAATGGCTGAATGCGCCCGCCGACCGCGCCTATCGCTTGAAGGTCGAGCCGGATCTTACCGTGCCCGGCCATCCCGACATCTTTGCGGTTGGCGACACCGTGACGATCGCCGGCCCCGACGGCAATCCGGTGCCGGGAATCGCGCCGGCCGCCAAGCAGCAGGGGCGCTATGTAGCGGCGCTGATCAAGGCGCGCCTCGATGGCGGTACGCTGCCGCCGTTCCGCTACAAGCACGCCGGCAGCCTCGCGCAAATCGGCAAGAAAAAGGCCGTGATCGATTTCGGCTGGATCAAGATGCGCGGCCACCTCGCCTGGTGGATCTGGGGCCTCGCCCACATCTACTTCCTGATCGGCCTGCGCAACCGCCTCAGCGTGGCGCTGAGCTGGCTGTGGATTCACGCCCGCGACCAGCGCGCCGCGCGGCTGATCACGCAAGGCTCGAGCAAAGTCACGGGATAGGTCTTCACGTCGCAGCTGCTCAAATCCTCTTCGTGAGAGTCCGTGAGTCTATCCAACTCCGTCATTGCGAGGAGCGATAGCGACGAAGCAATCCATGTTCACGCTTGCCGTGCGATGGATTGCTTCGCTGCGCTCGCAATGACGTCGATAGAACGGCGCGTATAATCTACGGCGCGCAAACAAAACTCGCCGCGCGCTCGACCGGCCCCGATTTGTAATGCGGCCATGCCGGCCACTGGCACAAGGGCAGCGCGCGCGTCGTTTCAAACGCCGGCGCTTCGACCTTCTGCTCGGTCACTTCGAGATCGCCGGGCGCCTTACCGTTCTCGACCCAGTCGACCAGCACGCCCAGCATGTCGACATTGGCGGGCGCGCCGGAGCCGACATGATCGACGCCGGGTGCCGTGTAAAGCCGAGCGAACGCCACCGTCTTCTCCTTGCCGAGCGTACGCTGCACGTTTTCGAAGTAGCGTATTCCTGCGTAAGGGCTCTGCGCGTAGTCGGCCATGTTCTCGAGAATCACGAGCTTGCCGCCGCGCGCCGCAAAGCGGCTCAGGTCCGGATTGGTCGAATCCATCAATCGCGACACCTGAAGCAGGCGCTCCTTGTGCTCCTCAGGCTTGTACGTCGTGACGTCGAGCTTGGGGTCGCGCGCAAAGACATACTGGATGCCGCCCGCGCCGTAGATCCAGGCGATGCCGTTGGAAGGCTGCGGCGGCTGCGCCGGCGCCGCCTTGCCGAGCCACCAGGAAATCCAGCCGCCGGTCGGACCGAAGGCAGGCGTGTTTTCGCCCGAGACGCCCCAGCCCGGATAATCATCGAGGCCGTTCTCCAGCGCAAAGGAGAACTTGTAGGTCGAATGCAGCATCTTGATCGCGGCGATCTGCGCCTCGCTCAGGCACTGGTCGCCGCTCTGGCCCGCCGCGCAACGCAACGACTCCGGCTGGAATTTCGCCTTGCAGCCAACCGGATCGAGAACCAGCAGATCCTCGGCGCCATCGGCCTTGTCGCAGGCCTGCAGCACCGCCTTGGCGACGAGTTCGACTTGCGCCGGACGAATCCAGCCCTCGCCCATCGTCGCAAGCCCCGACCGCGTCCCGGCATGCTGCAATCCAACCCAGTTGATGACGGGCACGCGGGCAAAGATACCGTCAAAATCCTCAGGGTAGCGCTGCGCCATCGTCAGCGCCTCGCGGCCACCTTCCGACGATCCCATGAAATACAGCTTTGTCGGCGGGTTGCCGTAGGCGCGCACCATCAGGGCGACGGCGGCGTCCCGCACGCGCTTGTAGGATCGGTGTGCAAAATTCTCGAATGCCTCGTCGTTGAGCGCGAACACCTGCGGCGGCTCACCCGGCTTGGTCTCATGGCCGGAATCCGTGCCATAGGTGACGAAGCCGCGCGCCAGCGGCGAAGGCGCGCCGAACGGATAGGCCGGTGGCAGCGCAAGCCCTGATATCAGCACGCCGTTGAAGCCGCCGCCGCCATACTGCAGCGAGCGGCCGTTCCATTCGATCGGCAGGTTCACCTGGAACTTGATCGGCGGCGCATTCGGGTCCAACGGCGCGATCTGGCCGAGCACCTTGCAGAATTCCGGATTGGCCGGCGTGACGCGCGCCGCAGGCGTCGGTCCTCGTTCGGCGACCGCGAGTGGCGTAGGCGCGATCATCGAAGCGGAGTCGATCCGGACGACATTATCGGTCGGCCGGATCAGGTCGCTACAGGTCGTGGCCGGATCGCCGGCCATCTTCGCGGCCATCGCATCGGCAGCAAAGAGCGAAGCCGCCGCTACCAGCAAAGCGAGCTGAACCCGCCGGCACATACCAGAACTGAGGCGCGGCATCGTTTCCCCCCAACGTTATCATGTTGCAGCCGTGTTGAGTGCCGGCCGTCAGGGCTTACAATGGTTCACACCGTGCGAACGTCAATCGAAATTAGATCAGGCGACGGCCACAAGCTCGTCATGCCCGGGCTTGTCCCGGGCATCCACGTCTTGGTCTCCGCGTGAAAGAACGTGGATGGCCGGGACAAGCCCGGGCATGACGATGCGGAGTTGGACGTCGCATCACTTCACCAGCGAGCAGCCGCCGTCCGCGATCGGGCGGAACGCCTGGTCGGCCGGAATGGTCGAGACCAGCCTGTAATAGTCATAAGGGTATTTCGACTCGTCCGGCTTCTTCACCTCGAACAGGTACATCGGGTGAATGACGCGACCGTCCTGGCGGATCGTGACGTCGCCGAACAGCTTGTCCTTGCCCTTGAACTTCTTCATTTGCGGCACGGCGTCTTTCGCATGGTCGCTGCCGGTGGCCGCCACGGCGTTGAGATAGGCGAGCGTGGACGCGTAGACGCCGGCCTGGTTGCCGCTCGGCATCTTGCCGTTCATGCCGGGCCGCGCCGCGAAGCGTTTGGCGAACGCGCGGGTGTCGTCGTCCATGTCCCAATAGAAGGCTTCGAGAAGCTGCAGACCCTGCGCGACCTTCAGTCCCATGCCGTGGACGTCGTTGACGAACAGCAGGAACGCCACCATGGTCTGGCCGCTCTGCTGGATGCCGAACTCGTTGGCCTGCTTGACCGCGTTGATGGTGTCGCCACCGGCATTGGCAAGGCCGATCACCTTCGACTTGGAATTCTGCGCCTGCAGCAGAAACGAGGCGAAGTCCGAGGTGCCGAGCGGATGCTTGCTCGAACCCAGCACCTTGCCGCCGTTCTTTTCGATGTAGCTGGTGGCTTCGGCCTCGATGCCCTTGCCGAGCGCGTAGTCGACCGTGACGAAGTACCAGTCCTTACCGCCGCGCGCCATCATCGCCGCCGCGGTCGTGTTGCCGGTCGCCCAGGCGTCATTGACCCACTGGATCGTATTCGGCGAACAGGCCTTGCCGGTGAGATCGGAGCTCGCGGTCGACGACGCCAAAAACGTCATCCGCGAATCCCGCAGCAGCGAATTGATGGAAAGACCGACCGCCGAATTCGGCACGTCGACAATGGCGTCGACAGCTTCGACATCGAGCCATTTGCGCGCGATCGCCTGGCCGACGTCGGCCTTGTTCTGGTGATCGGCGTAGACGATCTCGACCTTGATGCCCTTGCCGCCGCCGTTGAAATCCTCCGCCGCCATCCGCGCGGCTTCCACCGAACCCATGCCGTTGGTGTCCTGGAAGATGCCGGAGATATCATTGAGCACGCCGACGCGGACGACGTTGTCGGAAATTTGCGCGCACGCCGCGTTCGCGCCGGCCAGCGACATGACGCCTGACAACATCAGCGCCAGATGATTTCCAAAGCTCTTCATATCATTCTCCCCTCGAATTTTTTGTGTTTAAACGGCGCAACGTGTAGCGATGGCATCAGACCGGCGTCATGGTAACGGGAAGGCTCTCCAGCCCGCGCAACGTATTGTTGTAGCGGCGCTTCACCGATCCGGTGATCTCGATCGCCCCGACCTTTCGCGCCAGCGCCGCCAGCATGGTCTCGCCCTCCAGGCGGGCCACGAGCTGGCCGACGCACATGTGGATGCCCGAGCCGTAGCCGACATGGCCGCTGGTTCGGCGCGTCACGTCATAGAGGTCGGGATTTTCCCACCGTCGTGGATCGCGGTTGGCCGCGCCCAAAAACATCAGGACTTTCTCGCCTTCACCGATGCGATGCCCGCCGATCTCGACATCCCGCGTCGTGGTGCGGAAGAATGTCTGCACTGGGCTCTCGAACCGCACGGCCTCCTCGAACGCATTGCGCGCCAGCGACGGATCCTGCCGCAGCCGCGCCAGCTGGTCGGGATACCGCGCCAGGCAATAGACGGCGGCGCCGATGCCGTTGACGGTCGTATCCAGCCCTGCCGACAGCAGCGAGCGCACCAGCAGCGGCGCCTCTGCCGCGGTGATGTCGCCGGCATCGACGCGCGCATGGATACAGGCGCCGAACCCGCCGGGAGCGAGGTTTTCGCGCTGGCACTGTTCGGCGACATAGGCCTGATGCGGCGCCGAGCGCTCGATGGCGTCCTGGCGGAGTTGGTTGGGCGGTCCGAATGCGTTGAAGACGACGCCCGCATAGGGCAGCAGATGCTCGCGCCCATCCTGCTTCAGCCCGAGCGCATCGGGGAAGATCGCCAGCGGATAGGCTTCCGCCAGATCGGCAATGGCGTCAAAACTCCGCCGCTCCAGCAATTCGTCGACCTTGGCCGCGGCCGCGGCGGCGAAGCGATCGCGGACCTGCTTCAAAGCAGTCGGCGACAGCACCTGGCTGAGCACCGCACGGGTGCGGGTGTGCTCCGGCGGATCGGCCTCGAGGATGATGCTTGGCGGACGCCACGGCTTCTCCTTGGAGAAGTCGCTCAAGCCAACGCCGCGGCTCGAACAGAACGTCGCGGGATCGTTCAGCACGGCATGCACCTCGGCATAACGGGCCACGCCATAGACCTTCCACTTGTCGAGATAGACCAGCGGCCCGGCCTCGCGCAGGCGCTCCTGGCTGGGATGCAGATCGTCGAAGTATTCGATCGAGAACGGATCGAGTGAGAGATGCGGCACGGCCGCGCCGCCGGCCGAGGAAGCGTTCACTGCGGTCATCGGCACCTCCCGAAATTTGTTCTTGTAAAGCCCTGTCGCACGTCCCTATTGCTCCATTGCCGTTTCGCAGCGATGATTTGAGACATGAGCCATAGTCCCCCTTCCCGAAAACCACGCCGGTCCGCGCCGGCGGAAATCCCAGACGCCGATGACGGCCCGACGCTCGATCTGAACCGCTACGTTCCGGCGTTCATCACCTTCATCGCCAACAAGCTGTCGAACAGCGCGACCGCCCATTATCAGCGCAATTTCGGCGTCAGCGTCACGGAATGGCGGATCATGTCGCTGCTTGCGATCGAGCCCGGCATCCCCGCCTCGCGCATCTGCTCCGTGATCGGCTTCGACAAGGGGCCGGTGAGCCGCAACCTGTCGGTGCTGCAGAAACGCGGCCTGGTGGCGATCCGCACCGCGCCCGACGACGGCCGCACCCACGCGATATCCCTGACAGCGCGCGGACGCGCGATCCACGACAAGGTGATCGTCGCGGCGATGGAACGCGAACGGCGGCTGTTGTCCTGCCTCAAGAAAGACGAGCGGGAAGTTTTGATCGACCTGCTGCGGCGATTGCACGAGAATCTCGGCGCCGTGACCGGCCAGAGCAGCACCTGATCGAATGGCGCCCGATCGCGCGGCCGTAGCGGCCACGACGTCTCGCCGGGCGGCCAGACGAACGGCAGCACTGGGCCTCGACAGGCCCATCCTCTCTTGCATCCGCTTTCTCCCCGCGCGGCATGGCAGTTGAACTGCTCTGTCGATCGACCGCGCGATGGCACGGAAGTTTTCACAATTTAGTTGCCTTAGCAACAAATTTGTCCGTGAAAATCAGACTCTCTGAAAATGACGTAATTTCCGTCATGGCCGGGCTTGTCCCGGCCATCCACGTCTTTCTTGCTTGTTGGAGCAAAGACGTGGATGCCCGGCACAAGGCCGGGCATGACGAGCGAGATCGAGGTTCCGCCGCTCAATCGTCCCAGCCGATCCATTCGGTGGAAGCGTCGTCGTCCAGTGCGGCTACCGCGCCCGCCCGCCGTGTCAGCACCGCGCGCTGGTTGATGTAGCCCTTGTCGGTGATCTCGCCGCCGTCGACGGATGCGATCTCGGCCAGCAACAACGCCCGCGTCGCATGCCCTGACGAATTGCCGCCTTGCGTCTTCAGCTTTGCAAGGCCCTGTGCGATCGCGCCGCGAACCTTGTCGTGGCCGAGCACATCTTTCACGCCAGCACTCTCGGGCAGGCCGGCATAGGTCCGGCAGGCTACGATGTTCGGAAATACCAGGAAGCGAACCTCGTCGCCGCCGTGACCGGTGACCACGATATCCTGCGCCAGCGGCGACATCGCCGCGATGCCCGCAACGCGCAACGTGCCGACGCTGACCCAGGTGCCCGAATTGAGTTTGAAATCTTCTGCGACTCGACCGTCGAAGAACAATCCGAGTTCGGGCCGCGCCGGATCAGCGAAGGTCACGGCATCGCCGATCAGATAGAAACCTTCGCTATCGAACGCCTGCGCCGTCAAATCCGGCGCCTTCCAGTAGCCGGGCGTGACGTTGGGACCGCGCACGCGCACCTCCAGCTTGTCGCCCGACGGCACCAGCTTGAGTTCGGTGCCCGGTATCGGTACGCCGATATTGCCGGAGCGTTTTGCCTGGAAATGGCAATCGGTCGCCAGCGGCGACGTCTCCGTCGAACCCCAGGCCGACACCATCGGCAGCGCGCGGCCCACCGTCTTGATCGAGAGTTCTTCCAGTGCGTCCCAGAGATTCTGCGGGAGCGCCGCGCCCGCGTAGAAGGCGAACTTCACTTCGCTGAAAAACCTTCGCCGCAACTCGTCATCACCGCGCAGCGCCGATATCAGCATGTCAAAGCCGCGCGGCACGTTGAAATAGACCGTCGGCATCACGCTGCGCAGGTTGGCCAGCGACGTTGCAAAAAGTCCGGGCGCCGGCTTGCCGCCGTCGACATGGAGCGTGCCGCCATTGCGCAGCACCAGGTTGAAATTGTGGTTGGCGCCGAAGGTGTGGCTCCACGGCAGCCAGTCGAGAATAACGAGCTTCTCGCCGATATCATCGAGGAACGTCCAGGTCTGCGCCTTGGCTTGCTGGCTCGAAGTCAGCATGCGCTGCGTGTTGATCACGGCCTTGGGCGTGCCGGTCGAGCCTGACGTGAACAGGAATTTTGCGATCGTGTCGGGCGTGATCTCGGCGAATGCCTTTTCGACATCGGGCGTTTCCGGCGTGGCTGCAATGGTACGAAACGAAATCGCATCGGCATCCCCGGCGTTGCCGCTCACGATCGTAGCTGTATGCAGTGGCTTGATCGCCGCCAGCGCCTCGGCGAACGGTTTTGTTCCCGAGACGTAGATCGCGCCGGGCCCGAGCAGCGTGACCATGCTCTTGAGCTTGTCGAAGTCCTTGGACATCAGCGAATAGGCTGGCGAGATCGCGGCTGAGGGCACGCCGACATGCTGGGCCGCGAGCGCGAACAACGCGTGCTCGACGCTGTTGTCGGACAGGATCACCAGCGGCCGCTCGGCGCTTAAGCCTTGCGCGAGGATCCAGGCCGCCGCCGAGCGGACCTGTTGCAAGGCGTCCCTGTAGGTGACCGTCGTCCACGGCGCATCGGCGCTTACGCGATCGGCGAGAAAGATCCGCTCCGGCGCCTGCCGCGCCCAATGCTCAAGCCAGTCGCCGATGCAGCGCGCCGCCGGCTGCAGCGGTGTGGTCGACTTCACCAGGATGCTGCTGTCGGCGCGGCGGTCGGCGACAATCGCCGGCGTCGCGAACAGCGCTTCGGACGGGTTGCGGCTAGCGGCTGCTGAATTCATCGGTTTCCTCCGCCGCCCTCTTTGGGGCAGGCGGCTTGCTCTACGCGAGAATGGCGCGGCCCGGCAATGTGCCGCAAAGCACCGGGAGGCATTGGCGTACTGCGAACAGACTGCCCAATCATTGAGCAAACGCACGATGGCTGACTAAGCTGAGTTGCCCGCTATACTTCCCAATAGGTGAACTAACCGTCTGGAGTCACGCGTCAATTCACGCCGTTCCATTTGCGCATATTATGTACACAATGGCACATCGCTTGCTTCAATCCAGATGGTATTCCTTGCTGAGCCACGCCGATCAGGCGAACTCAGCCAACCCAGGGACGGGGCATAAATTGACTGAAACCGTTGCCGCGATCGTAGCGGCGCACCGCGCCGGGGCCGCCACGCCCGCGCAAACCGTTGCGCGCAGCTATCAGCGCATCCGCGACTATAATGACCCCGCCGTGTTCATCAGCCTACGCGATGAAAAAGATGCGTTGGCGGAAGCGGAAGGCCTGACGACAAGAGACGCCGCGCAGCTTCCGCTATACGGCGTCCCGGTCGCGGTGAAAGACAATATCGATGCGCTGGGCTTAGCGACCACCGCGGCCTGCCCGGCCTTCTCTTACATGCCCGCGCAGGATTCGACGGCGGTCGCAAAACTGCGTGCGGCCGGCGCCATCATCATCGGCAAGACCAACCTCGACCAGTTCGCCACCGGCCTGGTCGGTGTGCGTTCGCCCTACGGCATCCCCGTCAATCCGGTGCGCGCCGATTTGATTCCGGGCGGATCGAGTTCGGGATCGGCGGTCGCGGTTTCCGCCGGCCTCGTACCGCTGGCGCTCGGCACCGATACGGCGGGTTCCGGCCGCGTGCCGGCGATGCTCAACAACATCGTCGGACTAAAGCCGAGTCTCGGGCTGATCTCCAACGCCGGTCTGGTGCCGGCGTGCCGGACGCTGGACTGCATTTCGGTGTTCTCGCTCACCGTCGACGACGCCATGACCGCGCTGGCGGCGATGGCCGGAGCTGACGGCGCCGATCCGTTTTCGCGCGACCGGCCGCTGTGCGCGCTGTCCGCATTCCCCGAAAAACTCCGGCTCGGCGTGCCGCGCAACGGCCAATTGATTTTCTTCGGCGACCGCGCCGCGGAGAAAGCCTATGGCGAGGCGCTTGAGCGCTGGACATCGCTCGGCGCCACGCTGGTCGAATTCGATCTCGAGCCGTTTTACGAGACCGCGCGGCTGCTCTATGAGGGCCCGTGGGTCGCCGAACGCTACCTCGTGATCCGCGACCTACTGGCGTCCTCGCCGGATTCGATTCATCCGGTCACGCGCGAAATCACCGCGCCCGGCGCGCGGCTGACGGCGGCCGATACGTTCGCCTCGCTCTATCGCTTGCAGGCGCTACGGCGCACCGCCGAGCGCATCTTTGCCGGTCTCGACGCGATGGTGCTGCCGACGGCGCCGACCGCCTATTCGACCGCGCAGGTGCTGGCCAATCCGATCGAACTCAACAGCCGGCTCGGCACCTACACCAATTTTGTGAACCTGCTCGACCTCTGCGGCCTGGCGCTGCCGGCCGCGATCCGCCCCGACGGCATTCCGTTCGGCATCACGCTATTGGCCCCGGCGGGGCACGACGCAGCGCTCGCCAGCATTGGCCGCATCTTTCATGCCGACACCAAACTCAAAATGGGAGCCAAGGGCCTGACACAGCCCGCCCCCGCTGCGTTGCCGGCAGCGACAAGCGGCGACGAAATCACCATCGCCGTGGTCGGCGCGCATCTCTCCGGCATGGCGCTTAACGGCGAGCTGCAGTCACTGGGCGGACGGCTGCTCGAGGCAACCACGACAACGCCGGACTACAAACTCTATGCGCTGGACACGGTGCCGCCAAAGCCCGGCATGCTGCGCGTGGACGCGGGCGCGGGCCATTCGATCAGGCTGGAGCTCTGGGCGTTGTCAGCGGCAGCGTTCGGCAAATTCGTCGCCGCGATTCCGCCGCCGCTCGGGATCGGAACGGTACGGCTGGCCGATGGAAGGGCCGTAAAGGGCTTTGTCGTGGAGCCGGTAGCGATCGACGGCGCGCGCGATATCTCGTCGTTCGGCGGCTGGCGCGCGTTCATGGCGGAGAAGGCGGGGGTGTGATCCTCATGGTGAGGAGGCGCTCTTGCGCCGTCTCGAACCATGAGAGCCCAGATGCCGCCATCCTTCGAGACGCCGTTTCGCGGCTCCTCCCGAGTGAGCGCAAGTGCGCTCATCCGGGGATGAGGACCTTTATTACACCGACACCGCGTAGAGTTCATATTCCCCGCGCACCAGTTCGATATGCGCCCGCATCGCCGCTTCCGCGCCCGCCTTGTCGCCGCGCATGATCGCGACCACGACACGGTCGTGTTCGGCATGCGATTTCGCCAGCCGCCCGAGGTTGCGGAACTGGGCGCGGCGGAACGGCTGCACCCGCACCCGCGTCGCCAGCGTCATCTCGGCGATGTAGCTGTTCTGCGATCCGGCATAGATCGCGTTGTGGAAGCGTTCGTTGACCTCGTGGAAGCGTTCGGGATTGCCGGCGTGACTCAGGATGCGCAATTCCTCGTGGATCGCTTCCAGCTTCTGGCGATCTCCCGGCGGCATCCGCTCCGCGGCAAACCAAGCGCACCGTGCTTCGAGTTCACCCATCGCCTCGAACATTTCAGTTAAACGATCCGGCGACGGCTGCGCGACGACGGCGCCGCGATGGGCACGGGCCTCGACCAGGCCACTCGCCACCAGTTGGCGCAGCGCCTCGCGGACCGGCGTGCGCGACACGGAAAAACGCCGCGCGATGTCGGTCTCGTCGAGCGCCGATCCCGGCGGCAGCACGCCGCGCACGATCTCGTCGGCCAGCTGCAGCCGCAGCTCTTCCGCGCGCGTGACCTTGTCGCGCAGCGGCGAAGGCCGGTCGACCCGGCGAACCGGCGTCTCGGCCTCGGCGCCGGATGGCGGCGTTCGCGTGGGAAGATCGTCAAGACTCATGACTTCGAATCCGCCTTGGGAGCCTCGGGATCAGCGATGATGCTGACATGGGCCGCGACGATCTTCCAGCCTTCGGGAAACCGCACCCAGGTCTGCATCTGACGCCCTACTCTGCCCGGCGCGCCGTCGCGATAGAACAGCGTCGAGGCGACCGCGGTATCGCGGCCGTAGGTCGTGATCACGGTCTTGTCCGTCCGCCGCATCAGCCCGACCGGCGAGCGACCGGCGCGGAACGCCATGATCGCATCGTAGCCGTAGAGATTTTCGGCGATGCCATAGCGCAGCGTGTGGGGATCGTTGCGGAACAGCTCGTCGAGCACCGCAACGTCGTTCGACACCAACGCCTTTTCGTAGCGCGCGAACTGTGCGGTCACCTCGGCCAGCACGTCCGGAAGGTCGATCTCCATCATGACAATCCTCTCGGAGCCGGAGCTGCGGCGACCCCCATCCGCTCCAGCGCATGCGCGACGCGCAACGCGATATCCTCCCGCCAGGGTGCTGCGATGATCTGCACGCCGATCGGCATCGGCTCCAGCGGTACCGGCACCGCGACCACCGGCAGGCCGATGAACGAAATCGGCTGGGTGTGGATGCCGATATTGGCGCGCACCGGCAGTTCGACGCCGTCGAGCACGAAATTCACCTGCCCCAATTTCGGCGCGGTGCAGGGTGTGGCCGGCGCGATGATCACGTCGACCGACTTGAACAGCTCCAGCACCTTTGCGCGATACCAGCGGCGGAATTTCTGCGCGCGATCGACCAGCGGGGCCGGGACCATGGCGCCGGCGATCAGGCGATCGCGCACCGCCGGATCGAAATCGTTCGGGCGCTTGCGCAGGCGGTCGAGATGCAGCGAGGCGCCTTCGGTGGTGGAGATCACGTAAGCCGCGGCGCGGGCGCGCGCGGCCTCGGGAATTTCGATCGTGGTCGCCGCGTCCAGCGCTTTCGCGACCCGCGAAACGGCCTCGACCGCTTCGGGAAAGACGTTCTTCTGGAAATAGCCGCCGGCCACCGCGACCCGCAGGCCCGTGAGCCCCTGCGCCAGCAGCGACGTGACCGGTTCAATCGGGCGTGTCGTGCAGGCGGCGTCATCGGCATCCGGCCCCTGCATGGCGTCGTAAGCGAGCGCGAGATCGCCGACATTGCGCGCGAACGGGCCGAGATGATCGAAGCTCGCGACAAAGGGAAATGAGCGCGCCCGCGACAGCCGGCCATAGGTCGGCTTCAGGCCAAAGATGCCGCAGAACGACGACGGCACCCGGATCGATCCGTTGGTATCGGATCCCAGCGCGATCGGAACCAGCGCACCGCCGACTGCGCCGCCCGAACCACCGGAAGAGCCGCCGGTCATCCGCGTCGGGTCGTGCGGATTGCGCGACGGGCCGTCATGCACGTTCTCACCCGTAAAATCGTAGGCGTATTCGCCCATGTTGAGCGCGCCGACCAAAACGGCGCCGGCCGCCTCCATCCGCTCGATCAGCGTGGCATCGCGCGACGACGGCGCAAGGTCGCGATTGATCTTCGAGCCGGCGCGGGTGGCAAGGCCCTTTACGTCGAACAGATTCTTGACCGCGAACGGCACCCCGGCGAGCGGACCGACCTTCGCGCCGGCGGCGATCGCAGCGTCGACCGCGCGGGCTTTCGCGCGCGCGCGATCGGCGGTGATGTCGGTGAACGAGTTCAGCACGGGATCGTGTTTGGCGATCCGCGCCAGCGCGGCTTCGGTCGCGTCGAGCGCGGAAAGCTTGCGGTCCGTTACGGCCTGCGCGATTTGTTGGGCCGACAGCCCGTCGATGTTTGCGGTCATGGCGCTATCAGGCCGTGTAGACACTGGCCGGCTCGGTTTCGTCCGGCAGCGGGAACTCATCGACCAGCCGCGCCAGCCTCAGCGATACTTCGAGGTTCGCCCGCACGGCAGGCCGCCAGGCGTCCTCGACTGGCAGCGCCAGCGCCTTGGACACGGCGTTGATGTAATCGTCTAGCGGATCGGCAGCCATTTCACTCTCACTCAGCTTCTCAATGAACCGGCAACGGCGGATGCGGGATCGCCGTCAGCAGTTCCTTTGTGTAGGCGTCCTGCGGATCGCCGAGCACCTGCTCGGACGAACCTTGCTCCACGATTCGCCCCGCACGCATCACGATGACACGATCGCACAGCAAACGCACCACGTTCAAATCATGGGACACAAACAAATAACTCATGCCCATGGATTGCTTGAGGTCCTGCAGCAGATTGAGCACGACCGCCTGAACGGAGACGTCCAGCGCGGCGGTCGGCTCGTCGAGGATCACGAGCTTTGGATGCAGCGCAATTGCGCGCGCGATGCCGACACGGGCCTTCTGGCCGCCGGATAATTGATGCGGAAAACGATCGAGCAGGTTGACGGGAAGGCCGACCAGCCCGGCGAGTTCCTCGCAGCGCGCGCGCAGCGCGTCGCGCCCCCTGATGTCGCCGAGCTGCATGATCGGGTCGACGATGGCGCGCGCCGCGGTGAAGCGCGGGTTGAGGCTGTCGGTCGGGTCCTGGAACACCATCTGGATGCTCTTGCGCAGCGGCAGCCGGGCAAAGGCGTTGGGGAGCATGGCGCCGATCTCGTCACCGTCGAACACGATGCGACCCGAAGTCTGGTCCAACAGCCGCATCACCATCATCGAGGTCGTGGACTTGCCGCAGCCGGATTCACCGACCAGGCCGACGCTCTCGCCGTGGCCAACAGTGAAGCTGATGCCGTCGACCGCCCTGAAGATTTCAGCCTCGACCGGCGGCTTGCGCGAGAACAGCTTGCCGAGCACGGCGGTGGCGCCCTGGCGCGGATATTCCTTGACGAGCTTTTCGACGGAGAGGAGCGGCTTTGCGGAGTCGTCGCCATCGGGCTTCTTCTCCCTCGCCCCGCTCTTCGCGGGGAGAGGGTCGGGGTGAGGGGCTGCTCCAGCGAGCGCGACTCGCGGAGAGTCCCGCTCACCCGCCGCGCTTCGCGCGTCGACCTCTCCCCGCGCGCGGGGAGAGGCGGAGACCGCCGCCTCGTCTTCGGGAAGCAAATCGCGCAACGACACGCCGAGTCGCGGCGTCGCGCGCATCAGCTTTTTTGTATAGGCGTGCTCGGGCCTGGCAAAGATATCGGCGGACTTCGCGGTCTCGACCACGCGGCCCTTCTCCATTACGACCACGCGATCGCAATAGGCAGCCGCAAGGCCCAAATCGTGCGTGATCAGGATGGTCGACATGCTCCGGCGCTTGGTGAGTTCGACGATCAGGTCCATCACCGCCTTCTGCGTGGTGACGTCGAGGCCGGTGGTCGGCTCGTCGGCGATCAGAAGCTGCGGATTGCAGGCCAGCGCCAGCGCGATCACGACACGCTGGCACATGCCTCCCGATAGTTCGAACGGATAGGCGTGATAGCGCTCGCGCGGGCGCGCGATCTTGACCTGCTCCAGCGCCTCGATCGCCTTTTCACCGCGGTCGGTGACCGTCGACTGCTGCACATGCTGACGCAGCACGTCCTCGATCTGATCGCCCACCTTCCGGATCGGATTGAGCGCGGCGCGCGGATTCTGGAAGATCATCGAGATTTCGCGACCACGCAGATCGCGCATCTGGTTTTCGGTCGCGGCCTTGACGTCGATGCCGGAAAACATCACCGAGCCCTCGGCGATCCTGCCGGCGCGGTCGAGGATCCGCATCACCGCGTATGACGTCACCGACTTGCCGGAACCGGATTCGCCGACAATCCCGAGCGTCTCGCCCTTGGCGACGGAGATATTGACGTGCTGCACGGCTTTGACGATGCCGCGCCGGGTGGAGAATTCGACGGTGAGATCACTGACGTCGAGCAAGGGTTGCGCGGTCATGATGGCCTCCGCAAAAATCTCGAAAACAACCCCATGCAAAGTAGAACGGTCAGCATTCCTGTCGCATTTCCTCGCCCCATGCGGGGGCCGAGGCGAGCGAAGCTTGAATCAGCCATCACGTCCTCCGCTGCGGATCGACGATGTCGCGCAGGCCGTCGCCGAGCAGGTTGAAGCAGAACACCGCGATCATCAGCGCAAGCCCCGGAAACAGTGCGATCCACCATTCGCCCGACACCATGAAGCCCGCGCCTTCCGCGACCATGATTCCCCACTCCGCCGTCGGCGGCCGGACACCGAGCCCGATGAACGAAAGTCCGGCGGCGTTCAGGATCGCGTAGCCCATGGTCAATGACATCTGCACGATCATGATCGGCATGATATTGGGCAGGATGTGCACCAAGAGAATCCGGAACTCGCCATTGCCGGAGAGCCGCGCCGCCTGCACGAAGCCGGCGTTACGGCGGACGTTGGCTTCGGCTCGCGCCACGCGCGCATAGAGCGGGAAGTTCACAATCGCCGTGGCGATAATGATGTTCTGCACGGTGTTGCCGAGCGCCGCCACGATGCCCATCGCCAGCACGAACAGCGGGAACGCCATGATGGTGTCGGCGATGCGCCCAACGATGCGGTCGGTCCAGCCGCCGAAATAGCCGGCGGCGATGCCGGCCAATCCGCCCATCAGGAACACGAGTGCGACGGAGGCGACCGCGATGAAGGTGTCGAGCCTTGTGGCGACGATGACGCGGCTGAAGATGTCGCGGCCCAATTGATCGGTGCCGAACCAGTGCGCCGCTGACGGCGGCTTCAAGGCTGCGGCAGTGTCGCTGGCGAGCGGATCGTAGGGTACGACGTAGGGACCGAAGATCGCAGCGAACAGGATGATGACCAGCAGACCGAAGGCAAAGGCGGTGACGCGGTTCTCGCCCAGCACATAGCGGGTGTGTTCGAAGATCGCAGCCAGTCCCGAGGTACGCGCGG